>Ga0070735_10000595_pt1 | contig 38121 bp, 36 predicted proteins | sample Coa_R1_FD_66443 | JGI IMG/M metagenome (GOLD analysis project Ga0070735, IMG submission 66443) | Surface soil microbial communities from Centralia Pennsylvania, which are recovering from an underground coalmine fire - Coalmine... | ecosystem: Environmental > Terrestrial > Soil > Unclassified ... | reverse complement strand
CTAAACTGAACTTTCAATGGCCACAATTGTTCGCCGTAAATCCGTCACTTGCACCATTGGCAAGGTCCGCGTCGGATCTGATGCACCGGTGGTGGTGCAATCGATGACCAACACCGATACTGCGGACGTAACCTCTACAGTCGAGCAGGTTGCATCACTGACGCGCGCCGGGTCAGAGCTGGTCAGGGTGACGGTCAATAACGAAGAAGCCGCGGCGGCCGTGCCGCACATTGTGGAACAGCTCGATAATCGTGGAATCGATGTTCCGATCATCGGCGACTTCCACTACAACGGCCATATTCTGCTGAAGAAGTATCCTGCCTGCGCGCGAGCATTGGCGAAGTACCGCATCAATCCCGGCAACGTCGGTATCGGACGGAAGGACGACTCGAATTTTCGCGTTATGGTCGAAGTTGCAGCCGAGAACCAGAAACCAGTGCGCATCGGCGTGAACTGGGGTTCGCTCGACCAGTCGCTGCTTACCCGCATGATGGACGAAAACTCTCGTTCTTCGGAACCCAAAGACGCTCGTGAAGTGACTATGGAAGCTATGGTTGTGAGCGCTCTGAATTCCGCAGCGGCAGCCGAAAAGTATGGCCTTCGCCCCGATCAGATCATTCTGAGCGCCAAAGTAAGTGGAGTGCAGGACCTGGTCGATGTCTACCGTTCGCTGGCCGGGCGCTGCAGTTATCCGCTCCATCTGGGATTAACCGAAGCTGGCATGGGAGCCAAGGGCATTGTCGCTTCAAGCGCAGGGCTTTCGATTCTTCTACAAGAAGGCATCGGCGATACCATTCGGGTTTCACTTACTCCAGCACCGGGCGGCGATCGCGCCGAGGAGGTTCGGGTGGCCCAGCAAATTCTTCAGTCACTCGGAATCCGCAGCTTCACGCCGCAAGTTACCGCCTGCCCTGGGTGTGGCCGAACCACCAGCACATTCTTTCAGGAAATGGCCGAGCAAATTCAGAGTTATTTGCGAGAACAAATGCCGGTATGGAAGCAGCGCTACTCCGGCGTAGAAGAGATGAAGGTTGCGGTCATGGGATGCGTGGTGAACGGCCCCGGAGAATCCAAGCACGCCAGTCTCGGAATCTCACTTCCCGGTACTTTCGAAGAACCTAAAGCCCCGGTTTACGTCGACGGCCGGCTCATGACAACTCTCAGGGGCGACAAAATCGTCGAGGAATTTATAGGTATCCTCGACGACTATGTCCACACTCATTACGCCACGAAGAAAGAACCTGTTACCGTCTAAGTTGGACCTTCCGACAACAATTCCTAACAACTAAGCAGCTATCAACTTAAGCTGCCGACTTTTGTTGCGCACGAAACTTTGCCCATCTCGCCTTCTGTGCTGCCGCGATCCTGCGACGAGCTGAGGCCGACAAAGGCTTCCGGCTTGGGACCACACGCGGCCCCGTCGACGACGTCGCAGTCCCGGCCTGCTTCTTTCTTTGTGCCCAACGCGCGCGCTGCGCTTCAGAGATACGCTTGCGTGCGGCCGCTGACAGAGAACGTCCGCGGCGTGAGCCGCCCGAAGTATGCGTGTTAGTGTGGCCCGACAATCCTTCAATTACGGAAATAGCTTGATCTAATTTCTCCACCTGCGATTGCGCTTGCTTCCGCTCGTCTCTTAGTTGCTGGAGCGCAGAGTTCAGATTTGACATTGTTCCCCCTCAGTAAGTAACAGCCCAAAGATTGTAGACGTATCAATCCTATCTTGGCTACTGCATTCTCATAGAACTTTGTCGCCCTGCCTGAATGCGTAACTACGCCGGGAGGAATAACCGGGCGTCGTAGTACAGCGGTATTCAGCTCTATAGGCGAGGCCTGATTTCTTCGTTAACGTTAGGAACGGGTATAACTCAGCGGGTTATCACGTCAGATCAGTGATAGACAGTTTACGATTCGGAAAGGAATTCGTACTCGTCAATAATTGCTGCAACCGGGACTTTTGCGTCCACAAGTCCATCATCGACGCGGACCACCTTACCTTTGCAACGCACCCGAATGCTTTCGGTAAGAGTAATTTCCGGAGGAAGAGTGAGAGTGAATTCGATGGCAGAGCCGGTGTTCATGGGGGCGTCGAGATAAAAACATATGCCGCGGGCGCTGACGTCACGGGTCTGGGCGGTGAGCGATGCCAGGCCTTCGCCGACTTGACTTACCGACACCGGCAAGCGGAGCGCAAAGCGCCGAGTAGCACGTTTTTCATCCTGCTGAACTTCCACGTCCATCCTGGGGGACCTAAAACCCCTGTAAGCATGTAACTTCGCGAGCGGCCTGTCAAGCGCAAGTTGAAGGTGTGCAAAAGAGAATGAGCCGTGTAGCCCCGGGCGTCCACGCCCGGGGAACTCCGGGGACGGGTGTGGACACCCGCCCCTACATACCCAAGAACTTTGCTATCGGCGGTGTGCGTTCCTTCTAATGGGCCAATTTACCTCGCCGCCAACGTCCGCAGCGAACCACGCGGCGGTGCAGGTGATGTAAGCTGATTGTAATGGTTTTTGTCCTGGACAATTACGATTCCTTCACTTACAACCTGGTGCAATACCTGGGTGAGTTGGGCGCAGAGGTCGTCGTACGCCGCAACGATCAAGTCACGGTGAACGAGGTTAAGGCTTTGCGTCCCGAACGTATTCTCATTTCTCCCGGCCCATGCACGCCGCAAGATGCGGGTATCAGCATCGATTTATTTCGACAACTCAGCGGGCAATTTCCAATTCTCGGAGTATGCCTTGGGCATCAAGCATTGGGCGTCGCCTTCGGAGGAAAAGTAATCCGAGCGCCGCATCTAATGCATGGGAAAACCAGCCCGGTGAAGCACGACGGGCGGACGGTTTTCAAGCACCTGCATTCACCATTCACCGCTACGCGCTACCATTCTTTGATCGTGGAAGAAGAAAGTTTGCCAGCAGAGTTAGAAGTGAGTGCATGGACCACTGAGAACGACGGTTCCCGCACGATCATGGGACTGCGTCATAAGAAATTTCCTATCGAAGGCGTGCAATTTCATCCGGAAAGTGTGCTGACCATCGAGGGGAAACGTCTGATCGCAAATTTCCTGAGTATGTAGGGACGGGTGTCCACACCCGTTCGCGGAGCGAAGCTCCGCATCCCGGGTGTGGACGCCCGGGGCTACACTGCTCTCTTCTCTTTTACTCCATTCCTTGCTGCTGCTCTTTCGGCTAAAGCTACAGTTACAATCCGCAGCATGTCTTCTCTGGGCGCTGGCTTGCCCGTCCATATTTCGAATTGGCGCGCTGCTTGATGAACGAACATCACGCTGCCGGAAATAACTTCCGCCCCGCGTTCCTTCGCCAGTTTCAATAACCGAGTTTCGGCCGGATCATAAACCATGTCGAAGACAATTTTGGCTCTGATTTCTTCCGGGTTCAGCGGTGATTCGCGCGTGTTTCCCATGCCGACGGGTGTGGCGTTGATGATGACGTCAAAGTCCAGTTTCTTCAAATCCTGCCGTTTCATGGTGCGGGCCTTCGCCTGACGCGCGAGTTTCTGCGCCGCAGCTACATTCCGATTCAGTATAAAAATTTCCGCCCCGCGCGCCTTTAAAGCAAACACTGCCGCACGCGCCGCGCCACCGGCTCCCAACACTAGAATGCGAGCGCCCTGCAGCGGGATACGCTGCTCCAGCGGGCGCACTACGCCTGAGGTATCAGTGTTGAATCCATAGAGCTTGCCATCTTGTGAGCGCACTACGGTATTGCATGCGCCGATCTTAGACGTTTGCGGATCGGTATTGTCGAGAAACTTGAGAATCGACTCTTTGTGCGGCATAGTGACACCGAGGCCTTGAATCGGTATCTCGCGAACGCACTCCAGCAGATCTTTCAACGATTTAGCGTTGAGCGCAAGAAAGACTCCATTCACGTTTTCACTGCGCAAGGCGGCATTCATAATTGCCGGCGAAAGAGAATGAGAAATCGGATCTCCGGCTACGGCATACACCTTGGTGGCCGCGTCTACTTGATCGATACGATAGATGCTGCGCAGTTCCTGCGCCGTCACCTGGCCGGGAGCGGTCTTTTCATCGGCCGTAAGCGCCGCGAAGGTAAATGCGCTTCCCGCCCGAACACCCAGCACTCGGCTAATGATTCCCTGCTCTCCCATGCATAGGCCGACCAGACTTTGTGCGTCCTGGTGTTTTTCCAGGAACTTCATCATGATGACGTTGTCATACAAGCTGGTCGCGGTGCTTACGATCTTGTAGAAGTCGGCCGGGAACCCCAACATCTTCTTTAACGTCTCCTCCAGCTTCTGCGTCGCCCGGAAGTCGTGGAAGGATAGGACAACCGCTGCTTTAGCCCGAAGTTTGGCCGATTGGGATGTTTTCAGGCGGATGGCAGTCTGAAGTTCAACATCTACCAACTGGCAGCCTGCCTCGGCGGCTTTGCCTAGAATCTCAATCTGTGAATTGATAGGACCATTGAATTTGCCACCGCTCGCTGCGCGGCGGCAAGTCGCGATTACCGTCACGTGGGGATGAGTTTCGGTGAATTCTCTGATCTTTGGGAGCGCGAGCGAAGGCCGGGGAATGTAGTCCAACCTCAACTCTATAAACGGGTTATCACGAGCGATAGCTTCAGCTTTTTCCAACATCTCGGCCGGATTTGCCGCCGCAATAGCCACGCACACCCGCGATAACCGCAGATGCAACAGCCTGGAATAGTGAGTATTTTCCGAGTCCATTAACCGCGCGATATTACAGGGACACACCATCACAGCGCAACAACATTGCACCGATTTGGGGCAGTAAACTTTTTATCAACCCCGGCAGTAGACCTGCGTAACCTTGACCAAGGTTGGTTACCTTGCTACTTTCCACATTGTAAGCTTCTTTGTTTTAAGCAACTTAGAGAATCATCGAGTCAGGCGTGGGCCTGGGAGGAACCATGAAGAGAGCTGTATTTTTTCTGTTGCCGTTGATGGCGGGGCTTTCCTGGGCACAACAGGACATCCGATCCGATGAGCCGACTCCTAGTGGAACCGTCTCGACCGTCGTTAGCTTTCCTGTCGAAAAGGTGCAGACGCCAAGTATGGCTGACCTATACTGCGCCGGGTTTTTAAGGAAACCTGAACCAAGAAGCAACTTTGTCACTGGCGGGACCGAATCTCCGTTCAACACCAACTTTGCAAGTGGCGAGGCCATTTACCTGCACGGGAAAGGTTACGAAGTAGGACAGCAATACACCATCATACGCGAGTTGCGGGACCCCAATCGTTATGAGCTTTATCCTGGGCAATTTGCAGGGTTGAAGGCTGCCGGCCGACCCTATGAAGAACTAGCGCGAGTACGAATTATCGACACCCGGCAGCGCACCGCGATCGCGCGCATCGAGTTCAGTTGCGATTCAGTTGCACCCGGCGATTTGGTGGTTCCCTACGAAGAAAGGAAATTAGTCAACTTTCACCCGCCAATCCGCTTCGATCGTTTTGCTCCGGCAAACGGACAAGCCAGCGGGCGCATTCTGCTCGCCAAAGACTTCGATTCTGAGCTGGGCACCGGCACCACAGTTTATCTAAACATTGGGGCGAATCAGGGATTGAAGGTTGGCGACTTCGTACGCGCAGAGCGGCTGCCTGGTGCGGTTACCCGTGATCCGATTGATTCACTTTCGTTTAAAGCGGATTCGTACGAAATGACACAGAATCAGCCGCCGACTATTAATCCAACCTTTCTTGACCGTGGACATGGACCAGTCATCGATACCAACGATATGCCACGCAGAGGAGTTGGCGAAATTGTGATCCTGGGTACAACGCCGACCACGGCAACCGGTATGATCGTGTTCTCTCTGGAACCGATTCACGTTGGCGATACTGTGGAACTTGATCAGCAGTAGTCGTTAAACGTCGATCAGCAGCTTTCGGGAAGGAGAAATCCTTCCCGATTTTTTATTCTCAGCTCAATGAGGCGCGGCGGCCTGAAAATCGGAATCTCCGAACACTTCGGCGGTAAAAGCCTCGACATGCGCTCCCCTGCGCCATGCATCCGGCGGCAGCCCAGCTTTAAGGCAGGTCTGCTCAAGGAAAGTGTGGCGGTCCCAGCCATGCTCGACTGGTACTTGCGGCAGTAAGAGCCCGCGCCGCGCACCCTGTGAAATCACCAGACCGTGCCGGCCGATTTCAACCTCAGACGGCGTGATCGAGCTTAGCGGCGAAAGAACGCTGATCGAGATGCGCAGGGTCCTCGCCTCAGGCAGGCTTATCCTGGGAAAACGAGGATCTTGGCTGGCTGCCGCCCGTGCGGTTTCGGCGACGGCGTTAAACAGCGAAAGAGTCGCCAGCGGAAAGCCTACGCAGCCGCGCAATTTACCATCCGAGTAAATGGTCGTAAAAACGCCGCGAGGCTCGGCCAGGTGTGGCGAAGGAACTGGAAAGGATACGTCCCTCTGTTCGACGAGAGCGATGATGGCCTCGTGAGCAATCTGCAAGAGCATTTTTCGCTCGCCGGGATCGTATTCTGTCATTTCGCCAGAAGAGGCTTGAACTGGCGCTGAATCATTAGATGGCTGCAACATTGCGCTTCTTGCGGCGGCTCAGGATGAACGCACGCCTTTGGCGCTTCACCGCGTGACGGTCGATTCGACGCCAAAATGCCGCAAAGTAGTCTGCCGCCGAAATTAAAGATAACGCCACCATAAACCAGATGGCCAGTAACGCGACCCAGTGAACTGAAAGTATGTAACGTCCGAAGTGCCATTCCTGCCAGCGATGATCCAGGATCACTGCCACTACCGACACGATCTGCACGAACATTTTGAACTTTCCCAAATCGCTGGCTTCGATGGTAAAGCCTTCGGAAGCGGCAATCGCGCGCAGGCCACTGACCAGAAATTCCCTTCCGATAATCACTACCGCGATCCAGGCAGGAACCAGCCGGGGATTGAATTGCACCAGAGTAATGAATGCCGCAGCAATGAGCAGCTTGTCTGCTAGCGGATCCAGCAGAATTCCCATGGTAGTGATCTGCCCACGGCGTCGGGCAATATAGCCGTCAATTCCGTCGGTGATTGAAGCTGCTATGAACAGCGCCGAGGCCAGAATCTCCTTTTCGCCATTCACGCTGCTCAGTCGACTGGTGGACAGCACCCACATGAGCAGCGGGATCATGCAAATGCGGATCAACGTGATGGAATTAGGAAGATTCACCCGTAAAGCCGCCAGGGGGTACACCCGTCTCAATACTTGATTATCCTCCAGCGGGATTCGTGAAAGCAACGCGCAAAAGGACGGGTGTGCCTTTGCTGTCAGGCATTTCCTCAGAAAGACATTAGCGGTGGGCCCGAGCGCAAACCAAGACAATCAATGTGCTGCGGCTGCGGTGTGATGGGCAATGATCTGATCTTTGATCTTTTCGTAAAGAGATTGCGGAATAATTTTTTTGGTGACTAGATCGCGCTTGGTGCGATATGGCCGCCCAGCAATGATCTTGTCGGCATATGCTGAGCCGATGCCGGGCAGCGCATCAAGTTGCTCTTTAGTGGCGGAGTTGATGTCCAGCTTCTCTGCGGTCGTAGCCGCAGCTTTGGAAGCTTTGGCGGACATCGAAGAATCAGTGCTCGACTGCGCCTTTGCGCTTGTCAGACCGAAAACCAGCGTTGCAGCCAAAATTCCGGAAAGCAGCAGCCTTGAAATAGTACGCATCATTTTTCTCCGTCCTTCTCAGTTTTGCCCTTACGCGTAAATTCCCCGCTGTTTGATGGTGTAGCCTACGCGATCGATGGCTAACATGTAAGCCGCAATGCGATTATTTACGTTATGCATCTGGGCATAATGGACAACATCCTGGAAGGCATTCACCATGATGTCTTCCAGTTGCTCATTGACCACCGACTCCTTCCAGAAATAGCCCTGCCGGTCCTGCACCCATTCGAAGTACGAAGTTGTAACCCCGCCGGCATTGCATAGGATGTCGGGAATCACGAAGACCTTCTTTTCGGCCAGGATCTCGTCGGCAGTGGCGGTGGTGGGACCGTTGGCGCCTTCGGCCAGAATTCGACATTTAATCCGATCGGCGTTGCGACTGGTGATCTGGTTCTCGGTGGCAGCCGGAACCAGAATTTCACATTCAGTCAACATCAGTTCGGCAGGATCTGCGCTTTCAGCTTCCCGGAAACCAGTAATACTACGCGTACTGGCGCGATGTTTCTCTAACGCCACCACGTCGATTCCGTGCTTGTTGTAAATCGCACCATCGAATTCGATGACCCCGGTAATCCGGTAACCCGCCTGCGCCATTAAGAGCGCGGCATTCGAGCCCACATTACCGAAGCCTTGCACAATGACTCGCGTGCCTTCTGGTTGCAGCCCGAGCTGCTTGAGAGCTTGGTCGCAGACGATCTTGATTCCGCGGCCGGTGGCCTCTCGCCGCCCACGCGATCCGCCAATGTTAATGGGTTTGCCAGTGACGACCGCCGTGACCGTCTGGCGCATGTGCATGGAATAGGTGTCCATGATCCACGCCATCGTCTGCTCGTTGGTGTTCACGTCCGGCGCGGGCACATCTTTCTCAGGGCCGATGAACTCTATCAGTTCCGCGGTGTAGCGGCGAGTCATGCGCTCCAGTTCACCCAAAGACATTTTTTTGGGGTCACAAATTACGCCACCCTTCGCGCCGCCAAATGGGATATTTACGATGGCGCACTTCCATGTCATCCAGCTAGCGAGAGCGCGGACTTCATCCAGGGTCACATCAGGTGCGTAACGGATACCGCCCTTTCCGGGACCTCGCGCGATGGAGTGCTGCACCCGAAAGCCGGTAAACACCTCGAGTTTCCCGTTGTCCATTGAAACTGGAATGTGAACAATCAACTCGCGATTGGGGTACTGAAGAACTTTCCAGAGGCCTTCGTCCAGGTTCAGCTTTTGCGCAGCAAAATTGAAGCGCGCAGATTGCGCCTCCCAGGGATTGATCTCCTGCTCAAGAGAAACAGTCTTCATAGACTCTCCGAATAATGGCCAACTATCAGCTAGCGAGGATGGGGACTGGCGCCAGCACGCAAACTCTCAGATTTTAGACAGCGACAAGCGAGGAAGCAAGCAGATGAGAGTGGTAAGTAATCGCAAGAACTATTTCTTGTCTGATTTTTTCGCGGCTGTTTCCGTTTTGGCTTTTTTGTCTTTGCCGTCTTTGCGGTCTTTATTGTCTTTGCTTTCTTTACCGTTTTTGCTTTCGGCGCCTTCAGACGAGTCCTTGTTGGATTCAGACTTTGCACCGGACTCTGAACCTGAGGACGGGCCCGATCGTTTTGCATAATCGGTGACATACCAGCCGGAGCCTTTGAATTGAACTGCGGGCGCCGAGATCATTTGCTCCACTTTGCCGCCGCAGTCGGGACACTTCTTCACCATCGGATCAGAGAACTTCTGAATGCGCTCAAAACGATGACCGCATTTTTTGCACTCATATTCGTAAAGGGGCATAGGAAGGAAGAATTCTGATTTTAGCAGGGGGATTGAGAAACGTTCAAAGGCAGGTTTCTGTCTGCGATGCTACACTCCCGCTCATGGCCTCAGCGGAAGATCTAGCGCCCGGGCTGTACCTCGTTACCACGCCAATCGGCAACCTTGAAGACATCACTCTAAGAGCAATCCGTGTTCTAAAGCAGGCCGATCTGATCGCTTGCGAAGACACCCGCCAGACGCAGAAGCTGCTGAATCATTACGGGATCGACACTCCTACTATCAGCTATCACGAACATAATGAGGCTGCGCGCGCGGCAGAATTGGTCGAGAAGTTGGCAAACGGTTCAAGAGTTGCTGTGGTTAGCGACGCCGGCACGCCGGGAATCTCTGATCCTGGATTTCGGCTGGTGTCACTATCAAGTGAACGCGGGCTGCCTGTAATTCCAATTCCCGGCGCCACGGCATTCGTTACAGCCTTAGTGGCAAGCGGTTTGCCCTCGGAGGCGTTCTCTTTTCGCGGATTCCTGGCGGCTAAAAGCGCTGCCAGACAGCGACAATTAACAGAAACTCGAAATTCCAAGCAAACTGAAATTTTCTACGAAGCACCGCATCGTATTCTGGCTGCGCTCGAAGATGTGGCTGCCGTTATGGGGGCGCATCGGCGAATTGTTGTCGCACGCGAACTGACCAAAATCCACGAGGAATTCTTGCGTGGAACCGCGGCGCAAGTTCTTGATGTCGTCAAGAGTCGAGGCGAGATCAAGGGCGAAATCGTGTTGATGGTTGGACCGGCGGAAGAATCAGAAAACGCCGTTCCCACCATATCCATACGGGACCGCGTTGAACAACTCATTCGCGAAGAAAACTTAGATGAAAAAGCAGCATTGAAGAAAGCAGCAAAAGAACGGGGTATATCGAAGAGCGCAGCGTACCGGGAATTGCAGATACTTAAATGAATTATGTGGGGACAGCCGCCCTCGGCTGTCTAGCGAGCAGGGCTCGCTCATTTTTCTCTGGGAGTCATTTGAGATAACACTGCGGAGCTTCGCTCCGCAGGACAGCCGAGGGCGGCTGTCCCACAGGATTTACTTCCCTGACAATTCTTTCTTCACCACTTCACTTACCACTTTCCCGTCGACCCGCATCCCCTGACTGGCGAATTTAGCCATGACATTTTTCATCACCGTGCCCATGTCTTTCATGGTGGGCGATCCCATTTCGGTGATGACCGCCTTCACTCCAGCGGCGATATCGGTTTCACTCGCAGCTTTCGGCATGTAGCTTTCAATAACAGCGATCTCGGCGGCTTCTTTGTTGGCCATTTCCTGGCGCCCGCCCTTGGTGAATTGCTCGATAGAGTCTTTTCGCTGCTTGATGAGCGTGCCCAGCACTTGCTGAGCTTCTTTATCGTCAAGCGGCGACATTTTTTCGATTGCGCGATTCTGCAGCGCGGACTTCACCATACGCAAGGTCGAAAGCTTGGCTTCTTCGCGAGCTTTCATCGCGGCGATAATGTCTTTCTGAATCTGATCTACGAGAGGCATGCGAGGATTATATCTACGTCGCACGTTGCAGGTCGCGTGTTACAGTTCGTCGGCAAACGACGCACGGGAACATTTTGGGTTGGCGAACGACCAACGACGCACGACCCACGACATTTAAGAGCCCGAGGTTCACCATTTTTCGATACACTAATAGGTAATCGCTTCATCCCTGATTCCATTTCAAAAGGACTCATACCATGCTGCTGAAGAACCGTCTTTTCACTCCAGGCCCCACACCTCTGCTGCCGGCTGCGCAAACCGCCATGGCGGCATTCACCGCGCATCACCGTACCGCTGACTTCAAGGTTCTGTACACCCGGGTTCTTGCCGACATGAAGGATTTCATAGGCACCGCGAATGATGTACTGGTCATCGCGTCCTCGGGAACAGGTGTTATGGAAGGTTCAATTTCGAACCTGACTTCCCCTGGCGACCGAGTTCTGGTGCTCACCGCCGGAAAATTCGGCGAACGCTGGCGCGATCTGGCCAAAGCCTATGGATGCAACGTGGATTTGATTGAGAAACCTTACGGCGAGACGTTCACGCTGGACGAGGTTCGCGCCAAACTCACCCCGGAGACGCGCGCAGTTTACGTTCAGGCCACCGAAAGTTCCACCGGCGTGCGGCACGACGTAAAAGGGATCGCAAAGCTAGTGCGCGCAAACGCCGACACGCTGCTCATTGTCGATGCAATTACCGGGCTAGGAACTACGCATTTCGATGTCGACGGCTGGGGCATTGACGTCATCATTGGCGGTTCGCAGAAGGCACTGATGATTCCTCCCGGTCTCGCCTATTGCGCAATCAGCGAGCGTGCATGGAAGCGCATGGAGACGACGAAAAACCCGCGCTACTACTTCGATTTCCGCAAGGAGCGCAAAGCGGCCGCCAAGGGGGAATCGGCATTCACGCCCGCAACGTCTTTGTTTGCTGCCCTGGGTGCGGCGCTGGATTTCATTCGCCAGATGGGCAATGGCGATTTGGTGATGGGTCGCAAAGCACTGATCGACAATGCGGAACTTGCGGCAGAGATGACACGCGCAGGCGTAAAAGCGCTTGGACTAAAGCTGTACGCGTCATCGCCCGGCGCGGCATTGACTGCCGTCAGCGCGCCGGCCGGAATTGACTCCGGAAAGATTGTCAAAGAATTTCGTGAGTCATTTTCAGCCGTGGTAGCTAACGGCCAGGGCGATATGAAAGGCAAGCTGTTCCGTATCGCACATATCGGTTATTACGATTTCCTGGACACGATTGGCATTTTGGCTGCGCTCGAGCATGTGCTTGCATCGGTCACGGACAAGCCGGTCGAATATGGAGTAGCCGTACGGGCGGCGCAGGAAGTTTATGCGCACGCCCGCAGCGCCGAACCGACGGCAGTAGCCGCCAGGAACTAGCGCCCTTGCGAATCGGGGAGGGCAGACGTCGCTAGTTGATCGTAAAATTCATCGGGGTAGAAGTCGCAGCCGCAGTGCCACCGCCGTACAGACCTCCCGGAGTGCCCGGATTAGTAACCGTAACGGGGACCGTTCCGGCAGTCGCAACCGCGCTGGCCGGAATAGTGGCAGTAACTTTAGTCGAGCTGACAAAAGTTGTAGTCATGGGGGTACCGTTGAAGTTCACCACCGCCTTCGAAACAAAATTCGTGCCCTGCACAGTCAACGTGAAGTCCGAGCTGCCAGCCGCGGTGCTAGGCGGCGTAAGCTGGGCGATGGTGGGCATAGTGCCAGGTTGCTGTGGCATGGTTGCGTGGCTTGAGTAGCCGCATCCAACACCAGTAGCAGCTACAGCCGTCAATAAAACAACCATTAGTAGCTTCATAATTTTTCTCCAGGGATGTGCTTGCGAACTGAATTGAGTGTAGGGAATGCGGTACCGTGGAGTGTCTGAGGGCTGTAACTTTCTTGTAAAGGAATCATTGACATGAAAATTGTGATTGCGGAAAAAATGTCTTCGTCGGCGATGAATTTGTTGCGCGAGCCTGACTGGACAGTCATCACGCCCGATCAACTGAACGGAAATTTGGCGAAAGAGTTAGAGACAGCAGACGCCTTGCTGGTGCGCTCGGCGGTCCAGGTGGATGCGGCCCTGCTGGCCAATGCCTCGAAGCTGCGGGTGATTGGCCGCGCGGGTGTTGGCGTGGACAACATTGAGCTGGAACCGGCAACCCGTCAGGGAATTGCCGTCATGAATACGCCAGGCGCTAATGCCGTGGCGGTGGCAGAGATCACGATCGGCCTTATGTTGAGCATGGGACGATTCATCCCTCGCGCCAACGAACTCATGCACGCAGGCAAGTGGGAGAAAAAATCACTACAAGGCACGGAGCTGCGCGGCAAAACTCTCGGCATTGTTGGTCTGGGAAAGATTGGACTAGAGGTCGCAAAACGTGCCCGCGCCTTCGGCATGGAGATTATTGGGCACGATCCTTTCGTTTCCCCGAGCATCGCAAAAGATGGCGGGATTCGCCTCGCGTCATTGGATGAGCTGTATGGCGCATCAGATTATGTAAGCCTTCACGTTGGATTGACTCCGCAAACCGAGAACATGATCAACGCCGAATCTTTGAAGAAGATGAAAAAGGGAGTACGGCTGGTCAATTGCGCGCGCGGCGAGCTCGTGGACGAGGCCGCCTTGGTTTCTGCACTCAAAGAAGGTCAAGTCAGCGCAGCCGCTTTGGATGTTTTTGTGAAAGAGCCATTGAAGGACTCGCCGCTTCAAAAAATGGACAATGTGATTTTGACGCCGCACATTGCTGGATCCACCAACGAAGCGCAGGAGGCGGTGGGCCAGCAGATCGCAATGCAGGTGAAAGAGTATTTGAAGCATGGAGTGATACAGAATGCGGTAAATGTGCCCTCGGTTTCCTATGAAGAATACGTTCAGATGAAACCTTACATCCTGCTGGCCGAAAGGCTGGGATCGTTTTTGGCGCAGATCAGCGGTAGCGGAGTTGAGGATATTTCCATCGCTTACACCGGCCACATCACCGAATGGAAAACTGAGCTGATCCGGAACGCTGCCATCAAAGGAATTCTGAATGTGGCCGTGGATGAGACTGCGAACCTGGTCAACGCAGCCAGCCTGGCCTCATCACGTGGGCTGCGGGTTCATGAGGAGCGCAAGGCCAAAGCTTCGACCGGAGGCGCAGGCAGCGTGCTGTCAATCGAGATCCGTACTGCAAAAGAGGCGCATATCGCCAAAGGCGCTGTGCTCAGAGAAAATGCGTTGCGGCTGTTGCATGTGGATGATATCGATGCCGAGGCTCCGCTGGGAAAAAATTTAATTTACCTGCGCAACCAGGACGTGCCCGGAGTAATTGGAAGGGTCGGCACGATTCTCGGTAAGCATGGCATCAACATTGCGAATTTTTCGCTGGGCCGCAGAAGTGGTGAACCGCAACCTGGCCAGCCGCTGGAAGCTATCGCAGTCGTGCAGGTGGATGGCAGTGTTCCCGAGGCGGTGGTTTCTGAGTTGCGCGGTATACCCGCCATACATCAGGCCAAGGCTATTCGCCTGGAATAAGTTGATCGTAGTCAGGAAAGGATTTGAATGGTAAAGAAAGCGTTGTTGGCGGTAACGCTGGCTTTTGTTGGCGTGCCGTTTGCGGCGGCACAGCAGGATATCGGCCATTTTGATGTCAGCTTTTCGTTCGGCGCGGTCTTTAACAAAACCTCCAGCAATGCCGAAAACGGGGTGGCCGTTTCACCAACAAATTCGGGATTGATTCTCGGTACCTTCCGCTTTCGCTTTAACCGAATGAATGGCATCGAGGTAACCGGCGCCCGTACCAACGACTCCCAGATTTTTGTTTTAGGAACAAACGACTACCGGGCCCAGACCAGCGTCACTGAATTTACCGGCGCTTATGTATTTAGCCCTTTTCACTTTGAAAAGATCGAGCCCTTCCTGCTGGCTGGCGGCGGAGCCCCGCGTTTTTATCCCAGCAACCAGTACATCAACGGCAACGCCTCCCCGTTCGGCGCTGCCCAGCAGACTTCGATGGCTTTTCTTTACGGCGGAGGGTTGGATTATCGTGTTTGGAAGCGCCTTGGGCTGCGGCTGCAATATCGCGGGCTGATTTACAAAGAACCCAATTTTCACGTCACCCAGTTTTTTACGGGTGTGAAGGGCCACATGGCTGAGCCTTCAATCGGAATCGTTTTTAATTTCTGATTTTGGCTTAAGTATCAGGATTCAAGGGCTGCCTTGCGCAGCTTGCGGGTTTCGGCCAGCAGGGCCATGGAATGCATCAGGTTCTGCAGCGTAACAATTCCCACCAATTGCTGGTTCTCAACTATCGGGATAATGCTTAGATTTCTGGCGCTTAGTTTCCGGAAAGCCGAAGACAGCGATTCGGTTTTTTGCGCCACGTCGAACAGACGATTCATCACCGCCTGCACGTAACCGTTGCCTTCCCTTCGTAGAGTTTGCAGGATCTTCTGTTTCGAAACCACGCCCACCATATCCGCGCCCCGAATGACTGGAAAGTCATCTTGCAAAGAGTGCACCGCTTTGTCCAACGCATCTTCCAGAGTGTCCGCCGGCGAGAGGGTGGCGAAATCAGTCAGCATAATATCTTCTAAGCGCACGGTTTCCAGCACCGAGCGGAACACAGCAGAACGGTCTTCAATTTGCGCCGCGATGAAAAGAAAAATTCCGATGATCGAGAACCAGTAATTCCACCACCCGGCAAACATAAAGGCGATGGCAAATCCCCGGCCAATGCTCACTGCGCGGCGGGTTGCACTGACCGGATCCATAGTGCGAGAAAAAACGGCACGCAATACGCGTCCGCCGTCCATGGGATAAGCGGGCAGCAGGTTGAAAATTCCCAGCCACAAATTTGCCCACACCACGCTGTGTGGCAGATTCAAGGAGCTGACATACGGGTCAATCCACAGCCGATCGTGGGGAATCGCCACGCGAAGCACGACGGCAGACATTCCAGCGATCAAGAAATTTACGATTGGCCCGGCGGCTGCGATACGCGCATCCCGCTTCCAATTTGTGGGAACTTCAGGCTGGGCCTCGTCGAAAATTGTGACTCCGCCAATCGGCAACAGCACAATGCCTTTAGGAGGAACGCCGGAGTGCTTTCCCACCAGGGCATGCCCGAGTTCATGCAAGACAACTGAAGCAAACACAATTGCCAGAAGCGCAGCGCCGCGCCATGGGCTTATAGTATTTCGCGCCAGTTGCTCATTTCCCCAAACGAAAACCAGCAGCAGCAGGAACGAAAGATGAATTCGGATTTCGACTCCGAAAATTCGCCCCGCGTGAATCGACCAGGTCCGCATCTGTATTCTTTAATCTTATACGGTTAGACGCTGTGTCGTGTGGCGGCGTTACGCGAGAGTTCGACACCGAAGTGCAAATCACAAGGTCGAACACTCGATCGAAATTATGCGCATCATTGCTGGACAGTTTCGCAGCCGTCGGCTGGCGCCGCTCAAGAGCCATGAAATAAGGCCAACTTCAGATCGGCTGCGGGAAACGATGTTTAATGTACTCACTTCGGGAAATCCTGCGGCGCTCGAAAGTTCGGTGTGGATTGATTTATTTGCCGGAACCGGTGCGGTGGGACTTGAAGCTCTGAGTCGCGGCGCGGCTATGGTTTATTTTGTCGACTCTTCGAAGCAGGCCGTCGAAGTGATTCGTCGCAACCTACAATCACTCGGAGTTGACCGGAACTTTCGAGTGCTTCAACAAACAGCAGAGCGCGCGATCTTGGCGCTCGATCGTCAACAGGTTAGACCGGATTTCATTTTTCTGGATCCACCTTATGCGTTGCGGGAAGCGTATCGCGCCACACTGGAAGCTTTATCAAACAGCGAGCTCAGCAAGAAGACTCTGATTGTTGCCGAGCATGAAAGGAAGAACGATTTGGCGGAGAAATTCGGGGTGCTCCAGCGGCTACGGAAATTAGAGCAAGGAGACGCGGCCCTGAGTTTCTATCGTCGAGCTTAGGGCAAAGTCAAAAGCCCCGCCCTCCCCTTTGGGGATGGGGCACCCGCCAAAAACTTACATCAGCAACTCGTTGGCGTGGCGCACAATCGGGTGCTGCATTTCCTGTAGTTCGTTCTTCACACAATTCAAACCGTAGACGCATTGCTCGAAGTGATCGGATAGTCGCTCGAATAGTGGCGCAACTTTCGTGTACTCGAAGCAGTCAAATTTCGAGACTATGTAATAGCTTTCTTTGCCGGCTTTCACCCAGTCAATTAAATTCTCCAGGCGATTTCGGCGCAGGCGGAAATGATTGATGCTCTCTGGGAACATGCCGGTGAAGAACAACGTGTAGTCGCCAATATGCTTGCGGACCTGGCGCTCGCGATCAAACGATGGGGCTGGCCCGAATACCGGATTCGATTCCACCAGCATCTCGCCGACATCGGTCAGCGGCTTGCCAGCTTCGTTGCAGACTTTAAACAACTGCTCGGCATCGCAAAATTCCGCCAGCAGGTGGGCTACATAGCCCACAACCTCGGAATCCCGAATCCCGATTTCGTGCGCGTAATGGCGACCTACCATTTCAAGAAAGAGCTTCTGCAGCGGATGATCGTCCGGTACCATTTACCCACCTCGATCCAACTACAATTTTGGATGCGCTCACATAGGCCTTGTGCGTTGAATACCGCATTAAACAATCGAAAGCAAGTAACTTCCGCACTAGGAACTACCGCGCGTTCCTTAATAGTTACAAACCCCTGTATCGGCGGCTTGTTTCGAGGTCTTGAATTGTTGTCACTCGTAAGCAGCGGCTGCTAATAATGTCTCGTAAACGAATGCGAGCGTAAGCGGGTTTGCGAATCAGGACATGTATTCGGGTACAATTCCGGCTGCAAGCGAAGTGCTGATTAGCTGGGGCGAACAATTCCATAAAACCATTATGAAACGACAGAATATATCTAGCGGCACGCCTTGGGAGCCGGTGGTCGGATACTCGCGCGCGGTGCGCATTGGCAATAACGTTTACGTCTCCGGAACAACCGCAACCGGGCCGGATGGAAAAATCATTCCCGGCGACGCTTATGCGCAAGCGGTGCAAACGTTGAAGAATATCGAGTCGGCGCTGAAGCGGGCGGGTGCGAATCTTACCAACGTGGTGCGCACCAGAATGTATGTGACCAACATCGCCGACTGGGAAAGAGTAGGAAAAGCGCATGGTGAGTTTTTCGGCAAAATCCGTCCGGCGACGGCGATGCTCGGGATTGCCGCGCTGGTCTCGCCGGACATGCTAGTCGAAATTGAAGCAGAAGCCTTGATCGCCGCGCCTTCGATACAAAAAAAACCGCAGCCAAAATCGCAAAGGAAAAAGAAACGATGAAGAATTTCGCAACCAAACTGTCGCTGTTGATGGTCATCGCACTCGCGCTGGTTGCCGCGGCATCAGCCCAAATCTCAGCCGGTCGCACAGTTATTCACGCTGGGAAATTTCTTGACGTTAAGACTGGGAGGGTAGAGACCAACCAGGCAATCGTCATACAAGGCGACAAGATTGTCGGTGTTGGTCCAGCATCGGCGGTTAGACCGTCCGCAGGCGACCAGGTCATCGACCTGCCCAACGCAACCGTTCTGCCTGGCCTCATCGACGCCCACACACACCTGACTTTTGATCCACACTTTGGATATGAATCCCTGGCTATCTCCGTACCCCGCGAGGCATTGATCGGGGCGCGCAATGCCCGTGTCACCCTCGAAGCTGGCATTACAACGGTGCGGAATGTTGGAGCTGACGGTTACGCCGATGTCGCCCTGCGCGATGCGATCAATGCTGGAGATTTACCGGGGCCTCACATGCTGGTGAGCGGTCCTCCGCTCGGCATCACTGGTGGTCACTGCGATAATGACCTGCTGCCGTTTGAGTTTCACGCTACCGAGGGAGGAGTAGCAGACGGAGTCGAACAAGTGCAGCACAAAGTTCGCGAAGTCATAAAGTATGGTGCCGATCTGATCAAGGTATGCGCCACCGGCGGCGTGCTTTCCAGAGGCGACGATCCCAACGCCTCACAATACACGCTCGAAGAGATGAAGGCCATCGTCGCCGATGCCCACCGCCTGGGCAGGAAAGTTGCGGCGCATGCCCACGGCGCACAGGGCGTGATCTGGGCATCAGAAGCCGGAGTGGATTCCGTTGAGCACGGCCACCTGATGAATGACGCTGCCATTGCTACGCTGAAAAAGAATGGCACGTATCTGGTTCCCACTCTGTATCTTGTCGATTGGCAACGGGAGCACGCGGTTGAAGCCAACCTTCCCGATTATGCGAAGAAAAAAATGGAGATGGTTTCGCAGACCGGAAAGGCAAACGCCAAGAAAGCATTTGAAGCAGGCGTGAAAATTGGAATGGGGACCGATGCCGCCGTATATCCGCACGGATTAAATGCTCACGAACTGGCAGTGTACGTAAGCCTGGGCATGAGCCCTTTGCAGGCCATTCAAACCGCGACTATCAATGACGCCGATCTGCTTGGCTGGTCGGACAAGGTCGGCACTCTGGAGCCGGGCAAGTGGGCCGACATCATCGCGGTCGATGGCAATCCTTTGCAAGATGTCAGCACGTTGCAACACGTGAAGTTCGTGATGAAAGCCGGCGAAGTGGTGAAAAATGAGTACACCAAGTAGTCAGAGTTTCGAAAAACTCGAAGGCATAAAAAAAGCCGGCGCTAGGCCGGCTTTCTCTTAAGAGCAGAAACCCTACTTCTTGGGTGCAATAGCGTCTTTCGCGGCTTTGGCGACGCGGAATTTCACTACGGTCTTGGCCTTGATCTGGATTGGCTCGCCGGTTTGCGGGTTGCGTCCCATGCGGGCTTTGCGGTGCGCCTTCACCAAGCGTCCCAGGCCGGGGACTACAAATACGCCGCTCTTCTTGGTTTCCTTAATCGCGGTATCGGCCAGGTGCTCGAGAAACGCGGCCGCGGTCTTATTGTTCAATTCCGTCTTCTCCGCCAAATGACGGATGAGTTGTGTCTTGGTCAGTCCTGCTGCCATGAAATCCTCCTCTTGGTTCGCGAAAAAATTGTATGCTGGAATGCGTATTCATCTTAATAGCGCGAGCTGTGGAAAACCATCAAATTAACCGCATTTCATGCGGGTTTTTTGCTCAGAGAACCAAAAAAGGCCACAAAAATCGCATCTGAAAGCGATCTTTGGCGAAAAACCGCATGTAAAAGGCGGTTTCAAACGGCCTCCGAACTGAGCAGATGTTCGATCTCTCGATCAATGGTCCACAAATTCGACCTATAATTTTCCGATGCACCGTGGAACAGCAAAAATTTTGTTCCTATCACTTACACTCTCGGGGCTGCTTGCCTGGGCTCAGCAGGTTCCGTCTTCAAACCCAATTTCAATCACGACCAAGACGTTACCCAAGGCTTTGCTGTGGGAGCAATATACGGCACGATTGCATGCGTCAGGTGGAACCGAGACGTATCACTGGCGCGTAGTTCTTAGTTCCCTGCCGCGCAATATATGGCTGAGCGACGACGGCGTCTTGACTGGAAGCCTCACCCAACCTGGCGAATTCGACTTAACTGTTCTGGCTCGGGACAACAGCAATCCTCCCAGACAAACTGAACAGCGAGTGCTGCTCAGAACTGAAACTCCGCTCACCGCTGACTGGTCTCGGAAAGCTCAGGTCAGCGGCCAACGAATCGATGGCTCCATCAAAGTTTCCAATCATAGTGGACGCGATTTCGATCTGACTTTCATCGTTTTGGCGGTGAACGATATTGGTCGCGCAACGGCGATCGGTTATCAACGCTTCCGGTTAAAGAAAGACACCACGGACATGGAAATTCCGTTCGGCGAAACCCTGTCTGCCGGAAACTACGCCGTCAATGTGGATGTAGTCGGAGAGGAGCCAACTTCTAAACAGATATTCCGCGCCCGGCTAGTCGCAGGAAAAGAATCAATTACGCAAGGTCCTTAAGCCGAAGTCCCACGTGCGAGCGCAGCGCCTCCGCGTGGAAGCTTAAGGGCCGTTCTTATTTGGGGGAGGAGCGATTGGAAGACCGGCCGCTCCAAGAACGCACTAGACGCTGCCTATAACGCGCGAACGCGTGGTCCGCGGCGTTAAAATATAAGAGTCCCGAGGTGATGCTGACCTCATTCATCTCGGCCAGTAGCTCGCTTTAGACCCTTGCCGACCTGCATTGATTACTATCCTTGCGGACTGTAACCGGCGATCGTGCTCGGGCTCCGGGCTTACCGCCAACCGGACAAACCAGTTCAACGCCTGCGGGACTCTATCCTGCCTTCGACTGGGTTTCTTGTTCTCCTCGACCAGCGCTTTGCTATAGAGCCTTACTGGCCCTCCCTCGGTCATTCTGCACTAGCTGCTCGCCAGATCGCTGGTTGCCCAGCATTCCTGCGTTTGGCTATTGCCTTATGCCGAAGGTGACCTCGCTTGACCCCCGGACGCCGCACCAACCGGTAAAACTTCAGAAACTGTCAAAGAACGATTATGGTTTTACACTCTTTAAAACTTGGGTCAACAGAAAAATCGAAAATGCATGTGCTTTGCTTTCAATCGAGTGCAGCTGGTTCACAGGCCGGTGCAGCGCAATTGGTGCAGCTACTCACGTTGCGCTTCGCAAAATCAGAGGCAATCGCGGTTTTTGAGGTTTTCTGCAATATTTTGTTTGGAGCGCTCCCATGCCAGCTAAATTTGCTCTTGTGAAAATCGCGCAGAATCCTTGCTGGTATTGCGAAGCGCCCGACGAAGATTTGCGATGCGGTATAAATGAATTGACAATTTTTGATGAGACGAATTCTTTTTACCTGCAAGTTTTGTATTCGGAACTCGAATCTCGCTGCGATGGCTTGCGTCACGGTGCTTTTGCTCGCTTTCGGAACGGGATGCGAGGTTCAACGGCGCAAGAGCGATGCCGAACTCGGACTGACCCCTCGCCAGGCGGACGGCCGTCACATCTACGATCAATATTGCGACCGCTGCCATTTGCCGTATTCTTCGAAGAACCGGCAGGGGCCGAGCTTAAAAGGCCTGTTTAAGCGCCAAGAGCTTCCCGTCAGCGGCATGCCTGCAAACGATGATCGCGTAAAGGACGTGATTCGTATGGGCCGCAACAAAATGGATGGCTTCGGCAATGTGCTTACGGATGAGCAGATTAATGATCTGCTGGACTATCTGCATACGTTGTGAGTTCCAGATCATTAACCACGAAGGCCACGAAGGTTCACGAAGGGAGTCATCGCCTGTACATCCGAGAATTGGCAAGACATTTGTGACACCCGAGGCAAGGCATTTGGGCCAGGAGTTTCCCTTCGTGAACCTTCGTGCCCTTCGTGGTTAATGGTTTTCGTTTGCCGAGGGGAACGCTCCATCAAATTGCACCGGTTTAGTTCTGAGATTTAAGATTCAAGTTCTTTTCGAGGTCCTTCATGCCTGATATCGCGCTGACCCCAACTCTCGCAAATGGAAGCAATCCGCCCCCAACGGCCCCGGCAACCGAGGTGTATGCAATTTTCGGCGCCGAGCCAGAGGTTCAGGCCTATGCCATGGCAAAGTATTCGCGCTCATCGCTTTCCATGAAGGAATCGCTGAAAGAGATCAGCACACAAAAGGCCGAGAAATTTCTAAATACCTTTTACTTTCAGTACGGACACAGGTCAATCGCCGATCTCGCGCACCTCGCTCTTGCAATCGAAAAACTTTCCATCCTTGCCGCTATCGTGGTGGCCGATGAACAACGGTGGGACGGCCAGGAGCGTTCAACTCGGTATCAGGATTTCAGAAAAAGCGGCTACTACATTCCAGATTTCGGCTCCGACTCTGCAGCCCTCCAACTCTATATGGGGACCATCGAGGATCTGTTCTCTGAGTACGAATCGCTTTCCGAGAACATGTTCCGCTATCTCGCAGACACTACGCCCAAACCTGCCGAAATGAAGCAGGAGGCCTACGAACGCACGCTGAAGGCGCGGGCTTTCGATATTTCGCGCTACCTGCTGCCGCTCGCGACGAACACTTCACTGGGGGAAATCGTCAACGCGCGAACTCTGGAAACGCAGGTCTCGCACCTGCTCTCGCATTCGCATGCCGAGATACGGAATCTGGGCGGCTTACTCAAACGGGCTGCGGCTTCGGCGGCTTACAACGTGAATCACGAATCGTATCGGGCACTGGTGAACGAGATCCACAAACTTTCACCGGAACTGGCCGCACGCGCAGAAAAGGAATTGCTGAAAGAGGTGCGGGTTTCGCCGACTCTGGTCAAGTATGCGGATCCGAATACCTACGAAATGGAAACGCGGCGCGAATTGCGACAGATCGCTTCTGATCTGATGAAGGATGCTTCAATCGATCCGGCGCCACTGGTTGATCTGCTCGATGATGACCCCCTGGAGATCGAGCTGGCCAGTACTCTTCTTTACGAGCACTCCCATTATTCATACCGCCAGATCAGACAGGAAGTTGAATCGATCGGCGAAGCCAAACGTCGGGAAATAATCGACGCCGGCTTACGCCATCGCGGGCGGCATGACGAGATACTGCCTGCGTTTCGCGCCGGCCAGCAATTCCGCTTTGACATTTTGATGGATATTGGCGGCTTCCGCGATATGCATCGCCACCGGCGCTGCATTCAGATCGAGCAGGGATTCACAATACAACATGGCTACGATGTTCCTGAACAGCTTGAACCAGCGGGTGCGCTTTCGCGATTCAAAGCTGCGATGGATAGAACATCAAGCGCAGTAGCCAAGCTGCAAAAGGGCTCCGCGCCCGAGGCCTCCGAGAGTGCCCAATATGCCATCCCGCTTGGTTTTCGTAAACGCACGCTTTTCAAGATGGACTTCGCGGAAGCAGTTTACATTTCCGAGCTGCGGACTGGGCCAGCCGGACACTTTTCTTATCGCAACGCGGCTTACGCCATGTTTGAGGAAGTCCGAAAAAAATATCCTGCACTGGCGCAACACTTCCGCGTACACGACGTTCGCCAACCTATTAACTTACTGCAGAGATAGATTCGTCACCGAAGAAGAATACGACCCACATGGGAGGGGCGAGGACGTCCGTCGCCCGATTTCGTTTTTATCGCCAGGCGGAAGCTGTAATCAGAAGATTTTGAGATGTATCGTCAGATACTTCTTTGGATTCTGCCGAACTGCTTTGACTAGCTCTTGCGTGTCGGCGAGCAGCTTGTTGCTATTGTCGTAAAGCGACGGATCATGGAGGAATCTGCCAGCGGTGCCTTCGCCCTTGTCCAGTCGATCGGTAATATCCGACAGCCGGTTCATGGTGTTCTGCAATTTATTGGCGAACTGCTGGTCCTTGGTGAGGGTGCCTAACGCGCCTTTGCCGGAATTGATATCGTCAGTGAGTCGTTTGAAATTGGCGATGGTCTGGTTCGCGGAGTCATACAGCGAAGGGTCTTTCAGAAGCTTGCCAGCCGTGCCCTTCCCTGCATTCAGATCATCGATCAGAAGGTCGATCTTATCTAGCGACGCGTTCGCTTTGTTGTAGAGATCATCGCTATTAAGGAGCTTTCCAAGGCTTCCTTGGCCTTGAGAAATTTCTCCCACCAGCTTCTGAAAATCGTTCACGGTAGAGTTGACCCGGTTGTAAAGCGCCGGATCATAGATTAGTTTGCCAACCGAACCCTGCCCGCTTTCCACAAAGGCAATAATCCGGTCCATGCGAGCCAGCAACGCCTGCATGTTCTGCAGTGCGTTCTGCGTGGAACGCATGACGTCCTGGTAGCCGGGTTCTTCACTCGTCGGCAGGACGTCGCCATCGTTAACCTCAGGGGCCACGGCTTTCGAGCTATCAATGTTGATGTAAGTCTCGCCCAAAACACCTGCCGTGGAAAGCAAGGTGTTCGAATCCTTTTTAAGGTTGAAGCGGTATTTACTGCTGACCTTCATGGTGACTTCTACCGGAGCCAGCGGCCTATTGGGAACCACCCGGATCTGGCTCACGTTGCCGATATCAACACCGCTCAGGCGAACGGGCGCTCCCACGCGAAGCCCCTGGGCGTCAAAAAAATAGGATTTCAGGATAAGTTTGTGGGTAAAGAATCCGCCGGTGCCGCTCATCAGGATGATCAGCACAGCCAGCACCAAACCAGCCACGACGACGGTTACGCCAACCTTAAGTTCCGACCATTTCAGCTGCTTCTGGCTAGGCAACTGTCCTCCCAAGCAGAATGGCGGCGAAAAAGTTCAATGCCGCTCACCACCGGCCCGACACCCCGGATTTTCCTGATCATAGCAGAATGATAAAGCTACTAAACCGTGGAAGGCGCGACCAGAAGCTTCCCGCGCAACAGAAGCGCCAGCAAATACGAAACCGCTCCGCAGATCAGCGTGACATTCAATCCGAACTGTATGGCGATCACAACGGCGAGAACTGAACCTAGGACGCTCGATGCCGCATTCATTGCCCATGCCCACTCGATCGACTCGCCGTTCTTGCCGCGATTGGCCGACAGCGCGCGCAGGCCCGCAGGGAAAGGCATTCCCATGACAAACCCCAATGGCGCGAGCATAAGCCCGCTGATCAAGAGTTTGGCCCCAAACGGCGCTCCAACCAATCTATTTAAAATCGGCGGTAGGATCCATACATCCATCAGCAGAGTAGAAGCGACGATTGTCAGCGGCAGCCAGACTCGTGCCGGATTCGCGATCCACCGTTTGGATACGACACTCCCAGCGCCGCTCGAAAGCAACATGAGAAACACCACCACAGTCAGGGCGTATGTCGGGTGTCCTAAAAATAAAACGAAACGCTGGATGAAGGTTATTTCGACAAGAATGTACCCGAGCCCGATCGCGACAAAATATAAAAGCGACGCTGGAATGGCCTGGGCTTCGGTTTGTAAGAGCAGGGGCGCGATTAAGAACGCCAGCACTGCGAATATCGAGATAATCAGCAGCATCGCCAACACTGCAATTCCAAGGTTCACCTTCCAATCCAACCCACCGAGTTTGACCGTTGGGTGCCAAATTTGTTCTGGCTTTAATGTGAAAAAAAAGAACGGCGCATTGTCGGTAACGGGGGAAACGTTATAGGCGTACTTCGCGCTGAACCCGTATGGATCATTGCTCTGCAGTAGTCTTGTAAATGCGTTTGCGCCCGGACGGGAAGGTGCGTATAGCAATGTCAGCGGCGGATGGGCGATCAGGAACTGATTGACAGTTGCTTCCTCGGCTGCGGTGAACGTGCTCTTTTTCGCGAGGACGGCTACTGCAATTCCATCCTCGTTCAGGTCGCCGGCAGCGACTACGATGAAGTGGCTGGGAATGTTCTGCGATCTCATTCGCTGCAGAGTGTCCATTGCCACGGAGACAACCCGCAAAGCCTCACGCGGTTCACGAAACTCCCAGCGAGTAATCGCGATAATCCCGTCGGGTTTCAGGTGCTCAAAATATTCTTTAAATGCCTGCGTGGTATAGAGATTATTCTCGCTCAGGGCGAAAGCGCCGGCAGCGGTCGAGGCCCACGTGTCGACTAGGGTCATCTGTACGACATCGAATCTGTCCTTACTGCTGCGCAGGAACGAACGGCCGTCGCCAACATGCAGATGCACGTCAGGACGCTGGTAAAGATGGCGTGCGAAGTCCGCATAACGGCCACGCATGATCGTGTTCGCGATAGTGGGGTTAATTTCGATTCCGGTGACGCTATTGCTTCCATTGGCGAGTGCCCGAAGAACATCAACTCCGCCCCCGGGACCGATGATGGCATAGCCTCCCTGCGGACGAAGTGCGTTGACCACCGCCGGTGGTTCGCTCATGAGATGGTGCTGCCATTCTGATCCCTGCCATCGAGACAAGTCCGCGCTCATGATGTGAGTGCCCGCATCGGCATCGATTTTAATTACACGCCCTCCGTCGTCATTTCGCAGCACGTCCACGCGAGAGATGGCGTTCCAGCGAGAAAACTCGACATTGTTTCTGCGAACACCTTTGGCCCATATCACGTCGATAAAACGGTCGGATCCATTCAAACCGATTAAAACAAGCAAGATTGCAGCTAAGCCCAGACTCAGCTTTCGTGCGCGCGGCGATACGCTCCAAATAACAGCTGTCACTGCCGAGACTAAGCCTGCAAAAAGAATTGAGTTTGGCGCGCCAATCCAGTTCAGCAGAGGGACAACCGCCAGGCAGGCAATGGCGCCCCCAGTGAGATCGGAGCCATAAAGTTTAGGAATGCGATTCGATTCTCGCGCAAAGAGTACAGAAAACTGCAACCCGGTTAGAAAGAACGGAACTGCAGAGCATGAATAGATAATCGCTAAACGCCAGAAGTTTGCAGCAGTCAGTCGAAGCGAAACCGGCTGATGGAGAATAACTTCCAATACGAGGGGAATGGCAACCGCGCTCAGGGCGCTTGCTCCCGCAGCAATGGACCGGCTCTCCCAAGTACTAAGTTGCTTCTTCCATACGAAGGCGAATACACCCCCAGCTCCCAGCCCAAGCAAAGCAACTGAAATTGCAAGGAATGCGAAGTGGTAGAAGAGAACTACCGAGAACAGTCGGGTCAACGACAGCTCCAGTAGCAATGCAGAGAAGCTGCTCAGCCCGATTCCTGCTAACAAAATCTTTTCACTCAACTGCTTTACCGAAATATTTCGCACTTGGGGGAGGATGTCTTCCGTGATTGGCATAAAGAGCGCAGTGTAACAGAAGTGGCCAACGACTAACTTTCCAGAATTACACTAGCCATCGCTTGCTCGGCGGTGTGAGTAATGGACAGAGAAATATTCTTCGTCCTCAAGCGCGCGGCGACTTCTGCGGCCTTCGCGTGAAACTTAATTGTTGGCCGCCGTCCCGGCTCACGTATCACCTCGACATCTCGCCAGCGTACGCCGTTGTTCCATCCGGTCCCGAGAGCTTTCATCGCCGCTTCTTTGGCTGCAAACCGCGCCGCATATCTTTCGAAGCGATTCGCTTTTGCATCGCAATATAAAATTTCGCCGTCAGTAAAAACCCGGCGGATGAATCGTTCGCCAAAGCGGTTGATTGATTCGGCGATCCGCGGGACTTCGGCGATATCGATACCGGTGCCAACAATCATGGAGTTACGTTAGCACACGATTAGAGCAGGCGGTCTCCGCGATAGATCAAACGCCCGTCTTCCATTCGCGCCTCAGGCATCAACTTGTGCCGCTTGGCTGGTTTCTCATTGTCTATGTGCAAAACCTCATGCCCATGCGCGACCAGCCAATCCGATACCAGCATCCGATGACACTTGAAGTACACCCGCTCGGCGCACATATAGGCGGTGCGCGACTGTTCCGCGAGCGCAACCAATTCTTCCATCGCATGCTCAAATTCAGGCGTAAGCATGTAATCCGCATAGTTGCGAAAACTCGCATTCCGCAGCGCAATGTTGGGCGACTCTTCGAGCGACTTCTTCCGCATGCCGCCGAGTTCTTTCATCCATACATAGCGGATGCCGGCCGCTGCCAGGCTTTTCTCAAGGTTTTCGCGATTGAAATGTGGCAACCTCCGCGACATGGGAAACGCGCGAATGTCCGCCAGAGTCTTGATCGAATGCGCCTGCAAAGCTGCAATCAGCTCGTCTATCGCGCGAGTGGAGTGTCCGATGGTATAGAGAGTTGCCATGGCCTCATCGGATGCCAATAGCGATGGCGAGGGCGTGATCGAGTTCTCTTATTTTGGAATACGAAAGCGATCCGACGAAATGCGTCAAACGAGATTTGTGTATGCTCGCCAGGTCATCACACAAGATCCAACTGGAATGCCTGAGACCCTCCTCGACGCCTACGGGAACTTGGGTTGAGAGACCCTCTGCACGGGTGTACACCCGGGCGCATACGAGTGTTGGTGAATCGCTCTCCGAGGACAAGGAGAGCAGAGTTCTTGCTGGTGCTTTTTACGATGCAACAGCGCGGAGAAGTGCCTGGCGCAAGACATCGTCCTGTGCGGGAAAGACAGTGCGGAGATCGAGCAGGACCCGGCCATCTTCAACTCTCGCGATGATCGGCGGATCGCTTCGCCGGAGCCCCGCAGCCAGTTCATTCGCGCTTAGATTTTTTGCAGTGATCGCGATCAGCCGAGTTGGCAGGACTGATGAGGGCGCCGATCCTCCGCCGATCAGTGACTCGCCATCGATTAAATCAGCTTCTATCTGGCTTGAATCAAGTTTTGATACAAGATTTTCCGCGCGCTCAGTGATTTCTGCTTTCGAAAGCTTCATCATCCTCAACGCTGGGATTGCATCGTGATCGCGTTTGACGTAGGCCAGCAGCGTGGCTTCCAGCGCGGCATAGGTCAGCTTGTCCACTCGTAAAGCGCGAAACAGCGAGTTGCTGCGCATCCGCTGAACCAGGCATTCGCGCCCGCTGATCAAGCCAGCTTGTGGGCCGCCCAGTAGTTTGTCGCCGCTATAAGTCACTACGTGAACCCCAGCGCGCAGGCTGTCCATCACGCTGGCTTCGTTGGTAATTCCAATGGTCCGCAGATCGAGCAGTGCGCCGCTGCCCAAGTCCTCCACCAGGGGCAGCTTGTACTTGTCCGCTAATTCCACCAACTCGCGGACATCCGGCTGTTCGGTAAAGCCGGTAATTTCAAAATTCGAACGATGCACCCGCAGCAGCAGCTTGGTGCGTTCGTTGATGGCGCGTTCGTAATCAGAAATTCGCGTGCGATTGGTGGTGCCTACTTCGCGCAAGATCGCGCCGGATTTCGTCATCACATCTGGAATACGGAACGATCCGCCGATCTCTACCAGTTCCCCTCGCGAGACGATGACTTCGCCATTTTCGGCCAGCGTGTTAAGGGCGAGCAGCACTGCTGCGGCGTTGTTGTTGACTACGATGGTCGAGATTGCTGAGCGTTGCTCAGCCGGACAGCCGGGGGCGGCTGTCCCCACATGTTCGGAGGAGAGCAGTTTCCGGAACAGTCGATCTACGTGCACATCGCGTTTTCCGCGTTCGCCGGATTCGACATCGAACTCGAGATTCGAATAGCTGCTCGCTGATTCGCGTATATGTTCGATCGCAATTGCTCCGAGTGGCGCCCGCCCGAGATTAGTGTGAAGAATCACACCCGTGGCGTTGATCACTGGGCGTAACGAATACCTTAAAGATTGCCTTAGTTCATTTCTGATCGCGGCATGGATGCCGCTAAGCGCCAGGCGTAGCTTGGCCTCGTTCAGATGCCCGATTGCAATCTCGCTACGTAATTTCGCGAGCACTATGCGGGATGCATCTGCTGTGGCTGATTGACCTTCTTCCGCTATCAACCCCGCAATTCCCGGATCGCGCAGCAACTCGTCAATCGCCGGCAGCTCACGGTATAGATCAGCCGTTTTCATGAGCGATGATTATCCACTGAAGATTTATGCACTGGCAACCCACATGAAAGCGTGGGGACCGCCGCCCTCGGCTGTCCCCACATAAGCAGTTTCATCCCACTTCAACCAGCCCATACGTCTTCTGCCAGCGCGTGCGCATGTGCCATAACGCGCGATCGATTTCAGCTTGAGAAATTTCGGAGTTTGGTCCGGCCAGGACCGCGGCTGCTTCTCTTTTCGCCAGCTCCAGCAGGTCACGGTCACGAATCAGATTCGCGACCTGGAAGCTGGGCATCCCTGCCTGCCGGGTGCCAAAAAATTCTCCGGGACCGCGCATTTCAAGATCAAGTTCGGCAATCTGAAAACCATCCGTCGTTCGCACCATCGCGTCCAACCGGCGCTCGGCTTCCTCAGACACTTTGCCGCTGGTCATGAGGATGCAATAAGACTTGGCAGCTCCCCGGCCAATGCGTCCGCGTAATTGATGGAGCTGTGCTAACCCAAATCGCTCGGCGTGCTCGATGACCATCACCGCAGCGTTGGGGACATCCACTCCCACTTCAATCACGGTAGTCGAAACCAGGATTTGAATTTTGCCCTGCTGAAACAAACGCATGACCTGCTCTTTCAAGTCTGCTTCCATGCGTCCGTGCAAAACCGCTACGTTCAAATCCGGAAATATCTTTTTGCTGAGTTCGCCATACATCTTCATCGCGGCTTTGAGTTCTGTCTCTTCGTTTTCTTCAATCACCGGATAAACCACATAAGCCTGATGTCCCGCCGCTACCTGCTTACGCACAAATTGCCAAACATCATCGGCACGTTCATCACCTACCCGCCGTGTAACGATCGGGGTCCTTCCCGGCGGCATTTCGTCGAGAACACTGATGTCCAGGTCACCGTAGAGAGTCAGCGCAAGAGTTCGGGGAATTGGGGTTGCGGTCATAACCAGAACGTCAGGCTCGCCGCTAGTACTGTTCGTAGGGGGGCTGACCATGTGGGGACGGCCGCCCTCGGCCGTCCGGTCGAGCGAAGCTCGACGAGCAGTAAGATCACCCTCTCCGCTCTTCTTCATCAGCTTGAATCTCTGCAGCACCCCAAACCGGTGCTGCTCATCAACAATCACCAATCCCAGCTTTTCAAATTCAACTTTCTGCTCGATCAGTGCGTGCGTTCCGATTACCAATTGTGCATTCCCCTGCGCAATATGCCGCCGGATTTCGCGCTTACGATCTTCTTCGAGCGAACCAGTCAGAAGAACAATCCGATATCCGGAAGGCTCAAGGATCTGGCGCGCAGAAAAATAATGCTGCTGCGCCAGAATCTCCGTCGGCGCCATCAGCGCAACTTGATATCCATTTTCGATGGCGATGATGGCGGCTTCGAAGGCTACCAGCGTCTTGCCCGATCCCACGTCGCCCTGTAGCAACCGGCGCATGGGGTAAGGCTTCTCCATGTCTGCCGCAATTTCTTTTAAAGTCCTCTTCTGCGCTCCCGTAGGATGGAATGGCAGAATTTTCTTAATCGCGTCACGCACCCGATCATTCAACTGAAAAGCAATACCGGTCTGTGCTTTTTGCTCACGGCGTTTTAGTTCAAGCCCCAACTCAATAAAAAAAAGCTCTTCAAAGATCAGGCGAATGTGCGCCGGGGTCCGCGAAGACTGCAAATCGTTCAGACTCTCACCCGCATCGGGCCAATGAACTTTCCATAAGGCCTCAAGCGAAGGCACCAGATTCAGACGTTTGCGGACAGTAGCGGGAATCGACTCCGGCAACTCAGGCGTTAGGTTCTCCAAAGCCGAGCGGATAATGCGGCGAAACCAGCGCGAGGTCAGCTTGCCTTGGCCTGCCGATTCATAGATGGGAACAATCCGCCCGATCTCTAATGACTCGGCAGCTTTTTGTTCGGCATCACCGTCGACCTCAGCAAGAATTTCAAATTGAGGTTGGATCAATTGCAGTTCGCCGCGATTTAGTTCCACTCGGCCGTAAAGTGCTAGCATCTGGCCGGGCTGAAATTTATCCTTAAGGTAGGCCCCGTTGAACCAGATGCATTTCAGCCGGGCGCGGCCCTGCCCCGCGGTCATTTGGAATATCGGCATGCGGCGAGTGCGAAACAAGCCCGAGGTGCGGACCTCGGCGATGACGGTTGCCATTTCTCCGGCCCGCAGTTCGGCAATACCCCTCGGGTTTACGCGGTCTTCATAGCGAAACGGCAGATAATGCAGCAGATCATCGGCGGTGGCGATCCCCTTGGCGAGCAGAATTTCGGCGATACGCGGCCCAATTCCTTTCACAAATTGAACGGGAGTGGCGGGTTCCAGCATCTCAAGGGATGGTAACAAAAGCGGCACTTGGCATTTGGCACTTGGCCTGGAATCGCTGGCACACTTCAGGCTAATTGCTAAATTCCAGGTGCCAACAGCAGGTTCCGCGGTGTCAAAACCTAAAATGAATTTCGTTCAGTCCCTGATTGCCGTTGTGGCAGGGAACCTGGTGTATTTCGCGGTCATGCCTCATCTTCCGCCGCCGGCCCGCCATACGATTGGGAAAATGGATCTCGGTGTGCTCGTGGACTTCTGGTTCTGCCTGGTATTTCTCGGCGCGATCAAAACTTTCGCCAAGTGGGGACGCGGCTCGCACCAGCAACAACGGTGAGAAGTGGATAGGTGAAGCGATTCGAAGGCGACCGTCGATAAGGTAAGAGGGTAGGATTCGCCTATTTTTCGTCACGAGCTTAAGGGGCGGCAGTAGGGAGGGGCACATTCTGGATGACAAAACCTGTTTTCGCCAATTGAACACCGTTCCATCAATGGTGATCGCCTATCTTGAAACGTTCGCGCTATAACCCACGCGGATGCCTATAGCGCATGATTTCAGACAAGCGGATTTTGTTCTGGAGCCAATTCGATAAGAATGCATCCGCTGTAACTAGCAGAATTACAATGACGATGAACGTCCCCTTAGACCAGCCATGTTGCACGCTATACCAGACGATGAGCAGTAAAGCTACGAACTCCACGGCGAGGTGCAAGAAATAGAAAACAATCGAGCGACGAGGCCATTCTCCCGTCTCATGCCGATACTGTTTCCAGTCTCGAACGGTTTCGCGGATCCATCTTAGAGTCGGCCAGAGCGAATACGCAGTTTCTAGGTTGAACTTTTTGTCTTTAGTGTCGTTGCTCTGCGTGTCATATTTGCTGAGTTCGCCGCTGCTAATTCTTCTCCGTGATAGTTCACCATTGAGTGACTTTCTGGCTTCTGGGGTCAGGTCCTGCGAGTCCCTGGCTACGTTTAGCAGCTCGTCATCTGTCATGCTCTGGTACTGCTCGCCGAAATCCAGCATATTGATCGAGAATATTAGTGCATTAACATTGGCCCTACACGGCGATTGTCGAGATCATTTGGCCATAAATCGCCGCTACACACCCATCACTCGCCGTAGTATTACCACACCCGGCACATGTTCTCCCGCACCATAGCCTGACCTTTATGGCAGCCGAATGCATGCGCAAACTCCGGCATGTTGGAGACGACGTTATCCACCCGGAAACGGTCCAAGGGATGGGGATTGCTCATGACCAGCGTCCGCATCATCTCGGGACGCACGTTGCTGCACCACACGTTGGCGTAGCTGAGGAAGAAACGCTGTAGGTTAGTCACGCCGTCCCCGCCCTTGGCATCGAGATCCAGGCCTTTGTCTTTCAGGTCGGCTTTCAGCGCAGACAGCGCCAGGCGCACGCCGCCGTTGTCAGCAGTATTTTCGCCGAGAGTCAAGCGGCCGTTTTGTTTGGCCCCGATCTCCGGAATCTCTTCGGTGTATTCGTCGGCGATGCAATCGGCGCGTTTGTCATATGCCTGTGCGTCGGCTGGGGTCCACCAGTCGCGCAGGTTGCCCTCTTTGTCGAACTTACGTCCTTGATCGTCGAAGCCGTGAGTAGTTTCGTGTCCGATGACCGCTCCAGCTGCGCCGTAATTCACGGCATCATCCTGCGTGGGATCGAAGAATGGAGGCTGCAGAATTCCTGCGGGGAAATTAATGGTGTTGGTCTGGGGATCTTCGTAGGCGTTGACCGTCGGCGGCGTCATCTGCCATTCGGTGCGATCTAAAGGCTTGCCAATCTTCTGCAGCTGGCGATGCATCTCGAATGCCGTCGCGTTTTGCACGTTGGCAAGATGATTGTCAGGCGTGATTTGCAGCGAGGAATAATCTCGCCAATGGTCGGGATAACCCATCTTATCCACGACCGCTGCGAGTTTCTCGTGCGCCTGGGCCTTGGTCTGCGGGCTCATCCAATCAACCGAGTCAATGTCCCGGCCCAGCGCAGCCTCAATATTTTTTACCATTTGCTGTACCCGCTCTTTGCTTTCCGGCGGGAAGTAGCGGGCGGCGTAAGCCTGACCCAGGGCCTCTCCGATCTCGTGGTCTTCGGATTCGACACACCTGCGCCACAGAGGCTCAATTTCTTTGGCCCCCGACAGCGTCCGTCCATAGAAATCGAACCGGGCATTCACAAAGTCATTGCTCAGCGCGCCCGCCTCGCCGCTCAAGAGCGAGGTCTTGAGGTAAATCTTCCAGTGATCTAGCGGTTCGGTCTGAATCAGTTGATCGAGGCCGCGGAAAAAATCCGGAGAAGTAACAATGAATTTGCCGGTACGCGGAGCATGCAGCAGTTCAAGGTAGCGGTCAAAATCGAATGACGGCGCAAGCTTCTTGACCTCCGCCAGCTCCATCTCATTGTCCAAGTTCTTGGGGTCGCGCCGCTTCACAATTTCCATGGCGGATTTGGCCATGGCAGTCTGCATTTGCAGTGAGATCGCTGCGTCGGCGTCGGCCTGTGCTTGTGGAGTACCCGCCAATACCAAAAGTTTGGATAAGTACTCCACGAACTTGTTTCTGATCTCGACCGACTTGGCGTCGTCGTTCAGATAAAACTCGCGGCCGGGAAGTCCCATGCCGCCCTGGTCAAACTGCGCAATCACATGAGTGGTGTCATGAAAATCGGGCGAGGAACCGAAGCCAAACACGGCTGCATAAGTTTCGGGATCGGCTGGTTCCCATGCGCCGGGAATCGAGGTATGGATGAACGCGAGGATATCGGCAATCTGGTTCTTGTTGGTGATTGCGTCGATGCGGGCCAACTGCGGACGCAATAATGCGAGCGCAGTTTCGTCTCTGCGTGACTGGTTGGTGCAGGCCGCCCAGTAATCGCCCACCTTCTGTTCCACCGGAGTGCGCTGATTCGGCGCTTTGGCGGCCGTATCAAGAATCGTCTGATGGACCGCGGCCGTGTTCCACAACGCCAACTTTCCGAAGCTGCCCCAGAAAACTTCATCTGCAGGCACCGGGTTTTTCTCGATCCACTTGTTGCACGAGTATTTATAGAAGTCGGTGCAAGGATCGACGGATGAATCCACCGTTTTAGCGTCAAAGTGGTCGAGGTCGAGGGCCTTTTGTTCGGACGGAGCCGGATTGGTCTGAGAAAACGAGTTCAGTGAAAAGAAGCAAACAGCCAGAATCAGAATTCCAACCACACGCATAGAGATTAGCCTCTCCGGTAAGATTGCGGCGCGAAAAAGGTTAACATACGCGAGAATCGAAATTGTGCCGATTTATATCAACCGCCTTAGATATCGCTTTCCTTCACGCAATGCTCGATCTGCCTCTGTAATTCTTTCTGCCGATCGCTCAAGTCCTGTCGCAGTTGCTCGAGGTCTTCCTTGACCTCTTGGCTGGGGTTTTCCATTTCTTCTTCGATTTGCTTCTGCAGTTGCTCCATTTGCGGCTGTAGACGCTTAATGTCTGCTGTGGAGAATTCCGGAATGGCCCGAGCCACCTTCGTGCCTTCGTTTATGAACTGGGCGCAGGTTGCAGCTTCAGCGTAATCGCAATCCTTCAGCGATCCGCTGCGCCGCGGCTCCGGTAAGGTCAGGGTCAAGTTCTGCTCTTTTCGATCTCGCATTACAGTAACTGCAGCCTTGGTGCCCTTGCGCTCGCGCAGCAGACGGGTGAAGTCGCTGCAATCCGAAACCCCCGACCCGTCGACCTTCACGATCACATCTCCGGCCCGGAAGCCAGCTTGTTCGGCACGACTGCCCCGTTCCACCGACCGTATGAGCACTCCATTGGCGCTCTTCACTCCAAAAAATTCGCCGAGCTGAGGGGTGAGGTTTTCTACCATCATCCCGCTGTTGTGTGGCGAGTGCATGACCACCACTGTCGGCACATCAATTTCCGGCATGTTGATGGGTGGTATGTGGATCGCCGGAATGTTGATAGGCGGCATGCTGAAATTGAAGCTTCTATCCATGTTCCGTTCGGCAAGCTGCGCTTTCAATGTCATGGGCTGACCGGCGCGGCTGATACCGATTGTCACCGAGCGTCCAGGAGGAATCTCGTGCACTACCCGCCGCAATTGCTCAACGCTCTCAATTTTCTGGTCATTAATGCTGAGAATAACGTCGTGTTCCCGCAGCCCAGCTTTGCCGGCGGGGGCATCCTGGTCGACCATGGTGACTTCCACACCGCTCTCATCTTTTACATGCAAGTCAGCCATCCGATCGGTCGTGATATCGCGGGTATCGACTCCTAAATATGACCCGCCGCCACCCGACTCGTCACCGTAGAAGACGTAGTGTTGGCCCTCCGGCTCCGCCCCTACTTTGGCTGGCATGCCAGTCGCCGCAAGGAACAGCGCTGCTATCGCCAGAATTTGCGTTTTCCTTTTCATGCTGCCCCCTATTGCTCACGGCGAATATAAATATTGCCCATGGTAGTGCGGATCTTAAGCACTGGGCCGCCGCCGTTCAAACTTCCTTCCGCTGAAATCAGCTTGGGTTCCCATTGGCCGCCTTCAGAGGAGATCTTGAAGTCTGGAAAGTCGCTGGTGATGCGGTGCCCGCTGGCGGCTTCGATGCTGGCGCGCAGGGTAATGTGCATGTTGGGCGCTAAGTAGACCGTAATGTCACCAGCACCGGTTTCGAGCTGTGAGTCGCTGGCGGCCGAGGAAGCGATAAATTTCGCCGTTATAGTTCCCGCGCCAGTTTGGACGTGGGCTGCTGGAACTCCATATAGTTCGATACTGCCGCCGCCGGTTTGCGCTTTCACCAGACCTGTAGCCGAGGTGAGCTTAAGACTACCGCCGCCGGTCTCCATTGAGGCTCCGCCGCCCACTTCCCCAAGATCAATGCTGCCGCCGCCGGTTTCCGCCTTCACCTCTCCCGTGCATTTATCCACGTGGATGCTGCCGCCGCCGGTTTGCAGCGAGGCTCCCTGGGCGCCCGAGACCAACACCACATTGCCTCCGCCGCTTTCGGCAACCACTTTGCCCTTAGCGGAACCGATGTGGATAGAGCCACCGCCGGTGCGAACGGTCAGTTCGCCTCCGACGTTGCCTACGTCAATTGCACCGCCGCCGGTCTCAGCGCTGATCGAGCCCCCAATGTCATCCAGGTGAATAGTGCCACCGCCGCTTTCGGCTTCGACGCGGCCCGCAATGCCAGTCGTGACAATTTCGCCGCCCTCAGTTTCAATCTTTACTAGGTCCATATCGCGTGGCACGGTCACGGTCACATCCGACGAAAATTTGTGAGGATGCCCAGCCTCCCACTCACCCGTGATCCATGCTGTGTCCCCGCGGACATTGGCGTTGATTTTGTAAGATTCGAATTGTTTGCGGGCGCGATCTTCCGATCCTTCATAGGATTTATTACGGATCACATACGATATTCCTTGCGATCCGCCTTGCACTCGCACCGTCCCAACCTCCACCTTGATGCGAAGATTCCGAACGCCGGCAAGCGAACCGTTCACTACATTTGTCCAATAATTCCCTTCTTTTTGGACCGAACTCTGCTGCGC
>Ga0070735_10000594_pt1 | contig 38148 bp, 35 predicted proteins | sample Coa_R1_FD_66443 | JGI IMG/M metagenome (GOLD analysis project Ga0070735, IMG submission 66443) | Surface soil microbial communities from Centralia Pennsylvania, which are recovering from an underground coalmine fire - Coalmine... | ecosystem: Environmental > Terrestrial > Soil > Unclassified ... | reverse complement strand
AGCCTCCCCGCGCAGAATGATCGGTATCTCGGTAGGTGCCAACTCTGCGGTGGCGTGTTCCACCGCACGCGCGGTAGCGTTCCGGGTCTCAACGAACTCCACGTGGCGTGCCATTCTAAAAGTCAGGACTGCAAACAGTCGGTTGGGGGAAACTTTGACCAACGAGCGCCCGAACATTACGCTGACGAAACGCCAGATCTTGTCGAGCCTCAAAGTGATACCACAGGGAAGGAAGTTGTTTCGTTCTTGGAGTATTAATTTTCGATGAAAAAAGGGTAAATATTCTCGCTACAGTCCTGTTAATTGTCCGTTAAAAAGTATGAACTCCAGTTCCCACACAGTTCCGTCATGTTGCACAATTGTGGCGCTTCTCCGAGCTTATGCATCCCGTCATCTTTGCGGCGTCAACTGAGTTAGGTTCGCAATCCGTAAAAGGAACTCGCACCATGTTTCCTATCTTCAATGTACTTTTCGCATGAGCCAATTAGTACAAGCCGCTCCTTATGTTCAATCGGTCCCGGCGAGTCGAAGTCGAATAAGGTGGCATATCTTGGCACCAGTGCTGCCGATCATCTGGCTATACTTTCCCGTACTGCTCCGCTTAGTAAGAGAATGGTGGAAAGATCCCAATTATTCGCATGCTTTCGCGGTGCCCTTGTTTTCTTTGTACGTGTTAATAGGTCGTCGGCAATATATGCAAGGGATCGCGCCAAAACCATCCTGGTGGGGGTTGCTAATAGTAGTTTTCTCTATGGCGATGCTCATCTTTGGAGAGTTAGGTGCCGAAATCTTTTCATCTCGTATTTCCCTTATATTCTTGATCTTCGGACTCACGATTCTGTTCGCCGGTTGGCGGCACATGCGAGCGGCGTTATTCCCTTGGGCTTTCCTGTTCTTCATGATTCCCGTTCCTGCTCTCGTCCTTAATCAGGTGACAATTCCGCTTCAGCTCCTCGCCTCAAAGTTGGCGGCGGGTGCGCTTCCGCTCTTTGGTGTCCCCGTGCTTCGGGAAGGCAATGTAATCAACTTGCCTGCCATGCCGCTCGAAGTCGCAGAAGCTTGCAGCGGCATTCGATCGCTGATCGCCTTGACTGCGTTAGCCGTCATGTACGGCCAACTTACCGAAAGGTCCCGTTCGATTCGACTGATGCTCGCTTTGGCTGCCATTCCGATCGCGATTTGTGCCAATAGCTTGAGAATCATCGGGACGGGTTTGCTGGTCCAATATTGGGCGCCGGAAGCAGCCAGAGGCTTTTTTCATTCTTTTTCAGGATGGCTTATTTTCCTGGTTTCGTTAGGTATGCTCTTTTGCTTGCATCGCCTTCTAGTGCAGGCAAAAACAGGGGCGCAGCATGGGACATGACGCTCGGGTCGCGGCTGCCTTGGTTGTGATTATCGGCACTGCACTATTCTTGCGTCTCCGCAGCTCGAACGAAACCATTCCCAACCGCGAGAGTTTTTCGTCTTTCCCGCATCAACTGGGTGAATGGCAGGGTATGGACGCCGCCATTCCATCGGACTCTCTGCAGTGTTGGGACGCGGAGATTTTCTGCTCAGGAGGTATCGGACGCTCCACACGGATTTCCCTCTTGTTGACCTGTTCCTGGCTTATTTCGCAAGTCAACGTGCGGGCGATACGATGCATTCGCCTAAGCACTGTTTGCCCGGAGAAGGCTGGCTTCCCACGGAGTCTCGGCAAATTTCTTTGGCCTTTCCCGGACGAGAATCATTTCAAGCGAACCGATATTTGATCACCAAGAGCGGACAACGCGCTCTCGTTATTTATTGGTATCAATCCCGCGATCGCGCCCTCGCGGGCGAGTATGAAGCGAGGTTCTACCTGATTGCCGATTCGATCTGTTTGAACCGTAGCGATGGTTCGCTGATCCGAGTTTCGACGCTGCTGTCTCCGAAAGAGAATGCTGCGGCGGCCGAGCAACGACTTCTATCCTTGCTTGCCGCCTTGGTGCCGCAGTTGGGGAATTACATTCCCCTTTGATCGATCACTTTGCGCTGCCTTTTGTTCCGCCTGCTACCGAGCAGGGAAGTCGCGGGCCTAGAGCAAAAGGGTTCCGAGGATGCCTATGAAAACTAACCGGTTGCTAGCGCTACTTCTCGTGATCTCAGTCTGCCTCAGTTGCTCTCGCGACCCACAAGTGCGAAAGCAAAAATATTTCGAGAGTGGCGGACGTTATTTCGAGCAAGGGAAATATCCCGAGGCTGCTATCCAGTTTGCCAATGCCATTCAGGTGGATGAGAAATTTGGCAGCGCTCATTACCAATTAGCAAAGTGCCGTCTCAAGCTGGAAGAGTGGAACGCTGCGTACTCGGAACTCGCGCGAGCTCTGGAACTCCAGCCCGACAACTACGACGCTCATCTCGATATGGCGAATCTGTTGATCTCGGTCAGAGACTTTAAGCAAGCGAAGACACATGTTGATTTGTTGCTCGAGATGCGACCTAACAACCCGTCTGTATATCTATCGGCAGCCAACCTGCTGGCCCAGCAGGGTGATATCTCGGAAGCTCTCCAGTTAACGCAAAAAGCAATTGCGATGGCTCCACAAAAATGGGAGTCCTATGTCGTCATGGCAGTATTGCAGCAGAAGACCAATCAGCCCGATGTGGCGGAAGGGGATTTCAACAAGGCTCTTCAACTGAATCCGAAGGCGAGTAATGCTCGTCTTGGCTTGGCTGAATTCTTTCGCGCCAGACGGCGCCTACCCGAAGCCGAGCAACAAATTCGTACGGCCATCGACAACGATTCCCAAAATCCCGAACCGCGCGCAGCACTGGTCCGTCTCTATGTATCGGAAGACAAGCGGGATCTCGCCGAACAAGTCTTGAAAAAGGTGAAGACGGACTTGCCCCTCGATTCCTCGGGTTACCGCATGTTGGGCGATTACTACTTCTCCATAGGAGACCTGGAAAGAGCCGGCACAGAATACAGATCGCTTTACCGGGAGCATCCGAAAGACCCTCGCGTGAAATTGAACTACGATCAACTTCTCATACTCGAGGGCCGGCTGGCAGAAGCCAACAAGCTGACGGAAGAGATTCTCAAGGATTATCCGGGCGATGACGATGCTTTAATCTGCCGAGGCCAGATTCAGAATCGTCAAGGCCATCCGGGGGACGCCGTGGACACTCTGCAGCGTGTATTAACCGATGACCCCGGCAACGCCATTGCACATTATCATTTGGGGGTTGCCTACAACGCACTGGGAAAGGCTCCACTGGCAGAGAGCGAGTGGCAGAGTGCCGCCAGGATTTCACCGGATCTCGTAGAGGCACACCGCGCGCTGGCTCAGATTGCCGTCAGGAAAGCGGATCCAGCCGCTCTCTTTCAAAATGCGAGTGACATTATCCGGCTGCAGCCACAATCGCCAGATGGATACACCCTGCGGTCGGCTTTTTACATTTACCGCCAGCGTTACGCGGATGCTGAAGCTGACGCGAGAAGAGCGATTGATCTTGCCCCCAGACTTTCCATCGGTTATCTCCAGATTGGAAATGTCAGCTTCGAGCAGCGAAAATTCGTGGATGCACAGCAGGCGTATCAGCAGGCTCTGGACCGGGATCCCAACTCTTCTGACGGACTCGGCGGGGTGATGAACGCTTTGATAGCACAAGAACAGATTGACCAAGCAATCACTGTAGCCCGGGCACAAATTCAGAAAGAGCCTGATAATAGTGCTTTTGAGGATCTTCTCGGTACGTTATTGTTCGATCTGCGTCACGACATGCCGGCCGCCGAAGCCGCGTTCAAAAAGTCGATCGATCTCGACAAGAAAAATTCGGATGCAATCGTCAAGCTCGGCCGATTGCAAGTCGCGAAGGGATCCGTTGATAACGCGATTGAAACCTACCAAAAATCTCTGGGCGATAATCCGAAGCAACCCGATCTTTATGTCCTGACGGGAGAGCTCTATGAAAAGAAGCAGGACTGGCAGTCTGCCAAGCAAATGTACCAAAAGGCACTGGAATTAAGCCCAAAGAATCCCGTTGCTTCTAACAATTTGGCGTACACACTTTTGCAGGCAGGCGACAACATCGATATTGCGCTTTCTCTGGCGCAGACAGCACGCCAAGGCATGCCGAATTCCCCCAATGTGGCGGACACACTCGGCTACATCTACTACCAGAAAGGCGCATTCAAGTCCGCGATCGACCAGTTCCAAGAGGCCTTACGTCTCATTGACAAAAACAAGACTTTACCCGATGCCAACATCTATTACCACCTGGCGTTGGCATATCAGAAAACCAATCAGCCGTCCCTTGCCAGGCATGAGTTGCAGAGAGCGTTCAAGATTAACCCGAACTATAACGACGCGGCAAAGCTAAAGAAGCAGTTGGCCCAAGTTCGTTCGTGACCGAAGTCATTGCACGGCCCGGGTTCTGATCAGATCAATCGCCATGCACAGTTCTCCGTGATTGAGAAGGACCCCGTTATAAACTGCGGTGAACGGGAGAGAATCCTTGGGGCATGAGCGGGCGGTCAAACTGGGCGTGGCGACTCTGTGATGCAGGCAGCTCGTGCAAAGCAGGCCCAGACAGCAGCAAGAAGCCGCTAGTAGCGGTCGAAATCTCAAAGATGTAACGATAGTGGACACTCAGGCCCTACGAACGAAAAGGGAGCCGAAGGCGGCTCCCTCGCGCGTGGAAGAAGAGTTTCGCGTTAGGCTCGTATGTCAGAGAAATATTTCCGGCGCGCGGCCAATACGATCCCAATCAAGCCAGTGCCAAATAGAACCAAGGTGCCGGATTCCGGCACTACCCCAGGCAGGTTGGTGTTTCCTCCGCTGATCCCAATCCTCTTCGTGCCAGTTGCGGTGAAGGGATCGGACGAGGCTGAGACAGTCAACTGTACCAATGCTGCGTTGACTGTCTCCGTCATATTACCGACTTTGTAAGTTCCGGTGATATTACCCATGAGAGTCCACTGATAGTCGTTCGTGCTGGTATTTCCCGTGAAGGTCCAAGTCGCTGAAGTGAAGTAGCCGGTGAATACTGTTGCACCATTCTCCTTCAGAGTAAAACTACCGAAGTCACTCCCTAAAAACACCAGGGGCGGTCCGTTCACGTTGTCAATGGCAGAGAGTGAAACAGCGGGCAGCTTAAACCCAATTCCGCCGGAACACGTGGTACCAAGGCTACCGCCGCAGTTCAGCCCGTAGACACCGGAAACGCTTGTTAGGGGCGAGTTGGTTACTGTCAATTGGTATGTGCCGCTGTGATCAACCTGCACTGCGGTTAGCACACCGCCTTGGTTATCGAAGCTTCCAGTTGAGTCCGCCGAAGCGACGCATTGAAGACATAAAAAGACTGCACACAGAACTGCGAGCCGAACTTTGGTCACAGCGCCTCCAAGAACACAGGGGGATCTGTGCCGCCATGTAATAGGCAGGCACTTTAACTGTCAATCCGCCCCGGGGGCGCGGGCGAACAATGGACACAAGTGAAGAGGCCCGAAGGTGCTTAAACCTATAGTTTGTTTGTGTTTCACTGTCAAGGCATAAAGGCATGCGAAGTATTAAAAGAATGTGACTTTTCTGCTACAGATTGGCTACATTCCACATTCATTTCCACAGATCGAACGGAGCAGTGCTGGAAATGTTGGGAGCGTTACTTTTGTCTCCGTACTAATGACTACCTAATCGTCTCGACCCTCATCATCTCGGCAAGCTGTTACTCCTCAATCGATAGGACGCTATTCCGCTTTGCTCGGCATTGATTCCTAGACCTTCCGTAATTTGCCGGGTCATTGGACGCTCCCGAGAATGAATTTCGAAGCGATTGTTTTAACAGGAGCATTCGGTGTTCATAAGTGGAAGTTCCCCTCGTACATATTTAGCAGCAAACAAGCTGGGACATGGGATTCGCAGGATCGGCTTCACAGCTTTCATTGGTATTCTGGCAGTCCTGAATTCTGGATGTTCGGGTATAAGCAACGGCAACGCGCAAAACTCTTCACAGCCTGCCGTGCCCTCAAGTTCAGCGATCACGATTTCACCTCCCAACGCTAGCGTCACCGCTGGGAGGACTTTGAAATTCGCTGCTTTCAAAGACAATGCACAAATCACATCCGTGACTTGGAGTGCCACAGCGGGCGCAGTCTCAAGCAGCGGAGTCTTTATCGCACCTTCAGTTGTGTCGCCGCTGACGGTAACGGTGAGGGCGACGGACAGTACAGACTCGACAAACTCGGCAACGGCTGCCGTCTCTGTGGGCCCACAGACGCAGATCCCACCCGCGCCGCCATCATCTTCATCGAGTGCGGAGAATCGTTTTTGCGGCCTTGGCAACATTCCGCGATATCTTTCCGCTTCCGACGGCCCCGCCCAATTGCCGACAAGTTGTTACTACACTGGCCGCGATGGAACTCCATCTCCGGGCACAACTCTGACTGGTACCGACCCTAACGCTCTTTACGCGCAAGCAAGCTGCGGCGATGTGATAATGCTCACTGCCGGACAGTCCATTAGTGAGAATCCCAACTTTCCGCGCAAGAACTGCGATGACCAGCACTACATCACAATCCGCAGCAGCACTTCGGACGAGCAGCTTCCCGCGGAGGGAACTCGAATCAGTCCTTGTTACTTCGGCGTGAGTTCACTCCCTGGCCGTCCCGCTTTTCCCCAATGTCCTGCGGGCGGAGTTGCGAAACTTGGATTCAAGATCATTCCGACCTTGAACGGGACGCCTGTTTTCGGTGACCACATCCGGTTCATCGGAATTGAATTTGCCAAGGCGCCGGGCGGCACGTGGTATGGGCTCGATCTTACCGGCTCCGATCACATCATCTTTGATCGTGTTTGGATTCACAGCAATCCCAAGGAGGATGCGCCCCATGGAATCATGATGCGCGACACGCGTTACGTCGCTGTGATCAATTCCTACATGAACGAATTTCATTGTAATTCGTGGCCGAATGGCACCTGCACCGATGCGCATCCGATAGGCGGCGGCAATAATAAGGAAGTGGGTACGTATCATGGAACCTTTAAAATCTATGGCAATTTCCTTGAAGGCTCCGGTCAATCGATTCTCTTCGGCGGGGGCAACAGCGTTGATAGCAGCCTCGACATCGACATCGAGAGTAATGTGCTATTCAAACCACTCACTTGGGACCCTGCCGACCCGAGCTACGATGGAGGAGTAGACGGCCATCCTTATGTTGTTAAGAACCACTTGGAACTCAAGAATGCAGGCAGAGTTCTCTTCCGCGGAAACCGCCTGATGAACGTTTGGGCCGGCTTCACGCAGGATGGCGCATCCATTCTGTTGTTCGCCGTCTCGCAGGGTGGCCTGTGCCCGCTGACCTGCCAGGTTCACGATGTGACGCTTGCCTATAACTACATAACGAACGCCGAGCAGGCGCTGCAGATCTTTAACGGCGGAGCCAGCCAAGGCTGGTTTGCTTACCAGGGGAAGAACTATTCCATCCACGACCTGATCGCGGACGGTCTTGACTTTCCAACCGCATACGCTCCTGGAAATGCAAAATTCAAGATCGAACTTGGTACTGGACCCGGGGCGCCCGGCAGCGACATACTCGCGAACGTTTTCATCAACCATGTAACACTGGTTGAGCAAGGCACGGATCTGGGAGGATTCCTTACCCTGAGTGGCCCTATGCCGGCCGCGCAATCTGGAATCACCTTCAAGAATTCCGTCGTCCCCGCTGGCAACTATGGCGTGTTTTCCACCGGAGGAGCGGGCAACTGCGCCAACGCTCCTGCAAACAGTCCGCTCGACAAACTCAACGCCTGCTGGGCACAGCCGTATGTGCTGCAGAGGAATCTGATTTTAGGAGGGGATGCGATCGCCTACCCTTCTTGGCCCGCCGGGAATTTGACATTCGCCACGAGCCAGGACAGCACCTATGAGAATTTCAAGGGAGGGGCATTGGGAGACTATCATCTGGCACCAGGCTCTCCCGGAAAGAAAGCAGCCGATGACGGCAGTGATATTGGTGCAAATATCGATGGCGTGATGCAGGAGATACCGCAGAGTTAGCAACGTGGCAAGCGCGCTACAGGACGCGCTGGTACAGATCAAAATAGGGTTGGCGCAGTAAACGCCGATAAGTCGGTCGAGATCCAAACGCCTTGTCGCGCATAACAAAGATTCCAGAAAAGACCACCAGCAAGCGCCGCGGATATTTTTCGACCGAGCGTTCAATGTTTCGAATGACTTTGTCCATCACGGACCCTGCAAACGGGCTAAAAAAGTACAAAACCGCCGGTTCGGGTGGAAGATCATAAGTCGTGGCGTCTATCACCAAGACCTCAATATTCCGGCATTTCACATTGCGTCCGCGATATGTCTCAAGGTTTCTCTGTGCTGTTTCAGCCAATGAGGGCGCAAATTCCAGGCCCACGATCTTCCGAAAAGGAAACTCCGAAGCGACCAGCAGTACTCGCCCTTTGCCACAGCCGTAGTCTATGAAGTTATATTGCTCATAGGGAACGTCCGGCGCATGAAGAGCATCGCGAGTGATTTTCGGGTGATGAGACTGATATTCCAAACCAGTAGACTTGTTGGGGTTCTGAAAAGCAAGAGATGTGAGAGGAATCTCTCCACAGGTGTCGACGCTGTGCCGAATATCCCAGGCCTTGCAGCGAAGATGATTGATTCGCTTGAGCAGGGGACCTAGGCTGGGCTTCGATCTTTGCTCCATCGTGCTGCCGGGAGTGTTGAGGACGGTCATGCTCTTTCCTGTAGTAAAACACAGGAAACCGCTTCTTTTTCGGATGAAACCGCGTCCCTATCGATGTGGAAGGCATAGTTCTTTGCGTGCATCCAGAGAAGACAAAGCCCATATACTCCCCAGGCAATAACAAGCTGCATAATCAAGGATAGAAAGCGATGGGGTACGAACCATTGCTGTTCGAGAAGAAGTGTGAGCGCGAGGGGAATCGTAGCTAAGAAAGGCAAAGTATAAGCATGCTGCAGAAACGTACCCAGCCTCAACCCGAACGTCTTGCAGGCATACCACGGCAAAAACAGGATCGTCGTGCAGGCCAACGGAAGCGCAGTACCACAGGCATCCCCTAGGATGCCGTAATGCCTTACTAGTAGGATACTAAGTAGTACGTTTACGGCACCCTCTATCAACGTTACTACTCCATATGAGCCATGCTGGCCTGTGCCCAAAAGCATACGGGTGGAGGCGGCCTGAGCGAGCAAGAACGTCATCGGAATTAGCAGCACCAACAGTACGGGATAGCTTTGTGAAATATACCTCGGCCCCACCCAAACCTCGATCACCGACTTGCCGAGAATGACGAGGCTGGCGAAAATCGGCAGAATCACGAAGGCGCAAGCCCGATTACCCGCAATCAGCATTTTTCGCAAACCACTGGTGTCGCCCTCTGCGTCTGATTGGCTCGACATTGGCATGAAGATCTGTGCAACGCACAAAATTACATTGTTGGCATAGTCCACGAGTCGCGCGCCGATTGAAAAGTGTGTGATCGCCTCCGTTGACAGGGAACTTCCGATCACGATTTCATCTGTCTGGAATCGCAGACGGCTGGAAATCAGGATGACGAAGGTTAAGCCACTGTAATTCGCAATAAGTCGTGCTGTGTCCCTCGTAACGTAGCGCCAGCGGATCGGAGTTCTGAGGATCCACAAGGTGACCCACATCCGGAGAAGGGAAGCGAGCAGCGGCACCATCGTCGTGACTAAGCCGAGCGCCAGTAATCCGCCTCCGCGACTCAGAAAGACCACGATCAACCCGGCCCGGACGACGGTCGAGACGACATTCATCCAGTTAACCAGGTAGTAGCGCTGCAAGCCTTCCAGCGCCCCGCCAAATACTCCAAGTGGGAAGCCTAGGGCAACCGAAGCGCCGACGATCAGAAACAACCAGCGAGATGTCGCTTGCAGGGACGGAGGGATCTTGAGAATCAAATCCAGATATGGCATTCCGGCGAATGTAACGAGGACGGTCAGCAATCCAATGCAGGTATATCCAAACAGAGTGGTGTTGATGACTCTGGCGAGATTGTCCTGATCTCCCATCGCGGAGAATTTCGATACGTAACGCACGATCGAGGACCGTATTCCCAGATCGAATATTCCGTAATACCCGGTGATAGAGAAGATAAGAACCCAGATGCCGAACGCGGCGTCGCCCAGCCGATGCAGAATAAAAGGCGAGAGGAAAATTCCGATCGCAACATTGGCCCCGAGCGCGAACCAACTCGAGCCGATGTTCTTGATAATGTTGTGCTTCTCGCTTTTCCGCATAATGTCCGGACGTCTGGTCAACTCAATGGGACGGCCTTCCTAAGACTCGCAGGATGGATTTACTTAGCGCTGGCGGCATGTGATGCACTGTTTTCCGACTCAGCTTGAGGACTGCGTCCCGAACATCATGTCGACGAAGCAGACTGCGATCCAGCCGGTAACGAACCACGGGTACTACCGTGCCTCCAAACCTGCGGAGAAATCCGTGTGCGCCACCAAGGGAATGTCGCTTCAGCCCGTGCGAACACGCCCACTCGATTCCTTTCCATTGCAGTAGTTCGTTGGATTTCAGATGCAAGTACTCGTCGAGCGAGTAGTTCGATGCGGATTCGAATAGCCCTCCGGGAAAGAAGCGAAATATGTTGATCGCGATGGGCTTGCCGCCTATTCGCGCTACAAACATGATGCGGTTCGCTAATTTCGCCGCCTCGGCAAAAACCTCAAACGCAGTTTGCGTTCCCTGAACTTTCTTTCGTTGTGTCTGGCGCCACTGGACATAAACGTCATAGCAGGCTGCCACGTCTTCCGTTGTCGTCGCTAATCCGATATCGACGCCATTTTTTTCCGCGAAGCGGATATTCCTGCGTCGGTCCTTCGTGAATTGCTTGAACAGAGCTTCCGCGCCTTGTGTCAAATCGAGAACGACATTCCCTTCAAATTCTTTATAGCGAAATCCGAAGCGTTCGAACGGCAGCGACTCGTTCTTCCACGCAAACACCGACACCAGTTCCGCACGCTTCCCTTCGGCGAGTAGGCCGCGGGTTAAGGCATCAGTTGTGGCGTGAACGTCAGCTGCGGGATCAATGCAGATTTGAGGGCGCGACATTAATCCACATTGCAATTGAGTCCCTTCATGCAGCCCGGTCAGAACTCCGACGACTTTGCTACCGTCTTTAGCCAGAATGGCGAACGGCCGTTTGCCGGCGAAGTGTGGTACCAGAAAATACTCGGGCGAGTTGTAGTGCGACGGCGATGCTGCCCGGGCGAGACAGTCTCGCCAGGCGTAATCAAGATCATGAGCGGGAAATTCACGCACAATGACAAAGTTCATGGAATGTCTTTCCAGCAAGTCGCGAACTCTTGACCGTACGCGAATATGATCGGGTCCATTGACAACGCGCTTTTCAGTTTCGACGAGACGCTCCTGAGGCGGAAGGAAATGCGGAGAGCCTACTTTCAAGGACTAACAGCTGAGTACGTTCCTGGAACGAGCGCGACGCCGTCCGCTCCGTTCACGATGATGTTCTTCAACACCTTCTGGCTCGGGATGTTGTAAATGGCGGCCGTGTGTATTGCGCCAACATAGAGATTCCCTTTGCCGTCGGACTTTATCCCGTCAGGCGATCGCACACCCGGCGTCGGAAAATAGCTGAACGCTCCAGTGAACCCCGTCGATGCGGTCTCAATCTCCTCTACCCCGTATCCTGTGGTGCCATCGTGAGTGATCCACAGTTCCCCGGTGTATTGATCGTAGGTCATACCATCGCCGCCATTGACCCCATCATGAGGTTCCAAAACCAGGGTTTGAATGACAGCGCCAGAGACTGGGTCAATGCGAGCTATGGTATTGTGATTCGCAACGGCATAGAGGTTGCCGTATCCGTCATACGCGATTCCGTCGCAGGTTCCCAACCCCTTAGCCAGGAGGGTTAGCGCTCTCGTGGCGAAGTTATAACGCATAATTTTGCCAGGAGTGTAGATGGCGATCAGCATCGTTTGGCCGCCGGGTTCGATCGCCAGGTCCCGAGCATATTTCACCCCGGTTACCACCACGGAATTGGTCCCTCTTGCCGGATCGTAGAGGTCTACCTCCCCGAGGCTGGGGATCGAGTACAGAAGCTGACCTTGTGCATTGAGGGTCAGGTCATCTGGCTTAGCTCCGATGTTGTACAGGATGGTAATTCCACCCGAATTGAAATTCAGGAGTTCAAGCAGGGATTGAGATTCGTTAGCGATATAGATCGATTGTGCAGAGCCCGGCAATATTGTGGAAGAGCAGATCAAGAATCCCAGGATTGTCTTAAGAACCCGTTTCATTTTCAGATCCCCCCGCTTGCTGAGAGCTGAGTATTGCTGACATGCTACGGGGGAAACATGACAGGAAGGTTAAACCGAGGTGAAATTCAGCATGGAACGCTATCCCTCTGGTCCCAATAGGCGCTGCAGTCACCTTCTGTTCGCAGCATAGGCATAAGACGTTCTGGACTTTGTCCGTTTGTGGCGTTCGCGAGTTTGCGCTTCGAAATTAACGCTATATTCACACCGGTGTGATGAAGCCACAGGTGTGCTCGTGCTCCCCTCAATTCGTGCATCAGATTTCAAACTCCAAAGGTCCGATAAGGGAGCCTGCCCCCGGAACCAACTTCTCCGGGCTTCTCAAAAACCTGACTCGGCCCTTCGATCTGCTGACAGCTCAACGAAGGACCCGTGACACGCACAAATTGGTCGCCAGCTATCTGGGGATTTCTCGGCCAGCGTTTCCACTTGATATTTCTTTGCGGGGAGGCGGCGTTATACGAGTTTTCACCCGCGGCGAACTTAAGGTTTTCTGGTCGATCTTTGTGGATGAATGTTACCGGCTTTGGACGGGTTCACGGACTATCGTCGATGCGGGAGCCAATATCGGCGTGTTCTCCGTATGGGCAGCCCGAAAGTTGCCCCGCGCAACATTTATCGCGATTGAGCCCCACCCCGAAACCTTTTCCCGACTGCGGCATAACATTCATGCGAACCAGCTCGAATCCCGGATTCAGACCGTGCAATTCGCGCTGTCCGCGGACACCGTTGACCGGGAGATGCCCGCGGCCGGCGAATCTCAGCGTCGTGCGTTGTTCCCACAGGATCGCTCTGGTACAGGTGAAGTCGTGAGGGTGCCCTCGATTACCCTGGCCGAGTTAATGGCTCGTCATCAGCTCCCCAAAATTGATTTGCTAAAGATGGACATTGAGGGAAGCGAATGGGAAGTGTTGCTTTCGACGCCGGCTTCAGTTCTGCAGCGGATCCGCAGGATGCAATTTGAATTTCACGAGGTACATGCGCGTTTTGGGTACTCGAAGGCAGCGCTTTTTACACATTTGAGCAATGCTGGATTCTCTATTACAGAGTGCCGCGAGGATAGGCATGGCACTGGTATCGCGGTGGTTGAGCAAAACGAGAGAAGGAAAGCGATCTAAACGGGCCGAAATCACGTGCAGTTCGCCTCGACGCATCTCGCGAACACTAACGCGCACATCGGCGATACTTATACGCCGTCCAGGCGCTCATCAGAGTCAGACCTTTCGGCAATCCTGAGGCGTTGCGAGCCCTCAACGGCTTTTTGCGATTCATCTCCGAGTGCCTCTGACCACTTGCTAGTATAGTTACCTCCGTGCGCGAATATGGGAGTGATCCGTCGTCCAGACCTCGGTTCTGATACACTACATATGACGCTTTGTACGGTTTGCTTGTTTACGCGGTAATCCTCTGATTTTGGATTAGTAGTATCTCCGCCTTTCCTGCCTGCCGATTCGTTTAGCGCCAATCTAAAAAAGAACGTGAGTGGCGTGGACACTCTGACGTGTGTCTGGGTGCGTGACGACAGGCCCCTCCAAGAAAGAACAAAAGAGAATGACTAAGTTTTCAGAACTGCCGCTTTCTGCCGCTCTGCAGCAGAAGCTGGCGGCAGCCCAATTTACAACCTTAACCCCCATCCAAGAGCGCGCGATTTCTCCTGCTCTTGAAGGCAAAGACATCATTGGAACGGCACAGACTGGCACCGGAAAGACTCTGGCATTCCTGATTCCACTGATGGAAATGATGAACAGCGACGCCTCGCGCCGGCCGAGGGCTCTGGTGCTGCTCCCAACCCGCGAACTTGCGATGCAAGTGGAAGAGCAGTATGAACAGCTGCGCAGCAACCGCCTGAGGAAAGCTGCGCTCATCGTCGGTGGAGTTTCTGAGAAGACGCAAATACAGGCTGTCCGGAACGGTGCATCGCTGATAGTCGCCACTCCCGGACGGCTCCAGGATCTTATCGGACGGAACCTAATCGATTTGCGTGAAATTAAAGTTCTGGTGCTCGACGAAGCGGATCGCATGCTCGACATGGGCTTCCTTCCAGCGATCCAGCGCATTCTCGGCATTCTGCCGACGAAGCGGCAGACGCTGTGCTTCTCGGCAACGATGGAGCACTCAGTTGCGGCGTTGGTCAATGAATACACGAGGGAGCCGGTGCGAATTGCTCTCGGGTCGGTTCTCAAGCCGGCGGCCAGTGTTGCACTGCAGGCCTATGAAGTTCGTCCCAACGATAAGATGAATCTGTTGCGGCAGCTTCTGGGCGTGCACAAGGGCCAGACTTTGATCTTTACGCGGACGAAACGCGGTACGGAAAGGTTAGCGCGAGAGCTCGCACGTGATGGTTACAGCGCGGCGATGATTCATGGCGACCGTTCGCAATCGCAGCGCAATGGCGCGTTGAGCGGGTTCCAGGAAGGCCGATACGAGATTCTGGTCGCCACCGATATTGCCGCACGAGGATTACACATCGATGAAGTAGCTCACGTCATCAACTACGATTTGCCCAAGATGGCAGAGGATTTTATCCATCGCGTTGGACGGACGGGCCGCGCCGGTTCTGAGGGATGCGCGTCGACGATAGTGACCGCCGCCGAGGTTCCGGATCTGAGGAGCATTGAACGTGCTCTGCAGCTGCGAATTGAGCGCAAACAGTTCGATGTTGGCTCTTCCGAGATATCCGCACGACTTGTGCAGAATACATTGGCGAGCCGCACTCTGACGGCGTTGCCGGGCGAGGTTTTCGTTTAGATCCGAATACGAAGCGTCTCACAGGTCTGCGACTCCCGCCAGATCTGTGAAACTCTGACTACACTTGTTGCGTCGAGTGAGGCATCAATGTGATGCGAGCGGGCGCCGATCTGAGAGGGGCTTGCAATTCGTGTGGCGATTTGCGCCATCGTTCGTCTGTACCCGGCCTTGGATTCGCGCTACCCGATCGTGCGCGAGGGCAGTCTGCACCAATTTCTGAATCGCAAGCAGACTTTCGGTCACATTCTTACTTCGCACACACCCGCTTGAGGCAACCGCTAGTTCAAGCTCCGAAACATTCTGTTGTAGATCGTTATAAAACCGCGTGAGCCACTGCGGCTGGCGATCCAGGTGCGTCCGCGAGATGCAGATCGATGCCGAGGCCGGTGCCGATCCTTTACTGGCTCGTTGCAACCAGCGGTCAATTTCATGTTCGTACGCAAACACGGGTGCGAGTTGACCGCCTTTCATGCGATGAATCGGCAGCCCCAGGGTTCGCTCCCACCGCTGCACGGTTCGGACACCTCGATCCAGGTAAGCAGCTATAGTTTTCCAAGAACTAAGTAGTCCGGTGACATGCCTGGGGCGGGAGTTCGCGATGTTGGGGAACTGAGCGATGGCAGCGGCAGTGTGGTGTCGAGAGAGAATGTTAGCGCCATAGAGCGGACGGTGTTTTGGCGGATAAAAAGCCGCAGACGTAACTGTAGCTTCGGAAGAACTTGAGGGGACGGCTGAAACAATACGCATACTACTCTCGTCGGCTAGGAATGCTGGCTGTCTCTTAACCGTACACAGACGATGATGAGAAGTCAGTCCGGCTAAGAACTTCTCAATGTACGCTGGCGAACCAAGCTACTCATCCTCCGAGAGCCATTTCTTGCTCTGGTGTTGCAATAGGCCATAGCAGTCGCAAGCTGCCTCTTCCAAACGCTGCCGATTGAGAATGGTTACACTTCCTCGGGTGTAGGCGATCAATCCAGCTTTCTGCAAAGTGCCGGCAGAAACGGTAACGCTGGACCGGCGCGTGCCCAGCATCTGAGCGATAAACTCTTGAGTCAGCGGAAGCGAACTGGAATTGAGGCGATCTCCTGTCATCAGAAGCCACCGCGCCAGCCGCTCATCGACCTCATGGAGCCGGTTGCAAGCTGCGATCTGGACTGCTTGCAGGGCTAATAACTGTGAGTATCTTTGCAGTTGACGCTCCAGAACCGGGCTTTCACGGAATACCCCTCGCAAGAAAGCGGCATCAACCCGGAATGCGGTGCCGTCGCCCTGAACGACCGTTCTCGTGTTAGCGGTACGAAAGCCCGCAACCAACGGAACCGCGGAGAACCCTTCTTTGCCCACGAGACCGACTTCCACACTTTTGCCATCCGGCATGACACTGACCACGGAAAAGATTCCAGAGTTACAAAAATATCCGGACTTCAGGGTCTCCCCAGCTTCGTGAAGCACGTGGCGCAGCGTCAATCGTACAAACTCGAGATGAGGAAGGAGTTGCTCCAATTCCTTACGTGGGATGCGGAGCAGGATTTCGTTATGGATCAGATGCCCGTCTGAGTCTCGCTTTGAAGCGGAGGAGTCCTTTTCTTTCGGTACAGGCACTCTCATTTTTCGCGGACTCCTTGCACAGCTCAGAACGCTGTCTGATTTCACAAGGAACCGGTTTGCGCGAGGGCGCTGCGGCAAGATGCTCCAAGAGACAGGAAATGCAAACCGACGAATTGTATCGAGGCCATACTAAAACGTCGGTACGAAGTGGGACGTGCTAATGTGCGATAGCGGACGAACGGTACTCGTCCTGACCCTGCCACAGTTTGATCTGTTCCTGCAGGTGGTCGTAGCAGTCGCAGGCCGCATTTTCAAGTCTGCCTCGGTCCAGTATGGTAACGCTTCCTCGCCTGTAGGAAATCAGGCCGGCTTTCTGCAAAATGCCTGCAGATACGGTGACGCTGGAGCGGCGAGTGCCTAGCATGTGGGCCATGAAGTCTTGCGTCAGCGGAAGCGAGTTCGAGCCCATGCGGTCGTGGGTCATCAGCAACCATCGCGCAAGTCTCTCATTCACTTCGTGTAGTCGATTACAGGTTGCGACTTGGGTAACCTGCAGCGCAAGAAATTGGGAATATCTTTGTAATTCCCTGTCGAGCTTCGGACACTGTTGAAGTACCGCTCGAACAGATTCGGCGCCGATTCGGAAGGCAGTTGCATCTGCCTGCACGACGTCTCTGGTGTTGCTGGTGCGAAAGCCCGCAATCAGGGGCAGTCCCAGGAAGCCTTCTTTGCCCACCAGGCCCACCTCGACGCTGTTGCCATCTGGCATGACATTCAATATGGAGAACATGCCGGAGTTGCAGAAATATCCAGATTTCAGAGTTTCTCCGCCGTCGTGCAGCACCTGATGCAGTTTTAGTCGGACGAATTCCATCTTCGGTAACAGACGTTCGAGCTCCCCCGGTGGGAGAGCGAGCAAAAGTTCATTGGAAATACGGTTTCCATCGGCATCCTGGATCGATCGTGGTGAGGCGGACTTCGAGCGGACAGACCAAGTTTTGGTGACCATAAAGCTCCCTGCGCAGCGTAAAACGCCGTCAGATTACGCAAGGAACCGTCACCGTGAGGCGCGGCGGAAAGATGCGGAAGAGACACTTTCCAGAATACTCTCTTCTGCCGTTGAGCAGGAGAAGAACCTGTGCGGCGGTCTGGGGTCAACGGATAAGTGCTTTGTTATCGAACTTTGCTATGTTCGATGGCGTACAGTGTTATCCTGATTGTTGTTTGCAGAGCAGAGCATAGTGTCAAAGAAGTAATTCCTTTCCTCGTCGCCGTCCCGCTCCAGATATGTGGTGCGGCCAGCAACCTGCCAAAGGTTTGGAGGCGACTGCAATGCCCAGGATTCTTATCGTCGATGACAACCCAATGGTTCGCCATAGCGTGCGACGCTGTATTGAAGCGAACACCGATTGGCGCGTATGTGATGAAGCGGAAAACGGCAAAGTTGCGGTAGAGAAAGTAATTCAGCTCGGTCCAGAGATCGTGATTTTAGATTTCCAGATGCCCGTCATGAACGGGCTGGAAGCGGCGCGACAAATCACACGTATTGCCCCCCACACCGCCATGGTTATGTTCACCATGCATCAATCCGAACAATTGGCAGAGGCTGCAAAAGCCGCCGGGATCAAGGAAGTGATCCCCAAAGACGGCAACATCACCGAGCATCTGCTCGCCATCTTGCACGGTATCGCCGTGGGAACCTGATTCAAACGGCCGGGGCCCGCCTGCGGTGGCCGTTCCCTTTGCTAACTCCTGTGTTTGCAGCGATGCGACTCCAGCCATTAGGGATTTCAGCAAACACAGCGTAATATTGTGGTGGCATAGATGTGATTGGGATTTAACTGCAATCCCGTGATCGTTTAACTCTTAACCTCGAAGACACTCTCTCGACATACTGCGCCTTCGAATTGAGAAACAGCCATGAGGCGCGTGACCCTCTTTGATGTCAACAAATAAAACCGGTGTTTGCTCCGGTGTGGCGCAGATGCGCTCAGTTCCCAGTAGCATAGGTTGCGGTTCACGATGGTGTTTTGCACGGCAAGGAGAGTCAAACAATGTCCGGAAAAAATGGCGACAAAGCTAGATTTCACCGACTCCGCAAGCAGAAGCTTGCACGTCGTTCAAGGCAACGGGTAATGCTTACGTCCGCGTCCGAGCAGGTCGCAACGGTTTCCTCGCGCAAATCGAGAGAGAAGTCGGCGTGATCGTCATCGTGCGTGACTCTCGCGGTGTCGAGAATTCGTCTGTCTTGCATCAGAACTATTAGGATAGGAGCTGTTATGAAGAATCTCTATGTAGGCAATCTACCTCACAGTGCCACTGAAACGGATTTGCGAGGTCTTTTCCAGCCGCATGGTGGGGTGGAAAAAGTTACGATGGTGACCGACCGTGATACAGGACGTTCGCGGGGCTTCGCCTTCGTCGAGATGACTGACTCCGGTGAAGCTGAGAAGGCCATCGCCGCCCTGAACGGATCTGATATGGGTGGCCGGGCCTTGACGGTCAATGAGGCGAAGCCGAAGACTGACCGTCCGCGTGGAGGCGGGGGCGGAGGACGCCGCTTTGGCGGCGGTGGTGGTGGCGGACGCGGGCGAGACGATCATCGCGGCCAGGCGCGGCAACCGCGCGAACCACGTTGGTAGTTTTCGATCCCATTCCAGGAGGGCCTGACCATGCCAAGAGGGCGATCTACTTTTACGAAGCGCCAGAAAGAGCAAACGCGGCAACAACGACAGCGGGATAAGGCTGAACGTCGAACCCAGCGCAAGCAGGAAAAGACCGAGCCGGGCTCCGTGGATGATTTGAGTCTGCTGCATGAGGCGGCGAGAGAGCAGGCAGCCTTATTTGGTGATGCCTCCGGCCTGGATTCGGGGGACGCCTCCGATGACGACCGGGATACAAGCCATGATCGCTGAGCGACCGGTGCAATTTAGGGCAGGGAAACAGAATTCTGGCGAGTAGCTTTGCTTCGAAGAGCCGGATGTAATGCTACTCTGAGCCGTTCGACCAGGTCGTCGCTTTATCGAGAAGAGGTTTCAACTTCAGAGAGCGCGAGGGATGACGCAGCTTACGCAGCGCTTTGGCTTCGATCTGCCGTATCCGCTCGCGAGTAACGTTGAAAACCTGCCCAACTTCCTCAAGCGTATGTTCTGAGCCATCTTCCAGACCAAAGCGCATGCGGACAATCTTCTCTTCCCGCGGACTGAGCGTACGCAGCACCCGTTCGGTCTGTTCCCTGACATTCAGATTGATTGCTGATTCCGCAGGGGAGACACTCGTGCGGTCCTCGATGAGGTCCCCAAGGTGAGAATCGGCCTCGACCCCAATTGGCGTTTCCAACGAGACCGGGGCTCGCATAATCTTGAGCACCTTGCGCACCTTTGCCTCTGGAATATCCATCTGTTTGGCGATCTCGTTGGCCGTGGGCTCGTGTCCCAGCGCCTGCACGAGTTGCCGCGAGGTGCGAATCAGTTTGTTGACGATCTCGTTCATGTGTACGGGTAGGCGGATGGTGCGCGCCTGGTCGGCGATCGCGCGACTGATTCCTTGGCGAATCCACCATGTCGCATACGTGGAGAACTTGTACCCTCGGCGATAGTCGAACTTATCGACCGCCTTCATCAGCCCGATATTGCCTTCCTGGATCAGATCCAGAAACGGCAGTCCGCGATTGGCGTACTTCTTGGCGATGGAAACGACGAGACGCAGGTTCGCTTCGACCAGCTCGTGTTTCCCCTGGTCGGCGTCCATTTGTCCCTGAATGATTTCGCGCTGCGTTCGACGGAGATCCGAGAACGTCGCTCCAGCATCGCTTTCCTGTTCTTCGAGGCTCGAGCGCAATTGTCGCTGCCGGGCTTTGTACTGTTTCTTGAGCTGCTCGCTCCGGGTGCGCGCGGTTTCTTTTTCCAGATGAGTGATTTCGCGGTCGACAGCGCGCATGGCGTCGACAGTCTTGCTCACACGTTCGGCCAGTCGTTTTCGCTCGGACTGGTTACACCCAAGAGCGCGGACCATCAGAGAAACGCGAACAATCTCACGGGCTAATTGGAATCGCCATCGCCGGTGTGCACGAGTTTTCTCCTTCGACCCCGCAGTCGCGATGCGCGCTGCTAAAAGGCGGGCTTTGCTGTAATGCTTCTGCAGTTCATCAATGTGGCAAATCAGTTCCTGCGCACGTTTCTCGAGGATCTTCTCAGTAATCTCCTCCTCGTCGAAAACAACGATCTCAGTGATGGAGCGAAGGCCACGTTTCAGATCGTCACGTATCGCGAGAACCTGCTGAATGACAACTGGCGAGCGCGATAGAGCTTTGAGCATGGTGAGCTGCCCGCGCTCAATGCGCTTGGCAATCTGCACCTCGCCTTCGCGGGTCAGCAGGCTAGAGGCGCCCATTTCGCGAAGGTAAACACGAACGGGATCACTTGCGTGATCCGGGACGTCCGGGGTCGTCCGAATGTCGATGTTATCTGCGGTCTCCGCATCCGCAAGCTTCCCTTTCAGGAGGGACTCGGACAGGGAGGGCTCGTGTTCGAGCAGATCAAGCCCGCGCCCACCGATAACGGTCACCAGTTCGTCGACATCTTCTTCCGAACGCAAGTCTTCTGAAGTCAGGATGTTTCCTCTTTCATTCGTCGCGAATCGCGGAGGCAGGGCGTAGTTCGACATGTCCGAGCCGGTGCACGACCCGGCATTTATCTTGGGACGTTTTCCGAACGTGTGATGGGAGTCTTACTATCCTCGATCGCTTTTGATTCTCGCAAGTCCAATTCAGCCTGACGCTGGTGGGTCGCTTCTGCGGGATCGAGTCCCGCCTTCATGCTGGTCTTCTCGATGAAGTAACGCCAGCCCTCGTGGCGGTCGTCCGATGGTTGGGCGGACTCCAGATTTCCCAGTTCTGATTCCGCATTCTCCTTGCCTTTGACCACCAAGACCACCCCAGCGGACTGGTAGGTGCGGACGTTATGCCGAATAATTGCGTAAGACGCGTTGGTTTTATCGTGTGTCAGAGAAGTCCATCCACCCAGATAGCCGAAAGGCGGTCTCCCGACGGAAACCGCCTTTTCGCATGATTCGGTCGCTTAGATCGCCTGCACGTTTTCAGCTTGCCAACCCTTGGGACCCTTGGTTACGTCGAACTGCACCGTCTGGCCTTCTTGCAGGCTCTTGAAACCGCCCGCCTGGATCGCCGAGAAGTGCACAAAAACATCTTCGCCATTTTGGCGGCTGATGAAACCATAGCCCTTGGCGTCGTTGAACCACTTTACTGTTCCTTTTTCCATATACGTGCTTCTTTTCCTTGTTTGTTAGTTACGCTGGAGAGAGTCGGAAGAAACTTGTGCAGGTTGCTAGCTGTTGAGGCGAGAACTGCTCACGACCGATTCGGTCTAACGCACATCTGATCGTACGCGGACGGCACCCAATTAGCAAGCCTATTCGCCAAAGAGCAGCGCTGGGGACGTTCCCGAACTCGCAGAACCTCAGTGATTTAAGACGTCGTTCAGATTCGGTAATCGCTATCGTGCCGATTCGGAAATTTTATTTACATTTATTTCTTATTTCATATTTCTGCTAATATCGAAATATGCTGAAGCGCCAGCCCAACAAAACGGCGGAGCAAGTTGCAAAGTATGCCGACATGTTTTCAGCAATGGGAACCGAGGCCAGACTACGAATCATGCAATTGCTGTTATCGGCGCACCCGGAGGGCCTGGTCGTGGGGGAGATCCAGGAAGAGCTGGAAATTCCTAACTCAACCCTTTCACACCATCTGGACAAGCTGAAAAATGAAGGCCTAGTGGAAGTCCGCCGCGAAAGCACCTTCCTCCGCTACTCAGCGAATACGGATGCCCTTCAGGAATTATTGCAGTTTCTCTATGCCGAGTGCTGCACCAGGAATAAGGCACTCAAGCCACAAGACATCGTTCAGATTTGCAGATAGGAGACCCCAATGAGCACGACAGAAATTCCGACGTCCGCCACTGATATCAAGGAAGTCGTAAAAGAAAAATATGGGCAAGCTGTGCTTCGCGTGAAAAGCGGAGGAAGCAGCTGTTGTGGAGCCGCTCCCGCAAGCGGACTTTCCCGCGATCCCATTACTTCGAATCTTTACGACACTGCGCAATCTTCGCAGATCCCTGAAGAGGCGATGCTCGCATCTCTTGGATGCGGCAATCCAACGGCGCTCGCCCAACTCAGTCCCGGTGAGGTCGTGCTCGACCTCGGATCGGGTGGTGGCATTGACGTTCTGCTTTCGGCCAAACGCCTTGGGCCTGCGGGCAAGGCTTATGGTCTCGACATGACGGACGAGATGCTCGCGCTTGCCAATGAGAACAAGCGCAAAGCGGGCGCCGAGAATGTGGAGTTCCTGAAGGGCGAGATCGAGAAGATTCCTCTAACCGATGAGTCGGTGGACGTCATCATCTCCAATTGCGTCATCAATCTTTCTGTCGACAAAGATCGGGTGTTGCGCGAGGCGTTCCGTGTGCTGAAACCTGGTGGGCGATTTGCCGTATCCGACGTGGTGACGCGGGGAGCCATTCCCGACGAGATCCGACAGAAGGTTCTGTTATGGGTGGGCTGCATTGCGGGTGCCCTCGAAGAAACTCAATATCGATCGAAGCTGAAAGCCGCCGGCTTTGAGCAGATCGATGTCGAGCCCACCCGGATTTACCGTGTGGAGGAAGCGAGAGAGTTCCTCTCTTCTGCGGGAGTTGACGTAGACGCGATTGCTCCGCAAGTGGATTGCAATTTCATGAGCGCGTTCATTCGTGCCGTCAAACCAGCCAATGCAGTGACGAAGTCGTGTTGTGGTCCGACCTGCTGTAACTGACCAGCTCGGTAAGTCACGATGAAAGATCACTACAACATCCTATTTCTGTGCACGGGAAATTCGGCGCGTTCGATCATGGCGGAAGCGATTCTGAATTCCAAAGGGAAGCCAACCTTCAACGCCTACAGTGCTGGAAGCCATCCCACTGGGACTGTCCGGCCGGAAGCGTTGCATCAGCTCGAAGAGGCGCAGTTCCCGATCGAGGGCCTGCGTAGCAAGAGTTGGGAAGAGTTCTCGCGCCCAGAAGCCCCCAAGCTCGATTTCGTTTTTACCGTTTGTGACAATGCTGCCAACGAAGTCTGCCCGGTATGGCCGGGTCATCCCGCGACTGCCCATTGGGGCATTCCCGATCCGGCGGCTGTTCGTGGCAGTGAAGCCGATATCGAGCGCGCGTTCCGTGATGCCTTCTTCCTTTTGGATCGAAGGATCAGTCTGTTTCTCGTCCTCCCGTTTCACGCTCTCGACAATCTGGAACTCGAGACAGAGCTTCGCAACATCGGGCAGTCGAACCCGCCTGTCGCGCAGCACAAATGAGTGGAGGATTCCGCACGTGGAGGACCGCCGTATGACGGCAAGCAGCAGCCTCAAATTCCTTGATCGCTATCTTACGGCTTGGATCTTCTCGGCCATGGCGCTGGGCGTCGCACTCGGCTCACTCATTCCCGGAGTCGTGCCGTTCCTCAATCGCTTCAGCATGGGTACGACATCGATTCCCATTGCAGTCGGACTGATTGTCATGATGTATCCGCCGTTCACCAAGGTGCGGTACGAAGAACTGCCCGAGGTTTTCCGCAATAAGAAAGTTCTAGGTCTATCGCTGATACAGAACTGGGTGGTGGGGCCGATACTGATGTTCCTGCTGGCCATCGTGTTTCTGCGGGGCTATCCGGAATACATGGCTGGACTGATCATGATCGGTTTGGCGCGGTGCATCGCCATGGTGATTGTGTGGAATGAACTCGCCAAAGGTGATACGGAGTACGCCGCCGGCTTGGTAGCTTTCAACTCACTCTTTCAGGTCTTCTTCTATTCCGTCTACGCCTGGGTGTTCATCACAGTGCTGCCCGCAAAATTCGGGCTCCGTGGTGCCGTCGTCGACGTTTCTATTGCAGAAATAGCGAAGAGCGTTTTTGTATACCTGGGCATTCCGTGCCTCGCCGGATTCGCAACCCGAGCGAGCCTTGTTCGCACCCGCGGGCGAGAATGGTACGAGCGCAACTTTATTCCCCGGGTAAGTCCACTGACGCTGATCGCCCTGCTTTTCACGATTGTGGTGATGTTCTCCCTGAAAGGTGAGTACATCGTTCGGCTGCCGCTGGACGTTCTGCGGATCACGGTTCCGCTGCTAATCTATTTCCTGCTGATGTTTCTTGTGTCGTTCTACATGGGCAAGAAGTTGGGTGCGGACTACTCGAAGACAACCACGCTTTCATTCACCGCTGCATCGAACAATTTTGAGTTGGCGATTGCGGTCGCGGTCTCTGTCTTCGGGATCAACTCAGGAGCCGCTTTCGCGGCAGTTATCGGTCCGCTTGTCGAGGTTCCGGTCATGATTGGACTGGTGAACGTGGCGCTATATTTCCAAAAACGTTACTTCACTGCAGCGCAATCCCCCGAGATCAAATCGACTGTTTCCCTTCAGCCACAATAACAGCCAGACGATAACTGGACGCCAACCGCTAGAGAGAGAGGCCCGGTGACGATCGTCCTGAGGCGGCCACCCATACCGCAGGTAGAATCGACATATGCCCGACTGGGTTTGGATGATTGTCTTCTTCATTGCGTGGCTGCTGTTGACGCAGTGGCTCTTGCCGAAACTCGGCGTCCCCACTTGAAGGACGAGCGGCTGCGCCGGGTCCCGGCGTGATAGAGATAAGCTCTCGCAGCAAGCAAGCACAAACGAGAGCTTGGACAGGCCGAAGTAGGGAATTACTCGGCTCCGGAATCCGAGGCTGAGATCTAGTTCCAGTTCCAGTCCTCGGTCCAGAGTCCCGGTGCAGCCCGCCAGTTCCATACTCTCCCGTTGTATACTCTGTTTTTCTCGCCGCACGATCCTCGATCCCGGCAATCAGGAGACACGCAATGCAGAGTCGTATCACTGGCACCACAATGCCCGTTCTCGAATTCATCCTTGAGAACAACGAGTCGATCATCTCCGAAGCAGGAGAGCTCTCCTGGATGGCCCCTTCCATCCAGATGACCACCCACACGCAATTTGCCGGTGGCGGAGGACTATTCGGCGTGATCAAGCGCGTCGCTGGCGGCGGGTCCATTTTCATGACGGAATACCGCGCCATGGGCGGGCCGGGTGAGCTGGCTTTTGCCACGAAGCTTCCGGGGCACATCGTTCCCGTGGAAGTTGCTCCCGGGCACGAGTACATGATTCACCGCCAGGGCTTTCTCTGCGCCACGCCGCAGATCCAGATCGGGGTTGGTTTTCAGCAGTCCCTGGGTGCAGGAATTTTCGGTGGCGACGGATTTCTTCTGCAACGACTCACCGGGCAGGGTATGGCCTGGCTCGAACTTTCCGGAGAGCTCGTCATGCGCGATCTTCAGCCCGGAGAAAACTTGCGCGTCCACCCCGGACACGTCGGCGCATTCCAGTCCAGCGTTTCGTTCCAGATCACGACCGTCCCGGGCATCAAGAATATGATTTTTGGTGGTGACGGCATCTTCCTCGCATCGCTGACGGGTCCCGGACGAATCTGGTTGCAAACGTTACCGATTTCGAAGCTCGCCCACGTGATTGAAAGATACTTGCCGCGCGAAGCTTCAAAACAGACAGTCGAAGGGGGCGTCGTCGGCGGAATCGTGGGCTCGATCCTCGACAACATGCGATAGAAAGAGTTGCCCTCGAGATTTCCAGGCTCTCTGTGGTGGGTTTGGGAAGGGCACCGCTTCAGCCGTGCCGCACTGGAGCCCAAAAAGATTTGGGCTTTCGCCGCTGGGGTCCGTGTTTCTTGCGGTACACCGCCTATCCGACCGGGGTCCCAGTCCCGTCCACTGACCCATCAGGTAAACTAATACCGGACGCCTCCTCCCATGATCAACGGCAAACGCATCGCGGTCGTTATGCCCGCCTACAATGCGGAGAAGACGCTTGAGGCTACTGTGGGGGAACTCCCCGACCTCGTCGATGTTTGCATCCTGGTGGATGATCAAAGTCGCGACAATACCGTAGAACTCGCTCGCCGCCTCGGATTACACGTCTTCCAGCACGATCGCAACTACGGGTACGGACGCAATCAACAGACCTGCTATCGCGAAGCTCTGGTGGCTGGCGCTGATGTCGTGATCATGTTGCATCCGGATTATCAGTACACGCCGCTGCTTATTACCGCGATGGCGAGCATGGTTGCCTATGACGTGTACGATGTCGTGCTGGGCTCGCGCATCATTGGAGGGCGCGCGCTGCTCGGCGGCATGCCTCTCTATAAGTACGTTTCCAACCGGCTGCTCACCGCGTTTGAAAATCTATTTCTGCGGGTGAAGCTTTCGGAATATCACACGGGATATCGCGCGTTCAGCCGGAAGGTGCTCACTGAGTTGCCGCTGCTCGAGAATTCCGACGATTTCGTTTTCGATAACCAGATGCTGGCGCAGTGTGTGCACTTCGGTTTCCGTATCGGGGAAGTTTCTTGTCCGACGAAATATTTTGAAGAAGCTTCGTCGATCAATTTTCGCCGCAGCGTGAAATATGGATTCGGCGTGCTTGCCACGACGATGCAGTTTGCCCTGCAAAAGGCCGGCGTGATGCATCTCCCGCGATTCAGTCCGCAAGGCCGCAAACTTGAAGCCGGACGCGAAACCTACTACGCTTCCCGCACGGAAAATGCGCGTCCTGCCTGATGATCGCGGATTCTGAGATAAACAAATCGGGCATCCCATACGTGTCGCGCGGTGAGAGCGACTACACGCTGAAGAACCTGGCATGGTTGGCAGCACTGACGCTGTGTGCGTTCCTGCTGATGGGCTACCATCCGGGCCTGGAAGACGATTCGTTCTATCTGGCCGCGATCAAGCGAAATCTGAATCCAGCGTTGTTTCCGCATGATGCCGACTTCTTCCGGCTGCAATTTCAGGCGACGATTTTCGACAAGCTGATCGCGTGGTCCGTCCGCCTGATGCACTTGCCTTTGATGTGGATGGTACTGCTGTGGCAGATTGCCGCCATCTTCTTTCTGCTGCACGGTTGCTCGCGGATCGCGCGGCGCTGCTTTGTAAAGCCAGAAGCGCAATGGGCGGCTACGGCTCTGGTGGCCGTCCTGCTTACGATGCCGATCGGCGGCATTGCCATCAATCTCGCTGATCAGTACCTTCATCCGCGTACGCTCGCAACCGCAGCGATTCTGGCGGCCGTGGTGGCCGTCATCGATCGTCGCCTCTGGCTTGCGGGATTCTTACTCACCGTGGCCTTCGCCATCCACGCGATCATGGCTAGTTTTGGAATTTCGTTTTGCTTGTTTCTCTGGTGGGCACTTCGTTCGCGAGGACGATTCGAGGTACCCGTCGTAACAACTCTTCTGATCCCGCTGGGATGGTTATTCGAACCCGCATCCGATGCCTGGCGCCAGGCGGCCTCTACACGGGGATTTTATTTTCCTGGCCACTGGGCGTGGTATGAGTGGTTAAGCGTTTTCGCGCCGCTGGTCCTGCTATTCGCGCTTCACCGCTGGCTGCGCTCGCGCAGAGATCCGAATCAACAGACAGCGATCGTGCCTGTCGTGACTGCTCTTCTTTATTACGGCGCATTCCAGACACTGGTTGGGTTGCTCATCGTGCTTCCGCGCAGTCTGGAGCGCTTACGGCCGTTTGAGCCGATGCGCTACCTGCATCTGCTGTACATCTTTTTCTTCTTGATCGCGGGAGGGCTGCTCGGAAGCTACGTGCTCGACAAGCGCGTCTATCGTTGGGCGCTGCTGTTTGCTCCGCTCGGAGCGGGCATGTTTTATGCGCAGAGACAAATGTACCCGGAATCTCCGCATCTGGAGTTGCCGTTCGTGCAGCCGCAGGACGGATGGTTGCGGGCTTTTGCATGGATCCGGCAAAACACTCCCGCCGACGATTTGTTTGCCATCGATCCGCACTATGAGACGTTGCCGGGGGAGGATCAGCACGGCTTCCGGGCGCTCGCCGAGCGGAGCGTGCTCGCCGACTATGAGAAAGATGCTGGCATGGCTGCGCGTGTGCCGAGCCTCGCACCGCGTTGGCTGAAAGAAGTGACGGCGCTGAACGGCTGGCGGAATTTTGGGCCGGCAGATTTCGATCGGCTCAATAAAGAATTCGGGGTCACGTGGTTTGTTTTCTCGCGGGCCGATCACCAGTTCTCAGACGTCCAGGTAAGTCATTTGTGGTGCCTGTACCAAGATGATGATGTCAGGATCTGCCATTTAGGGCGACCATCGGGGATATTGGGCAAATTTCACGGCAAGTCGTGAGTGAATCATTCATGAGAAGAACGTCTCGGACAGCAAAAGGCGTCGAGCCATACTTGCTGATGGCCGCGGTCGCGCTGGCCGTACGACTTGCTGTTATTCCCTTCGTCTATCGCGACTGGCTGGATCCGTTTGTTCTGGAGCACTGGGCTTTCGGATTGGTTGCGCGGTCGATTGTCTCGGGACACGGCTTCGGGAATGTTTTCGCCCCCAACACAGGACCGACAGCCGTTCTGCCGCCCGTGTATTCGTATCTGCTCGCGGGCCTGTTCAAGATATTTGGCGTCGAGACGAAGGCGTCGGTGCTCGCAGCGCTTTCGCTGAACAGTTTGTTCTCAGCGCTGACATGTATTCCAGTTTTTCTCATCGGGAAGAAAGCCTTTGGCGAGCACGTTGCCAAATGGGCCGGCTGGGGATGGGCGTTCTCTCCTTACGGCGTTTACTACGGCGCGGACTGGGCGTGGTCTACGTGTCTCGTGACGCTCGAACTCGCGTGGCTTTTCTGGTGGGCGTGGCGGCTGGAAGATTCTTCGCACACTCGCGACTGGTTGCTGTTCGGCCTGTTCGGAGGACTCGCTGCACTCAGCGAGCCGGTCGTGCTCTCGGTGGTTCCGCTGCTTGCGCTATGGACTCTCTACCGGCGCCGTCGCAACGGGCAATCCTGGACTACTCCCTTGCTCGCTGGAGCGCTGGGCGCGCTTGCCATCATGTCGCCATGGCTGGCGCGCAACTATGAAAACTTCCACAGATTTATCCCGGTGCGCAGCGGCTTCGGACTGGAACTCTACATCGGCAACAACGGATACTCCACGCGCTGGGTCAACAGCAGCCTGCATCCGAATCACAATGACGCTGAGTTGCACGAATACGAGCGTAACGGCGAGATGGCTTACATGGACCATAAGCTGCAGCAAGGGAAGGCGTACATCCGCAGCCATCCGGGATGGTATGTGTGGATGACTGGGCGGCGCATGCTGTACATGTGGACCGGCTATTGGAGTCTCTCGCGCGATTATCTGAAGGACGAGCCGCTCGATCCGCCGAATATCTTTGTCGATACAACGATGACGATCCTTGCCCTGCTGGGATTGTGGCGTGTCTTCCGGCGGGACTTCTCGATGGGGATGCGCTTTGCGATTGTCCTGTTATTTTTTCCGCTGGCCTATTACTTTTCGCATCCCGAGACCTATTATTTCCGGCCGGTTGATCCGCTGATTGTGCTTTTGGCCGCGGTGGCCGTGGCTGGATCGCCTATGCCAGCGGTGAAAAAAAAAGAGGCTCCATTGCAGGCGTCGTCGAGTGAGGTTTAACATCTAACACTTAGATGGCCACTGCGACATCTACCACCCTCACCGCTCCACGCCGCTTTACGATCGGCCTGAACGAGACTCTGAACTTTGCTTACGACGCCTTCTGCAGCAACAAGCTGCAGTTTTCGCTGACTGCGCTAGCCATGGCTGTGGGTACGGCGTCGGTGATCCTAGTGGCGACGATCGGCCTGACCGGCAAGCAATACATCCTGCGGCAACTGCAATCGATCGGCACGAACATGATTTACGCCGACTATCAGGGTGGATCGCAGCGCATCGATTCCACGCCGGACCCTATGACGGCAGAGGATGTCCGCGCCGTCCGGCAACAAGTCTCAAGCGTTGTCGCCGCCTCACCCACGGTCGCACTGACGGACCGTGTCAGCATCGGCAGTGGCAAACAGAGCGACATCCTGGTGCTTGGGGCGGATCCGGACTACATGCGCGTGCGCAATCTCAAAATTGTTGTGGGGCGATTTTTTGATTCGGAAGATTCCGCGGCACGCAACAAAGTCGGCGTGATAACGGAGAAGCTGGCGCAAAAGATGTTTGGCTCGGTCCAATCGTCGATCGGGCAGACCATCAAGCTGAGCGGCGGGCTGCCCTTCACGATCATCGGCGTGTTCAAAGAAAGTGTCGATACATTTGGCCAGTCAGAGATTCAGGAAGACACGATGCTGATTCCTTATACGGTCAGCCGGTTCTTCACCCCCACTTCGGCGGTATATCAGATTTATTTTTCTGTAGCCACTCCGCAGGATGTGACATCGGCGACCGAAGCGATCAGGCGCGTGCTGCACTCGCGGCATCGCGCCGAGTCGGTGTACAGCGTCCAGAACTTGACTCAGCTACTCACGGTCGCGGGGAAAATCGCGGATGCGATGACCCTTATTCTGATGCTGGTCTCTTTTGTCACTCTGCTGGTGAGCGGCATCGGTATTATGAACATCATGCTGGCGACCGTCACATCGCGTATCCGGGAGATCGGAATCCGTAAGGCCATCGGCGCCACCAACCGCACCATCCGCTTCCAGTTTCTCGCGGAAGCCATCTTGATCTCGCTGACCGGCGGCATCGTTGGTATTGTGGTCGGCCTTGCCATACCGTGGTCAGCCCGTTTTCTCACCGACTACCGTATCCCAATCTCCGGCTGGCCGGCGATCATTGCGATTGTGGTGTCTTCGATCGTCGGGATCATCTTCGGGACGATACCTGCCACTCGAGCATCTCAGCTCGATCCAGTGGAAAGCCTGCGTTACGAGTAACCTTGGACAATAAGCCGCTTGGCTGCAAAGATTTCCAGCGTGACTCTTAGCGGGCTGACCCTCAGCCTTGTGACATTCGAAAAAAACCGGCGAAGATCCCAGGTCGAGGCTGATTACGGTTTTACCAACGCGACGTTCAGCGTGCACGGGCCTGTAGTGGGCGTGAAGGTACAGAACGGATTCAGGTAGTTGGGCAAGTTAGGGAATGGAACCTGATATAGATCTGCGCCCCCGGTCGCCGTCCCGAGTTCGTGGAGCAGGTCGTCGCTGCCGACGATCACGATCGTGCCGCCATCTGGAGAAATATCTGAACTAAGCGGAGTGGCGTTACCCAGAATCTCGATGCCTCCGACGGGCGCTCCGGCGATGAAGCTGTAGATGAGAACGCTGGAGTTTCCGGGATTTACGATATAGAGTTGCGTGCCGTCGGGCGAGGCGAGGAAGTTCGCCGACGAATTAATCTGCTGGCCGAGTTCAATGCGCTGCACTGGCAAAAAGGCCAAGGCTTGCGGGCACAAAGTTCCCAGCACGGGTGGCCCAACTGTCGAGGTGACTATATCGAAGCCGGTGGCGTCAAGCACCAGCAGGTGGACGCCGTCCGGGATGGGAAGGCCAGAGGAGTCGGTTCCGTCGAGGTGGAAGTTCGGCAGGATCCTAATCAAGAGGGGATTCGCCGGGAGAGTGGTGCTGCCGACCTGTTGATTACTGCACGTAGCAAATGCCGTGATATTGGCGCTACCGCCGTTGGCGGCCGATTCTGCGACGTAGGCGAAGGCACCGTTGGGAGAGAACGCGATGGCGTCGGCCGGACCAGCTAAATTCAATTGTGGATTGGTCGGAGGGATGGTTGTCGGGACGTACTGTTGAAGCGCTTGCAATGCCGAAAAAACATAGAGCGAACTAGAAGTCGTGCCGCCCGCTATGAAGGCTTTCAATCCGTCAGGTGAGAAGGCCGCTGCGGTTGCCGAGGAAATATTCAGAGGAGTGATGGCCGTCGTAGGAGCGGTCTGCACGACGTAGACCTGATTCGGCGTGTGGATAGTATCGGAAAAGATCGCAGAATTTCCGTTACTGGAAACCGCTAGAACCTTACCTGTCACGGTACCGAGAGAGCCGAAGGGACTGGTATTGCTGCCAAAGTTGGAGGGATTGATCGTCTCCGCACCGAAATCGCTTCCCATGTAAAGCTTGTCACCAGCGGGATCGAACAGGAAGGAATTCGGGGAAGCGGGAATCGCAGTTTCATTTCCAGCCGATGCTTTGGCGGTGATCAGGTAATACGCAGAGGTGCTGCAATCAGCCGGTAACACATGGGCACATCCGAAACTTGAGGCGAAGACGTTCGCCGTAGAAGTGGAACCCGTAATCTGCGCGGAGATTGCCGCGGCTGGCGACAATGGAGTCGTCTGGTTCGGGGGTATAAGGAATTCGTTCGATGAATAGACAGGCGTCGGAATCAGGAGCTGACATCCAGCGAAATTGGGGTAAATGGCCTGAAAATATGTACTGCAAGCGGTGACCTGCGCCGGAGTTGACAGCGTAGCAGGTACGACCGGAAATCCTACATTGCACGTGGGAGGCGAGCAGGATGCGGTGATGGTGCCGGCTCCCGGAGAAGTAAGCGATACGGTACAAGATTGAGTGCACCCTGTACCGATGCCGACGGCTCCAGGCTGCGACGCGATCCAGGTCAACGGAATTTTGCTGAGCACGGCTCCGGCGTCGGTGTTCGGCAAGGAGCTATTGCCCATGATGTCTGTCAAAGTGGCGACGATCGACTGCGAGGTGCCACCCTTGGCAGCAATTAGATTCGTTTGTCCGGAGCCGGCGGTACCAATTTCGAGAGCGATGTTCTGGATGGCACAGGTCGCGAAGAAGTCGAGGATAGGAGAGGTCGCGCCCGAGGCATTGGTCAGTGTGGGTTGCTGGAACGAGGTACTGGTTGCGCCTCCGGCTGAAGCGTAGATGTAAGTGATGCCGGGTGTCACGGCTGTCGCGGTGGCCTGATTTGTCGGGAAATTGTATTTAGTTTTGGTGATGGGATTGATGCCCGTATTCGGCAGCGGAGTGAGTGTCGCGACTGTCGGATTCGTGGCGGTCCAGGTAAACGGCCCGACCGATGCCGTTATATCCGCTCCCTGGCTGAAGGCATGAGCCTCGACCGTCATGGTTTGGGACTGCGAAAGGCATGGCTCCTGCACGGGAACACCAGTCAGGAGGATACCTTTCACAGTGATGTTATCAATGGGTGGATGGACAAAAACATAGGTGGGGATGCTGGTTCCAGCGAGTGCGCTAGCCGTTACTAAGGCAACGCCCGGAGCTCCAGGCGTACAACTGGTAAATCCAACGTCCCAATGTCCAGCGCAGGCCACGCCATTGGGGGCGAGATTCACGATGGACGTATCGCTCGACGTATAAGTAATGGTGGTGGTCAGGTTCGTGCCCGAGGCAGTCTGGACGGCGGCAGTGAAGTTTAGAGTGCCGCCAAGTTCTATCGAAGTCGTCGTGCTGGGTGTGAGCGTTACCTTTCCGGCAAACAGGGGTGGCCCGGCCTTGCCCCCGCCGCACGCTGGCAGGCCAAATAAGGAGGTCACTGCAATTGCTAACCACAGACCACTAGAGCGGAACCTACCCATGGACTCCTCTTTTTTAGTCATCATGCCTTTGCGATCATAACTGTTGGGACGTTTTCAGGGTCCATGCATCGCAAGACAAGCTATTCAAAAGAATTGGAAAACCTGTAGTGTAGAGCGTGAAACGGGAATCAGCAAGCGAGCAGACGCTGAAATTTGAGTTCGACATCGCTGTGATAAATCCGGGAAGTCACGGATTGTCCGTAGCCTCGGAATGTGGGATGCGGGATTGGCCGTTTTTAGTTCCCTTGCGTGGAAGAAGTGTCGACATCCCTCGGACCGGACCGTCCACCGACGGCTATCCTCAGAACGCGCGAGGGAGCCGACCCCGATAAGACGATCCGGCTGAGGCGGGACGATTGGTGTTCCCGAAGTTGCAGAAACATAAAGTTGACGATGGGTAGAGTGTTTGCTACATTAGATTGGTTCCGCGAGTTCATCCAGGCTTGCTGTGCGCTGCAACTTTTTGTGGGCGTGTGCGCAAAGAGTAGCGCTAGAGCTTTAGAGAAATCGGTTTCCGGATGGAAGTAGAGTTCGGAAACATTCCTCGCTGAAACGTGCCTGCGGCGCTTTTCGCCCTTATGCGAAAGGATATGCAGGGCAAGGCTGACGAAACGGAGTGCCCCCGGAGTTTGGCCGGGCGCCACCGTCGGCGGCGTAAGTCTTAAAGGGAATCCAGAATCTCTCGTTCGTGTGCATTGCTGCGCGGCGGGAAGTAATGGCTGGCAGTGATCCAGTCATGCCTACGGATGCGTATCCGAAACTTGGATGTTTGCAGCTGCGCGCCAGTGCGCAGCGGCTAAGGAGTGGGTAGAGTGCCTACGTTTAATCAGTTGGTGGCTCAAGGGCGGAAGCGGCCGCGATACAAGACCGCGAGTCCTGCATTGCAGGGATGTCCTCAAAAGCGCGGTGTTTGCACGCGTGTGTACACGCAGACCCCGAAGAAGCCGAACTCGGCATTGCGGAAGGTAGCCCGTGTGCGGCTGACGAATGGCATTGAAGTCACGACATACATCCCTGGAGTTGGGCACAACCTGCAGGAGCACTCGATTGTTCTGATCCGCGGCGGCCGCGTGAAGGATTTGCCGGGAGTGCGGTATCACGTGATTCGCGGAACGCTGGATGCCGTCGGCGTTGCCGGGCGTATGCAGGGACGCTCTAAGTATGGAGCGAAGAGACCGAAGAAAGGCTAGTGGCCAGCCGTCAGTGGCCAGTAAAGCTCAAGCTAGAAGCTATGAGCTAGGAGCTAGAAGCTTACATGCCTCGTAAAGGACATATCGCAAAGCGGACGGTTCCGGCCGATGCTGTGTATCAGTCGGACCTGGTGACGAAGTTCATCAACTCGATGATGTGGCAGGGCAAGCGGTCCACGGCTGAGGGCATCTTCTATGAAGCCCTGACGAAGCTGGAGTCGAAGGGCGGAGATGAGGCCCTGAAGCTTTTCAAGAAGGCCGTCGAGAACACCAAGCCGCTGCTTGAAGTGAAGACCCGCCGCGTCGGCGGTGCGAACTATCAAGTGCCAGTTGAGGTGAATGCCGACCGCCGTACATCGCTGGCGATCCGCTGGATCATTACTTATGCGCGCGGGCGCGGCGAAAAGGGAATGGTCGACAAGCTGAGCAATGAGTTGTTGGACGCAGCCAATAGCCGCGGCGCCGCCATCAAGAAGAAGGAAGACGTGCACCGCATGGCGGAAGCGAACAAAGCGTTTGCGCATTACCGCTGGTAAGAATTGAGCGATTGAGTGATCGGGTCGTTGAGAGATTGGATAGCAATCGCTAAATCAAAACGATTTGGAGCCCAGAAGGAAGCAAGAAAGTCGTGCCTAGAACAGTCCCATTAGAGCGTTGCAGGAATATCGGCATCATGGCGCACATCGATGCCGGAAAGACCACTACGACGGAGCGCATCCTGTTTTATACGGGACGGACGCACCGCATCGGAGAGGTGCACGAAGGCACTGCGACCATGGATTGGATGGAGCAGGAGCAGGAGCGCGGCATTACGATTACGTCCGCGGCGACGACCTGTACCTGGCGCGATATCCGCATCAACATTATTGATACCCCCGGCCACGTCGATTTCACGGCCGAGGTGGAACGCTCGCTGCGCGTGCTTGACGGTGCAGTCGCGGTGTTTGACGCGGTGCACGGCGTGCAGCCGCAGTCTGAAAAAGTGTGGCGCCAAGCCGATAAATACGGCGTCCCCCGCATTTGCTTTATTAATAAAATCGACAAGATGGGTGCTGATTTCGAGCATGCCGTCGATACCATCCGCAAGCGCCTCAGTGCCAAGCCCGTCGCGATTCAATTTCCCATCGGGCAGGAAGATAAGTTCAGGGGTGTCGTCGATCTGATCAACATGAAGTCGATCGTCTGGCAGGACGATACGATTGGGGCTGAATATCTCACCGAAGAGATTCCCGCGGATCTGAAAAAGAAAGCGGAAGCCTTCCACGCACAACTGGTTGAGACCATCGCCGAGAACGACGACGAGATTCTGCACAAGTTCCTCGAGGGCGAAGAGATTACAGCAGACGAGCTGCGCGCGTCGCTGCGGAAGTCGACCATTGCGTTGAAGGTTTTCCCGGTTGTCGTGGGCACGGCATTCAAGAACAAGGGTGTGCAGCCGCTGCTGGATGCGGTCGTGGACTATCTGCCTTCGCCGCTCGATATCGGTGAGACGCATGGCAAGAATCCGAACAATGGGCAGGAAGTAACACGCAAGCCCGACGATAAAGAACCGTTTTCGGCGCTGGCATTCAAGATCATGGCCGATCCGTTTGTCGGTCAGTTGACGTTCATTCGTGTCTATTCCGGGCAGCTCAAGACCGGCGACTCTGTACTGAACGTTCGTACGGGAAAGACAGAGCGCATTGGCCGACTGCTGAAGATGCACGCCAACAAGCGCGAAGAGATCAGCGAGATTCTGGCGGGCGACATTTGCGCCGCCGTGGGATTGAAGAATGTTTCGACGGGCGACACGATCTGTAACGACGATCATCCGATTGCCCTGGAGTCGATTGTGTTTGCCGCTCCTGTTATTTCGGTTGCGGTCGAACCCAAGACCAAGGCCGATCAGGAAAAGATGGGCATGGCGCTCGGACGCCTGGCCCAGGAAGATCCTACCTTTAAGGTTCACACCGATCCGGACAGCGGACAGACGATCATCAGCGGTATGGGTGAGCTGCATCTGGAAATCATCGTCGACCGCATGATGCGCGAGTACAAAGTCGAGGCCAATGTCGGTAAGCCGCAGGTCGCGTATCGCGAGACGATTCGCAAGCATGCCGAGGCGGAGGGCAAGTACATCCGCCAAACGGGTGGCCGCGGTCAGTACGGTCACGCCAAGATTTATCTCGATCCTCAACCACCGGGGACTGGGTACGAGTTCGTCAACGACATTGTGGGTGGCTCGGTGCCGAAGGAATTCATCAAGCCGATCGACCAGGGAATTCAGGAAGCTCTGGAAGGTGGGGTGTTGGCCGGCTATCCCATGGTGGATGTAAAAGCGACGCTGTTTGACGGCAGCTACCACGATGTTGACTCGAACGAAATGGCGTTCAAGATCGCCGGATCGATGGCTTTCAAAGAGGCGGCGCGAAAGGCTTCTCCAGTGCTACTGGAGCCGGTGATGGCAGTGGAAGTGGTGACGCCGGAAGATTACGCGGGAACGATCATGGGCGATCTGAGTTCGCGGCGTGGACGCATTGAAGGCATGGAGCACCGCGCGGGATCGCAGGTGATCAAGGCGATCGTTCCGCTGGCCGAGATGTTTGGCTACGCAACGCACATGCGTTCGTCGACGCAGGGACGCGCAGAGTACTCAATGCACTTTGCGCGCTATGAAGAGGCTCCGCGGTCGGTGGCGGAGGAAATCATCGCGAAGGTGCAAGGAACCACGAAGTAACTGACGGTTGAGAGTTAAGAGGAAAAGGAAATGGCGAAAGAGAAATTTGAACGGAATAAGCCGCACTGCAACGTAGGGACGATTGGGCACATTGATCACGGCAAGACGACGTTGACGGCGGCGATCACGAAGGTTCTGTCGAAGCACAAT
>Ga0070735_10000593_pt1 | contig 38177 bp, 27 predicted proteins | sample Coa_R1_FD_66443 | JGI IMG/M metagenome (GOLD analysis project Ga0070735, IMG submission 66443) | Surface soil microbial communities from Centralia Pennsylvania, which are recovering from an underground coalmine fire - Coalmine... | ecosystem: Environmental > Terrestrial > Soil > Unclassified ... | reverse complement strand
GCATCGGGTCCGTCCGTCAGCCGGAGGCACCGCTGTCGTCTGGTAATCCTCGCTGGTGTGAGCCAGGAGGGGGATCGAGGAGCCGACTGAAGCCAGACCCGCCGCCGTCCTTCAGCCTCATCCTAGGCCGCGGAGCGAGGGCCGCTCATCGGGTCGTCGGAGTATTTACCGTGGATAGAGGCCTGAATTCCACCATGTGACGTATGTCCTGCCGATCTCGGGACCGGCAGGCGAAATATCGGGTGCTCACCCGATGGGAGGGCGGAGAGACTCCCGGTAGAGTCGGGGTCGATGATTCCACGATGCCGAACCGTGCCCCGGACCATCGAGATCCGATGGGCGAACGATCGGGAGCCGGATGTCGCACCCGGCGGGGCGGTGGGACGAGCCGCCGGCACACAAGGAGGTGATGCCGTCCAGCGCACGTGACGGTCGGAGGCAGCTGGTCGCCTACCGGTCTGAAACAGGGCACACGATGGGAAACCATCGGTCGCAAAGCCACCGCCTACAGCTCGAGTGAGCCAGGGCAGTGGGGCTACCAGATAGTCAACGTCCCAGCGGATGGGACGAGGAAAGGTAGGAACCATGATCATGAGGCGTCTCCACGGCGTCGCCGGCAGCAGTGCCAGCCGGTCGATCGCGGTCATCGCGGCAATTCTTGTCCTCGCCACCCCCTTCGCCGGCTCTAGCCGGGCCGCCACATCCCTCACCGTCAACGTCGCGCAGCGAGGGACCGTGATTGGGTCTGACGCGATCGGCATCAACGCCACGCTCTGGGGTGACCACTACTACGACGCGCCGACGCTCCCGGCTCTGACTGCGCTCGGGACCAGCATCGTCCGGTTCCCCGGCGGCAGCACGTCGGACGAGTATCACTGGGCGACGAACAGCGTGACGAAGGGAAGCCACACCTACATCAATCCGGCCAACGGATGGCCCTCCATGCTGCAGAAGCTGCTGCAGCCGGCCAGACAGCACCTGCTCATCACTGTCAACTACGGCACGAACCAGGACGGAACAGGAGGAGGGGACCCGGGGGAGGCGGCAGCCTGGGTTAAGGATGCCAACCTGAACCGCGGGCTGGGCGTGAGGTCCTGGGAGATTGGAAACGAGACCTACGGAAACGGCTACTACGGGATCGGGTGGGAGCCGGACCGGCACGCCGGTGACATTTCCCGGGATCAAAAGGAAGCCAATCCTGCCCTCTCGCCATCGGCCTATGCCGCAAATGCCCATGCCTTTGTCACCGCCATGAAGGCAGTCGACCCATCGATCAAGGTGTTCCTCGTCCTGGCGCCTCCCGGATCCTGGTTCGACATCACAGGGAAGTCCCGAAATGGCAAACCGGTCCAACCCTGGAATGCCACCGTCCTGCAGAATTCGTGCGCCTGGGCCGACGGCTACGCCATCCACTTCTACCCGCAGGATCCGGGAACCGAGAGTGATGCGAAGCTCCTGGCCCACCAGGACAAGATTGCGGCCAGAGCCGCGACCCTCCAGCAGGAGTACGCGCAGTACTGTCCCGGCCACCATCCTCAGACGATTCTCTCCGAGAGCAACTCGGTTACCTCACGTCCCGGTCGCCAGACCGTCAGCCTGGTCAACGGGCTCTTCGCGGCGGAGGATGTTGCCTCGTGGCTGCAAGCCGGCATCGCCAATGTGGACTGGTGGTCCCTGTACTGCGGTGGTTACGGAGTCTGGGAGAACAACTCGCCGTCCCTGTACGGCTGGGAGAAGTTTGGCGACTACGGTATCCTCTCCTCCGGCCGAAACTTCGACCACAAGGGACAGAGCGAGCCTCTGGCCGGTACCCCGTTCCCGGCCTACTACGGGCTGCAGCTCGCCGCCGCCGCGTTGCCCGCCGGCGCGGCGTTCCTCCAGGTGCAGTCAGGCAGTCCCAGCGTCGTCGCCTACGCTGCCCGAGCCTCTGACGGCAGCCTCAATCTCCTGTTGCTCAACACCGATCCGGCCAACAGCACGACCGTCTCGCCCACCTTCGTGGGCTTTGCTCCCACGACGGCGAGCGCAACCTGGATCGGAGAGGATGGACAGCAGGGCTTCACCCTGCCCAGGACGGCGAGTCTGGCGGTGAGCCACGGGACGTTCACGGCGACGCTTGGCCCGTACTCGCTTACCCTCATCCACCTGCTCGGTTCCTGAGATTCGCCTCATGGAGGGTGGGTCGTGATTACTGCCCACCCTCCGATGGCGTCTAGAAGAGTGGTCAGGCCACGATTCCCGCCGCCAGGTCAGGGTGTTGGGCTCGGTGTGGCCGTCTGGACCGGTAGTGTTGGAATGGCAGTGGGCGTCGCCGGTGGTGCGAGCGACGGTGTCGGTGTCGGCGTGATCGCAGTCTCACCCTCTACAGTGAGCCAGGTCCTGCCCGTTGCGCCGGGAACGACTGCCCGTAACCGGTAGGCGCCCGGCAATGCTGCCGCCGGGATCGTCAGGGGCACCGGGGCCAGCTTGCCGTCGGGCTGGCTGAAGGTATGAAGTGTCACCCGTTTCGTCGTGTTCGATGCGAGCGCGAATCCTACCGCGACCGTGACGGCTGCCTCGGGAGGGAAACCGCTCCCTCTGACGGTCTCGACCTCGCCGGCAAGTGCCGAGGCTGCCGAGAGCTTGACGTGTGGAGAGTAGCCGAGCGGCGGCTGCACGAGCACTGTACCGCTTGCCTGGCCTCCCTGCTCATCTTCTGCGAGGAGAGCGATGGTGCCGGCGGCAAGATTGGACGGCAGGTTGAGCACGGTGGAGAACGAGCCGCTGCCGTCGGTCTCTGCAGTTCCGAGTGGTACCGCGCCGGAGGTGATGTCGACCGGGCTGTTTGGCGAGAGACCACTCCCTGCCACTGTCACCGACAGTCCGGCGGGCGCCGCGTCGGGAGTGACGGCCAGGCCGGAGCCGGACGGCGCGAGGCAGCCGCTGAGGTGGCCTGCTCTGCAATCGACCGATTGCACCGCCGCGGCGGCCAGAAACCCGTAGCGGTGGTTGTAGGCAACGTACCAGTACGCACCGTCGCGCGCCATTGAAACGTACGTCTGTCCGGCAGGAACAACCGCGATCGCATCGGCGCCGGCGCTCGGACCGGCGCGAAGCGTGGCGGCCGACACCGTGCGTAGAAGGTAGCCACTGCCGGCTGCGACATCATCGGCCGGTAGCCATCCACGCCGGCCGGCGTACGAGACGGCTTCCCAGCCCGGCTGTTCGCCGGTGATGGCAAACTGTTCGCCCCAGTTCGCCGAGCCGAGTACCGTGCAGGTCGTGGCCGGACACGCGTATGCCAGCGCTCCGGTGGTGAGCACCGCCACGGCGGTGATTCCTGCTGTGTACCCCACGGCGTCGTGCCGGACACGCTGCATGTAGAAGCTCCAGTTCCAGTTAGGGCCGGGGTCGGTGTGCGTGGCGGCCGGCACGTTCTCGTGGCCAAAGATGACGTTGCGATCTGGATCGATGCCGTACTTCTGGCAGAGATAGCGAACCAGCGCCGCCGAGGCCAGATACTGAGCGCGCGTGTAGTACGCGCCGTCGGCATACCCCTCGTGCTCGATGCCGATCGACTCCTGGTTGATTGGCCAGTTTCCGGCATGCCAGGCGATGTTGCGCTCGCGAACGGTCTGGATGATCGTTCCGTCCAGGCAGACGATGTAGTGCGCGCTCGCCTGGGCGGCGGGATCCTGAAACGAGCTCACTGCTGAAGCGCACGAGCCTTCCGTATCGTGGATGACGATGTACCGAATGCGATGCCCTCGTGGGCGGTGCGCAGCCGTGTAGTTGCGCGGGCTGGCTGGTTCCCACAGTGCAGTGGGATAGTCGGCCGGGGAGCGTGTGTCGGTCCGGACCACGAGGTGCCGGCCGATCATGCCGGCGAGCACAGGGCGGGCGCCGGGGATGGGCGCAAGCCGAAGGCCGCCGGCCGTTATCCCGTGCCGCAGCCTGCCGTACAGGTCGTCGAGCAGGAGGCGTGCCGCGAACGCCGATCGCATGCCGGTGAAGCGGAGGATGGCGGCTGACCAGTCGCCCAGGGACGAGGGGAGAGCGCCGCTTCTACCGCGTGCCTCGCGAGCCAGGAGGAGCGCGCCGCCGAGCAGATTGAGCGCGTCGCTCCGGCGGAGTGCGGCCGGGGACGCGTGGACAAGGCGGGCCGCGACGTCGAGCGTATCGTGGCCGGCTCGGGGCGAGAGGTCGAGCAAGCCGTAGCCGCCGTCTATGCTTGGCTCGCCGCGGTGGCCGGAGAGGAAGCTCTGCTCCCAGGCCAGACCGGCGAGAATGGGCAGTGGCACGCCGCTGCGCCGTGCTGCATCCTGGAACAGCGCCAGCCGCGCTGTTGCCGGCCTGGAAACCGGCGCCGCCGATACGAGTGAGCTACTCAGCCAGCCGAGCACGAAGAGGAGCCCGACCACCTTCCGGGTTCCCAGCATGGGGCGAGTGTACCAGCTGTGTGACCGATGCACGGGCCCGAAGGCAGGCCGTTCAGGAAACGGTCAGATTTGGTATCCGGTCAGCCGGACCTTCCTTCTCGCGTCTGGGCTGATTCCTTGAGCCGCGAAGCCCTGTGCTTCGTGGCTGTACGCGGCGAGTTGCCGCGTACAGCCACAAAGAAGGAGAGTGCAGGCGTGACGTGGCGCCGTCAACTCCGAGATCGAGCGTTCGGCAGGTCCCCAGACGCGTCAGTTACGCTGGGCGCGCTGACGAGCGGCAGATGCGCGAGATGCTTTTCAGGCCCGCGCACTGTTTGTGATGCGATACGGACGGGTCGCCGCTCGCTCACCTGGCCGGGGACCGCGTAGGCGAAGAGTGTAACGAAAGCAAAGACGTAGACAATACTTGTCCCGATGTCGGTGCCGAGGCTCATCATGTCGTACCCGAATCCCTCGGGCACCAGCCAGATTCCCAGCGACCACAGCGCACCGAGCGCATAGGTCGGCCTGGGCAGAAATCCGGTGAGCAACGCGATCGCCAGGGTGAACTCGACCGCGGTGATCGCTGCAATCCACAGCGTCGGGTGCTGCTGGCAGAGCTGCCGCCACAGGTGGAACCACGACTGGCTCCAGCCGGGCCGTCCATCGCCGGCGCCCGCCATGACGTGGAGGAAGTTGTGACGGAATGCCGGCGTCAGCTTGAGGCTCGCGTCGACGAGCCAGATCACTCCAAACAGGCGTGGCATGTAGGATCGCATGGTCAGCTCATCGGGCAGGTGTTGCCGGGGTCGCCCAGGCAGAAGGATGGCGCGGCGGTTGGCGCGGCGAACCCGCTGCCGTGATGCGGATTGACCGCGACGTGCGCCATGTGGAAGCGCACGACAGCGCCGGAACCAATCGCGCCGGTTCCCATCCAATCGCCCAGGTAGGTGTAGAGTGGCGTCGAGCCGTCAAGGAACCCGCTGCTCGGGAAGAGCTGGCCCTGGGGCAGCCCTGGTATCTGGGTGGTTGGCCCGGCGGTAACCTGCTCCCAAAGCTGCGCGTTGACGTAGACCGAGAGGCTGGTTGGGGTGATGTCCACCCGGAACCTGTCCCGGCAGAACATGTCCATCTGGTTGTGGGCGCACGTCCGGAAGAAGTCCGACAGGTGGTAGGTCTGTCCATTGACCTGGACGGGGAGGTGCGGGTTGTTCCCCCATACCGTCACGCCGGAGTACTGTCTGATACCGGAAACGCTCCAGATCTGGCGCTGCTTGCCGTTCTGGTCCGGTTGAAGGTATGCGCAGTCGACGCCCTGCGAGCGGCTGCTCATCGGACACTGCAGCACGAGAGCCGGCTTGAACTGACCACCGAGGGTCCCCTGGATACCGGTGCCACCGGTGGGAGCGGAGAGCGTCGTCAGATCCAGCTCGGTGTGGGCGCCGATCGCGGTGTAATCGACAATGCCGGCGGCGGCATCACCTTCGAAGACGATCTCCTGGCCGTTGCCGTGGTTCTCTGAGACGAAAGATCGGTTGGGTGAGATCGCGGCTCCAAAGCCAAATCCTACCGTCTCGTCATCCATCCAGTGATTCTGGTTGACGAAGAGCTGATCGTACGGCATTCGCTTTGGCGCGAACGGGCCCTTCTGGTACGTCGTTGCTCGAAAGACCCGGTAGCCCATGGCCCCGTCCTCAAAGTTGCCCATGTTGACACCGGTCTGAAAATCGTCCACCCAATCGTTGCGGCCCATGATGCGTGTTGTCGGTTCGACACTCATGGGCTCAGGGGCGCACTCGATGGGGTACATCGGCTCGGGCTCCTGCGAGGGATTCGCCTGCCCGATTGGCGCAACCTCGTTCAGACCGACCGGCGGACACCCCGGGACCGGTGGTGGGATGCTGTCGGCTCTCGCCTGGCCGGCCGACGGCAGTGCACTCGCCAGGGCGAGCAATGGGACGAGAAGGTGTCGGACTCGCATGGGTTCCTCCTTGAGCCAGATATCCCGGTGGGAGCGGAGACGATCGAGACGGACCATCTCGGATCGCCGGTCTCTCTACTTGAGTGCGGCCAGTACGATCGATAAATGCACCGTTCCCTGATACACGCCAAGGGGTTGGAAGTGTCAGGATCTGCCGTGACGGCTCGGCCGGCGCGACGTGACGTGATAGGTCCGTATCGCGCTACAGTGGGAGAATGAGTTTCTTCACTCGTCAAGACCCCCGCGCCGGACGAGATGAGGTAGACGGTGATCGGCCCGGCGACGCGGCGCTCGTCGCGCGGTGCCTGGCGGGGGATGATGACGCCTGGTCCGACCTGCTGGACCGCTACAGCGGACTCATCTACTCGGTTGCGCTGAAGTATGGATTGCGTCCCGATGATGCAGCGGAAGTGTTCCAGAACGTCTGTCTGGAGTGGTGGCGCGGCCTCGATCAGCTCCGAGAGACGGAACGGCTTGCCGGCTGGCTGGCGACCCTGACCGGCCGGACGGCGTGGCGCTGGATCGAGGGACAACGGCGAACCAGGCAGCGAGAAGTGCCGCTACCCGCGGAGCTCGGGGAGATTCTGCCGGGCCGCGAGCTACCGCCGGAGGAATCTGCTCTGGCAGTGGAACGCAGCGCGAGTCTTCGCGAAGCCGTCGAGCGACTCGACGAACGGTGCCGGCGCCTGATGCACCTGCTCTTCTTCTCACCTGACCTACCCGAATACCGGGCTATCGCCGAGGAGTTCGGTCTCGCCGAAGGCAGCATCGGCGCGCTTCGCCAGCGTTGCCTGACGCAGCTGCGGCGCGAGCTGGACAAAGTCGCGATTTGAAGGTGCATTTTAGGCGACGGAGTTGCGCACTACAAGAGGTGAGGAAGCTGCCACGAGGGAGAGTGGAAGAAAGTGAGAGGCGAGGGTGGATGAGATTGAACGGTTTCCGCTCGGTCTGCTGCGCAGGCTGGCAATGGGAGACCTGGACCAGGACGAGCTGGAGGTCGTCGAGTCCTGGATCAGGCAGGATGGGGTGACTCAGCCACCCTCCAGGGTTGTAGATCGGGCCAGACGGATTCCGCGATCAGGCACTCCGTCCGGCCTGAGAAGGCTTGTAGCGAAGTTGCTGGAGGGCGGCAGTCTGGCGCCGGCGTTCGCCGGTACGCGGACGAGGGCACGTCCAAGCTTCCTTAGCTACGTCGCGGACGAGTCCCGAATCGACCTGGAGCTCACTGGAACCGGAGAGCGAACGGTGGTGGGACAGGTTACCGGCGGAGGTCCGTGGACGTGGGCGTACCTCGAAACCGAGCAGGGTGAGCTTATCCAGTCAGATGTGGACGAGGCCGGTATGTTTGCCTTCCCGCCGGCCCGAGATCCACGGGCGGTAACGGTAACAGATAGGACGCTCGAGATCTACGCGGCGCTTCCCAGGGAGCACGATGCCGTATCCTGACACGCTCTCACCGCCGGCCAGCCAAGCGGAGCAAGAGATTCTGGACCTCGACCTGCGAGTTCAGCAGGTCGTACGGGTCGATGCTCTGGAAGCGCTGCGCCTCGCCGATACGGCCGTGCGACTGAGCAGTGGCGGCTCATCGCGCTACGCCGGCGTTGCCCGGCGAGCGCGTGCCCGGGCCCTACGCCTGCTTGGCCGGTATGCCGAGTCCTCCGCATGTTTTGCCGGCGCTGCGCGCGAGTTCGGGCAGGCGCAGGACGAGCTCGAGCAGGCCCGCACGTTGGTGGGGCAGGTCGACGTGCTTCGATATCTGGGAGACTGCGATCAGGCGCTCGAAACCGCGGAGCGGGCGCGGCGCGTCCTCCACCGATGCGGCGACCTGGAGGCGATCTCGAAGCTCGAGATGAATGTCGGCAACGTGTTCTTTCATCTCGACCAGTTTGAAAATGCATTGGGATCATATCGGCGCGCGCGCCGCACGTTCGCGCGGCTCCAGAACGACGCCCAGCTCGCCGCGGTCGACGCCAACATCGGCAATGTGCTGGCACAGCTGGGCAACTTTGACCAGGCGCTCCGCTATCTGAGGAAGGCGCGGAAGCGATACATGCAGCTTGACCACCCTTTGCTGGTTGCCACCGTCGACCTGAATCTTGGGCACGTCTGGTCATGCCGCGGGCAGCACCTGCGAGCGCTCGATCATCTGTTTGGAGCCAGGCGTGTCTTCCGGGTTCGAGACATGCAGGCAGATGTCGCGACGACCGATCTGGACATTTCGCAGAGCTATCTCGCACTCGGTATGAGACCCGAGGCCCTGAGCGCGGCAGAAGAGGTGATACGGATAGCGGTTGTTCAGGGCCTGGTTCGCGAGCATGGCCAGGCCCTTGTCACCAAGGCAGAGGCAATTGAAGCGCTAGACCCCGAGAAGGCGAGAGAGGCGTTGCTTCAAGCTCGCCGGATCTTCGAGGAAGAGGGGAACACCGTCCGCTGTGCTCTAACCGATCTACGGTTGTCACGCCTGGTGAGCGATCCGGGCGAAGCGGTAGAGTTGGCACGCCGGGCGGTCAACGTCCTGCTCCAGCTCCATCTCGGGCGCTGGGCGGTTGAAGGGTGGCTGGTGGCAGCGCAAGCCGTCGAGCGTCTGGGAGACCGCCGGGAGGCCGAGATACTGTACCGACGCTCGATCGCGGCGGCCGAGAGCCTGGGAGTACAGGAGCTACGGTTTCTGGGGCTTCGCTGGCTTGCCAGACTCACAAAATCCCTGCCGTTCTATCGCGAAGCAGCCGGCAGCTTCGAGAGCATTCGTCCCGCACTCGGCGCCGAGATCCTGAAGGCCGGCATCAGTGCCATGGCGTCCGACATGTTTCGAGAGATGGCCTGTTTGCTCGTGGAAGAGGCGGGAGACACGGCGGACGTGTTCGGTATCCTTGAGACCGCCCGGGCGCGCGAGCTGGCCGACCAGGTTGCCCTACGGTCGCGATCTCCGGTCACAAAGCCGGCATACGATCGCGCGAGCAATGCAAGGGAAATGCAGGACCTGCGAGATCAGGTGGTGGCACTCCACCACCGGCTGCGCGATGCAGAGCTTGCATCCGATCCGGTTCAAGTCGGAAGGATCGAGCAGCAGACGTACGTGGCCGAGCGATTGCTCACCGAGCGTCTGCGGGAAGCTGAAGTGTTCGGCGCTGCACGCGGTTACACTGCGGAGGCTGCTCCGGTCACGCTCGGACAGGTCCAGCGCGCCCTGGCCGACGATCAACTCTTGATCGAGTACGCCGTGGCCGGGAATCAAGTGCTCGCCCTGGCGGCTCGCAAGGACCGAGCCGAGATACATGCTGAGCTGGTCGGCGTACGTGAGGTCGCCGACCTGACGAACAAGCTTCACTTTCAGCTCAACCGTTGCGCGCGGTGTGGCGAGCAGTGGGTGGCGCAGCAGGGCAAACCATTCGTGCGAACGGCCATCGGTTATCTGCAGAGGCTCTACGCCAGGCTTCTTGCCCCGATCGATCTAACGAATGTCCGGGAGATCGTGGTCGTCCCGGACGGGCCGCTCCACGGCATCCCGTTCCATGCGCTGCACGACGGAAGCGGCTATGTCCTCGATCGCTATGCGTGTTCGATCAGTCCAAGCGCGACGATCGCGCTGGGCCGGCCGGACCTGTCCTACCCGTCCGGCAGCCCGCTCGTAATGGGCGCGAGCGATCGGCTGGCGCCGCACGTTGCGACCGAGGCGGTGGACGTAGCGAACACCCTCGGTGTCCGTCCCTATGTGGGACGCCGAGCCACGCGCTCCGTCTTCCTTCGCCGGGCGCCCGACGCTTCCGTCCTTCATCTCGCGGCGCATGCCTCGATCAGACATGACAATCCTCAGTTTTCGGCCTTGCATCTTGCCGATGGCCCACTGGCGATGCACGAGGTCTCCAGCCTCCATCTGCAGGCTCGTCTCGCCGTACTGAGTGCGTGCGCCACCGGAATCGGCGCAGAAAGGAGGAGCGGAGAGATCATGAGCCTGGCGCGCGCCTTTCTGGCATCAGGTGTCAGAGAGCTCGTGGTGAGTCTCTGGCCGGCATCAGATCGGGTGACTGCTGCCACTATGGGGTACCTGTACCGAGAGCTCCGGTCGAAACGGCCGGGACGGGCGCTTCGATCGGCCCAGCTCGCAATGAAGAAAGACTGGCCGCATCCGTATTACTGGGCATCATTCGCCCATGTCGGCTGCTAAGCAACCACGCCTTTGGGGGAGACCGTGACTTCCTGGAAATATATCGCGCTGATGATCGCGACCATTGTCTTGGTCCTGTTCGTGTATCCGGCACATGCGGTACGAGGTGCCGACGCCGCGTATGTGCCGAACGTCGTCGTCGTGCACCTGGCTGGATCAACCAGCGCGGCGGATCTGGCAAAGGCAGCCAGTCTCCAGCCGGCAGCGCGGCTGGGCTCGGCTGGTAGCTACTCGTTCACGATCACCGACGGCACATCGGTTCCCGCCGAGGTAGCTCGGTTGCGCGGCACTCGGGGTGTGGCTTCGGCCGAACCCGACTGGATCCTCCGTTCACCGGAAACGGCGTCCGCGTTGCATCTCGCAGCAGACCCAAAGGCAATTGGCGCAGATCCTTACTATCTTCAGCAGACCTATCTCGGCCAGTGGTCTCTCCCCTGGATCGGACTCACACCGGTGCGCCAGGAGGGCGACACGTCGGGTGTGACGGTGGCGGTGGTGGATACCGGAGTCCAGATGGACCACCCGGCGCTGGACGGAAAACTGATCCCCGGCTACGACTTCGTCGACGGAACCGCGTCGGTAACCGACCCGGTCGGTGGCGCTGAGTCGGGTCATGGCACATTTATCGCCGGTCTCATCGCCCTCGTGGCTCCGGCAGCCCGGATCATGCCGATCAGGGTGCTGGACACGAGCGGTAAGGGCGATGAGATCACCGTGGCAAGGGGCATTTACTTTGCCGTGCAGCACGGAGCCGACATCATCAATCTGAGCCTCGGGTCGTATGCCGTTCCCACGATGGTCGATGACGCCGTCACCTTTGCCCGGCAGCACGGTGTGCTCGTCGTCGCCTCGACCGGGAATGACAACTCGAGCGAGCCGCAGTATCCAGCGGCGGTTGCCGGTACCATTGGAGTGGCTGCCACGGATCCAACCGATCACAAGGCGACCTTCTCGAATTTCGGGACCTACGTCAGTATCAGCGCACCCGGAACCGATCTCTACAGTGCCTATCCGGGCAGCCGGTATGCATTCGGGGCCGGAACGTCATTCGCCGCGGCGCTGACCACGGGGGTGGCGGCACTGGAGTGGGGAATGCACAGCGACTTGACGGCGAGTGATGTGGCCACGGCTCTCCGTAGCAGCGCCACGCCCATCGACTCGCTCAATCCCGGCTACGCGGGCGCGCTCGGATCCGGCCGGCTCAATGCCGGGCCGCTGGCCGGCGGGACTGAAGATGGCGCCGACACCGGGGCTTCTCCTGGTTCGGGTAGCTGAACCAGCATCCGGCGAGCCCGGACCGGGTGACGAGCACTCCCTCTCGACGTCTCCGATCCCTGCCACCACTCGGCGCGGGAAGAACCCGACTGCTCGCTTTCCAGGTGGTGTACCTGGTAGATCGATCGCCTCCCCGAGCCCGGATGGCCGTGATGCCGCGACCGTCCTACCCGCCAACCCCGGAAATGATGCGGGCGATCAGGTAGGCGACACCGGCCGCCAGGCCACCTACCAGCACTGTCTGCCCGGCTCCGCGGGCCGCCGGTACGCCGGTGAAGCGCGATTTGACCCAACCGAACACGGCCAGGGCGATGAGCGTTACGATGGCCGAGAGAAGTAGCGCCTGCGAGATCGAGATCGACGCGAAGTAGGGGATGAGTGGAATGATTCCACCGGCTACGTACGCCCCCCCGATTGTCAGTGACGAACGCAGGGCTCGTCCGGGATGCGGCTCTTCCAATCCCAGCTCTTCCCGCATCATGAAGTGGACCCATGCTGCCTTGTCCGATGCGATCGCCTGGACTGCTTCCTGCAGCGCCGGCCCGCGCAGTCCGTAGCCGGCGAAGACGTCCGCCACCTCCTGCCGCTCGACATCGGGAAACTCCTCGATCTCGCGATTCTCGCGCGCCATCTCGGCCCGGTAGGAGTCAGCATCACTCTTCGCTGCCAAAAACCCGCCCATTCCCATGGCGATGGAACCGGCGGCAATTTCGGCAAGTCCGCCGATGACGATGAGCCAGTGATCATGGACGGCCCCAGCCAGCCCGGCGGCGAGCGCAAACGGCACGGTTAAGCCATCAGACATGCCGATGACTACATCACGTACCGTCTCCGAGCCCGTGAAATGCCGCTCGACATGCAATGCAACTCGTCCCATGGGCGATTCCTCCTAGCGTGCTCGCAACGCGTTCACAATGACGGCGACGTCCAGCACTTCTTGCAGCAGAGCGCCGATGGCGGGCTGGATGTTTCCGGAAGCCGCGACCACCATGAGCGCAGAGCTCACTCCCAGGCCGATCCAGATGCTCTGGCGGGCGATGTGAAGGGTCCTTCGGCCGATACTCACCGCGTCGGCCACCCGTCCGATATCATCCGTCGTCAGCACGATGTCTGCTGTCTCGGCCGCGATCGCCGAGCCGCGAGCCCCCATCGCAATGCCCACCGTCGCGGCCGCGAGGGCTGGTGCGTCGTTGATGCCGTCGCCCACCATCACCACCGTTCGATAACGCTGCGCGCTCTCTTTGACTGCATCGACCTTCTGCGCCGGGAGCAGCTGGGAGCGCACGCTCGTCAATCCGGCGGCGCTTGCGATCGCCCCGGCTGTCGCCGCGTCATCGCCGGTAAGCATTGCCGTCTCGCGGACGCCTAACTCGCTCAGCCGGCGCAACATTCCCGGCACAGCCGGACGCAGCGGGTCGGCATAGACCACCAGTCCGGCCGCTTTCCGGTCGACGCCGATCACTGCCATCGCATCATCCCGCGCATCGGCCAGCTCCCGGGCCGTGGACAGTGCTTCGGGCGATGCTAGTCCCTGCTCCGCAGCGTGCGCGAATGAGCCCACATCGACGGTGTGTCCGTCCGATACCCCCGACACCCCCTGACCGGCCTTCTCCTTCACCTGACTCGCCTCGGGGACGGCCATGCCGCGCTCTACCGCCGCCGCGACGAGCGCGCGAGCCATGGGATGTGTCGAGTACTGTTCCAGTCCGGCTGCCAGGCGAAGCAGCTCGTTCTCTGAACACCCATCCAGAGGCACCACCCGCTCGACCACCGGCGCTCCCTTGGTCAGCGTTCCCGTCTTATCGAAGATAACGGCATCCGCCTGACCGACGCGCTCGATGGCCGTCCCGCCTTTCACGATGATGCCGAAACGCGCAGCCCGGTTGATGCCGGAGATGATGGCCACTGGAGTGGCCAGGATCAGAGGACACGGTGTCGCCACTACCAGGACCGCCACGACCGCCACCCAACTTCGAGTCACGAGGTAGGCGGTGATGCACATCAGAAGCGTGAAGGGGGTAAAGAACACCGCATAGCGGTCCGCCAGGCGCCCAATCGGCGCCTTGTCACGCTGCGCCGCCTCGACCAGGCGCACGATCCGTTCATACTGGCTGTCGGAGCTTGGTCTGATCGTCCGCAGCTCCAGCGCGCCGTCGAGGGCCACGCTTCCGCTCATCACCTCTTCGCCTGGCTGACAGGTGCGGGGCACCGGCTCTCCGGTGAGGGCGCTTTCATCCACCAGCGATGTCCCGGCAGCGATGATGCCGTCGACCGGCACGATCTCGCCGGGACGCACCAGGACGCGATCGTCGACTCGCACCTCCTCGACTGGCACGACCTCAAGCTCGGCTCCCCGGTACCGATGGGCGACACGCGGCGCGCGGTTCAGCAATGCTTCGAGCGAAGCGGACGCCCGTCGGGCGGCGAATTCCTCAAGCCACTCCCCTCCGGTCTGCATGAGAACGATGATGCAGCCGGCGGCAAACTCTCCGGTTGCGGCCGCTCCCAGAATTGCCAGTGAGGCAACCACGTCAGTGGCGAAGTTGCCCTTGAGCCCGTGCCGAAGTGTCTGAAAGACGACCGGGAAGCCTCCCAGCACCAGTGTCAGCAGGAAGATCCACTCGGCGACGTCGTGGCGGCGGAGCACAAACCAGCAGAGCGCTCCTGCGATGAGACCCAGAGCGGCCACCATCGGCAGGGCGGCGTGCAGCCAGCGCCCAGCGAGCTCACGTGAGATCGGCGATGTACGGGGTTCTGTGTCTTGCGGTCGAGAAGCCTGCCGGAATGCTGGAGTGTGCGTCACTCTAGATCTCCTCGCGTGATCAGGAGGGACTCAGACGATGCGAATCGAGGTTGTGCTGGTTATCTCGTCCAGTCTCGAGTTCCGCACGCCGGTTAGAAGGATGCGCACACCGGGCTGGAGGTCGGTAAGCGACCCCTTCTTGCCAGTCTTCAGGAGAATCCGCGCACTCGGGTCGACATCGACCAGGAAGAGCCTCTTGCCGAACCGCACGGTGTAGACCCGTCCCTCGCGGCCTGGGTTGTAGTCGCCGCTCCCCTCCTGCCCCACTCCAAAGATGACGCCGCGCTGCCCCTTGAAGGGGGTCAGGTCGAGATCCTTGATTGAGGTAACGGTATACACCAGAGGATGGCGTGGATCCGGCCGGACGGACGCTTGAATGCGATCGGCCGGTCGCACGTCGGCCAGCGAGGTCCGACCCCTGGATATCGTCACGGAAGTATTCTTCGCCACGAGGAGGGTCGTGACGTCACCGGTTTGAGCGCGTATGCGTAGCGCCAGGCTTGCGCCGGTCGCCGACACCTTGAGAACTCGACCGCTCACCATCGTCGGCGTGGCTGCTTTGCCTGGCTGGACTCGCCGCACGACGCGAACGGTACGCGCGGTTGTGACTTCATCCAGGCGGGTGTTGCGCAGGCCGGTAACCTGAATCTCCAGACTGGGCTGTAGATCGGACATGGTTCCGCGCTTCCCGTTCTGCCGGGTGATCTGGACGCTTGGATCGAGATCGACCAGGAAGGTCCGCGTGCCGAATCGAACGGTGTAAGCACGGCCATCGCGCCCCGCCGTGTAGTCGCCGCTTCCTTCCTGGCCCACGTTGACGATGACGCCGGTCTTCTTGACAAACGGTACGAGATCGAGATCTTTCATCCAGTTCACGCCGTACACCAGAGCGTGCGTGGGATCCGGCCGGGCCGAGACAAAGACACGGTCGCCGGTGCGCAGATCGGCGAGGGAGGCGCTCGCGGTTCCAGCCAGGATATGCGTGCTGCCCGGTAAGAGAAGCGTGGCAATGTCGCCACCCTTGAGCCGTATCCTCAGCTCGGTATTGACCGGTGTGACCGTCAGCTTCAGGATGCTTCCGGAAATCGTGGTCTGGATATTCCGATCGCTCGCGGGACAGGACGGAGGATGCAGGGTCAGTGGTGGGAGGGGAGACTGCGCGAAGTCGAGCGAGCTGACAAGGGAGGGGGCAGTACGGTCGCGGCTGTTCAGCGCCGGAAGATGGAAGTTCTCCTCGATAAACCTGAGGATAGAGTTAAAGTTCATCGTGTGATGGTCGATGAAGTGCGGTCGCGCATACGGCGAGATGAGAATCGTCGGCACCCGAGGACCAAGGCTGATGTGGTCCTGCACTGGAGGGACCACGTGGTCGTAGAAGCCGCCGAAGTCATCCCAGGTGAGCACGATCAACGTGGACTTCCAGTACGGGCTCTGCATGATGGCGTTGATTTGCCTGTCCACCCAGCTCTGTCCCACGCAGATGCTGTACGGAGGGTGATCGCTGTTCTGTTCGCTCGTCACCAACCAGCTCACCTGTGGCAGCTTCCCGGCGCTCACGTCCTTGACGAACTGACTGTCGGACAGCACGTTGGTCTTCCATAGAGACGAATTCCGGATCGGCTTGATCGCGTCAAAGGCCGACCAGATGTACCCGGAACGGTACTGGCCGGGTGCATAGTACTTCCAGGACACGTGGTACTTCTGGAAGGTGTCGGCCATGGTCGGCATATTGAAACACGGCTTTTCCATGTAGTTCCGGCCGGTCTTCGGATCCATCGCGCTGACCGTCGAGAAGGGGCCGGCGTCGCATCCCCAGGCATGGAACGTCTGACCAATCGGGTTGTCGACCGCGTTGGCCGATGAGGCTGCAACGGTCACCAGATGGTTCGGGAAGCTCGGGCCCATGATGGTCGAGAAGAAGTGATCGGCCAGAGCGAAGGTCTGGGCATAGGTCCAGTAGCTCGGGATATCTTTCTGCAGGTACTGCGAGTCGGCGACATTCTGCCCGTTCTGAACCGCTCCCTGGAGAAGGTTGAACTGATTCATCTTGCCGCCGTTCACGGCGAATGCCGCCGACCCGCCGGAGTGGTCGATATCGAGGAGAGTGTGGTCCGGAGTGTGGCTAAGCCGTACCGACTGTCCGGTGTCGAGCTTCGCCGTGGTGGTGCCGGCCGCTCCCGGGAAGGTGCCGAATAGGTTGTCGAAGCTGTGATTCTCACGCGCGATGATGACGACGTGATCGATGGGATAGCGCGATGTCGCGCCGACGGCAGCTACCGGGCTGGTACTCGGGGGCGCCGATGCCGTCTGCCGGGTAAGGGCGAAACTGAATGTCGCGAGGCAGATTGCCAGCAAGACCGTGGCAGTCACCGGGATGTGGGCCGGTGTATGAGTCGTGGGATGCAAAATCATGCGGTACCGTCCAGTAAGGGATGCTCCGGTTTCAGGATAGACATGGATGTCTGCCCTTGCTATCGGGCGGGCGACCTATCTTTGGCGGGGGGCAGACCGTATATGGCCGCGGCGCTCCCTACCTGGCAGAGCGGCGTGACCTCTGCCTCAGCCGGGGTAAGGCGAGGTCGGGCGCGCCACGCTCCGAGCGGCCCTCCTGAATAGGCGGAGGCGCCGCGGTGGGCTCACCGCGGCGCCCCTCGTTCTGCCATTCGGACTCGGTGTTTCCCGAGAAAGCGGGAGTCACCGCAGCCAGGACGGCTCCGGAGCCTAGCCCATCCCCCCGATGAGGTCCGGCGTATACATCAGGGTGAGGGGACCGATCGCGGTCGAACCTGCCTTGATGTAGACATGGTAGGCAACCGGAGCTCGACCGGTCGTGCTGCTTACGCTGGCGGAGTGTATGGTACCGCTGAAGTGATGCAGACTACCGTCGAAGCTGAGATCACCCAGGTACTTCGCGCCGGCGAACACGTTAAACGTGAAGTTCGGATTCAGGCCCTGAACCGTGACCGTGATGTTGGTTCCGATCGTGGTCTTGCCGACCTGGACATAGCCACGGGTCGCGGCCGTGAAGTACTTGGCCGGCGCGCCAGGCATGACGCGCAGCTGATGGACGTTGATTGGTGTTACGAATGCCCTGGCAGAGCCGGCCGAGATTGCCACGGTGGATGCCAGGATGGCGAGAACGGAAGCGAGGACAACGATGCGTTTCATGGACCTTTCTCCTGTGGGGAGTTGATTACTTCCTACTTCCGTTATTCAGCTTGCCGCAGGGCCGCGGTGAAACCCATCGGTCGGACGCCCGATTTGGCGGCGATTCGGGCCCTAGATTCAGTCGTGATTTCCCTGAACCAGTGCACGGCCGCATGTCTATCCGACGGAGCGTGGGAAACCAGCCCATGCCTGACCCCGCGGATCTGCTTACCTGAATACTGAGGGAACCTTCGCGATACAGTTCGCGTTGGGTCTACGAGATGGATCCGTCAAAAAGGCGCTCACGATTTCGTCCGAGCACGGCCCCTGGCCCACTACACCATGACCGAGGCTGGGGAATTCGAAGTAGTAGCCATGCGAGAGCTTCCGAGCGGCGGCTTGCGCCCTGGCCGGCGGCGTGCGCGGATCGAATGAACCCTCCAGGAGGAGAGTGGGAATGGCACTGGCGAAGAGCTGCCGATTGACTGCGGGAAGGCTCCTGACGTTCCAGATCTTGCATAAGGTCAGCGCGTCAGAAGCACTCGCGACTGCATCGCTCCTGATACTCCGCGGAATGGGAGCGGCCGATGCCGCGATCCTGCTTGGACTGGAGCCGGCTTGATCGTCGGCGCACTCCATGGACAGGTACATGCCTTCACTGCTGCCGGTGTCTGCACCATAGATGGCCGCGTCGACTTTGAACAGCAGGGCGTTGTTGCCGTGGAAGGTGTTGGCGATCAAACCCGGCAGCGAAGGTATCAGACTCGGACTGTAGAGGGCGGCCATCATATCAGCGGCAAAGCGAGCGCCGTTGATCTTCACAGGGTAGATCTTCCCCCATTTTGGGATCAGCTCATGGCCGGTGATGGGATGCGCCTGTAGCCGGTTCACAGTGCTGTTGAACATCGCCTCGAGATGCGGGTAGGCGGCGTGGCAGCCCGACGCCGCTGCGCACCGCTTGAACACCAGCTCGATGGCTCTCCAGGCATTGGGGATCTCGTCGTTGTACTGGTTGAAGGTCGGATCGGCCACTGCATCGACCACCACGCTGCGAACGCCGTCTGGATGATCGCGCATAACCTGCAGCGCGAGCCGCGCCCCATACGATCCACCGTAGACGTTGGCCTGCCTGTATCCGAGCGCTTGCCAGAGGTCAGCAATGTCAGCAGCGTTCTCTGCCGTGTTATACGCATTCAGGTCAATGCCGGCTCGTACCAGGCGAGCCCTACACTTCCGGATCGCTGCGTGCTCAAGGGCAAACGCCTTGGCTTGCGACAGCGGCTGCTTGGTGGCGCCGCGTCCAACAGCATCGAACTCCGGACACATCAGCGAGGGTCGGGAGAGTCCAGTGCCGCGCTGATCCACCAATACGAGGTCCCGATTGCCGACGTAGGCGGGGATGCCGCCGGCAGCGACGCTCGACCCCATGGAGGTTACGATTGGGCTGCCGGGACCACCCGCCAGGTAGATGAATGGGGCGGCAGCGGGGTGCGGCGCCTGCGATTTGAATACCGCGACGGCGAGCCGGATCGTACGGGTGGGAGCCGCCTGGCGGTTCTCCGGCACTTGAAGGAAGCCGCAACGCACGTCCGAGCTCGGAAACACGCCTGGGGCAATCTTGAAGGGGCATGTCGAGTTGACGAATGATGCCTTGTCCGGAGTTTGCGCGTCGATCTTTGTCTTGACCCCCAGACCAGCGCCAAGAAGGACCAGAACGAGAATCAAACCCGTGATAAGTGAGCGGTGATGCGGGGCAACTAACAGAATCGGCCGGGTCTTCTTCATGGTCCCCCTCCGGTGGATGACCTTCTTGTCACTTCAGGCCCCGGCTGCCGAAGCCGGGAATACGATGCGGTTTCTGTCCTGGTTGGTTGATATGCCAGTGGTTGCCGGCCATGATCGGTACGATTACCACAACGACCCCGCTCTGGCCGCCCGACGCACCTGCTTCTGGCCTCGGATCTGTGGACAGAACCAGGCGACGCAGCAGCCAGGTAGCCAGGATCGAGGCTACGACCGAGGCGACCGCTTGCACTACAAGTCTCATCACGCGCTCCTTTCGGGCGAACGCCGTGTGTCCCGCCATGTGGTTACCATGGACCCGGCCGACAACATGGGCGATCTCACCCACGCTCACCTTAGAAGTCCCGATGCATCATGGCTATCGGGTCACCGACCGATTTCTGGCTGATCCTGTATGAAGGAAACCTCCCCTGTGGCAGTAGCGCATCGGGTGGGGCCCGGTAGCACAGGGAGATGGGCGTTCGCATCGTGGAGATAGGGAAGGCATTGAAGACCTTCGCGCCGGCTGAAAGCGAAGCAATGCGATGCGAAACGGGTCGAGGTGCGACCAGTTCGCTGTGCGAGACACCAGGCAGCTTGCTGAGGCAAATGAGACGGGCAGTGGCCCAGTGATCGAGCACCACCGCGTGACACCCCGCACCGCCGCTCCCGTACCCGCAGGATCAGGGTGCCTGTTGGTCGGCATTCGGATGGACCGATCCTCCGGCGCGCCTGGACGGTACTGGAGCTTACCTGAGTGAGCTTTCCGCATTCCCGGCCTCGCTGGTCATGGCGCCTTGGCCAAGCGTGCGAGCACTGCATTCGCCAGCTTATCCACGATCGGTGTGCCCCAGCCGGTGACGGGGTCCCAACCGATATTTGCTTGGTAATGACCATTCGCGCCGATCGTGATGTCATTGAAGGCTCGAGGGTTGGTGGGCGAGTTCCCGATCTGGTACAGCAGTTTGGGAGCCGTGGGGAACAGCTTGCCGGCCTGTTTGGCATCCTGGCGGATGAGTGCCCAGATGGCTGCCCATACCGGCGCGCCCAGGCTGGTTCCACCACCGAGCATCCATGATCCGCCGTAGTACATCGCCACGCCGGTGCGCGTATCTGCCAGGAACGCAACATCGGGAACATAGCGATACTTGCCGGGCAGTAGGTTGGGCGTGACCTGCCAGGCTGGGCGAGGCAGCGGCTTGGCCTTCCCGCCGCCACTCAGGCCCCATGCCGCTTCGGCGTAGCGGGAGTCGTCCGTATTGAGAAGCAGCGTTGTGCCGCCTACTGCCACGACCGATGGATCGCCGGCGGGGTACGCAACTCCTGGTTGAGCGCCGCACTGCTGGGGCGGTCCAGGAAACGACCCTGAGTCGCCACTGCTGACGAACACACTGACTCCGGCTTTCAGCGCCCGCGCCAGCGCCTGCTTGACCACTTCATAACCAGAACCGAGCGTGCATGCACCAAACGACATGCTCAAGATGCGAGTGCCACTCTTCGTCACCTGGTCGATGGTCTGAGCCAGCTCCTTCCACCCCGCAACTGTGGCCTTGGCATTCTTGAGATAGTACACGCTCAGGGCGGCACCAGGAGCGATCGCGTGTGCCCATTCCAGATCCATCGTGGTTTCTCCTGCCTGGACCAGGGCAAACGCCTTCCCGCCCGCGTAGCTCTCCTTCACCGCGAAGGCGGGGAGACCGGCCGCGGCACCGAACATCTGGAGATCGATTGGGTCGAATCGATCGAGCTCGATGAAGGCAATCCGCTGCCCCGAGCCGGTGATGCCGCTCTTGTATAGCGGGGCGATCTGGTACGCGGTTGCAATCTGCGCCGGCGAATAGCCGGACGTATCCAGAGTGCCTACTTGCTGCTCGAAGAATGCCGGCACGCGAGTAGATTGTGGACTCGCTCCGATGCCGGTCCAGATGAGGATCGCTGTGGAGAGGACGGCGAGAAGTCGGTGCAACATGAACGATTCTCCAGGAGCTTTGTGCCGCACCCGTGTACCTGTCTGGATGAATGCGGGCCGGACTACACCTTCAGCCTAGGCTGATGGCATTTGCTCTACCATCGGTCTGGCGCCCGATTCCCACCGGCTGCCGGGCTGAAGTTTACCGGCCGCGGGGTGTAAGGTTATGGGCGCTCAGCCGGGCCGGTGCGCGTACCGCTTTCGGTATGAGAGTCGGGATCGCGGGTCGTGCCGGCAACGGCGTGCCGTTTCGCTACAGGTACCCCCATCCCCTGAGCTTCTCCTTGATGAGCTGCTCCTCATCGTCGGAAAGGTGACTTTCAGTGCTCTGCCGGCTGAGGCCAAGATCGACTGAGGCAATCGCTCGCTCGCGCTCCGTGAAGATCTCGGTGAGGACATGCCCGTCCATGTCGGATGGAACCGGCAGCTCCATGGCATGAAGGATGGTGGGCGGCACATCGATGAGCCGCGCTCCCTCCAGGACCGTACCTTGCTCGATACCCGGCCCCATCGCAAGGAAGATCCCCTTTTCGTCGTGCGAACCTGGCACCTGCACCAGCTCGTCGTACGGCACCTCTCCGATCAGTGGGCCGGTCGCCAGTGGCCCTTCCTTATACATCTCGTGGCACCAGACGACGATGTCGGGGGCCCGCTCCACATACGGCCCGTTGTAAAGCTCTTCGCGCTTGAACACGTTCTTCACAACTTTCTCGCCGGTGCGTGGATCGCGGATCTCGAGGAGATCGCGCATGATCCGTTCGCGCAACTGCTCGTAATCCTCGGACGTGACGATGCCTTGTTCCTGCCGCCCTTCGCGGTTGATGACCACGCCGACGAGCGGCGGGCACTTCATCGGGAAGTGGTAGGCCTGCGTGTGTGCATAGTCGATTTCCTGGAGATCCTTCCAAGCCTGCCGCAGCTCCCCCCGTACCGCCTTCGGCGCCCGCTGCCGCAGGGTGGAGCGCAGCGGAGCAGGGAGAAGTTTCTGGTTGAGCGCGTAGATGCGCGACTTGAGGCTCGTCGCCGCCTGCTTCGGGGTCAGAAGACCTTGCTCCGCCAGCCAGACGTTGAGGTTGAACTGGCGGGGCGGTGTGATGTTCCCGCCATGGTCCGACAGCACAATGATCGTGTCGTCGGGCCCAAGGCGGTCCAGCGTCTCGCCGAGCGTCTCATCCATCTTCCGGTAGAAATGGTTGACGAGATCACCGTACTTTGCGGCTTTCTCCGCGTCGTAGGCCGGCGTTCTGGGATCGACGAAGCCGATAAAGAAGTGATGCACTTCGTCCGAGATGCGATGCACGACCATGAAGAGATCGTGATCGCGATCCATTAGCCGCGAGACGAGCTCCGAGAGCCGTCCCATTTGCGCTTCGAGGGTGGCCGCCTGCTCCTCCGTCGATAGGTTCCGAAAGTCGGACTGCTCCGGCTGCGCGCTCGAACCCAGCTCGTCGCGAAGCTCGGGCGGATAAAACGAATCCGGGGTATCTCCGGGTGTGGGAAAGCCCGAGACCATCATTCCATCGATCGGCCACGCCGGGTACGTCATCGGGACGCGAATGGCCGTCACCTTGCCCCCAAACTTGCCGACGACGTCGAAGATGGTTTGACCGGAGAAGTACCTGGAATTAGCGGTCCGACCGACGTAGGAATAGCTTGTGGCATCGTAGTCCTGAAACATGTAGACGCCGTGTTGCCCGGAGTTCTTCCCGGTCATGAACGTGACCCAGGCGGCTGCGCTCTGGAAGGGGATGGTGGACATGAGCTCGCCGTACGAGCCCTGCTCCATCAGCCGCTGGAAATTGGGCATCTCGCCCCGCTCGACGAGTGGCCGGATGAAGCGCCAGGTCGCGCCGTCGAACCCGATGACATACGTTCTTTTCATGGTGTGCCTCCGTGATTGATCTGTGCCTGTGGCGCTCTAGGCCACGATCGTTGGACCGACGGCCACGGCCGTATGGCGCTGCCGGTACAGCGACCAATCGGGGACCGCGAGCATGGCCGCCGCATTCAACCGCCCATCCAGGAAGAGATTGAGCTGCTGGACCACCTGCTCCGGATCGCGCAAGACTTCGTGGTAGTCCACGGAGAGCACGGAGAAGTTCGGCTGCGCCTGGAGCCAGGCAATGATCTCGCGTAGCTGGTGCCAGTAGATTGTTGCCAGCCGCGCGTTATCGAGCCGGTCGCTCTCCTTGCCATGCCGTTCCAGCATCACCTCCTGCGAGGCGATGACCTCGTCGAGCGCTCGGGTCATGAAGATCACCCGGTAGGTGCGATTCGGCGGCAAATTGTAGAGCAAACGGTAGACCATCTTGACCGCTTTGCCTTCGGCCTCGTCCAGCCACGCAGTATCGGTGTCAATCTGCTTCACGCGCTCGAGCTCGTAGTAGCCGCGCGGATTATCCTCGTCTGCCTGCCGGACACCGTCGGCGAGCGCCTGTATTCCCCCTGCCGTCAGCATCTGCATCATCATCGACGTGCCGGAGCGGGGCAGGCCGGAAACAATCGTGATGAATGACTCTTTCTTGGTCCCGTTCATTTCATACCGTCCTTTGCTGGCGCTGATACTTGTTTGTTGCTGTCCTGGCGTATGACCGGGTTACGGCGGCGGTGCTGCGGTTCCAGGCAGGACGCCTGGACGGTCGGCAGGCACTGTAGCGTGCGTTACGAGCACGTGCCAGAGGAAGCGTGGATTGCCCAGGAGGTAGCGCCTCCAGAGCCGGCGCGGTTCGGCCACGAGGCGACACAGCCATTCCAGACCGTGCTCTGTCATCCACTTCGGGCCGCGAGGCACACGCCCGCTCACAAAGTCAAACAGCCCTCCCACCGCCCAGACCACCGGGGTATCCAATTGCGACCGGTTTCGAACAATCCACTTCTCCTGCCGGGGCACGCCCATACCGACCAACACGATGTCGGGATGGAGCTCGTTGATCTCGTTCACGAGGTCGGGCCCGACGTCGTAGCCGTCGTGCTCACCCACGATTTGTAGACCGGAGTGACGTCTGCGTAGCGCGGCGGCGGCGCCGTGGACGGCCTCCGAAGTCCCGCCCAGCAGATACAGTGAGAGGTTGCGCGCTGCAGCGAGCCGGCATAGATCTTCGATCCAGTCGGCGCCTGTCATCCGCTGCGGGATTGTCTGGCCGGTCATGCGGGCAGCGAGCGCGACGCCCATGCCGTCGCAATAGACGGTGTCAACATCTGCCAGGATTGCTCGGTAGGCAGGATCCCTGTGCTGGACGTTCATGCAGTGCGCGTTGACGTAGAGAATTGTCTCCTTTCGGCCAGTTTCCACCGACCGCACCACCCGATCGAGGAGCTCGGGAAGACGGAGGCCGTCGATGCGAACCCCGAGCAGGTATGTGGCGCTTTCCCGCCGTCTCCGGATCGATTGCATCATTCGCGTCTCTCTCTTCCCTGTCGGCCTCAGTGTGTTACAGGTAGCCCAGATTCTTGAGGTGCTCCACGACCAGCGCCTCTTCCTCCGCCGAGTACAGCCCGTCAGCGGGCGCCTCGGTGCGGGTCGCAGTGGTCTCTTGCCGTGTGCTCTCCGGCGGTAGTGGGTGAGCGGAGATACAGGCAGTTGGGCCGCACTCCTGTGCCTCGGTCGCTACTGGTATGGGATTCATGGTGTTCTCCTTGAATACATCACCGCAAAACCGGCGTCAGAACGTTTCGAGTGCCTTTCACAACCCGTAGGCGGGCACCTCCGTGCCCAGCTCCGGAGGGTCTTGAACGCTTCACCTGGTCGCATCGCCGTTTTCGGTGTGAAAGAGCGGATCTGCCGGGTCCAATCGTGTGAGGAGGTTGCCATCAGCGCTATCAGTCCTCCCACTCGAGCCTGGAGGCCTGCCGGCGGACCGCGGCGACTGCCTTGGCCAGCCCGGCTCCCGTGCCTCCCAGGACACCAACACCGGCTGCAGTGACCGCGAGCCGCCGCATCCAGTGAATCGGTGGTTGTTCGTCGGCTGGGATGGTATTTGGTAAGAGTCCCTGCCGGGCGAGTACGATATCATGCCGGGCGCGGGCCGCGAGCGCATTGACGTAGACGTTTGTCTTCGTATCCTGCTGCGCCTGCACGGTGACATCAGAGGGATGCGGACGCTGAAAGGCGTCGGCCAGGACGATGCCGTCTCGCGCCTCCGGGGCCATACCCATGAAGCGCTCGATCGTCGGAGCAATATCGACCAGGCGAGCCGGCGCATTGGAGGAGCCGATCTTCACTCCCGGGCCGGACATGATAAGAGTGATGTGCTGCGAGCCCCAGTCCGCGCCGCCGTGACGGCCGGGCATCTCGGGCATGCCGCTGTTGCGCGCGTTCTCGCGAAGCAGGATGGCGATGTCGGGGCCGGTAGGGCCGGCGGCCGTGGAGAGCATATAGCGATACGTCTTCACCAGGTCTGCTGAGCCGTTCTCGACGCCCGCCAGCTCGTAGCGGTTCCCGCCGCCGGAGCGGTTCATGTAGAAGATGGCCGAGACGTTGTCGTAGCGCTTGTCGAAGATCGCCTTCGCCATACGGGCGTTGTTGGCGGGATCTTTGAGCCAGATGGAGGTCATGGTCGGTCCCGCCGAGCCTCCGCCGTTGGTCAGGATGATCGAGCTCTCGCCGAGGGTCGATTTGATCTGGTCCACCACAGACACACGATCGAGCACCCGATCCTTCGATTGGATCATGCCGTGATCGGCGGTGATGACGAAGAGTGTCCTATCGTAGATGCCGGCACTCTTGTAGGCGTCGATCAGACGGCCGAGGGATGTGTCGAAACGTCGGTAGACGATCGCCGCCTCGGCGTACCACCGCTTCGACCAGTGGCCGACAGCATCGACCTCCGGCAGATTGAGCAGCATGGCCCGCGGACGATGCTGCTGCAGTGCCTTGATAGCGAAGTCCATGACCAGGCTGTCCTGCTGCCCGAGTGGTACCGGGTCGTAGGTCAGCGGGACCGTGCTGTTGTTGCTGGATGGGAGGCTGACGCGCAGGGAGGGGTCGTGCAAGAGCCTGGCAGGGACCGCGTGCGTTCCCAGCGTGTACGGCGCCCAGTAGCCACTGATCCGGGTGTACGAGAAGATCCAGGAAGCGTCGGGGCCGCCAAGCGGACCGGCCGCGTGGAAGTGTGCGCCGCTTCCGGCGATAACCGGATCCTCCGGGTACTTCTTGCGGATAACACCCGCGAGGGTAGGCGTGCCGGACTCTTTGATCAGGTTGAAGACCCAACCGTTCTGGTAGTTCTCGAGGGCTTGCGTGGTCGGAGAGATCTTGCCGGTGCTGTGAATTCCCCAGTCCCAGTTGACGATTCCGCCATCATTCTTCGGGAAGGAGCCGGTGCCGATCACGGCGTGGCCGGGCGGTGTGATGCTCATCAGGTCACCGACCCAGGCCCGGTTGTAGACGCGAGAGCGCGTCAACAGCGACCGCAGATTCGGCATGGCCGGGAGATTCCGCGTGATGTAGTCCGGCCGGCCGCCATCCAGGACGATCAGGCAGACGTAGCCGGCGGGTGGGGCTCCGGAGAGAGCTTCGGGGTCGATGGCCGGTGCCGCGGCGTGGGCGGCGATGGGTTCGAGCGCGGACGCGGTGAGCATGGCGAGGGCAGTTCCACCGGCGATCTTCAGCAGCGCTGCCCGGCTCAGGCGACCGTCCAGCGCGCTGGAGAGTGAAGCTGTCTCAGCTGTCTGTTCAGAGGTGTGGCAGGACCCTGCGATGGCTCCGTGGGCCGAATGCTCAGCATGCATGACTGTTCGATTCCTTTCTGGTTGGTCGCTTCCCGTCTCTGCTGCCGAGCGTGCGCCACAACAGGTAGAGGTCGAAGCCGAGCGTGGCATGGCTGGCATAAAACATGTCGTGGTGGAACCGCCGCTGATCGTGCTTCTCCGTACCGCGAAAGACCTGATGGGCGCCGGTGAGGCCGAGCGGAGCTGTCGCGTACATCGACTGCCATGTCTCGAATCGCTCCCTGGACCAGCTGAGGGCCAGACTTTCATACACGTCTCTGGGCAGTATCCTGATGCCTACGAGCGTCACCTGCCCGAACAGCACCTGAAAGAGCTGGGGGAGCTCGTCCAGGTAGTACCGCCGGATGAAGCGACCAAACGTGGTGCAGACAGTGGTACCGGCTCTGGGCTCCCGGATCATCGATCGAATCTTGACGACTCGCAGCGGCGAGCCCCCGTGACCTACCCGGTCCTGTTGGAAAAGGGCTGGGCGCTGAGGAGCAAGCAGCCGGTTGACCACCATCAGGAGTGCGATCAGCACGAGCGCGACGGCGGCCAGCGGCACACCCACCAGCACATCGAGCGCGCGCTTGGTCCGCGAAGTGACGTAGCCCGCGTCATGAGTCGGAGCGAGCCGCGCCAGACCGCGCGCCAATCGGGTGTCCTGCCGGCGGAAGTAGATATCTGCTGTCGACAGGAGCCCGTGGCGGCGCGCGGTCTGGCGGACTTCATGGCCCCGCGAAGCGTGCGACCACGGTAACTTCGTCGGGGTACGGATAGCGCCATCGATTGGGCGCTGGTGAGGGAGGGAAGTTACTGCCACGATTAGAAGCCTCTCTGCAGAACGCCTCGCGCCTCGCGCAGGATGCGGCGGTCGAGCATGAACAGGGTGCCGAGATAGACGGCAGCAGCGACCAGGAAGCAGGCAGCCAGCGTGACGAGGTCGCCGGGCTTGAGTGTCCGCAGGAGTACGGACTCGGCCCCGATGGTGGTGGCGGTCATGAGCAGGGTGGCAAGGACGGGCGTCCTGGCTGCCTTCCAGACCTGAAGGGGCGAGACGCTGAGTACCTTGTGCGCCAGGACGAGCGCAACCGGGAACTCAATGATCTGAATAGGAATGTAGGTCAGAGCCAGGCCGAGGATGCCGTGCTGGGCGCCGAAGATCATGGCCGGGACCATAATGCCCAGCTTGACCGTGTTGTAGACCGGCACGATCCATGGCTTGCCGATTGCTTTGTAGCCTTCGAAGAATATCGAGAGCATGGTGCGGTTCCCGGCGTAGACCGCCAGAAGCGACAGCACCAGGAACGAGGAGCGATACGCTACCCACTTCTCGCCGAGCAGCGGCACAATGAGGACCGGAGCGAGCGCCGCCAATAGAGCGGCGGCCGGGAACATTACCAGACCCACCTGCCGTATGGACAAGAGCAGCTTGGAGCGTAAAGCGCCGAGGTCGCCCTGGAGTTTGGTCAGGGTAGGGAAGACCATGCTGCTCGCCACCGTGGTGAAGACGCCAGCGGCGATGAAGGCCAGCTTCCAGCTCGTGGTGTAGAAGCCGACGTCGTTGGTGTTTTGGATGACCCGTCCACCGATGAACACGTCCACGTTCTGAGACATGTAGAGGATGGTGAGCCCGGCGCCGATCCAGGCGCCATAGCGGAACAGCCTCCAGGCGAGGCGGGGGACAAATTGGAACTGGGGTCGGAAGGGATACACCACCCAGAGCAGGATGGCGCCGGCGATCACCGAGGTCAGTTCGCGGGCCACCAGTGAACCGACTCCGAATCCCCAGGCCGCGAACAGGACCGCGACGTCGCCGGCGGCGATGACCTGGCCGATCGCCGGGACGGCGCGGGCCCGGAAGTCGAGATCGCGCATGAGAAGGAAGGAGTGTACCGAGCTGACGGAGGCAAACACATAGGCGATGGAAAGCACCCGGACGAGTCCCTCGATCTGAGGGTGGCCGTAGAAGAGCGCGATCGGATGCGCCAGCACCTGGGCGATCGCCGTCACGCCGATCGCAAAGACCAGGTTGAGAGTCCAGGCGGTATTGGCCGCCGCCCGGCTCACCGACTTCTCGAAGACGAGTGCCGGACCGGTCCCGAAGTTCCGGAAGTTGTTCAGGAAGCTGTACGGTGTGTAGGCAAGGTCGAAGGTGCCCGACGCGCCGGGGCCGAGGAAGCGGCGCAGACCGATCGTCACGATCGGGCCGAACATCTTGGGCGTCGCCATGGCGAAGAGCACCCAGAAGGCTCCCGCTCGGTCGGGCAACAGTCTCCACAGCGACCGGAGAGACAGCGGCCACCGGCGCGTGCCCGAGATGGATGGCGCTGCTGCTACGGGTGAGGCCGGTATATCCACTGCTGCCACAGCTGGTACTCCTGGGGGAGGGGGGTGAGGTCGGTCTGTGTCACCGGCTCGTTAGCTCGAGGTGAGACTGCTGCTGGAGCGCTGTCACTACCGGCATGAGCCGCTTGCTCGCCGTCTTTTGCCACTGGAGGGTCCAGCTCGGTGGGGCCTGCAACGCGTCCGCCAGCGGTATCCCCTGCATCCCCTTGTGGGAGGCGCCCATGACCTGCAGGACGGTCGGCGCAATGTCGATCAGCCGCGCCGGATAGGAAGACGTTTGTCCCGAACGGATGCCGGCGCCGGAGAGGATGAGCGGGATGTGCTGCGCTTGCCAGCTCGTTCCGCCGTGATCGGCCTTCCACTTTGCCTGCCCACCCGGCTCACAGCCGCTCCCTTCGGTCAAGGCGATCACGATATCCGGTGCGTTGGAGCCATTGAAGCTATTGAGGAGGTACTGATTGGCTCCCTCAGTTCCGGCTGCACGGAGCAGCTTGGCGCTGGATATTCGGGTGTAGCTGTAGCCCTTCGCCGTCTTGATCCGGGCGTAGACCGATTGAATGGCCGGATTGTTCAGCCTGGCGAGGTTCTGCGCAACCGCCGGCGCCCGTGACTCTTGCTTGAGCCACAGATAGACGGCCGAGGTGTAGGTCTGGGAGACCAGGCTGGTTCCAGCCTTTGCCACGGCAGTAGTGATGTCCGACTGGGAAATCGTGTGAGTGAGCGGCATCATGCCGTGATCGGCCATCAACACAAAGAGCGTGCGGTCGAGGACTCCTGCCTTCCGATAGGTGTCCTGAAGCATTCCGAGGTCTCGGTCGAAACCTTGCATCAGCGTCTTGACGGCTTGCGGATCACGGTTCCCTCCATCAACGTGGCCAAGCGGCCAGTCGAAGTCGGGCAGGTTGATGAGCGTGACCTGCTGGCGAACCCGGTTGAACGTATCCACTGCCAGCTGCATGGCCAGACGATTCTGGGTGCCGAGCGGCATATGGGCAGTCTTCGTCATGAGGTGGGAAGCATTGAGCAGACCAGCGGGCGGGGGGTGTCCCGGGATATAGGTGGGGACGAACTGCCCGGCGGCAGTGCTCTGGAAGTACATGGTGATGTCTGCATCGGGCCCGCCGATGGCATCGGCCGCGTAGTATTTGCTTCCCGAGAGCGCAACCACTTTGGCCTGGCGTGACTTCGCGTGAACCATCCCGGCGAGGGTGGGCACGCGCGCCTGCCGAATAATCTTCTCCATGTCGCCGGCACGCACCTTCGCCGGGCTGAACAGGCTGAAGACCGTGTTCTGATTGGTCGCCCACCAGAAGCTGGGAATACCGGTCCTGGCCGGGTCCGAACCGGTCCCGATGCTCACGTGACCGGATGGTGTCTCAGACTCCAGGATGCCGGCGAAGGCATTCGTGTACTGCATACCATTGCGAATCAGGCTGCTCACGTGCGGTATGCCCGGGGTACCGAGGTAATCGGGGCGCGCTCCATCCAGAACGATGAGCACCACATAGGGAAGCTGATTGGCTGCTCCCAGCGCCGCGTTCCAGTCCAGCATCCCTGCGGTCAGCGCCGCTGCCAGACCCCCGCCCGCGGCCTGCAGCAACTGACGGCGGCTCATGGGCGTCTGAAAACTCGAGGCGAGCTGCCCGGTTGCCGCAACCTCGCTCGTGGCATGCTCGTAATCTGCCGCACCCTGGGTGCGGTATGGCAAACAGTTCTTACACATGGAAGCCTCCCTGGATACACGACCGGCAGAATGCGCCCCGTCGTTCTACCTGTGATGCTACCCTCGTTATCCGCCCCGAGATATCGGCTATCGACTCTACTTTTCGGCGATATAGGGATGATTTCGTGTGTAGCATCATTGCTCTGCCTCTCTTGGAGCAATCTACCAGAAGAACAATCGATAATTGCTGAGAACAGCCTGAGAAGCAAATGTGAACCTTCTCACGTGAATCTTACGATTAGGACACCGGTAGCCAGGATAATCGTTCGGTAAGAACCGGTTCATCTGGGTGTAAGAATCACGCTTCGTGAGCAGTAGGCGTCAACCTAAAGACGCATAGTTCAGGTGCAAGATTCGCCCGCTCTCATCCTTCACCGCAGAAAATATCGGGTGGCCACCCTATTGGTTGTGAGAAGACACCTCTCTACGCTGGCAGCAGAACCAGAATGAGTAGTAGTTATCCGTAACCATTGTTAGGAGCCACCATGGATCTTCGCTTCTCCCTCATCGGGCTCATCATCGGTTTCCTGATCGGCTTGACCGGCATGGGCGGTGGGGCCCTCATGACTCCGGTCATGATTCTGGTCATGGGCGTGAAACCGATCATCGCGGTTGGCACCGACCTCGCCTACGGCGCGATCACCAAGATCGTCGGCGGGGCGACTCACCTGCGTGGTGGTACAGTCCACCGCCGCACCGCCTTCCTTCTCGCGCTCGGCAGCGTGCCCGCCTCAATCCTGGGCGTCGGGCTGACCACGCGCATTCGGCAGGCCGATCCTCAGCTCGTAAACAATCTCCTCGTTCACGCCATCGCCTGGGTGCTGATCCTGGTAGCGGCGCTGATGATCGCACGGCCACTGCTGACGAAGCTGGCAACTCGGGGAACAGTACAGTCCCCCACCGACTGGCGGGATGATCTCTACTCTTTTGCCGGCCGGTATCCCTGGCTTCTTCCCATCATTGGCGCAGTCGTTGGATTCCTGGTCGGCCTGACCTCGGTCGGGAGTGGCACGTTGATCATCGTCGGCCTCCTCTTCCTGTACCCACGCTGGCAGTCCAGGGAGCTGGTTGGGACCGACGTGTTCCACGCCGCGCTGCTCGTGAGCGCTGCCAGCGCGGCCCAGTTCGCGGCGGGCAATGTCAATGTCGGGATGGTTCTCTCGTTGCTGGTCGGCTCTGTTCCGGGGGTTCTTCTGGGCAGCAGGCTGGCAGTTGCATTCCCGGAACGGTTCCTGCGCTTCAGTCTGGCCGGCGTTCTCCTGGTCTCAGGAGCCAAGATGCTGTGAGCGGCGCGGGTTCCCTCCCGCCGCCGTACCGGAGTCAGCTGGGCTTGCGGGCGACGACTCGCTCGACAAGGCCCAGCTTTCTGCGCTCCAGCGCAAGAATCTCGAACCCTGCCGCCTTCAAGAGCTCCAGCGGCTCGCGCAGCAGGTGGTCTCCCTCCACCCGCACGAAGTGGGAGTCCAGGGCACGCTGCACGAGGCGGACGGGCCGAAGGGGACTCCGGACATGCTCGAGGAGAAGGAAAAGCCCACCTGGCCGCAAGATCCTTCGCACTTCCTGAACCGCCTTCCGGTCGTCGGGAATTGTGCAGAGAGAGAGGGTACAGACCACAGTGTCATAGCTGCCATATGGGAAAGGGAGCTCCTCGGCGTCTCCCAGCTGCAAGTCGACGCCAACGCCAAGTGTGGCGGCGCGCGCCGCCGCCAGCTGGAGCATGGCAGGGCTCACGTCGAGGCCGGTCAGCTTCACGTTTGCCGGGTAGTACGGGAGGTTACGCCCCGTCCCGATGGCAATCTCCAGCACGTCGCCGCGAGCCTGCCAACAGACCCACTCCCGTCCACCGGCGAAGAGGAGCCGCTCGTTAAAGCTCATCAGGCGATCGTAGTTGGGCGCGAGCCGATCCATGATTGCCCGGACACGTGCGGTTTCCGATTGTGTGGATGCGTGCAAATCGATCACCTCGAGGCTCGAGCTGACGAAAGAACCCGGATCGCTCTGTCTAATCATCGCCCGAGATCGAGATGGATGGTGCTTGTCCCGAGGCGACTGACCCACCGCCCGTACCTTGCGACTGCGATGAGCTTCCCACGTGCGCCTGGCTCAGCACCGCCTGAAGCGACTGGATGTATGCCTGGCTGGTCAGGGTCGCGCCCGATATCGTGTTGATCTGGGCGCTCTGCGCCTGGAGCGTCTCGCTACGCAGCAGGGGCACGGCCTGCTGGTTGATGGACGCCGACCGTGGATTATCCTGCGGAGCCGAAATGACGACATCGGCGATCTTGTTCCCGGTGATGGTTATGGTCGCCTGCACGCCGCCGAATGGGTCGCTGACCACCGGTCCCTGGTAGGTATGAGTGCCGGCAGGGGAGGAAGGCGGCGTGCCGCTACCGCGGGATGAGCTCGTGGGTGGTGCGGCTGCTACCGGGGCGGATGGCTGCACAGCTGCCATGCCCCCGCCTGGAACGTGAGTGAGGATCTCTACGGTGGTGACCACCGGGATGCCGGCCGCCCCGGCCATGATGAGTGCCGGAACGACCTGCTGTAGCGTGGTTCGTTTCATTGTTGGTTGCTCCTGGCCGGTCAGCGCATTGCCTGACCGGCGTGAAACTCTTCATCAGTACGCGAATGCATCGGAGTGGACGTTGTGCTCCGGTACCCCGGCACGCTGGAGGCTGGTTCGCACTGCCTGCATCATGGAAGGTGGGCCGCAGAGGTAGATCGCGCGCCGCGCGATGTCGGGGACCAGCCGGCGGAGGTGCTGCGCCGACAGCAGTGGTTCGTTGCCGGCTACGTGGCGGCCGCCAATCACGTAGTGAATCGAGATGCCCCGGGCGCGAGCCAGTGTGTCGAGCTCGTCACGGAAGATCAGATCTTCCTCACGACGCGCCCGGTAGATCAGTGTGAGATCTCCCGACATTTCCTCGAGCAGCGCGCGGATTGGTGTGATGCCAACCCCGCCTGCAATCAACGCCACACGCTCGCTCGCGCGAGCTTCGTCGGTAAAGGAGCCAAACGGGCCCTCAACGATCACCCGCGTCCCCAGCTTGATGGTGCTGAGGCGCTGGCTGAAGTCGCCAAGATCCTTGACCGTGATGCGAAGGGACTTCCCGTTCGGCGCCGCGGAGAGGGAGAAGGGATGCGCTTCCTGCCAGCGCTCCCAATCCAGGAACCGCCAGAGAAAGAACTGCCCGGCGCGAACGTTGAGCCAGTCGAGATGGTGACCGCTGATGCGGAGCGAGACCACACCCGGCGCCTCCTCGGTCACCTCGACCACCCGCAGACGGTGCCACAGATTGCGGAGGAGCGGCTGGCCAAACCGAAAGAGGACGATCAGCTGCAAGGTCGAGACGTACAGCGCCGTCCAGAAGGCTGCGGCCAGAGGGTTCGTGATGAAGTTCTGGCCTGTCGGGATCTGGTGGAACCAGGTGAGCGCGACGGCGCTGTAGGCCATCAGATGTACCAGGAACCAGGTCTGGTAGCCCAGTCGCCGCCGCACGGCGACGATCGAGGTTATCACTACCAGGATCAGCAGGATGGTCCCGATCAGAGCGGCGGCGACGCCGCGATAGGCGTGGAAAAACGACAGGAACTGTGCGGGGATCGAGAGGCGATCCATGAGGGCGTATCCTGCAGTGATGAAGCCCACGTGGGCCAGGATCAAGGCGAGCGTGAGCTTCCCGTTGATCTTGTGCCAGGTGGTGAGTCGGTCGAAGCTCGCTATCCTCTCCAGAAAGGGCAGGCGCGCCAGGAGCAGTAGCTGGATCAGCAGGGCGTAGGTAGCGAACAAACCCGTGATCCGGCCGATGCTCGTCAACCCGGTAGCCAGGTCGTGCACTCCGGTGATGCCGCCGCCGCGGAGCCAGATGCCCACGATTACCGCCAGAGAGCCCAGAGCAGTCAGGCGGACGATCCAGGCGATCAAGGTGCGCAACTGCCGGCGCAGTGCGGGCCACGGACGAGTGGCTCCTCCCGCGTGGCGATTGGAGCGAGAGGAGGTGATTACCGGGGCCACTCCTGCCCGGGGTCCGCGCCGTGCTCTCTTGAGGTCGAGAGCCCTTGCATCGTAGCTCATGGTGTCGTGTCGTGCGGACGGCGCTCCAGCTGGTACGCCGCAGCGGTGTTCCGCGTGAATCCTTTCGTTGGACGTACACTTTGAGCCTACGCGGACGAGATGACAGATCCGTGTGACCGAGGTGAAGGTTTGTTCATTGAGGGCGCCCTAGTCGTCGCCGCGCTCTCGCCGTCCGTTGTACTCGCTCGCTTAGCCAGATCGCGGCCATGAGGTACGCTGCGACGATACCGAGCGCCCTCCAGAGGGGGCGGTAGTGGCTGGCACAGGGCACCATGATCTCATTGAGCCCGAACGCCATGAACGGGTCGAGCCAGACTGCCATGGTGTGCAGCCCGGTGAAGGTGAGTGCCAGGAGAGTGACATAACGATGGAGATCGTTCGTCGCCCCGCGTGGCCACCAGGGGCTCTCCAGCGCAGGCTGAGCGCCAGGCCGAGAGCGATAGAACCGACGAGTAACACGTAAGCGACGAACCCTCCGGCTCGCGCTGTGTCCCAGGTAACCGTCTGTGAGACGCTCATCGCTGGATGTCTTGCCAGCATTCGGCGCCGGCTGCGGTCCATGCTCCAATCCGCCTGCTCTCTCCCCTAGTCAGCTTCGTAGACCCGGAGATATCATGCTCGGATAAGAAGGCTCCGTCTCGTGCCGGGCCGAGCAGGAACCACCGGGGCCCATGACGGGTCCTGCGCCGCCACCCGGTCCGACTGCTGCCCCGGTGCGTGACCTACCGACGAGCATGGGAAGGCTACCATGAGTGTAGACAGCGAACCACGATGCAGGAGGGAACTGGCGATGCGTGACTTTGAGCGCTCCACGACCGTGGCCATCGGCCCTGACGAGGCGTATCGGTTTCTCGCCGAGCCGGCGAACCTCCCCCGATACGTGGCGACGATGACCCGCGCCCAGCCGGAGGAAGGTGACCGACTTTGGGTGGCGGCGGAGGTTCAGGGGCGACATGAGGAAGGGAACGTTCGCTTCCATGCCGATGTATCCCGGCGTCGCCTTGAGTGGGGTGCCGGCGGCCCAGCACAGTATGGAGGATGGCTCCAGGTTGCAGCGGGAGACGGAGGTGCGTCGGTGACCATCCACCTGCATGTAGAGCACGACGAAGACGAGGCGGAGATCAACCGGGCACTGGACGAGACAGTCACGAATATAAATCGTCTACTGAGCACGACCTAGCGGCGGTCGGATGGAGCCATCTCCGTCTGGTGCGCCGCATCCCGCGGCCTGAGATGACCGCGCTCCAGCCCGTACACGGCATCCGTGTACGGGCACAGGTCCGGACGGTGAGTGATAACGATCACACCACGCCCCTCGGTTGCCGTGAAGAGCGTGTCCATCACCGAGCGTGCCGTGGCTTCGTCGAGTCCTTCCGTCGGCTCATCCGCAATCAGGAAGGGAAAACCGGCCAGGAGCGCGCGCGCCAGGGCAATGCGGCGGCGTTGCCCACCGGAGACGGCGACGCCGCGCTCGCCGACTTCCGTATTCCAGCCGTCGGGTAGCTCCGCGATCCAATCCCCGAGCTGCGCCCGGTCGATGGCGTCGCGCAGTTCGTCATCGGAGGCCCCGGGGCGAGCCAGCAAGACATTGTCACGAATCGTGCCGGCGAAGAGGTGGGCATGCTGCGTGGCGGCGCCAATTGATTGCCGGACATACGACTCAGTCAGATTGCCGATGTCAACACCGTCCAGCGTGATGATTCCCCGGTCCGGCGAGAGGAAGCGAAGGAGGAGCGTCGCCAGTGTGGTCTTTCCCGCACCGCTACGACCGGTAATCACGACGCGGTCGCCCATCTCCACCCGCAGCGATACGCTATCCAGGACGCGGGGTGACGCGTCGTCGTAACCAAAGCAAAGGTCTGAGATCTCCAGCCGGCACGGGAGCTGCACCGGCTGGGTTGCACCGCCTGCAGCGACCGGGTACGGGCGATGTGACAGTGCACCCAGACGGCGGGCGGCGGCGAGACCACGCTCCCACGCGGCAACAGCGCCGGGCAGCGCAAAAGTACACTCGGCCGCTGCCATGCCGGCGAACACCAGCACGCCGACCTGCAAGGGGTTGAGGCCGTTGCTCAGCAGGGTGATGGTCACCGCTCCCAGGAGCGCTGCGATCATGCCGGGTAATGCTGTCTGCACGCCGATGCCGGACGCGCTCCGCCTCGCGCGGCGTGCCACCAACCCCGCTCGCCGGCGCTCGGTCGCCTCGATCGTCGAGGCCGCGTCGTGGGCCACGCCGAGTGCAACGAGATCCGAGAGTCCCTGGAAGTAGTCGACGGTCGCCGCGGTGATTTTGCCGCGCAGCCCGATCTCCTGATGGGCTGCTTCACCACGGGTGCGCGCCGCCATCATGACCAGCAGAGACGCTGCCAGGAGCGTCAGTAACAATGTCAGGCCGGCGAGTGGTAGAAGAATTGCCGCGGCCACCGACACGATGAGAAGCGTAAGGGCGCTCACGCATACCGGTGTGAACCCGCGCACGAACCATTCCTGCATCGTGTCGACGTCTGCCGCGATCCTCGCCAGCAATTCGCCGCGCCCGAGATCGGAGAGGCCGGCAGGCACCACAGGCACCAAAGGAATGATGGTGCGGTAGATGTCGGCACGCATGGCGCCGAGAAGCCGGAAGCTTGCGTCGTGCGATAGGTAACGATCGGCATAGCGAAACGGCCCGCGCGCGATGCCGAAGAGGCGGACGGCGACGATGGCCACCATCAGGGACAGGATGGGCGGCCGCTGCGACGCTCGCTCGATCAGGTAGGCCGAAACCGCGAGCAGACCGACCGACGAAAGAATCGTGAGTAC
>Ga0070735_10000592_pt1 | contig 38178 bp, 18 predicted proteins | sample Coa_R1_FD_66443 | JGI IMG/M metagenome (GOLD analysis project Ga0070735, IMG submission 66443) | Surface soil microbial communities from Centralia Pennsylvania, which are recovering from an underground coalmine fire - Coalmine... | ecosystem: Environmental > Terrestrial > Soil > Unclassified ... | reverse complement strand
GGAGAAACTCCTCGAACCATTGCTAGCCAAACCGGAGCCGCCCCGCGTATCGGCTACGCGGCACGGCGTCACCGTATACAGCGACTGCGCCGCGGGCGATCCCGGCAGAGCGAAGTAGCCATTGATGTCGATGATCACATCCGTGTCATCAGTCACGAAGATGCTGATAGCTCCACCGGTTCCCGCGGGCACGATCGCGGCGTTTGCCACGATGAGCCCATTCGGCGAGTTGAGCGTCGAAACGACCGGCTGCGTTTGTCCGGTCGGCCAACTCGTCAGATACCCGAGCGTGTGGCGCGGCACCACCGTGATGTTGAGCGAATAGGCCTGCGCTGTGTTGGGCGCGCCGCAGGGACTGGAACTGACAGGGAAGCTGCGCGCTGAACCGCCGCTCATCACCGGACCACCCAGAGGACCGATTGCTCCCCGCGTGTCTACCACCCGGCACGGTGTCAGACTGTAGAACGACATGCTGTTTGCTGTCGTCGCCGGGGCGAAGTAGCCGTTGATGTCGATGATCGCCTGCGTCGCGTCGCTGGCGAAGACGCTGATCGCCCCCTGAGTCCCAGCCGGCACAATCGCCGCATTCGCAACGATGCTCCCATCGAAGGAATTCAACGTGGAGACGACCGGCTGCGACTGGCCCGCCGGCCAGATGGAAAGATAGGTCAGTGTGGTAACCGGCACGACCGTAACGTTGAGCGAATACGCCAGTGCAGTAGCCGGAATATTGCAGGCGCTCTGCGGAATCGCCACCGTCCGCGTTCCTTGCGCCGGTATCGCCGGGCCGCCGAACGGACCAACCGCTCCTCGCGTGTCGATAATGCGGCAAGGCGTCACCGGCACGAACTGATAGCCCGACGTCGTCGTGGTGGAAGCGCCGGTCGTGAAGAACCACAGCGCCGAAGGTGTCCCCCCAAATGAATTCTTGGCCGTAATCGACCAGAAGTAAGTCGTGTTTGGGGCCAGGTTCAGTGGAGAGTAACTAAGACCTGTCGTGGTGTCGACCACCGGCGGCGTCGTGCTGGTGCCGAACAGAATGTCGTAGGACGTGGCCCCGGCGGCGGCGGACCAGCTGAGGCTGACCGACGTGGAAACCCCGGTCGCACCCTGGGTGGGCGAGAAGACCGTCACGGCGGACGGTTTTTGACCGGCTGTGAAGTTGGCAACCACCGTTTGCGGCGCGCTCATCGTCACGCTCGTGGAGGCGCTCGTCGCACCCGCCACGCTGCCTGTCCAACCGCCGAACACAAACCCCGTAGCGGCTGTCGCCGTGACCGGCACAACCGTGGCCGCGTCATAAAACGTGCCGCTAGCCGGAGTCACGGTTCCGCCCGCTGCCGGCGATGCGGAAATCGCCAACTGATACTGCGTCTTGAACGTCGCCGTGTATATCGCCGACGTCGTGCCGACGGTGATCGAGTGCGACATGGCCCCGTTATCGCTCCAGCCCGTGAACACGTACTGCGTGCCCGCGCCTCCGGACTGCGTCCCCTGGACCGCGATCGTATGCGACCCCGACGGCAGAGTCAGGTTTTGCGGAGCGGTTTGCGGTGTCCCTCCATCGATACTGAATTGCAATCCCGGCGGGTTCGTCGCGATTGTGATGCTGCCGGGCGTCAGGAAATTCGCAACCACCGTCTCGGGAGCACTCATGGTGACGGTAGTAGAAGCGCTCGTGGTGCTCGCTACGCTACCCGTCCAGTTCCCGAACGTAAAGCCACTATTGGCGGTAGCCGTGACCGGCACAGCCGCGCCCGAATCATAGAACCCACCACTAGGCGGCGTCACCGATCCACCGTTCGCAGGCGAACCGGAAATGGTCAACTGATACTGCGTCTTGAAGTTCGCCGTAAATGTCGCCGATCCGGTCACGTTGATGGAGTCAGTAGTGCCCGTAGTGGCATCGTTCCATCCCGTAAACAAATATCGAGTCCCCGACGGCCCTGACTGCGTGGCGACCACGGAAAGCTGATGGCTGCCTCCAGTCAGCGTTATCGTCTGCGGAGTCGTCAGAGGCGATCCTCCATCGACGCTCACCTGCAAACCGGTGGGATTCGTCTGAAGCGTGACCGACACCGCGAGCGTGGTCGAATCCATCGCGGTTGCCGACGCGGAACCACCCCCGCTCACGCTCACCTGGTTGACCAATGGCGAGACTGCGCTAGCCGCCACGTTCACAGTTACCGTGATGGGAGCGAAACTCGCCCCTTTTGCCAGCCCGTCACTCCGTGTGCAGCTTGTGCCTGCACACGACCAGCCGGAGCCACCCATCGATACCAGAGTCAAGCCCGCAGGCAGAGTTTCGGTAACGGTCACAGTGCCACTGGTCGGGCCGGCGGAGGCGCCGTTCGACACATTCAGCGTGTAGGTAGCGCCTTGTTGGCCTTGAGTGAAGTTGCCGGTGTGCGTACTGGTGACGCTCAGGGCCGCGGGAGTGGTGGAACCCACCGTCAAATCATATTCCGATGGGCCAATTCCGCTCTGGGCGTTCCAAACCAGGAGTCTGATTGTGTTGTTGGCATGGAGAAGGAAATTTCCCTGGCCGTATGCTCCCGTGAACCCGCTGATGACGATTTGTGAATCCGTCCACGACGTGACGTTGAGATGGATAGTCTCCGCATTAAATTGGTTGTTGAACCCCGCTGCCCATCCGGCCGAGGCGTCCTGGACGGAAAGGAACGAAGTATCGCCATCGTAAGGCGCGTGGGTTCCAAATCCGCTGCCGTTAATCGTGATCGTCTGCGTCTGTTGCGGCAGAATCGGCGAGACGGATGTGATCGTGGGCGCCCCGGCGGAACTCACTGTCACAACGGAATTTGCATAACCCGCAGGGTTCTGAGGATTCGCGACCAGGACCTCAAGAGCATCGCCAGGCTGAAGCGTTGAGCCAACAATGTCTTGCCCGTAATTGCCTGTGAACCCGGCGATCGTGATCTGTGAATCGGTCCACGAGGTGACATTGAGGTGGATGCTGTCGCCCGTGTATCCCATGTGGAAATCCGTCCTATTGTCGTCCAGGAGCAAATAGGGGGAGTCGCCGTTATAGGGCGCCTGTGAGCCGAACCCATGGCCCGAAATGGTGATGATTTGCGTCTGTTGCGCGGTTACGCTGCTGACAGACGTAATAGTAGGCGCTGACGCTTTCAACGGATCGAAAACCCAGGCCGCGCCAACGCTGTTGTTCTCGCCTTGGTCACTGGATATCCCCACGCTTCCATCCGCTGAAATCGCCACTGCGCTGCCCTGAGATAAACCGCTGATGTCGCCGTCGCCCAGGACGGTATTGTTGAAGACATAGACGCCGCCTGCGCCACGGGTGAAAACGCTGGTCGTGGGAAAGCCGGCGATCAGCGTGCTGCCGTCGGCGGATAGCGCCGGAAAGATCCCATAACCTGCGATAGGATTCCCTAGGGCGGTCCACGTGAGCCCGGATCGCGAATAGGTCCAGACGGAAGAGTTCTTTCCGTCCGCCGTGTATCCGCCGAAAGCGCCAATCGTTCCGTCGAAATTGAGGGTCACTTGATAACCCTCATACGAGCCATTCGGGCCGACGATCTTGGGCCCGGTTTGTGTCCACGTGTTTCCTGTCCGGTTGAAACCCCACACCGCGCCGGTATTGAAATTGTCATAGATGCCGCCACAGAGGAGAGTGTTGCCATCGCCAGAAAGTGCGATGCTAAATCCCAACTCGGCAGCGCCGGCAACTCCCGTTACCGCTGAGCCTCCGAGTTTCTGCTGCTCGGACCATTGACTGCCCGATCTCGCAAAAACCCAGCACGCGCCCTCCTGGCTGTTGTCTGCGGGGCCGCCGACCCCCAGCGTGTTGCCATCGTTCGACAGCGCGACGGTGAAGCCCTGCTCCGCTTTGCCTACCGCGTCGGTAGCCACGATGACATTCCCCTGTTGGACCCAAGATGTCCCCTGCTTCACAAAAATGTAGGTGGCGCCCTGGTTGCTGTTGGTTCCGAGCGCTCCGAGAGCAATGGTGTTGCCGTCGCCGGAGATTGCGAGCCCGCTGGCAATGAACGCGTTGGCAGCGGCGCCCGCCGGCACGAGTTTCGCCTGCTGGCTCCACGTGTGGCCGGAGCGTACAAAGACCCACGCCGCCCCTGTGTTTTGACTGTCATACGGGCCGGCGACCACGGCCGTGTTACCGTCTCCCGAGAGTACGACCCAGAACCCCTGTTGCGGGGCTCCGCTGAAGGGTGAGCCGACCAGTTTGGTCTGCCCTGGGACGGTGGTAGCGACAACCGTCGAATCCGTCGCCGTCGCGGTTGCTGACCCACCTCCGCTTACGCTCACCTGGTTGACTACCGGCGAAGTCGCGTTCGCCGCCACGTTGACCGTCACGGTAATGGGAGGGTAGCTCGCTCCTCCCGCAAGTGCATCGCTACGAGTACAACTCGTCCCCGCGCAGGTCCAGCCTGTGCCGGCCATCGAAACAAGTGTCAAGCCCGTGGGCAGTGTTTCCGTGACCGTCACGGTGCCGCTGGCTGAGCCGGCGGCCGCGGCGTTGGACACCGTCAGCTTATACGTGGCGCCTAATTGCCCTTGGGTGAAGCTGCCGCTATGCGAACTGCTGACGCTCAGCGTTGCGGGATTTACGATAACGGTCGAATCCATCGCACTCGCGGTTGCGGAACCGCCGCCGCTCACGCTCACCTGGTTGACTAGAGGTGATGTGGCGTTCGCCGCCACGTTGACAGTCACCGTGATGGGCGGAAAGCTCGATGCTGCCGCCAGTGCATCGCTTCGGCTGCAACTCGCGCCCGCGCACGACCAGCCCGGACCGGACATCGACACCAGCGTTAAGCCCGCAGGCAAGGTCTCGGTGACAGTTACCGTGCCGCTGCTCGGGCCGGCGGACGCTCCATTCGACACGAGCACCGTGTATGTCGCGCCTGGTTGGCCCGCGTTGAAGTTTCCGGTATGCGTACTACTGATGCTCAGCGCGGCGGGAGTGGTTGAGCCGACCATCAAAAAGTACCTGCGAGGACCAATTCCGGTCTGCGCGTTCCACAGCAGCACTACGATGAGGTCGCCGGTCTGGAGATCTCCCGGACTGTATGCTCCGGTAAAACCGCTGATGACGATTTGCGAGTCGGTCCACGAGGTGACGTTGAGCGTAATGCCGTCGCTCTCCTGGTTGCCCGCGCTCATGTACCCGGCGTTCCACCGGCCACTGAGATCCGCGATCTCCAGAAACGAAGAGTCGCCGTTGAACGGTGCCCGGGTTCCAAATCCGCTGCCGGTGATCGTAATGGTCTGTGTCTGTTGCGGCAGGATCGCGGACACGGAGGTGATCGTGGGCGCTCCCGAGGAACTTACCCTCACGAAGGCATTTGCGAAACCCTCAGGGTTTTGAGGATTGGCCACCAGGACATGAACCTCGTCGCCCGCGCCAAGACTCGAACGGCCACCATAGGTCCCGGTAATACCGGCAATCGTGATCTGGGAATCGGTCCACGAAGTGACATTGAGGTTGTTGCTATCACCGGTGAACCCGGAGCTAAATCCCAAGGCATCTCTAATCGCTAGGAATGGGGAGTCGCCGTTGTAAGGCGCCTGGGCGCCAAAGCCGCTGCCCGTTATGGTGATCGTCTGAGTCTGCTGCGCGGTAATGGTACTGACCGAGGTAATAGTAGGCAACGGCGCTTTCAGGGGAGCGAAAACCCAGGCTGCGCCCACGTCGTTATTGTCGCCGTCTCCGCCAACGAGACCCACGCTTCCATCCGCTGACACCGCTACGGACCAGCCTTCGAACGTGGCGCCGACACCGCCGGCGACGACGACGGAATTGCTGAACGTGTAACCGCCCCCGGCGCTGCGCGTGAAAACATTGCTCGCCAGTCCAGAAACGTAAAAGCCGGGGATAAGTCCGAGATCCCCAACCAGGAGCGTGCTCCCGTCGGAGGACAGCGCGACGTTTGAACCATAGCCGGTGATAGGATTTCCCACTGGTGTCCAGATGAGTCCGGATCGCGAATAGACCCAGAAGGACGAGGTGCTGATGTCGGATGTGGACCCGCCGATGACGGCAATAGTTCCGTCGGAATTCGTCGTCACCCTTGCGGCGACAGGCTGACCATTGGGGACCACTAGCTTAGGTCCGGTTTGTACCCAACCTGTCCCCGTGCGACTAAACCCCCACACTGCTCCCGTACCAAAGTTGTCTCCAGGGCCGGTACACAGGAGAGTGTTGCCATCACCGGAGAGCGCCACTCGGGCACCTAACCTGGCAACCCCGACAATCCCCGTTACCGCTTGACCTGCAACTTTCTGCTGTTCCGTCCATTGGCCGCCTGATCGGGTAAAGATCCAGCCCGCGCCGGCGTTGTTGTTGTCGCCGGGTCCCCCGTACGCCAGCGTGTTGCCGTCGTGCGACAGCGCCACGCTCAAGCCTTGCTGCGCGTTTCCAATGGCGTCGGTGGCCACGACGTTGGCCTGCTGGACCCATGTCCCTCCCTGATTCACATAAACGTAGGTTGCGCCCTGGAAACTGTTGGTACCTTCGGCACCCAGCGCAATGGTGCTGCCGTCACCCGAAATCGCGACGGAAAGACCGATCTGATCGTTAGCAGCGGCACCCGCTGGAACGAGTTTCGCTTGCTGCGTCCAGTTCTGTCCGGAGCGTACAAAGACCCACGCGGCGCCGGTCGAGTTATTGTCAGACGGTCCGCCCATCACGGCCGTATTACCGTCCGCCGATATTGCCACGGAGTAGCCCTGTAACGGCGTGCCGCTCACCGGCGTACCGACGAGCTTGGTCTGCCCGGCAACGGTGGCAGCAATCACGGTCGAATCCGTCGCGTTTGCCGTTGCGGAACCGCCCCCGCTCACGCTCACCCGGTTGACTAGCGGTGATGTGGCGTTCGCCGCCACGTTGACAGTCACCGTGATGGGCTGAAAGCTCGATGCTGCCGCTAGAGCATCGCTACGGCTGCAACTCGCGCCCGCGCAGGTCCAGCCCGGACCGGACATCGACACCAGCGTTAAGCCCGCAGGCAAGGTTTCGGTGACCGTCACCGTGCCACTGGTCGGCCCGGCGGAGGCGCCGTTCAATACGGTCACGGTGTAGGTAGCGCCTTGTTGCCCTTGAGCAAAGTTGCCGGTGTGGGTACTGGTGACGCTCAAGGCCGCCGAGGTGTTGGAGCCGACATTCGTAACGTAAATGCGTGGCCCAATTCCCGTTTGAGCATTCCATACCCGGATTCCTATGAAGTCGCCAGTGGTGAGGCCCCCGGCTTGGCCGTACGCTCCTGTGAATCCGCTGATGACGATTTGTGTGTCTGTCCACGAGGTGACGTTGAGACCGATGCCATCGTTTTCGCCGCCGGCGTTGTACCCGGCCGCCCATCCCATGCTGAAGTCGTCGATTTTCAGAAACGAAGAGTTGCCGTTGAAAGGTGCATGGGTTCCGAATCCACTGCCGTTGATGGTAATCGTCTGCGTCTGTTGTGGCAGAATCGGCGACACGGAAGTAATCGTGGGCGCCCCGGCGGCACTTACCGTTGTGTTGGAAAGCGCAAAGACATACGGGCTTTGCGGATTCGCGACCAGGACCTGAATGACATCCCCGACAGTCAGTGGATTATCGGTGTAAATCCCACCAGTGAAGCCGGCAATCGTAATTTGCGAATCGGTCCACGAGGTGACATTCAGGTTCATCGGGTTGCCCGTGGCGCCGAAGCTATACCCAGTTGTAATGTCTTGAATGGACAGGTACGCGGAATCGCCGTTATAGGGCGCTTGCGAGCCAAAACCGTGGCCCGAAATCGTAATCGTTTGGGTCTGCTGCGCGGTAATGGTGCTGACGGAGGTAATCGTAGGCGCCGGCGGTTTGAGTGGCGTGAAGACCCATGCCGCACCGACATAGTTGTTGTCGTAGGGTGCGCCCGATAGCGCCACGCTTCCATCCGATGACAATGCCAATGCAGAACCTTGATATGTCATGCCGATGGAGCCGGCCCCCAACAGCGCATTATTGAACCCATACACACCCCCGGCGCCACGGGTAAAGACGCTGGTAATCCCAGGCCCAGCCAGCAGTGTGCTGCCGTCGGAGGAGAGTGCGACATTCGACCCATAACCGATTGTGGGATTTCCCACCGGCGTCCAGGTGAGCCCGGATCGCGAATAGGTCCAGAAGGAAGTATTGCTATAGTCTGCGGTGCTGCCGCCAAAGGCGGCAATCGTCCCGTCGAAATTGAGCGCCACCGATGAGCCCTCATACGTGCCATTCGGGTCAACGATCTTGGGCCCGGTTTGTGTCCACGTCGTTCCCGTCCGGCTGAAACTCCACACGGCGCCGGTGTTGAAATCATCGTAAGGGCCGCCGCAAAGCGCTGTATTGCCATCGCCGGAGAGCGCCACAGCGTTACCTATACCCGCCATGCCCATAATCGCTTGGGCGCCGAGCTTCTGCTGCTCCGACCATTGACTGCCCGATCGCACAAAAATCCAGCACGCGCCAACACGCTGGTTGTCGGAGGGCCCGCCGATTGCGAGCGTGTTGCCGTCGTTCGACAGCGCCACGGCCGCGCCCTGTATCGCGTTGCCGATCGCGTCCGCCGCTACGATCGTATTTCCTTGTTGGACCCAGGACGCTCCCTGTCTTACGAAGATGTAGGTCGCACCCTGCCCGTTGTTAGCCTGATAGCCGCCGAGCGCGATCGTGTTGCCGTCGCCAGAAATCGCTACAGAAGCGCCAATCAATGAGTTAGGAGCGGCCCCCGATGGCACAAGTTTCGTCTGCTGAGTCCACGTCTGGCCGGAGCGTACGAAGACCCATGCCGCGCCAGTATTGATATTGTCATAGGGGGCGCCTAGCACTGCCGTGTTGCCGTCTGCCGACAATCCGACGGAGTCCCCCTCCCCTTCAACACCCGTTACGGGTGAGCCGACCAGTTTCGTCTGCCCGGCGACGGATACCCCAACAACCGTCGAATCCATCGCACTCGCCGTTCCCGAGCCGCCCCCGCTCACGCTTACCTGGTTTACCAGCGGCGAGGTAGCGTTCGCCGCAACGTTTACTACCACCGTGATGGGCGGGTAGCTCGCTCCTCCCGCCAGTCCATCGCTACGGGTGCAACTCGTGCCCGTGCAGGACCAGCCTGAACCACTCATGGACACCAGCGTCAGGCCTGCAGGCAGGGTTTCAGTAACCGTCACCGTGCCGCTGGCCGGGCCGGCGGACGCCGCGTTGGACACCGTCACCGTATAGACGCCAGGTAGTCCCGCCGCGAAATTGCCAGTGTGCGAACTGGTGATGCTCAGCGCGGCGGACGTGGTCGTGCCCACGGTCAGGTCGTACTCGACTGGACCAATTCCGGTCTGCGCGTTCCACACCAGGATTCTGACCACGTCGCCGGCGTTGAGAACGTACCCGAACTGACCGAATAGCCCTGTGAAGCCGCCAATCACGATTTGCGAGTCCGTCCAGGATGTGACGTTCACCCCGATGCCATCGTTGTTAGAGGCATTGACGAACCCCGCGTTCCAGCCGAGACTGAAGTCGTTGATCAGTAGGAACGAGGAGTCGCCGCTGAAGGGCGCCTGGTTTCCAAATCCGCTGCCGGTAATCGTAATGATCTGCGTCTGCTGCGGCCGGATAGGGGATATGGAGGTGATTCTCGGCGCCCCGGTCGTACTCACGGTCACCGTGGCCGTTGTAGGACCCGAGCCGGTCTGGGCATTGCTCACCGAAACTTGCACCTGGTCGCCAGGGCGCAGATTCGCGAACGGGTTTATGGTGTAACCCCCGGTGAAGCCGGCGATCGTGATCTGCGTATCGGTCCAGGAAGTGACGTTGAGCGTATTGCCGTCGCCAGGGAGTCCAGCCTCAAACCCCAAAGTCGTGTCTGTGATCGACAGAAATGCGGAGTCGCCGTTATAGGGCGCATGCGTTCCGAATCCGCTGCCGGAAATCGTGATGGTTTGGTTTTGCAGCGTGGTGATGGTGCTGACGGAAGTGATCACAGGCGCTGGCGCCATCAAGGGGGCGAAAACCCAGGCTGCCCCTTCGCCGGCGTTATCCTGGATTCCACCGGCCAGCCCGACGCTCCCGTCGGATGATATTGCTACGGACGGACCCTGTTGGGCGTTGCCGATGGCGCCCGTACCTACGAGGGTATTGTTTAATATAAAGCCGCCCCCGGCGATGCGGACGAAAACGTTGGTCTGCCCCACGCCATTTGCATGATTATGGTCACCCGCGACGAGCGTGTTTCCGTCAGAGGAGAGAGCGACAGCATCACCGAAACCCGGCACTGGATTCCCTACCGGGCTCCACGTCGAGCCCGATCGCGAATAAATCCAAAAGGAAAAGGTGCTTAGGTTGGGCGTCTGTCCGCCGAAGGCAGCGACTGTGCCGTCGAAATTCAAGGTCACACTAAAGCCCTCGAAACGTCCGTTTTGGCCAACCAATTTGGACCCGGTTTGCACCCAGGTCGTGGGAGCAGTCCTGCTGAACGCCCATACCGCGCCCGTTTGCATGTTATCGAACTGACCGCCGCAGAGGAGAGTGTTGCCGTCGCCGGAGAGCGCCACCGAGTCGCCCAGGCCGGCGACACCCACCATCCCAGTTACAAACTGGCTTCCGAACTTCTGCTGTTCCGACCATGGGCCTCCCGATCGGCCATAAACCCAGCACGCGCCTTCGGTGTTGCTTTCTACGGGTGGCCCCCCGAATGCCAGCGTGTTGCCGTCATAGGACAGCGACACCACCCAGCCCTGGCGCGACTGGGCGCTGCTAGCGTCGCTGGCCACGATCCGGTTTCCCTGCGGTACCCATGACCCGCCTTGGTTGACATAGACATAAATCGCACCCTGTAAGTTGTTGGTCCCGACGGCGCCCAGCGCGATGGTGTTGCCGTCGCCCGAGATCGCTACCGCGATCCCGACTGCATCCCCCGCAGCGGCCCCAGCGGGGACAATTTTCGTCGCCTGCGTCCAAGCCTGGCCGGAATGCGTAAATACCCACGCGGCGCCCGTGTTGTTGTTGTCCAAAGGGCCTCCGACCACAGCAGTGTTGCCGTCGCCTGAAAGCGCCACCGACCAGCCTTGGTTTGCACCGTTAGTCGACGGTGTGCCGACGAGCTTGGTGGAAGGGTCGGCCGCCATGGCGGCGGCCGCAAACGCCAGAAGCAGCATCGCAAGACGGGAAACACGCTGATAAGAACGCATCATATTGAGAGGCGGGAAAATCAGCGTGCGGCGATCACGATGTGAGATAAAATTTTGGGGTGGCGGCGACAGACGTAACACAGATGCTCAAAGCGTGGAGCGATGGCGACGCCACGGCGCTCGAACGCCTGACGCCCATCGTTTACGCTGAACTCCATCGCCTCGCGCGGCGCAATCTGGCCGGAGAACGCGAGGGACATCCTCTGCAGCCCTCTGCCTTGGTCAATGAGGCTTTTTTACGTCTTATCGGCGGTGCGCCAGTGGAATGGGCCAGCCGGACCCACTTCTTTGCCGTGGCAGCCCGGCTGATGCGGCAGATTCTGATAGATTTTGCGCGCGCTCAGGACACCGGAAAACGAGGCCATCGGTCGCCGCACGTCGACTTGTCCGAAGTCCACAACCTCCCGACCGGCGGAACGGCGCGGGTTGACTTCCTGGACCTGGACGCCGCTTTACAGGATCTCTCACACCTGGATTCGCGGCAGGCCCAGGTCGTCGAGCTCCGCTATTTCGGCGGTTTGGAAAACGCCGAGGTCGCCGCGGTACTGGGTGTATCGGAACCCACAGTCGTGCGGGACTGGCGGGTTGCGCGCGCCTGGCTCTTTTCCCGGCTGAACCCGGCGGAACTGTGAGTTCGTGGATCGGCCGTGGGCCATGGAACGGGAGGCACCTTGTTTTCATCTACTTTCGTGGATCGGCGGTACGTCGCGACAGGCCGCAGGCCGGTTCCAACCTTCCACAGTTTGGAGTCATTAAGCTGAAGCTTGTGACCCAATGAGCCCCGCTGAGCACCGAAGGGCCGGAGAGTTATTCGAGCAGCTTCGCGAACTCCCCGAAAACGAACTCGCCTCCGCCCTGGATACGGCGTGCGCCGGGAACGACGGTTTGCGCGCCGAGGTCAGCCGTCTTCTCGGAGCCGACCGCGCGGCCGACGCCGACCTGTTCCTGGAACGGCGGGCCATCGAGGACGCCGCGCTGTTGCTCGGCCGGACGATAGCGCCGGGCACGAAACTCGGCCCGTTCGAAATTACCGCCATGCTCGGATCGGGGGGAATGGGTGAAGTCTATCGCGCTCGCGACACCCAACTCGGCCGCGAGGTCGCGGTCAAGGTGCTGGCCTCCGCTCTCGGACGCGACCCGGAGTACATGTCGCGCTTCGAGCGCGAAGCGCAGGTTCTGGCATCGCTCAACCATCCCAACATTGCCACCGTCTACGGCATCGAGCAGCGAGCCCTGATCATGGAACTGGTAGAGGGCAAGGACCTTGGCGGCCCGCTGCCGCTCGACGAAGCAATCCCTATCGCCCGCCAGATCGCCGTGGGACTGGAGGCGGCCCATGAGCGCGGTATCGTGCATCGCGACCTCAAACCGTCGAACGTCAAGGTGACACGCGAGGGCGTCGTCAAATTGCTGGATTTCGGCCTCGCGAAATCCTCCGTCGTATTCGTGGTCAGCCCCGAAGGCGCCCGTAAAGTGTCGCCGTTGCCCGCCGCTACCGAACCCGGCATGATCCTGGGCACTGCGGCATATATGTCTCCGGAACAGGCGCGCGGAAAGCCGGTAGACAAGCGCACCGACATCTGGTCCTTTGGCGTTGTCCTGTACGAGATGCTGACTGGACAGCAGTTGTTCGCACGCGAGACGGTCACCGATACCCTGGTCGCCGTACTGAAGGACAACCCCGACTTCAACGAGCTTCCGCCCGACACGCCACCGCACATCCGCCGGCTGCTGGAGCGCTGTCTGCGAAAGGACTCCGCCACGCGGCTGCGGGACATAGGCGAGGCCCGGGTAATGCTGGATGAGCCGAACCTGGTGTCCGCGCCGCCGGCTCCAATGCCAGGAAGCCGGAGCCGCATCCCATGGGTGGTGGCCGCGGTGGCCATCGCTGCCCTGCTTGTCGCGATGCTTCTGCTTCGCCGCTCGGCCAACGACGCGCTCACCCTCAGGCTCTCCGTGATGCCTCCGGCGACCACCAGCTTTTGGGAGGTCAGCGTCCCGGCGCTTTCTCCCAACGGAGATCGTCTGGCCTTCGCGGCCGGGACCAGAGGGAATACACGGCTCTGGATACGGGACCTCCGCACGGTCACAGCCCGGCCACTCCCCGGCACCGAAGGCGCCTTCGATCCGTTCTGGTCGCAGGACGGCCGTTTTCTGGGATTCTTTGTGCCCGGCAAACTAAAGAAGGTCGATGTAGAAGGTGGGCCGCCTCTGACCGTCTGTGATGCCGCGGATGGGCGTGGGGGAAGCTGGAGCCGGGACGATATCATCGTCTTCACACCAAGCTACGGTGCCGCGCTGTTTCGTGTTCCCGCCGGCGGCGGTGTCGCAACGGCCGTTACCACGCTGGACGAGGCGGCGGGCGAGACCAGCCATCGCTTTCCCTGGTTCCTTCCGGACGGCAGGCACTTTCTCTACACCGCCCGCAGTGAAAAACCGGACAAAACAGCGATCTATGCCGGAGACCTGGATTCACAGGACCGCCGTCTCCTTTTAGCTACCTCCTCTAATGCCGTCTACTCGCCGCCCGGTCTTTTGCTGTTCATGCGGGAGAAAACCGTGATGGCGCAGAAGTTCGATGCGGGTCGCCTTCGCACCACGGCCGAGCCGTTCCCTGTCGCGGAGCAGGTTGATTACATCCCCGGCTCAAACCAGGGCGAGTTCGCGGTTTCGCAAACCGGGGTGCTGGCCTACTATTCGGGTGGCGGTTCGCTGAACTCGCAATTGACCTGGCTCGACCGCGATGGAAAAGCGCTCGGCACCGTTGGCCCTCCTGGTGTGATGCAGGGTCCTGCAATCTCCCCGGATGGCGCGACGATCGCAGTGGACCGCCTGGATGCGCGGCTGGGAACGTATGATATCTGGCTTCACGACATCTCGCGCGGCACAGAATCCCGTTTCACCTTCGATCCCAGCAACGACATGTTTCCGGTCTGGTCCCCGGATGGCAGCCACATCCTCTTCTCTTCCACGCGTTCCGGGAAGTACGGCCTGTACCAAAAGTCAGCCGCGGGCACCGGCGCGGAAGAACTTCTTTACGAGACGACTGGCGTGACACTGCCTACCGACTGGGCTCGCGGGCCTTTTATCGTCTTTTTCAACACCGGCTCCAAGACTCTCGACGACCTTTGGGTCTTGCCCCTCTCTGGCGATCGAAAGGTTTTCCCGTTTCTCAAAACTGAATTCTCGGAAGCGCAAGGGAAGCTCTCGCCGGACGGGCGCTGGCTGGCCTACCAATCCAATGAGAGCGGCTCGTACAGGATCTATGTTCAAACATTCCCCGGCAAGGAAGGCAAATGGCAGGTTTCCGCCGATGTGGGCACGCGCCCAGTGTGGCGGCGAGACGGGAAAGAGCTTTTCTACGTCGCTGGGGATGGCAAGATGATGGCGTTGGACGTGAGGAGCAACGATAAATTCGAGCACGGTATTCCCAAAGCGCTTTTTGAAGCGCGAATCCCGCCGACCGGTCTTTTCGACGTCACCAGCGATGGCAAGCGCTTCCTGATGCTCAACGGAACTGAACAGGAAGGAAGCGCGCCGATGGCCGTCGTCGTGGTGAACTGGCTGGCCGATACGAAGCGATAGGTCCGGGGCGACTAAGTAGCGCAGCCTTCAGGCTGCCCTAAGGCCGGCTGAAGCCGGCTACTGCATCAAGACCTCACCGATAACGCACAGGCGAAACCCCGAAAACTGCGCGTGTGAGGCAATCGCAATGCCGCAGGCTTCAGCCGGCCTATGGGCAGCTTGAAGACTGCATTACCGAGAACCAGCGGAGTCAGCGTGATTCGCGGGCGCGCGCCACGATGAACGCCTCGATCGCCCTCACCTGCTCGGAATTGATCAGCTTATTGAACGCGGGCATTCCGGCCGCGGCCCGGCTTCCACGGAGGACAATCTCCTCCATCTTCTCCAGGGTCTCCGTGCTCGAATAACGAAGATCGGGCAGCGGGCCCGCCACCGCGTTGCCTCCATGACAACGCGCGCAGTACGAGCCGTAAAGCCGGCGACCTTGACCCACTAGTTCGGGCGTCGTCTTTATCGAGACGCTCGGCAACGGCGGCGGAGCCGTGTGGCCGAATCGAGGTGCCGTGAGGACGGCGGTTCCACCGAGCTTAAACGTGAGGATTCGGCCGAAGCCGGGTTTCACGCGGCCCAATCGGGGGGAATTGTACAAGCCTGCCGGGCCGCCCCATCCCGCCATCACCGTAACGTACTGCACACCATCCACCGTATAGGTCACCGGCGGCGCCATGATTCCTGTGCCGGCGTCGAAGGTCCAGAGTTGCTTGCCGTCGGTAGCGCGCCAGGCGGTGAAAACCCCGTCGGCGCGTCCCTGGAAAACGAGATTGCCACCGGTGGCGAGCATCCCGCCGCCTTCGACTGACGGATAGGTCGCCCTCCAGGCCGCCTTTCCCGCTACCGGATCCCAGGCCGTTAGTTCTCCGGTGGGCGCCGGCCGCGAAACAAATTCGGCATTGAGAGGGCCGTCGTAAGCCTCGTCTGAGCCCTCATTGTCGCGGTCCGAGTTGTATTTCCACTTCGGGTCAGGCGCGCTCAAAGAAATCGTGCCCTCTTTAGCCGGCAGATAGACGAGTCGCGTCGACGGGTTGAACGCCATTGGCTGCCAGTTGTGAGCGCCATCGGAGCTGGGCGAGAACACGAACGGCTCGAATCCTACTGGTTGCGACTCTATCGGACGGCCGGTTTTGGGATCGAGTCCTGACGCCCACGAAATGCCTGCGACAAATGGCGTGCCCGATATGAACTCGCCCGTGGCCCGATCAAGAACGTAGAAGAATCCATTCTTGTTGGCCTGCATAATGACCTTTCGCATCCGCCCGCCGATGGTCAGGTCGGCCTGCATCAGGGGCTGGGTGGCGTCATAGTCCCAGTTGTCGGCGGGGTTGGTTTGAAAGTGCCAGGCTAATTCCCCGTTACTGGCTCGCACGGCGAGGATCGAAGCCGTGTAGAGGTTGTCGCCTTTGCCTCGCAACGAGCGGTACCACGCGGTTGGATTGCCGGTTCCGAAGTAGAGAAGATCGAGCGAGGGATCATAGACGATTCCCTCCCAGGCCGTACCGCCGCCTCCCGCTTTCCACCATTCGCCCGACCAGGTCTTCGCGGCCTTCTCCAACGCCTTCGATTCGAATCCCTTTGAAGGGTCGCCAGGCACCGTGTAAGAACGCCAGACGAGTTTGCCGGTCTCGGTATCAAACGCGGAGACGTAACCACGAACACCATACTCCGCGCCGGCGTTCCCGATGACCACCAGGCCCTTCGCGATGCGCGGCGCGCTGGTGATCGAGTAGGGTTGTGCAGTGTCCGCGGTCGGCACCTCCCAGACCAATGAGCCGGTCCGCTCGTCGAGGGCAAGCAGACGTCCGTCGAGCGTCCCGGCGTACACCTTGCCCTTGTAAAGTGCAACCCCGCGATTCACCACATCGCAGCAGATGAAAAAGGCGCGCTCGCGGGGGACCTTGGGATCGTACGTCCAGCGGAAGTCGCCCGATCTTGCGTCGAAGGCATAGACAACGCTCCAGGACCCGGTGGTGTAGATCACGCCGTCCTGAACCAACGGTGTCGCCTCCAGCGCGCGCGTGGTGGGAAGTTCGTGACTCCAGGCCAATCCCAGTTTGCCGACGGTTTGTTCGTTGATTTGCTGCAGCGGACTGAAGCGATGATCGTCGTCGGTTCGTCCGTATTTAAGCCAGTCGTCCTTGTCGGACCGGCAGGCGGTCAGGCACAGGAGGAACCCGATCGCACCGATGAGTGCACAGAACCTGATCATGTGCGGGACTCAGGGGAGTTGCACGGGGTTCGTGGAGCAGGAGAATCGGTGATCCATCGATTCTTCGACGACTTCACGGACCGAATACGATCCAGGCGCGGCTTGCAGTGTCAGTTTCGCATTCAGCCCGGATTTCAAGAGACGCGTGTAGGTGGACTCTTTCAGCGATAGATCCATGGTGGCCTCTTTGGCCGCGACCATCATACCGTGCTGGTCGAAGAGCGCGGTGGCGAACCGGATCTGTTGTTTGCGTCTGTCTTTCTCGACATCGAAACGGATTTTGGAGATGTCGAGAGTGGCGACCACGGAGATGGTGGAGTTCTTACCCAGCTCGGCGGCAAGCTGAATCGGAATATCGTTTACTGCATCAGAATTGGCGACCTCGGTGTCGAATTTTGATTCGACTTTGGGCTTTTCGGAAGGAGCGAAGTAACCCCGGCGGGCCTGTATCGAGTATTTGGCGTCGAGCTTCACTTTGAGCTTGTGATATGCGCCGTCGGTCGCTTTATCCGGATGGAATGCAAGGCGGTAAGTCACTTCGGGCGCCGCGGCGGTCCTGCGAAAACCGGTAGTGAGATCGTTGCTGTGGCTGTAAAAGGTGCCTCCGGTGGCTTCAGCGAACTCGGTTAATGGCTGGTTGAGGGCGTCTTCACGAAGGGCCACGTGTGTGTTCACGAATTCGGAAGAGCGATTATAACGGGCCCGCCCTGTCCCGTGGAGGCTGACAAAGTTCCCATCGTCGGGGCGCGACCCCGAACTGAACTCGCCGTACAGTCCCTTGGAATCGAGCGCGCTGATCACGACGTCGGCATGCAGTGCACGATTGATGAGATGGTCCTTCTGCTCGTCGACCGCTGCGGCGAGAAACCCGGAGGAGGCGATGACAAGGGTGCGGGTACCGGATTGAGCGGCGAGGCGATCGACGACGGAAGCGATAGCGCCCAAGGTGTCGGAGGCGACTTGCGTGACACGCCGCCAGGTATCCTCGGCTTGCGCTTGGATTTGCGAGGCCGCGGTGGGGCATAAATCGTTTTGGGCTTGGTTCATGACTTCGCCAATCGCGCTGGAATCGCGATTTTGCGCGATCAAGTAAGCCAAGTAGGGCGTAATCCGAGGGCAGCGAGTCACTCCGGACTCGGACATGCGGATATACGGCCGGAGGTTGCCAATGGCCGCAAGAAGTTCGGAGAAATCCGCGGTGAAATCTGCAGTTCCGGTTCCCGAGGCGGTAAAGATTCCGATTTCGACTCCCGACTGCAGGGAGTCAGTGATGAACTTCGCGGCTGCGGCTTGGGTTTGCTTGAGATCGTTGAAGTGCTGCTCGTCCTGGTTGATGTCATCAAAGAAGAGAGCCACATATCGTGGCGCGGTTTTCGCCGCCGAAGACCCGGCTTCGGCACGAGGCGGCGCTTCAGTTGCAGGCGCGGCCTCAGGCGTTTCTACACTAAAACTTGAAATTTCACGCTCCCTTTCGTTGTCGAAGAGATGAAAATCCGGCTTGGTTAAACCTGGCACTGCGCGGCCGTGCGCATCGCGCACTACGACACCAACTTCAACCAGGTCCGCCTCGGCGCGAAAGGCGGGAGCCACTCGAGTATACGTTCGGCTGCTGACTCGGACTTCATCGGGAGAGAGGCCCTGGGCATATAGAATGGCGGCGGCGGACAACAGCACCACGATTCTGCGCCCGGCCATAGCTTCAGTTATACACTCTGGAAGGTGGTGCAGGCAGTTTCGACTGCGAGTTCCCGGTAAAGTCCGACGGCAGGCGAAACCCCCTGCTTCACGCTTCCACAGCCGCCACACGCCGAGGCATCACGCCAGATCTACAGCGATGACCTCGTGGTCCAGTACACCGGGCACAGCAAGCTCCAGATATCCGGCGGAAATGCGGTGTTGTGCGGTCTTCCCGCTGACCAACAGCTTCGCCTGTGCCACGCGTTCCCCGGCCGTCAACCGGATACGGACCCGCTGCTCGCCAACGGGAGTCAACTCCCGGATCGGGCCTTTCATCATCATGGGATTGGTGAAGTTCACCAGGTGCACGACAATCGCCCCGGATTTCCGCCAGATGGTCACATCCAACAACCCCGGACCGGAGACCGTCAGGGGCGCTTCCTCGTTCGACGCCCAGCGAACAGCATTCGTGAGCAAACGCCCGTGGTCCTCCAACATCACTTCCCAGAAGGTGCGGTCGAGGTCCATGGGGAAATACACGGTGCGTGCCGCGCCGAGATCCCGCAAGAACACCTGTGGCGTATTGCCGCGCGGCGCGCGCTCGTAGACGTACTCCATCGGCAGGTCCGGATAGCTGGGAATTAGCATGATGGGCGCGTCGGCGAGAGCCGTGGTCACGTCGCACTCGACCGAACGAATAGTGTTCACGGTGTACGCGGCATCGTCAAAACCGGCCAGGATCGGGTGGCGTTTTTCGCCAGGCTTACCTCGAAACGCAAGGTAAGAATTGCGCAGTGGCCCCAGGATGTGGCCCTTGTATCGCACTCCGAACACGTCTCCCAAGCCAAAATCGGAGCGCGGCGCGCCCCACTCGTCGTGTAGTGAAGTAGCGAACGTAGCCACGAGGCTGCCGCCGGCCGCCACGTATCGCCGAAGTTGCTCGCATTGGGCATCGGAAAGCGCCGCAACGTTGGGCAGCACGGCCACTTTGAATTTCGAGAGTTCCTCGAGTTTGCGGTCGTGGACCATTTCGAACGGAATTCGCGCCTCCACGAGCGCGTGATACATCCCGTTGACGGCATCTTCCACGTTGGCGCCCGCCTGCGGACCGCCGTAATAGAGCGCGGTCTGCTGCGAATAGATCACGGCCACCCGCGCGGCCGGTTCGCGATCCCTCAGATAGCGTTCGGCCGACTTGTGCCACCGGAAGAAGCGCTCCACCTGCGGCATCCAGCGCTGGTCTTCCAGCACGCCTCCAAACTTCGAGAACCAGGGACGGAAGCCGTTGGCTACGCCCTCAGCCACCCAGATCTGCTGTTCCGGCGCGGCCTTCACCGACTTCATCCAGCGGTGTGTCGTGGCCACGTTGATCCCGAAAAGCCCGATGATCGCCTTCTTGCCGCCGGAGGAGCGGTACACCTTAGCGGCCATCCCGTTACTCCAGGGCGGGGTGACGCCGCCGCGCCCCTGGTGATCGCAGACGAGTGTCTCAACGCTCTGGCCGAAGCGTTTCCAATCGAGTGAATTCCCGACTCCGGTGCCGTTATTCGGCAGGAATGTCGATTCCGGCTTGATCTTCCGAATCTCGTCGTCCCACAGCTTCATCAGTGAGAACAACGACTCCTGGTACCAGACGGTGTAATCGCGCCAGTTGCGGTCGCGCGGGTCGCGCGTGCGCGGAATGTCGCCACCGAAACTCTGCCGGCAATAGGCGCAATAACAAACGTCGAAGCCGTGGGTGTTTGCCCAGCGATTAGCGAAAATGCCGTCAACCTTATAGTTGGAGACAATCTCGCGAATGACTTGAGTGAGGAACTCACGGTTGTAGCCGCCCTGCGAACAGGTTCGGTATAACTCCGGCATTACCTCGTGGCGCACAATATTGCCGTTTTCGTCGACGCGCATCCATTCGGGATGCGCCTGCCGCATGTCTTCATGAGCGGCGTGAGGATCGACGCGGGCAACCACCACCATTCCGAGCTTCTGGCAGCCGCGGCAGAGATCGCCGAAACTGTCGCGTCCACCGAGATAGGAACTGACGTAGTGCAGCGGGACTTTCGAAGGGTAGAACGCTACAACGCCTCCCGCGCTCAGTGTGACGGCGTCGCAGTAGCAACGCTGGAAATAGTTGAGCCAGTATTGAACGTCGAGCGCCGGCGGGTCGTTCTCGACCAGTGTGAGTTGCCCCCAGCGCATGGGACGGTCGTACCACGGGGCGCCCTGTGCGGGAATGGCAAGCAACGCGGAGGCTTTCAGGAGATCGCGGCGAGTCACAGCCATCGGCCGATGGTAGCAACCTCCTGCGACGGCAGATGCTGATTCCCGCAACAGTAGCGTGAAATCGCGCAGAACCGGGCTGGCGGGCCGTTCGTAGCTCAAGGTATGATACTCACCCGCACTGAGTTTCTGCTCGCTCTTACCGGCGCGGCGGGATCCGCGGCCGTCGATCCGCCCAGGATGCACACCTTCGATCGGCAGGACTTCGTGGTCGCCGACTTCCAGGCTTCCGGCTATGTCCTCGACATTGGCGGCGGTGGCGAGGGGATTATCGGCCAGTTGAAGCCCCGCCAGGTGATCGCCATCGACGTTTCCCGGCGGGAGTTGGAGGAGGCGCCGACGGGACCGCTCAAGATCGTCATGGACGCAACAGATTTGAAGTTCCTGGATGCTTCCTTTGATACTGTCACGGCGTTCTTCTCGCTCATGTATATGCGTCCCGCGATTCAACAGCGAGTATTCGCAGAGGCCTTCCGCGTGCTCACGCGCGGAGGACGCTGGCTCATCTGGGACGCCATAATCCCGCGCGCGCTCGAGAACGGTACTCAGGGACCGGCCTTCCTGTTCCGCTTCCATCTTCCTGACAAGGTCGTTCAGACCGGCTACGGCACGTTCTGGCCCGACAAGCCGATGGACCTGGATCACTACCAACGCCTGGCCCGCGATACGGGGTTCGAAATCGTCAGTGCAAGGCAACAGCCTGGCGGCTTCCAGACCTTCACGCTCGAACTCCGGAAACCGGCATAGCGGAGCCCTCCGGGCTTACTTTGAATCGTTGTACCAGCGCAGCACCCGGAGAGCACGCAGTGTGTTCCAGCGGCTTGCACTGCCGATTTCGGTCTCCATCTCCAGCGGAATATACTCGGGATGAAGATGGTTAAGGGGCCAGCGCCCGTTCTGATGGCGTCGCTGAATCACGATTTCGATCGCGTCACTGACGCGTTGATCGGGCTTGATTCCCGCATTCCGCAGATAATCGAGTCCGCGCAGCACATCGTAGTGCCAAAACGTTGGGAATGTGAAGCGGAGCCAGCGTTTATTAAGGACTTCACCGGTCCGAAGCGAACGGAACATGCCCCGCTCGAGCAGATAGTTTTCGGCCCTTTTGCGGGCCTTCGTGACAGCAGCCGATTTTCGCCCGGCCCTTTCGTAGGCGAGCAGTCCTTCCAACACGCAGATGGTGGTGTGGAACGAAGAACGGCAGCTTTGGGGTGCTTCGCAGTTCCAGCCGCCATCTTCGAGCTGCTCAGACAGGAGTAGATTGGCCAACTCGTCGTTCGGTTCTTTGAAATAGGCGCCCAGAGCGAGGATTCTCCCGTTGATGCAGGGCTCCGTTTCGCCTTCAAAAAAACGCCGGTTGTTGTGCTCCTTGAAGATGAGCTGGTCGACCCGGTCGACCATTTTGCGTGCCTGCTTGCTGGCAGGGTCCAGACCAAGGTCCATCAGGACGACGAAGGTGTAGAAGGTAATCAGCAGGCGTTGGTCCTCTTTCGGCCCGCCCCATCTGCCGGCGCGAGACTGGAGGGCCAGGAGCCCAGCTCCCCAGCCTTCGGTAGCGATGCGAGCCCTCTCGGCAGCAATCGCGTCGGGCGCTTCGCCGGTGAGGTCCCTCATCACTTGCCAGCGGATGGCGGGATCCGAATCGAGGAGCCACTTGAGCAGCGCGGGTCGGGGTTCATAACCTTGGAGGCGCATTCGGCTGTTATAGCAAATCGTATGCTGGGCGGAGGAGCGCCAACCGGTTCAGTAGTTTACGAGAGCTGGTGGCGTTGTTTTTTGCCTGGAGGGGTCCTTCGCCCGGCTTACTTTAGAAACCAGGTGATGGCCTCGCGGGCGATTTCCGGCGGGACGGTGTGGGGCCCGTCGAATTCCTCGAATTTCACGCTGTAGCCGGCCCGCTTGAAATCCGTGACCAGCCGGCGGCTGCTCGCATCGATGGGCAGGATCTGATCTCTTGTGCCGTGGGAAATAAAGATACGTGGATTGCCGTTCTGATCGGTGCCCTGGGGGACGAAACCTGGGGAAAATGCCATCACGTCCCGAAACAGATCCCCATTCGAGAGACCCAGGCCTAACGCGTATGTGGCTCCATCGGAGAAGCCGCAAACCGCCATTTTGTGCGAATCGATCCGGCGTTGGGAAAAGACCATCGACATAGCCTTGTCGATGAGTCGCACGTCGGGGCCGTAGCCGGAGCGAATGGCGTCCCAGGTAACGCCCTCGGAAGCCGGCGAAAGGAGCACGAAGCCAAACTCGTCGGCGAGCGCGCTGAGGCGGCGAATCCCCTGCTTTTCATCGCCCGTTGCGCCATGAAGGTACAGGACGAACGGCGCCGCTTCCGGAGCGGATTCAGGGTTGTAGACAAGCGCGTCGCGTTCCCGCCGCAGGTCCAGGGGTGTGACACCGGTCTTCAGGACGCCGGTTGCAACTTTGGCGGGGCGGGCTCGAAGGCGGACAGCCGGTTCCGCGCGCGTGCAGGCGGTCAGGAGAGTGGCGAGAAACGCTCGTCGAATAAGCATCTGGGATTTTTAGACGTGCCGGGAAGGAAAACGCCCCAAAAGTCTCGTCCTGATCGTAACCTGGCTCGCCTAGATCAGTATCTATTGCTATGTCGAGCCTTGTCGGCGATCTACGCTACGCCTTCCGTCTTTTCAGGCAAGCGCCAGGATTCACGATTGTCGCAATCTGCGCGCTGGCACTGGGAATCGGCGCCAACACAGCGATCTTTTCGACGCTCAGCGCAGTGATCCTCCGGCCGCTGCCCTATGAGGATCCGGATCGGGTGGTGATGGTATTTGAGGACGCGAGTTCGATCGGGTTCGCGCGAAACACGCCCGCGCCCGCGAATTTCTTTGACTGGCGCGAACAGAATCACGTCTTCACCGACATGGCGGCGACGCGTTACCGCTCGCGGGCGATCACCGGCGACGGCGCAGCCGAACAATTACTGGGCAACGCCACAACTTCAAATTTCTTTTCCGTCCTGGGCGTCCATCCGATCATCGGCCGCACCTTCACGGAGGCGGAGGATCGCGATGACGCGCACGTCGCCGTGATCAGCTACTCGCTTTGGCAGCGACGCTACGCCGGCGCCCAGGATATTACGAGCCGGACCATCCTTCTCGATGGCGCGAACTACCAGGTCATTGGCGTGCTGTCCCGGGATTTTGTGTACCGTGACCGGCGGATCGATTTCTGGTTTCCGATTCACGTTACCCCCGCGTTTCGCGCCACACGTCAAAGCCATTTCCTGAGCGTGGTCGCTCGGCTGAAACCGGGGGCGACGATGGCACAAGCTTCCTCCGACATGTTAGCGATCGCGAACCACCTGAAGCAGCAGTATCCGCAAGCCAATCGTTATACGGGCGCGGTGGTGGTGCCGATGAAGGAGGATTTGCTCGGTGGGACCCGAACCGCGCTGTTGGTGCTGATGGCTGCCGCGGGATGCGTTCTGCTGATCGCGTGTGCGAATCTTGCGAGCCTCTTGCTGAGCCGGGCGGTCGCGCGCCGGCGAGAACTCGGGATTCGCGCCGCACTCGGCGCTCGCCGCAGCCGTCTGATCCGGCAGATGATCACCGAGGGCGCATGTCTCTCGGTACTGGGCGGCATGTTTGGCCTGGCATTAGCGCTTGGGGGAATGCGTATCCTCGAACGGATGGTCCCGCGGAGTTTGCCGCTTTCGGCGCAACCACGTATCGACGGGCAGTTGCTGCTGTTCACGCTCGTGCTCTCGTTGCTCACCGGGCTCCTGTTCAGCATCGTGCCCGCGTTTCAGGCAGCGCGAGCCTCGGTAAACGAATCGCTCAAGCAAGGCGGGCGATCCGGTGCCGACGTTCGCAGCCGCACGATGCGCGACGCCCTGGTCGTGCTCGAAGTCGCCTCCGCGCTGGTGCTGTTGACCGGCGCGGGCCTCATGATCGAGACCATGGCGAAGTTGCGCGGAGTCGAGCTCGGTTTTCGTTCCGATCATCTGTTGACGCTGCGGACGGCGATGGGACCCAAGTACAAGGAAAACCCACCAGCGCTCGAATATCAGCGCCGCGTTTTGGAACAGGTTTCGGCGCTGCCCGGAGTCACAGGAGCCGCGTTCGGATCGACGTTGCCGTTCCAGAGCATCGGCAATACGCAAGGGTATCAAGTGGAGGGCGTCGCACCCGATCCGTCGTTTTCGCCCGATGCACTGTATCGCTCCGGCTCGTGGAATTACCTGCAACTCTTGCAGGCGAAGGTGGTCGAAGGACGATTGTTCGACGGCAGCGAAACTCCCTCTTCGCCCCTCGCGGTGATTATCAATGAAACGTTCGCACGCCATTTTTGGCCGCACCAATCGGCGATCGGTCATCGGCTCTCAACCAACTTCCCCGATCCGAAATGGCGGACGATCGTCGGCGTCGTCGCGGATGTGCAGGAGCGCGGTTATGATTTGTGGATGAAGCCGGCAATCTATTTTCCAACTTCGCAGGAGCCCTACGGCACTAGCGATGCGGACAACCTCGTCGTGCGTTCCAGCAGTGATCCGCTCGTGCACGTTTCCGCGATTCGCCGCATCGTCGCTTCGATTGATCCCGATGTACCCGTGTCCAACGTGCTGACGATGGATCAAATCATCGATGCGACGGTATCCGATCGCCAGCAGCAGATGACACTGCTGGGCGCTTTCGCGGGACTTGCTCTGGTGCTGGCGTCGATTGGACTGTATGGAGTGCTCGCTTATGCGGTCACGCAGCGCAGCAAGGAACTCGGGCTGCGGATGGCGCTGGGCGCAAGCGCATTGAACGTCACAGGCCTGGTGGTACGCCATGGCCTGATGCTGACGGGAATTGGCCTGGCGATCGGTCTGGCGGCTTCTTTGGCGGCGACGCGAGCCCTAAAGACGGCCCTCTATGGCGTGAGCGCAACCGACCCTCGCACGTTCGTCAGTGTCGCCGCGGTATTGATTCTGGTTGCGCTGCTGGCATGCTGGATTCCGGCGCGCCGGGCATCCAGGCTCGATCCGATCGTTGTGCTGCGGGAAGAGTAACCTGCAATCTATTCGAACAGTCGTCAAGCACCTCGATTGTGTCTGTCCAGCTTTTGTCATCGGACTGGAAACGGGTAGCCGATGGGTCGTGCCGTGAAGCCCCCGTGAGCCCCCTGTGCCCCTATATGGCTCAACAGGTTGCGAGCCAAGGCGGGGCAGGCATTCAGCCAGACATTCAGCCTGCCCGACTTCAACCACAGTCTGTGAGACGGTAAATCGAATTAACCGTCTCGCAACGCAATCATTGTGACTGCAAAGCCTGAACCGGATCGATAGACGCCGCCCGCCAGGCGGGCAGGACGCTTGCCGCTAATGCTATGGCGGCCAGGACACACGCTGCAAAAGCGTATGCCACCGGATCAATCGTCCCGACTCCGAAGACCAACTTCGTAAGCAAACCGCGCAGCCAAAGGGAGGCGGCAAGCCCGGCAATCAGTCCCAACAGTGCAGAACCTGAGAGTTCTTTCGCCACCAGGCGTACAATGTGGGCCGGCGTAGCCCCGACTGCCATGCGCAGGCCGATTTCGGCACGGCGCTGCGTCACCGCGTAAGAGAGCACAGCATAGATTCCGACCGCCGCCAGCAGAAGGGCACATGCCGCCAATGCGGAGATGATGACGCCGTTGAAGCGTGAACCCGAAAGCGTGCGGTCGACTAGCGCCTCCATGGTCGTGAGTTCGCTGATCGGCTGGTCCTTATCGACGGCGAAAACCTCGCGGCGGACGGCGGAAGCGAGCTTCCAGGAATCGCCGCTGGTCTTGACCACGAAATCGGTGCGGTGCTGGGCGCGTTGCGTGTAGGGCACGTAGAGATCGGGCCACGCGCCTTCCCATTCGCGATAGTGCACCGCGCCTGCTACGCCGACTACCATCAGCCACGGAGCTTGAGGGCCGGAACCCAGGCGAACGCGTTTGCCGAGGGCGTCGCCACGGGGCCAGTGACGTAGGGCGGTGTTCTCGTCAACAATGACCACGCCGGGAGCGGTCGTGGTATCGGAAGCGGTGAAATCGCGGCCCGCCAAAAGGGGGACTCCCATCGTGCGGAAATAGCCTGGGCTGATGGCTTCGTAGTTGCCGTTCGGATTCGGATTGGGCGGGCCGGCCTGTTGACCTTCCACCGTGTACACGGTGTCCCATCCCACGGCGCCGGAAAGTGGCCGGATGAGCACGGCGGCGGCCGATTCCACTCCTGGCAGCGAACGCAAGCGAGCCAGGATTTCGGAGTATCGTGCGCGGCGCGCCTCCTGTTTGGACTCCTGAACCGTGACACGGAAGGTCAGAATCCTTTGGGGCGCGAAGCCGGGATTCACGGCGGCGAGATTGATGAAGCTGTGTACGAGCGTTCCGGCGCCGACCAACAGCATCGCGGAGAGACCGCCCTCCACCGCGACGAGCAGGCGTCGCAGGCGCGATTGCGATGCGGAGCCGGTCGACCAGCGGCTCGCCTGTTGGAGCGCTTCGTTCGTGTCCCGGTGCGAAGCCTGAATCGCAGGGCCCACGCCAAAGAGCAGAACAGTAACGATCGTCGCGCAGAGCCCAAATGCGAGTACCTGCGGATCGATGGCTGCTTCGGCGATTCGAGGCACATCGGCAGGAGCCAGCGCGGCAAGCACCCGCGTGCCGACGGCGGCAAGAAGCAGGCCGAGCCCGCCGGCTACCGCAGCCAACGCAACCGATTCGCCGACCAACAGGCGCACGAGCTGCTTACGACTCGCGCCCAGAGCCATGCGGATGGCCAATTCCTGGCTGCGCTCCGCCGCGCGATTCAAGAGCATGTTGGCGGCATTGTCGCAGGCGATCAGTAACACCAATAAGACCGCTCCCAGCAGAATCCATACCGCGGGTCGGGCCGCTCCGTAGATTTCATCGATCAAGGGTGTTGCGGCTACCGCATGCCACTCTCCGGGCGGCGGCTGGACGGTTTTCATCGATCGGGCGATGGCGTCGAGCCGAGCGCGGGCCTGTTCCACTGAAACGCCAGGCCTCAGGCGGGCCACTGCGCGGAACACCCCGAGTTCGGCGCTCTTCTCCACATCCGGCCATGCCGCGTGAAGGGGCAACCACACAGCGACATCGCGCGGAAAATCGAACTCCGGCCGGGTGACGCCCACCACGGTCACCTCGCCTCCGGAGACGCGCACTTGCCTGCCGATAATTCCAAAATCGCCGCCGAACCGGCTGCGCCACAGACGATAGCTCAGAACCAGGCGAGGGGGTGCGGCGGGGCGGTCATCGTCCTCGGTGAGCAGCCGGCCGGCGAACGGCCGCGCGCCGAGCACACGAAAGCAGGCGCCGGAAACGGTGGTGCTGTCGACCTGTTCCGGCCGGTCCCCGGCATACAGCGTCAGGTCGAGATTCACCGAAGACACCAATGCCATGCCTTCGAGAACATCTCCGGCCTTGCTCCACTCGATGAGATCGCGATAGCTCAGCTCCACCCGCTTCTGTCCGTGCTCCTCGTCGGCTCGCCAAAGAGACACCAGCCGGTGCGCGTCCGCAAAGCCGAGGGAGCGGATCAGCATCGCGGAAAAGACACTGAACACCGCAGTGGAAGCGCCGACCGCAAGTGCAAGACCGGCCACGACCGGAAGAGTAAATCCCGGCGCGCGGCCGAGCTGCCGGAGCAGGCGAAGCGCGCCGCTCATGGTTGCATCAGTTTGTCGAGAACTTTCGTAACCTCTTCATGAAGGCTGGGAGGAGCGCCATACAACACCTGTTGAGTCTTCCCTTCCCGATCGAACAGAAACAGCGTGGGCACGGCGGTAATGTCGCCAAAAGCCTCGGCGGTGGAGGCATCTGTAATGGCCCAATGAAGGTCGTGGCTCAACGAAGCCACCATGGTGCGAACCTGCGGCTCGGGCGATTCCACGGCGAGCGCCAGAATGCCCAGGCGATCACCGTACTTCTGCTTTAACTCACCTAACCATTGCAGCGTGGACCGGCACGGGATGCACCAGGTAGCCCAAAACTCGACCAGCACCGGACGGCCGGCGAGATCGTTCGCCGCGATCGGCTTGCCCTCCAGGTCGCGCAGCGTGACACGCGGAAGGCTCTCGACGGCGCGGAGCGATCCGCTTTCGCCCGCGTGTTCGCGGCTGACCTGGTCCTTGTGGCCCGCCAGAATCAAATCGATCATGCGCGTGAGGTCGGCTGTGAACTTCGCCTGGTTCGCCGCATCGCGCCACGGAGCGTATCGCCCGGAGCCCTCCTTTTCGCCGAAGTACCCGAACTCGCGCGGGCTGGCCACCAGCACGTCATCCACAAAAACAGCCGGATAGCCTTTCACACCGAATCGTTCCGCAAGCTTGGATGCACCGAAATTCTCACTGACAAAATTGACCTGCCCTGGATATTTCGCCGCCACGGACTGTACCAGCAAACTTGCCGGATCGGAGATGTTTCAAGTGTAGGGCCAGCGGACCAGGGTGACATCTACTGTCTTGCCTTTGGTTTCAAGTAATGCCGGCGCCGTCTTCATAGCCGCGGCATAGGCGGGAAGCACCTCGGTGACAATCGCCTGTGCGCTACGCCACTCGTCCGCACTCGGCGCGGAGCCGTCGGGATGAGCGACCTGCCAGGCGGCACGCTCCAGGAAGATTTGCGGGATGGAATCGTCGCGTCCGGAGCCGGCAAGTTTGGCTCTCTCGGCATCGATTGCCGCCTTCAGTTCTTTCTGCCGGTTTGCCGCGACCGGCGCCGGGTCGAGCATGGCGTAGTGCCTGACGGCTTCCAGGTATTGATAGAGAGCGCCATAGTAGAACCTGGTTGAATCCAACTCGCGCGCCAGCTTGATAGTTGAGTTGAGCGCTATAAAACGGGGATGCTGCTCGATGGACGCCGGCGGCTTGAATGCCGCGTCGGTCTTGGCCTGAAGGGCCATCAGATCCGGCAGCATCGATCGCGCGGACCATCCCGGCTTATTGCCGGCCACTTGCAAAGACGCGCAGAAGTTGGCAAACTTCGCTTCACCGCGTGCCTGGCCGACATAGAAGAGACCGTCCGCAGGACCGGTAGCCAAGGCAAATCCACGGCCACCGTCGAGCAGCGGCACACTCCTACCAAGCGCCGTTTCCGCCATCGCCCGGATTGCAGCCGGCGAGCCATTCCAGTTTTTGGCCTTGACCTGGCTGGAGAGCGACGTCAATTCCTGACTCGTTTTGTCCCATTCCGCGTCGAACGCAGCCATGTTTTTCTCGACGGTATGCGCTTTCGCGGTCACTTCGCCGACGCCTTCGAAAAGATCGTATGCCTGAAGCAGTCTTTCGAGCGCCAGGTACACCGAATTCGACTGCAGCGACTCGCCTGCCGCCTTCAGTGCGCCATGTGCGTCCTTCACAACCTCGGGCATGGCTGAATTAGCAGATTTATTGGCTTGTTCTGCTCGTTGAATCTCAGCGGCAACCTGCGCTTTGGCATCCTGGTCGGCAGCAAACAGCCGCAGCGCCACCGGGCCGGCCAATACAAGGCCTGCCACAAGCAAAGTCCTGGTAGTCTGCATTTGAGTTTAGACGCCTGCCGCGGGTTCTTGTCACCTCCTTTCGATGTAGAAGGCGAGTCGGGATAAGACTGAAGAAAAGTAGGAGGATTGCATCCTGCTTGTGGCGGATTGAAATCCGCCGCCGGTTGAAAACCTGCCTTACAAGAGTGAAGAAATCGGCGGCTTTGCAGTACCTGTGGAGTTGTCCGGAGGTACGATGCAAGTTGTGAGATTCTGTTTTGTTGCGCAAGTGCTGCTGGCCACCTACTGTCTGCATGGCCAAACCGTGAGCGTCTGGCTTACAACTGACGATCAAAAGACTCTGCTCCAGCCGCAACAGCCTGTCTCATTCGCTCCGGGCGCTTCCCCGACAATTCCGACCATCTTTGTCGATGACTCCGTCGTCTACCAGTCCATCGAAGGCTTCGGCGCGTCATTCACCGATTCTTCGGCATGGCTCATGGCTGAGAAAATTCCGGCAGGCTCACTCGACCAGGTGATGCATTCGCTTTTCGATCACAGCAAGGGCATCGGTATCAGTTTCGTGCGTAATCCGATGGGAGCATCCGACCTGGCGCGCTCCGATTATTCCTACGATGACGTGACCGCGGGCGTCACCGATCCATCCCTCAACTTCTTCCACATCGACCACGACCGCGTCGACATCATCCCGCTGCTGCAGAAAGCCAAACTCATCAACGCGGATCTTAAGGTGATGGCCACTCCGTGGAGCGCTCCAGGCTGGATGAAGTCGACTGGATCCATGATTGGCGGCACTCTGAACCCCGCCAATTACGATGCCTTCGCCAAATACTTCGTTCGCTACCTGCAGGCTTATTCGGACGCTGGAGTGCCGGTCGACTACATCAGCCCGCAGAATGAACCGCTCTTTGTGCCCACGGACTATCCCGGTATGTCGATGCCGGCCGCCGATCAACTTACGATTCTCAGGGACCATCTTCTACCGGCCTTAGCCGCAAACCGGCTATCCACCAAGGTGTTGATTTACGACCATAACTGGGATGCCCCGGCGTATCCCCAAACACTCCTCGCCGACGCCAGCATATCGACTTCGTCGCAAATTGGTGGCATCGCGTGGCATTGGTACGGCGGAACTCCGGGAGCCATGAGCCTCTTGCACAACCAGCATCCCAATCTCAACAACTACGTGACCGAAGCATCGGGTGGCACTTGGATCTCGGATGAGGTCAGGGCGGATTTCGAAACCATCATCCAATCCATGCGCAACTGGAGCAGCGCGTTCGTCAAGTGGGGTATGGCACTGGATGAAAACAGGGGTCCACATACTGGCGGCTGCGGCACGTGCACCGGACTGATTACCGTGAACCAAAGTTCAGGCGCCGTCACTTACAACGTCGATTACTATACGCTAGGCCATTTCAGCCAGTTTGTTCTCCCCGGTGCGGTTCGAATCTATTCGAGCAACGCGACAGGTATCGTCGACGCGGCTTTTCTAAACCGCGACGGTTCGGAGACGCTCGTCGTTTTCAATGACAGCTCGTCGAGCCGCACATTTCAGATCAGTTCACACCAACGCTCTCTCGTTTATACGATTCCGGGCTTCTCCGGCGCTTCCTTTGTCTGGCCTTCGGTACACATTGCTTCACGCCGTTTCCACCATCCTGCTTATGGCGTGACGGCAGTGTCGCAACAGATCCAGGCATCGAGTTACACCGACATGTCTGGGCTCGAGACTGAGGCCACCTCCGACACCGACGGAGGATACGATCTGGGTTACTCGGTTAACGGGAGTTGGGCCGAGTATCGAAATATCGATTTCTCAACCGGCGTCAATTCCGTCAACGTCCGCATGGCCAGTGGGGGGATCGGAGGAAAGCTGGAGTTTCACTTGGACTCCCTCACTGGACCGCTGGTTGGGACCGCAACGCTCCCGGTCACCGGCGGGTGGCAGAGTTGGACAACTGTGACGGCCCCCATCGTCGGAGCGAGGGGGATCAGGAATCTTTTCCTGCTATTCAGAGGCAGTGAGACATCAGGCAGTGTTGCCAACCTGAACTGGCTTCAATTCCACTGACGGCCCGGGGTTCCCCGCGAGCTGCGCGAAGATTTCGCGATAGAACGAGGGGTGCGATTGCCACGTCTGTGCGGTTATGATTCGCCCGTCGCGCACCGACTGTTCGCCTACGAATGTCGCACCAGCCTGCTCCGCCTCCAGCCGGACGTGCTCATAGCAGGTCACACGCTTCCCGCGTATCAGGCCCGCCGCCCCGAGAACCTGTACCCCGTGGCAAATGGCGAACACCCACTTACCCTGGCCATCGAACTCTCTTACGATTTCGAGCACCAGGGCATTGTTCCGAAGATATTCGGGTGCTCTGCCACCCAGCACGAGCACTGCGGCATACTCGTCAACCTTGACGTCCCCGAACGCTATGTGCGCCTCCAGTCCGTAGCCGCTCCGCTCGATATAGGTATCCCACCCCGGCTCGAAATCGTGCATCACGAGGTGCAGCCGGCGTTGTGACGGAGCAGCGACAACCGCTTGCCAGCCCTCCTCCTCAAACCGATGCACTGCGTAGAGGGCCTCATAGGATTCGCCGCCGTCGCCGGTAATAATCAGGACTTTGGACATTTCATTACTGTAACCCGTCGCATTTCGAGAATCGGCGCCTCCTCCCATCCATAAGTTATAGTTCTCCTTGCGGACATTGTGATGATTCGAACCCGCCTTCTTCTGCCATTGGCGGTTCTGCTCGGCGCTGTGACGGCTATCGCGCAGCGAACTCAGATCCCCCAACAACTCACCTTTTCGCCGTATCACGCCAGCGGCATCTACGATGTCGGCGAGACCGTCGGCTGGACCGTGACGCCCGGCCCCGCTGCCCCCACATACGCCTACAAGTGGACCATTCGTCGCAACAACGCCGTGGTTCTCAAGGAAGGACACCTCGACTTGTCCTCGGGAAAGGACACGATCGAAATTACGGGCGACCAACCCGAAATGATCTACGTCGACGTCGAACCGTACAAGCTTCTGGCAGCCGACGCGCCCGGCAGTGCTGTTGCAACCGAATATGTGGGAGGAAACACAGGCCGCAACACCGGACTCTATGCCGTTGGCGCAGCCGTCGCGCCGGCCAAAATCGGCCTCTCGACTCCGCGGCCCGATGACTTCGATGCATTCTGGGATGCCAAACTCACGGCACAAGCCAAGGTCCCTATCAAACCCGTCCTGACGCCGGTCCAGACCGACGTGCCGGGCGTCGAGATGAACATGTTCGCTCTCGATGCGCTCGGATCCAAGGCGCACGGTTATGTCGCTAAGCCCATCAGAGAAGGTAAATTTCCTGCGCTCATCCAATTGCAGTACGCAGGCGTGTATGCTTTGAACGCGAACGCCGATGCGCAGCGCGCGGCCGAGGGTTGGCTGGTACTGAACGTGGATTCACACGACAAGCTGCCATCCGATCCTTCGGGAAACATTCCAAAGAATTACCAGGCGGTCGGGAACACCGACCGCGAGAAGTCGTATTTCCTGAACATGTACCTGCGCGACTCGAGGGTTCTGGATTACCTGTTGACGCGGCCCGACTGGGATGGCAAAACGGTCGTGCTGACGGGAGGAAGCATGGGGGGCCAACAAAGTCTCGCGCTGGCAGGTTTGCGGCCCGATAAGATCACTGCGGTCCTGGTTTGCGTGCCCGCCGGAGCGGACACAAACGGCGATCTTCACGGGCGGAAAGCCGGTTACCCCAACTGGCCATCGGACAGTCCGGACGCGATGAATACGGCTCTTTATTTCGATACCGTCAACTTCGCCTCGCGCATTCAGGCGCCGGTGCTTGCAAGTATGGGTTTCATCGATACGATCTCGCCGCCTGCGGGAATCTGGACCGCGCTGAACCAGCTCCCAGGCTCGAAGGAGCCATTTCCAATGATCGAGTCGGAGCACGATAACCTGACGCCCGAGAAGGCTCGGGTGTGCTCCGCTCGAACGAAGGAAATACTCGACCTTCTGGTGAACGGCGGCGAGTACAAACCGCAGAACGGGTTCGCGGGCCGGTAGCAACAATCTGTTGCCAGTTGCTAGCAAGCAGGGGAACCGCCTGCCGCGAAGCAGCATAGCCGCAACCAACTGAAACTCTCGGGTTGGAAAAGGTGGGGCGGACATTCAGCCTGCCCGGCTTCTGCTATGAGCTCCTAGGACCGTCTACGGGACCTTAAGAGCACCACGCGTTCCAGGTGAAACTAACTCACCTAACTTGAATCAAACGGCATGGAGAGATAAGTTCGACATGCCCTTGAACTTCAGAACGCGCCCACTTGCTTTGACGACAGCAGCAACGGCAGTACTGATGGTTATTGCAGTGAACGCCGCTAACCCATCAAGCGGCACTCTGACTGATTCGACACCGACACTCAACTACACAGCCGGTCCGTTTCTAGTTCCCAACGTCACTGACAATGTCAGCGGCACGCCCGTGTGCGACAGCACGATTCCGGTGGAGCAATGTGACACATTTACGCTCAATGTGAACGTTGCATCGAGTGATGCCAGTAAGAAACAGATCAAGGTGACACTCAGTTTTCCAATCGCCGCGGGTGAGTTCGACCTTTTCGTCTACAACAGCGCGGGTCAGGTGATCGCATCGGACACCGCGGGAGGCGAACCGTCGGTCGCTGTATTTCCAGCAGTTTCTGGAGCTTATACGATTGTCGTCGATCCCTGGAACCCGCTGGGCCAAAGCTTCAGCGGCACCATCGCGTTAGAGCCGATTCCGCCACAGCCGCCTCCCGCCACCGGCATCCCTCCCCGGTTTCAGGTTTATCCGGCGCCACCCTCGGCCGGAGGCGCGGCCTCATCTGGTGAACCGTCGATCAGCGTGGACTGGAATCCCAATGTCGCTTCTTTGAGGCACGACACAGTCAATCAAGGGGGCGTTGCGTTCTTCACCGCCAATCTCAACCAATATCGAGTAGTTTCGATGATTGTTCCTCACCCGCAAAGTCGGTATGGGAAGACGTATCCAGCCCCGTCGAGACAGTCACAACACTCGACCCCATTGGTTTTTGCGACCACTTTGGAGGCAGTCATCCGGGCCGATTATTTCAATCCCAGTTAGCCGGAGCTACCAGCGTGATGGCATTCTCGGACGATGACGGCAACACCTGGCTACAATCGCAAGGCTCGGGCCAGCCTGCCGGCGTTGACCATCAAACCGTGGGAGGCGGTCCTTATAACACCTCCGCGACCCCGCCACCGCCGCCTCACCCGGCTTACAACAACACGGTCTACTATTGTTCTCAAGACATTGCAACCGCTTTCTGCGCCCGCAGCGATGACGGGGGCCTCACGTTCGGCCCCGGAGTCCCGATCTATAACCTGACGCAATGCTCGGGCATTCATGGACACGTCAAGGTCGCGACCGATGGCACGGTGTATGTACCAAACCGTGGCTGCGGCGCGAACCAGGCCGTCGCCGTGTCTAGCGATAACGGATTAACTTGGGCCGTTCGGCCCATCCCGGACAGCACGCCCGCTATCGGCAACGATCCTTCGGTCGGAATCGCATCTGATGGCACCGTTTATTTCGGTTACCAGGACAGCAGCGGCGCTGCGAAAATCGCCGTATCGCGCGATGAAGGCAAAACGTGGAGTTCCTCCGTAAACGTGGGCGCTCAAGCCTCAGTCGCAAACGCAGTCTTTCCGGCGGTGGCGGCGGGCGACTCACAACGAGCGGCGTTCTTCTTCATCGGCTCCACAACCCCAGGTAACCTTCAGGACACAGCTAACTATAAGGGCATTTGGTATCCCTTCATGGCGGTCACCTATGACGGTGGCGCCAACTATTTCGTCGTCAATACCAGTCCAACGGATCCCGTTCAAGTGGGTTCGATCTGTATCGGCGGCACAACTTGCGGAGCGGATCGCAACCTGCTCGATTTTAACGATCTGACCATTGACTCCCAGGGACGCCTGCTGGCGGGTTTCGCGGACGGCTGTGTCGCCGGCGCTTGCGATGCGAGTTCGCCCAACACTGCTTCGCGCAGCGCGCTCGGAACCGTCATTCGTCAGTCTGGAGGTCGGCGCATGTTTGCGACCTACGACCCAGCCGAACCGGCTGCTCCCGGCGCGCCGGAAATCGGTACTGCCCTGCAAAGCTCGACGGGCACTCTCCTCACATGGCAGGCGCCCGATAACGGCGGAGCACCTTTGAAGCAGTACCTGATCTACCGCGGCACGAGCAGCGGCAACGAGACACTCCTTACAAAGATCAACGCGTCGAAAACGTCGTTCCTCGACACCAAAGCAGCCACCGGCACTTTCTACTATCGCGTAGCCGCCATCAACCAATACGGCACGAGTAAACTCTGCGGCGAGGTCATGACAACACCTGCCCCTCCCATACCGAGTTCCTGTACAGGAACGGGCGTGACTGTCGTCACCGATCCGACAGGCGACCAAGCCGCCGCACCGGCAAACTCGCAGCTCGATATTGAATCGATCTCAATCGCGGAGAAATTTGTCAGCAGTACGACAAACCGGCTGACAATCACTCTGAAGGTTGCAAATCTGAACACGCCGGTTACGCCGAACGCCTCATGGACGGTATTCTTCACCGCGCCGAACGGGACAGAGTATTTCGTGAATATGAACTCCGACGGCGCCGGCGGCACTCCCGTTTTTCAATACGGGCACACCAGCACCCTTGCCACCGGTTCGACGCAGCAAAACACCGACGGCACAGCCGACGCGTCTAGCACGTTCTCCTCCGATGGAACCATCTCCATCATCATCGACGACGGTCTCATCGGCGGTCTGAAGGCCGGTGACACAATCGTCAACGTCAACGGTAAAACACAGTTGCTCGTTGGCGGAGACGGCACGGGGCTTCTCGAAACCATCGACAGCACCGCGGCGGGTCGCTATATCCTCGTCGGTAATGCTTTCTGCCAAGGAAAATGATGCGACAAATTGCCGCGGTTTTGATTCTCCCTACAGTCGCCATGGCAGCAGGCGCCGGCAAAGTACCAGCCGGCGCCTGCTCGCTCATTCCTTCCGCAGCCATTCAAAGGGCATTCGGCGAACCAATAGCAAACGCAAAGCCGCTCTCCCAGATCGCGGGCGAACTGAGCTATTCGCATTGCTTCTACAGCCTTCCGACCTTCACGAACTCGATCAGCCTCTCACTTACCGGACCGAGCCCCGCGGACGCCGATCACAATGCCGCCCGCGAACTCTGGCAGCGTTGGTTCCATGGTGCGGCCAACGATGCGGACCGCGACGCACCCGGCAGCTCCGAAGAACGGGAGGCAGCCGCGAAAGCTGCGCCAGTACCGGACCTCGGAGATGAGGCCTTCTGGGTCCACAGCTTCGTAGGCAACCTCTATGTGCTCAAGGGAAGCACGTTCCTGCGCATCAGCATCGGGGGCAAGTTGACGGACGCTGAGCGCCAGGCGCGTGCGCGGGCTCTTGCGGTCGCCGCCCTACGTAATCTCGATCGCCGGCATTAAGTTGTCATCCAGCGTAAGAAGGATAGCGCCGACGGTTCCTCAAGGAGTGCACTTCAAAATCGCTGAAAGGGTCCATCCCGAAGCCTTTCGCGAATGAACATCATCGAGCAACCAACGGCCGGCGATCTTTCGAAAATCGAATTGAATCTCTTCCGGCGAATCAAGGTTGACAAACTTCGCGATGATGGTTTGCCGGTCCTCAGCGGCCGGTCCGGCTGTGACGCTGACGTTCTTAATACTCCAATCCTGACCATCT
>Ga0070735_10000591_pt1 | contig 38193 bp, 33 predicted proteins | sample Coa_R1_FD_66443 | JGI IMG/M metagenome (GOLD analysis project Ga0070735, IMG submission 66443) | Surface soil microbial communities from Centralia Pennsylvania, which are recovering from an underground coalmine fire - Coalmine... | ecosystem: Environmental > Terrestrial > Soil > Unclassified ... | reverse complement strand
GGCTCAAAACACACAGAACAAATACTAAGGACAGGGATGTTCTACTCGTAGCCGGCACAGGAATCCTTTCCGATTTTGACCCGATGATCAGAAGGCGGTGATTCGCATCCAGGTTGGAATTGTCAATGAATGATCTTGGTTTCAGCTCGTTGCGCACAGCCACAGCTCGCCGCGGTTGCGACGTGGGACCGCAACAGCAATTTCCTTGATACCAACGAAACCCGGATGAGGCGGGAATGTTGCGCTTGGCTTTAGTTATTTCTCGTCAGATTCTTCCTTGATAGAAATGGCTGACTATTAGTCATCATCTCCTGCCTTGTACCCATTCGGAATTTGGAAGAAAGCAGGGTCCGGCTCCGTGCGCGAGATCCGATCGACAGTCATGCTGACCGATCCGGAGCGCGGATCGTTGTGCTTGACCACGAGATTGATGCGGAGCTCTTCCGAGTACCAGGTCTCATCGGTGACCAGCACGCCCTTGCCGCCATTTCCGTCGGGTATCGTCTGCACTTGGCGCACACCGTGCGCCAGCACTCCGTTGATTTCGCGAGTGCCGAGATCTTGCTCCGTCGCAAAATCACTTCGCGGAAGCGTGCTGCCCGTGGGAGAAGCGATCAGCGCCGGCGGCACCGTTGCTGGAGGACGATCGACGGTGCGAACCCAGAATATTCTCTTCTGCGGATCGAGAACAGCCGACTCCCGCGTTTGCGGATCGTAAAGGCGTATGCGAATCAACTTGGGTGTATCGTCGCTCCCTACCGGCAGCAGCGACCTCATTTCATTGTGGATGCGGCCCTGGCTGTCACGCCCGATCTCGCGAGTGGTTCTGAAGGTCACGATCGATCCACCCGGCTCAACAGTCGTGCGCTCGACGCTGATGACACCACTGAAAGGCGCTCCGGGGATAGGCGTAACGAAGATATCTTGCGCCGACGCGCGAGCTGTCAACAGAATGGCAGCGGAAACAAAAAGGAAACAGCCGGAAGGAGAGAGTCGCGAACGCATACGAACCTCCAGTGTCAACTCAAAGTCATAAACTCTGGGGCCCCAGCCGCGAAACGGAATCAAGAATGGAGCGGGAGACCGGGATCGAACCGGCGACATCCAGCTTGGGAAGCTGGCGTTCTACCGCTGAACTACTCCCGCCCAGCCTTCAATAGAGTATCACTCTGCCTAAGAGGCCACAACCGCGACCCGATACCATCTGTACAAGACAATCTGCAGACACGGCTGGACTCGGTTCGTGTTTTAATGGTGCCCTCGCGCTTCGATCCGAGGACCTGCTAGCTATGACCTATTTCACTTCCCTATCTTCGCGCCGCAAGTTTCTCAAAAACACTGCCACCGCCGGGGCTGCCGCTGCGATTACTCCCGCGCTCGCCGCGGCCCGCGCGATCCCGCGCGAACCGTTCGTGGCTAACGCTGAGGTCAGTCCTTTCGAACTCGATGAGATTACCGTCTCTGAACTGCAGGACGGCATGCGATCCGGCAAGTTCACAGCACAATCGCTGGTCGAGAAATATAGCGAGCGCATCCACGAGATCGACAAGAACGGCCCAGCAGTTAACTCGGTCATCGAACTGAATCCCGATGCTTCTTCGATTGCCGCCGCGCTCGATCACGAACGCAAGTCGAAAGGCCCGCGCAGCCCTCTTCACGGTATTCCGCTCTTGATCAAGGACAACATAGCCACCGCAGATCGCATGATGACGACCGCCGGATCGCTCGCTCTGATCGGATCGAAAGAGCCGAAAGATTCCTTTGTTGTGCAGAAGTTGCGCGCAGCCGGAGCGGTCATCCTCGGCAAAACGAATCTCAGCGAATGGGCCAACATGCGCTCCAGCCACTCCACCAGCGGTTGGAGTGGACGCGGCGGGCTGACGAAGAATCCATATGCGCTCGACCGTAATCCATGTGGATCGAGTTCAGGCACCGGCGCCGGCATCTCTGCCAATCTGGCTGCGATCGGCATCGGAACCGAAACAGACGGCTCGATCGTCTGTCCGTCGTCTTCAAATGGATTGGCGGGCATCAAGCCTACCGTCGGACTGATAAGCCGGTCGCGAATCATTCCGATCTCCCACAGTCAGGACACCGCCGGGCCGATGTGCCGCACCGTGCGCGACGCGGCAATCCTTCTCGGCGCGCTGACCGGAGTTGATCCCGATGATTCGGCAACCGCGGCGAGCGCAGGCAAGGCGCAGACGGACTATTCGCGATATTGCGACCTCGACGGGTTGAAGGGGTCGCGCATCGGCGTAGCTCGAAAGTATTTCGGCTTCAGCGGGGCCGTCGACCAGCTGATGCAGCAGGCTCTCGATGTCATGAAACAGCAGGGCGCAACGCTGGTCGATCCGGCAGAGATACCTACCTTTGGAAAGTTCGACGAGAGCGAAGGCACTGTCCTGAGCTATGAATACAAAGCCGATCTCAATGCTTATCTCGCGCAGCTCGGGCCGGACGCACCGGTTCACAGTATGAAGGAAGTCATCGAGTTCAACGACCGCAATCGCGACAAAGAAATGCCTTACTTCGGCCAGGACTTGATGCTGAAGTCGGAAGCGAGAGGGCCGCTTACTGACAAGGAGTATGTCGAGGCGTTGGCAAACAATCATCAGCTGGCACGCACAGAGGGCATCGACGCCGTCATGAACCAGCACCACCTTGATGCTTTGGTTGCGCCGACTGGAAGTCCTGCATGGGTCACGGACCTCGTCAATGGCGATCACTTTTCCGGCGGAAGTTCGAGTGCGGCGGCGGTGGCAGGGTATCCGAATATTAATGTCACCGCAGGACTTATTTTCGGTTTACCCGTCGGCATTTCGTTCTTCGGACGCGCCTGGAGCGAACCCGTTCTGATCAAGCTGGCTTATGCCTTCGAGCAGGCAACCAGGGCCAGACAAACACCGCGATTCCTGCCGAGCCTCCATTTAGGCTAAAAGGACTACAATATCGGTGAGCTTCGGAGGCACGTGGATGAGGCTCCCTACCCTTCCTGTTTTACTAAGTCGTCCGCTGTTGACTTGCTTTTTGTTTTGTAGCCTGGCACACGGACAGTACTATCCCGATCAAACGCTTGAAGTTCACGACCTGCTGTCTCTTACGTCCCGCACTCACGATCCTACCGATGTATTGCTGACGTCACTCGACACAATCTTGCATGACCCTGATCTGTGTTGCGGAAAAGACTCAGCGCTGATCGATAGCGCAGAAGCGGCGGATCCGAAGTCGCTGAAAGATATCGCCGGCAAACTGGATGGACGGCATCTTTTAGGCGATGGCCGCCCCATTCAGATGGCCACCGAATTCCTGACGCCCGACGAAGTTGTAGCCGGGCATCTGGTCCTGGAAATCGTCAGAAATCGCGCACCACTGATGATGTGGAACTCGTGTTTGTATGTCGTTCATGGAGTTGTGTACTCAACCAACGTCGGTTACACGACCGGCGATACTGCGTACGTCATCCATAAGTTTCTTCTGTGGGATGTCCGGTTTTCGGGCGCGAAACGCGAGGTTGTCTTCGATCGCGAAAAGGAAGATCCGAGCAAAGTGCAAAGGAATTTTGTTTGTAACCTTAGCGCGGCAATAGATAGCGGGCTTCTAATATTATAAGTTCCTCTTGTCCGCTTTGACTCTTCTCGTGTTAGCCTTAACTTAGAGGGGGTACTAAATGGCGAACCTGAATAAGGTAGTCACTTCCCTACGCGATGAGTACTCCCGTCTCGAAAAAGAGATGGAAAGCGTAAGGAAGGCGCTGGACGCTCTCGGCAGTGCCAACGGAGCCAAGCCCAAGAGGACGAAACGATTCTTGAGCAAGGACGCCCGTCGCCGTATTGCCGAAGCGCAGAGACTGCGCTGGGCTAAAGTAAGAAAAGCCAAACAAGCGAAGTCTTAGTCAGCAGTTATTCGCAAGCACCGCAGACGGCCTCGTTCGTAAGCCTTGAACTCGCGTGCGAGGCCCGAGCGGGCTCCTTCTGAAGTCCACCCACCCGAGCAACTCCTTAGCAGCTAAGTCCAGCGGAACCACTTCAAGGCCAGCACGAATGAAATTCCTCCCCACAAAGCCATAATCAGTAATCGCGACCACTGATGTGTTAGAGGTGTCCCTTCCAGGACGCTGGCGCGGAGCGCATCGTTCAGCGCGGTGAGGGGGAGTGCCTTGATCAGCGGATGAATTACGGCCGGGAATCTCTCATACGAAAAAAAGACGCCCGAGAAAATCCACATCGGCATCATGACTAAATTAATCAATCCACTGACAGACTCTATTTTCTGTGCGCGGCTGGCGGTGAGCAGGCCGACTCCACCAAACGTGAGCGACCCGATTCCCGCGATCAACGCAATGGCGCCGATCGAACCCAGGACGCGCATGTGGAAGAAAAGCACGCCGAATGCCAGGAGCAATCCGACTTCAATGATCATCAGGATGAGCCGGCTGGAGGCGAGCGCCAGCAGGAAATCCCCGCGGCGCATCGGCGTGCCGACAAACCGCTTCAGCAGCTTGCGCTGCCGCATATCGACCAGCGCGAAACCGATGCCCCACATGCCGGAGTTCATCAGATTCATGCCTAGCAGGCCGGGAATCAGGAAGTCGATGTAGCGGGAACCAGGCTCGGAGGATGTCACCGCCGTCGTCGCGACGGCGTCTTTGCGTCCCGCTGCAGATTGCAGAGCGTCGTTCGTTTCAGATTTCGCAAGCACGCTCTCGGGACGCGCGGGATCGTAGCGGTAGGTGTACCCCCCATGGCCGTCGGGTTCGATCACAAGATCAAACTTGCCCAGGCGGAACCCTTTGTGCGCCGCGGCGAGATCGAGCACCTGCACTTTGAATGTATCGTGTTGCGGCGAGCGGGCGAGAAGATTTTGCGCGTCCTGCGCGCCGGCTCCCTGCGCGATCGCGACTGACACTGCGTCTCCGGGTTTATTGCGGAAGGCAATGCCGAGTCCGAGGGCGAGCAGCAGAGGAAACACGAATACCCAGAACACAACTTCGGGCTCGCGCTTCAACTCAAGCATGCGCGCCATCAGCAGATGGGAATAGCCCGCCCATCGCCCATTGCGCCGCGGCGGCTGCGGAGTCGCTGTTTCAGTCCTTACCGGTATTTCTTGTGCAACACCCATAAAGAAATTTAGTAATTGGGTAATTTGATAATTGAGTGATTGGGTGATTGAGTGATTTGGCGATTGAGTCAGTGACTACAAAGTTTTCAATCGCTCAATGACTCAATCTCCCAAACGCTCAATGACTCAGTCACTTCGGTTTCCATTTGTTCAAGAATTCTGCCAGATATTCTGGCGTCAGTTGTCGCGCGTCTTCGAATTCCCCATTTTTCTCGCTGACCACCACTCGTCCATCGCTTTCGACAACAGCCATCGTTGGGACGCCTTTGTCGAGTGATACGTCGAACTGTTTTGCGACGTCGGCATTCTTCTTGCCGTCGTCGCCAATATCGACGTGCACAACTTCATAGCTGCTCGAGATGAGGGGCGCCAGGTCTGGGCCGTGAAATGCGAGGTCAAGGACGTGGCAGTCGAAGCACCAGTTCGCACCGAAGACCAGCAACAACCGCTTGTGCTCCTTCGCGGCCTTCTCTTCCGCTTCCTTGATTTCAGCGTGCGCATCGACATCCGCCGGATATAGATCTTTCTTCATGTCCGCGGGCTGTTCGAGTTTTGGAGCATCGGTCCGCTCAACTCCCAGCAACCTCCATTGATCGCCCTGCTTCACCCAGTACTGATCGTCAGTAACCTTGAACGGTTGGCCATTAGGCATTCCAGGTACAACATCAGCACGGAAGATGACGCTGGCGCGGTCCGGACGCACGACCAACCGGACGATCTCAACCTGCATGCTGCGCACTCTCTGGTCGAGCCAGAAATTGATATCGGCATCGGCGGGATGCATCACGGTCTGGATTCGAATCTGCGCCGCGGGATTCGTGCTGTAGAGGCCCTTCAGCGTTGTCGCATCGGAAGTCAGCACCGCCCCTATCCATTGCTGGAATGGAGCGAAGCTGGCTGCATCGGCCGAACCTGTGGAAGCAGTCTGAGCAACTGCCGGAGTCGCCATCAGCGCGGCAGCAAGCATTAACGAGATTCTTCTGATCCGATTCATGCTGGCTCCTTTCTGCTGAATCACTCTTCCCGCAAGTGCCGGCCGGTCAAGTTCACGAACACATCTTCCAGGCTCGCCTGTCGCGTTGTCAGGTGTTCGAGCACTCCGCCTTGCTTGTCGATCACCTCAAGCAGAGCGGGGATAGTCAGGTGCGGCTGCTTGACGTTGAGCGCGACCATGCCGTCATCCTCACGAACGGATTCGACGCTCGGAAGTCCTCGCCAGGCGGGCAGCGCCGCGCCGTCGGTACCGCTGACAGAAAATTCGACGACGTGATGTCCGCCGAGGCGAGTGATCAGTTCCGCCGGCGATCCCTCGGCGATGACCTGTCCATGATCGACAATGGCGAGCCGGTCGCATAGTCGCTCGGCCTCGTCCATGTAGTGCGTGGTCAGCAGGACAGTGCCGCCCGCGCGCTGAAAGTTCCGGATGATGTCCCATAGTTGTCGTCGGCTCTGCGGATCGAGACCGGTGGTCGGTTCGTCCAGAAACAGAATTTTCGGATTGCACACCAGCGCCGTTGCCACGGCAAGGCGTTGCCGCTGTCCGCCAGACAGTTTTCCCACCCAGGAGTCGGCCTTCTCCGTAAGCTGCAATTGGTCGAGAACTTCGTCGGTCGGACGCGGCTGACGATAAAAGCTGGCGAACAATTCGATGGTCTCGCGGACGGTCAGTTTGTCCGAGAGCCGCGTTTCCTGCAGAGAAATGCCCAGCCATTCGCGCATCTCACGCTCGTTCGCGTCCCATCTATGCCCGAGGATCGAGACCTCTCCGGAAGTTGGCGCGAGCAGGCCTTCCAGAATCTCGATGGTGGTCGTCTTCCCCGCCCCGTTCGGACCGAGAAGGCCGAAACATTCTCCCGTCTGGATCTCGAGGTTCAGCCCGCGCACGGCCTCGACTTTCCCGTCGTAAGTCTTGCGGAGATCGCGGCATTGGATCGCGGTGGGCATTTTTCAAGATTCTACCGGATATCTTTGCGATGGTCCTTTTAGCACGTCAGCGTTCAACGCTGGGTTCAACTACTGGGGGCAATAGTAGCTCTCCAACTTCAGGGCCGCCCTTGAAGAACCATCGTGAAACCAACGCGAGCCCAATAATGCGGGCCACGAGAAAACCCAATCCAATGAGTGTGTGTTGTCGCCAATACTGCAGGTACTGAATATCAGTGGAAGGCCTTATTTCGTAATCAGCATAGTGAACGAACGACTGGACATAGTCTGGAAGGTGGGAAAGCTCCATTAATGTGAATACTGTGAATAAAATAGCCAAGACTCGGCTGGCCAGGCAAACGGCGTTCTCTCTCGACATGGAAGCGTCCTCCCCCGGTAAATGATTCGCCTGCTAAAATACCGCATCTCTCGACGAAAGTCCGGCATCTCCTTTCCCATGCGCATATCGACGCGCGGCTTCGCGAGACGGTATTCTCTCCAAAACGCCCGTGTGTCGTTGACAAACACCTCACAATCGTCCGTACTCACCACGTGAAAGGAATTCGATTATGTTGCGCAGGACGTGCATATTTATCTCTCTGTTCGCCGTTTCCCTCTCGGCTTTCGCTCAGGAATCACGACATTTCGCCTTTCACTACACCTTCACTATTAAGAACCTTCCAGAAGGAAAAAAGATACGCGTATGGATTCCGGCCGCTCATTCGGACAGATTTCAGGAAGTCAAGATTATCTCCGCCAAAGGAGATCTGCCGCTCAAGAAGACTCACGAATCCCAATACGGCAACGATATGTACTTCGCCGAGGCGCCCAAAACCGGTCAGCAGGAACTGCACTTTGATGTCGAATACGATGTCGTACGCCATGAGCGTATCGCTCTCGAACCTTCGGCCCATGTTGTCGCCACTGCGCTGACGAAGAAGGAGCGCCAGGAAGACTTGCAGCCCTATGCGCTGGTGCCAATCACAGGCCGTCCAGCGGAACTGGCCGCAAAGGTTACCGAGGGAAAGACAGATGCGTTGAGCAAGGCACGCGCCATCTACGACTACGTCTTCACGACGATGCGCTACGACAAGACCGGCACCGGCTGGGGACGCGGCGACGTTCTCTACGCCTGCGACGCCAAAAAGGGCAATTGCACGGACTTCCACTCACTATTCATCGCCATGGCGCGGTCGCAAGGGATTCCCGCGCGATTCGAAATCGGATTTCCCTTGCCGCCCGACAAACACTCCGCCGAGATCGCCGGTTATCACTGCTGGTCGGATTTCTATGTCGAGGGAAAGGGATGGATCCCGGTCGACATCTCTGAGGCGTGGAAGCATCCGGAAAAGCGTAATTTCTTTTTCGGATCGCACGACGTGAACCGCGTGCAGTTCACAATGGGACGCGACCTCGAACTCAACCCGCGCCAGGATGGTAAGCCGCTGAATTACTTCGTCTATCCGTATGTCGAGGTCGACGGAAAAGAGTATCCGAACATCTCCGTCGCGTTCTCGTTTGCGGATGAGGGTTCTTCCGTTGCGATGAGGTGATTCTCGCGGCCCCTTTCGCTGTTCAACAGAAAAGCCGCCTTCGCGGGCGGCTTCGCTGCATTCACCTCCGAACAATCAAAAACATTACGGAGCAGTCACTGTAAAGTTCGCCGCGCTGGTGGCCGCGCCGCCCGTCGTTGTGATCTGAATCTTTCCGGTCTTCGCGCCAGACGGAACAGTTGCCGTGACTTGGGTATCGGAATTCACGGTGTACGTCTTGGCCGCAACTCCGCCAAAAGTAACTTTCGTTGTTTTCGTGAAGCTCACACCCGTGATTGTGACCGAGGTCCCGACCGCTCCGCTGCTGGGCGAAAACGACAGCAGCTGCGGAGTGACACGGTAGGTCACGTTGCTCTTCAGCGTTCCGGTGGGTAGCGCGACGTTGACAGTTCCCGTAATTGCCCCAGCAGGAACCGTGGTCGTGATTTCGCTGGCGGAGACTACTGTGTACGTGGACGACACTCCTCCGAAAGTTACTGAGGTGGCGCCGGTCAGGTCTGTTCCCAGTATCGTTACCGCCGCTCCTACCTTGCCGGAAGTTGTTGTGGTCCGGACGAACGCTCCCAGCCCATTCGTGACGTTAAATACGCTTCCGAGATTGCTCGCGCCGCCATTCAGAGTAGTTCCGTAGAACGACCCGTCAGTGCCTTGCAGGAGACCTCCATATGGCATGTCGCCATCGGTCCCGCTGAAGATGTGGAGGTTCTTCATCTTGTTGGCAGAGGTGAATTCGAAGACCACTCCGTTGTCATTCGCTCCCGACGCCGCGGTGCCGTAGAAATTGCCGTCCGTTCCCTGCACCAGCGCATCATGCGGCGAACCGCCATCCGTGCAATTCGTCTGGGTGCAGAAGTTATAGAGGGTCGTCAGCACCCCGGCCGAAGTGATTTTGAAAAGCGTGCCGGCGTTGTTCGTCCCGCCTACGGAAGTCGTTCCGTAGAAGTTTCCGTTAGCCGCGAGAACCAGGGCCGCTGCGGGCATGCAACCGTCGGTAGTGTCGAAGGTGTGAAGCGTCGTCAACTTGCCGGCGGTGGTGATTTCGAATACGGTTCCACAACTGTTCGTTCCGCCTGACATGTTTGTCCCATAGAAGGCGCCGTTGGTGGATTGCACCAGAGCTCCCTGAGGGTCAGATCCGTCGGCGCAATTGGTTTGCGAGCAGAAGGTGTAGAGCGTCGTCAGCGCACCCTTGGTGGTCATCTTGAAGAAGGTGCTGCTGGTCGTGCCATAGAGATTCCCGTCCGTGCCCTGCACCAGTCCAGCGGAGGGAGCCTGGCCATCGGTACAACCGCTCTGGGCGCAGAAGCTGTACAACGTGCTGAATGTTCCGCTTGGAGTGATTCTGTAAACTTCGCCGAAACCGTGTCCGCCCCCCTGGTAAGTGGTTCCGTAGAAATTGCCGTCGGTTGCCTGGACCAGAACTCCGTACGGATACTGCCCGTCGGTGCAGTTCAAGTGCTCGCAAAAACTGTAGAGCGTGGTCAACGTGCCAGTGGAACTGATCTTGAAGATCGTGCCGGCATTGTCGACGCCCCCATTGATTGTCGTGCCATAGAAATTTCCGTCGGTCCCTTGGATCAGAGATCCGAGCCCCGGATTGGCGCCGTCCGTGCCGTTAAAGCTCGCCAGACTGGTAAAGGTCTGTGCCGGTAATGCGACGGCCATCCCAAGAATCGCGCACAGCACCATGCAAGCTGTTTTCGGCGTGCAGATATTTCTCATGTGTTCCTTTCGATCGGAGTCGCGGCCGGAGTGAACTCGTGAGATGGAGCGAAAATCCACTCTACCCACGGAGCGCGCCGTACGTGTACCCTGGGCTAACGCGCGCAGAACGGCCCAAATTTACGTGGATTATGCCCTTCGTCAAGGGCGCTGTCAATCGTGCAGATATTTGCCTACTTAGCGGCTTGCGCCGCTAACTTCAACTTACGCTTGAAGGTGAGACCGCATGATTTGGGCCCGGTGGTTGAGGGATGTCCTGAGGTACGGCAACCGGCACTGAACTCGGATTACCGCTGCCCGGATTAGGCGCGTTGTCCTGGGACTCGCCCGGGCGCCTGAGGCTCGGTGCATTCGCCGGACGATCTTGCTTCTTAGCTTCTTCGTCCTCAGGTTTGGGCAGGATTACTTCTTTCTGCGTCCGAACGATCTTTTCGCCGCCAACCTTCATGGTTTCGACGCGCACAACCTCATCCCCGATGAATCGAACGAAATTCACATCCTGCGGCGGCTGGCCATAAATCCACTCTTCGTATTCGGCCCCGGTTTGATCCTTCTCACGGTCTTTGCTGGGCGGCTTGCCCATGGCATGAAGCACCATTTCGCTGTTCATCCCGACCAGGACATGATGCGCCAGAATGGCTTCCTTCACTTTCGGGGGCACGGTATCGAGGTAGGCCTGCTCTTTGCTTCGCGCATTGAAATCGAGTGCCGGGTAGACGAGTGCCCGAAGCTGGGCCGGAGTCATTTCCGGGACGTACTTCTCGAAGTAGATATCCAGATAGCTGCCGTGGGGATTGTCAATGTTTTGATCATTGGCAAGCGGAACGTCCTCTCCATTGGCTCCAACGACCTCAATGTGCTGATACCATTTCTTGCGTCGAATCGCGCCGCCATTCAGATCAAAATGAATGCAGTTGCCCTTGATGCGGACGTAGGAAATATGAGCCGGATCCCCCGGCCGGATCGCGGGTCCCGTAAGTGCGAGAAGCTGGTTCAATTCCTCACCGTTCGGAGTGAGCTGGCCGTCTTTCAGGTCAAGGCCCTTTGTCCCCATGGGAAACGAAGTGCGCGAATAGACAAGCTGGGTTTCGAAGTCGCGAATGATCTCGTAGCGCGTCTGCTCCGACATGTGCGGAGCATTCTTGGGAATCGAAGGGGCGACCGGTTTGTCTTGATTATTGGTACTGCTGGCCTGAGTTGGGGCCGAGGGCGAGTTCGTGTTCTGGGCGGAAACCGGTACGACAAGGAGGGAAAGGAACAGGGCGGAGGGGACGGTAAAGCGTTGCATAAAACACCCCAGGGCAATCTCAGGAAATTATAGCGCGAATGTGATGACAAACCAGAACTCCGCGACTGCCTAAAACGGCGACGGCGTGCCGTTGATGGCATTGCAGTGCTTTTAGCGTTGACAGCTAAGTACTTTTACGACAAACTTACTCCCAATCGCGCCTTCGCCACGGCCTTTCGAGGCGGCTTCGTTTCTGGCTAATCTAACGTTTTGCGAGTAGTCCCATGGGCGATTTGCCGCTTCCGGCAACCTCAGGCCCCGGTGTATTCAGCCGGACGGTTCAAACGGTTGCGTTCCAGGATTTCGATTCCGATCCGCCGCCGAGTTCAGATGGTTCCTCCCTGCTTGGCGTATTGCGCCGAAGTCTGTCGACGGGAACGCAATCGACCGACTCCATCTTGACCGCGGTTGCCGGGACGGCGCGCATTGTAAGCGGCGCCGACGGAACCGCACTGGCTGTCCGCACTAATGGAGTCGTTCTGTGCCGGGCCCGCAATGGCGAGATCGCCCCGGAATTTGGTGCGCCAGTGAATGTGGATTCGGGAATTTCGGGCGAGTGCCTGCGCAGCGCCATGACTCTGGTTTGTCATGACTCGGAAGAGGATGAGCGCGTCGATCCGGAAGTCTGCCGGAGATTGGGAATCCGTTCTATTGTTGTGGTCCCGTTGCGCAGCTCGACGGGCATGATTGGGATATTGGAAGCGTTCTCAGCCCGTCCGGATGCCTTTGACGGCGAGCAGATCAGTTCCCTGCGTGCGTTGGCAGAAATTGCCGAGGCGGCTTGCGAACGCGACCGGGATGCTCCGCCGATCGCGCTTGCGGCGCCGCCGACGATTATCCCGCCAGTATGGATTGCGCCGCCGAAATCAGCTTCAAAGTTCTCAAAATTTGAATTCGAAAAATTTCGACGGCGGCTCGCAGACAAGCGTTACTGGATTCCGGCGGTCACGGCGGTTGTTCTGCTAATGGTCGGGCTAGTCGTGCGATTGAGCTGGAAGCAAACTGGTGATGAGATTGCCGCCAGCGCGGCATCCCAGCCTCATGCCGTCGCGGAGAACACAGCGCCGCCTTCATCACCACAGATTGTTCCTCTCAAGCCCAATGCGGCAATCGTTGTGCATCAATCGACGCCTTCGACAGCCAAGAAAGTACTGCAGAATGCGGCAGACTTGCAGCCGGACACCGGCACAGGGGACGCTCCTATTGCCCTGAAGAGCCCGTCCGCTACCAACACCGGCGCGAAAGCCGCTCACCAACCGTCGAGTGCCGAGGACGTTGACGTACCGCCTCCGTCAATCGAAGCGGCGGAATCGTCTGCCCCGAGTGATTTACTTCGTGCCGTTTCGGGGCCGACGGAGATGCCGGCGTTCGGAGCGAAAGTTTCGCAAGGCATTGTTGAGGCAAGTCTCGTCCGTAAGGTGGATCCAATCTATCCGGTCGATGCGCGGCTTCGCAGATTGAGCGGCCCCGTCACTCTCGACGCCATTATTGGAGAAGATGGCTCCGTGAAAACTTTGTCAGTGGTGAGCGGCGCTGCGCTACTGGCGAATGCGGCCAAGTCCGCGGTGCGCGAATGGCGCTTCTCGCCCGCGAAGCTCGACGGCAAGCCGATTGAAAGTCAGAAGCGGATCACGGTGGTGTTCCGGCTTCCCCAATAACTTACTTTGGCAGCACCCTTTTTAGGTGAGGTTCAGCGCCTTCTTGATGGTGCCGCGCTCTTTCTGGATCTTGTCCTGCAACAACGTGATCGCGTAGATCAACTGCTCGGGACGCGGCGGGCAACCAGGAACATAGACATCCACCGGGATGACTTGGTTCACACTCTGGACCAACGCGTAATTCTGGAAAACTCCGCCGGAAGTTGCGCAGGCGCCCATCGACATCACCCACTTCGGCTCAGGCATCTGCTCCCAGAGCTGGCGGATGACGGGGGCCATTTTGTTCGAGACGCGTCCGGCGATGATCATCAGATCGCTTTGCCGAGGCGACGGGCGAAACACTTCAGCGCCGAAGCGCGCAATATCGAAACGCGACGCGCCCATCGACATCATCTCGATGGCGCAACATGCCAGCCCGAATGTCATGGGCCAAATCGAGCTCTTGCGCATCCAGTTGACGGCCGAATCGAGCGTGGTGAGGACGACGCCCTCGGGCGTGGGATTGCCGAAGGTCAGATCCTTGACGACCTTCTTGCCGTTTTTAAAGTCGACGTACGGGCCAAAGTTGAGTTCGCGCGACATTATGAGATTATTTTAAACCACGCGGGACACGAAGGGCACTAAGTCGCTGTCTCATAGCGTCAGCACAACCTTGCCGAACATCTGGCTTTTCTCGAGGTATTCGTGGGCCGCTCGCACTTCGCTCAGCGGGAATATGCGATCTACGATCGGCTTCAGTCGGCCAGCGAAAACATGGCCTAACACCTCGCGCAGTTCCCCCATGGTTCCCATATACGACCCGAGAAGCCGCAACTGCCGCGCAAAAAGATGGCGCAGATCAATGCTGACATTCGGCCCGGTCGTGGCGCCGCAGGTCACGAGCGTTCCGGCGGTCTTTAGAGAACGCACGCTCTCGTCCCAGGTGGCGGCGCCGACGTGCTCCACCACGATGTCGACGCCTTCTTTGTTCGTCAGCTTGCGGACTTCTTCCGAGATCTTCTGCTTGTAGTGATTAATGCCGTAATCGGCGCCAAGCGCCCGAGCCTTTTCGAGCTTCTCTTCGTTTCCCGCGGTGGTGATCACCCGGCAATGAAACATTTTTGCAATCTGGATGGCAGCGATCCCGACGCCGGAACTCGCTCCGAGAATCAGAACGGTCTGCCCGGGGCGAACACCGGCGAGTCCGACGAGCATGTGCCATGCCGTCACAAACACGAGCGGGACGCTGGCTGCCTGCACGAAGTCGAACAAATCGGGAATCGGAATCACATTTCGCGCCGGAACTGCGATCAGATCGCAGTTGCCACCATCAACACCGTTGCCGAGGACGGTAAATTCGCGACACTGATTCTGCAGTCCGGCGAGGCATTTCGCGCAGTGTCCGCAATAATGCATCGGCGCGACGATGACGCGCTGGCCAGTGCTGAACCCGGTAACGTATTCCCCGACTTCGGCAATCTCTCCAGCAATGTCGCTGCCGAGAATATGGGGCACATTCACTCCGGGGAGTCCTTTGCGAACCCATAGGTCCAGATGATTCAGGGCACAGGCTTTCACTTTAACCAGCACTTGATCTTTGCGCAGCTGCGGATCAGGGATGTCTTCGTATTGCAGAACCTCGGGACCACCGAACTGGTGAATGCGGACGGCTTTCATGGATTGCTCTCCGAGAATAACGGTACTACAACTCATAGCCCGTTCCGTTCTGGGAAGCGTCCCAAAATTATTCTCGCGTTTGTGATGTGGATCACAAAGAGAGACGATTCCGGGAAGTAGCATCCACATCGGCAAGAAGTGTCTAGAGGGCGTTTCCAGTGGGTACTGGACACGACTTGCCAAGTCGGTGAGTGGTCATCAGCCACTGCGGTTCGACTCCGCCGCCCTCGGTGGTCCACTCACGAAAGATTGTTGACACGCACGACCAATCGCGCCACCATAAGGAGACTTGGCGAGTCGTGTTCAGTTTTTACTGGTTTAACGCCAAAAGCCCCGGAGTGATGACCGGGGCTCTTGCTTTGCCCGATTGACTCCCTGCATCAGCCAACCGATAATCTTCAAAGCAGCTCATAATTCGCGTATGGACATCTACGAACAAATCGTCGAACTTCGGCGCCAGGGACGGCGGGGCGCGGTGGCCACTATCGTCAATGTCCGCGGATCGATCCCTTCCTTCCAGACCGCCAAAATGCTGGTTCGCGATGATGGATCGATCGTCGGCACGATTGGCGGGGGCTGCGTCGAGGCCGACGTCTGGCAGGCGGCACGCGAAGTCATGGAATCCGAGGCGCCCCGAACCCTAAAGTTTGACTTGAACCAGGACCCGAAATACGACACAGGCCTGGTTTGCGGTGGAACTCTCGAGATCTTCGTCGAGCCCGTTCTGCCTCCAGCGTTACTTTATCTATTCGGCGCAGGTCACGTTGCCTCGAATGTTTGCCGGATCGCCGCAAATGCAGGTTTCGAGGTCACTGTCATTGATGACCGCTCGTCTTACGCGACGAAAGATCGCTTCCCCGCCGCCCACGAAGTGCACGCGCTAGAGTTCGATGAGGCGATCAAGAAGTTCGATCCAAATGAGTCTTCATTCATCGTGATCGTAACCCGTGGCCATCGCGACGATATGCGCCTGTTACGCTGGGCGGTGCAAACGCGCGCCCGCTATATCGGTATGATCGGATCGAAGCGCAAAGTGATCGGCATCTTCAAAACTCTTCAGGAAGAAGGAATGCCCGCCCACCTGTTCGAGCGTGTGCATGCTCCGATAGGAATTGATATTGGCGCGGTAACTCCCGAAGAGATCGCCGTCGCCATCACCGCCGAGCTGATCGCCTTCCGCCGGCATGCAACCTCTGCCCTGCCGCACATGAGTTGGTTCGGCAAAAAGGCGCAAGATCCCCCAAGCGATTCCACAGCTGAGACCTCAAAGACTGGCGAAGAGAACAAGCGTTGTTGTTCGTAGGTCTTTCCGCCGAATGAATCCAAACAAAACGCCTCGCATTAAGGTTGCGCTGCGGATCATCACGCTGTCCGCTGTGGTGTTCTTTGTTGCGCTGCAGGTTTTGGTCTGGCGACGTACCCACCCCTCCATTCGGATGAAGTCCGCATCCGAGCTTGCCAAGCTACCTGTCTCAACGGATTCCTATCCGTGTTTGCGCGTCGATCGCGGGAACTCCTCAGAACTTCACGCCAGCCTGCAACAGTGCTTACCTGCCCTGAATAATGACGTCGCAATTGAGCAGTACGAGGTGGACTTACGATATGGCGCTTTCATATTGCGAAAAACGGATCTCTTCGTTCCCGACCGGATGCCGATTGCCTTGACGCGCGCTTATCGAAGCGGAGACCGCCATTCGCGCGCGTTCGGAAACGGCAGCCATCATCCGTTTGACATCTTTCCTTACGGTGATCAGTTTCCGTACACCTATATGGAACTGCTGCTCGGAGATGACCACTCGATTCATTACAGCCGCACCTCAGAAGGAACCAGTTACGTGGATTTCGTCGCTGAACATAGCGGGACGGCGGATTTCATCTTTCAGAAATCTCAGGTTCGATGGAGGGGCGATCACTGGGAGTTACATTTTCGAGACGGAACGGTATACCGGTTTCCTGACGCGTATCGCGCCAAGCGAGGGGTCGAAGGCGCTCTCACCGGAATGCGGAATCCGCAGGGCGATGAAATTACATTTCTCAGAGACCCCAGGCATAACCTGATCAGCCTCACGTCGCCGAGGCGTCATCAGCTTCGCTTTGCCTACGATGACCGCGACCGGGTCTCTGACGCGTCGGATGACAGCGGAAACTCACTGCGGTATTCCTACAATCCGAACGGCGATCTGAGTGAAGTCAGTCAGGGCGACCAGATCAAATGGCTTTATTCGTACGACACTTATGGAATGACCAGGGTTCAAGATTCGGATAAACACGACGTTCTCGTGAACGAGTACTCCCTCGGCAGAATATCCAGCATGACCATAGAAAACATCGGAACTTACAACTTCAACTATCTCGTCACTAGAACGGGCAAAATCGAAGGCACGATGGTGACTGACCCCGCTGGCAAGCAGACCATTTTCCGATTCTAGATTCTGCTCACTGACTTTCTCCTCAGATTCTGCTATCTTCCGCAACATGTTCCGTGCGCCCAGCTTTGGAGGAGTGATTCTCGCAGCCGGCGAATCGTCGCGCATGGGCACCGACAAGGCGCTGCTGGCGTGGCCCCCAGCAACTGAGGGGCGAACGGCTTCCTCTGAGACGTTTCTTTCCGCCGCCATCCGTTCGCTCGAGCGTTCGACCGATTTTGTCGTGATCGTTGCGGGGAAGAACTCAGGCGCATTGGCACCGATCATCTACTCCCTCGGGTCCTCTCTCGTAACGAATCCCGACCCAGACCAGGGGCAATTCAGTTCGCTGCAGGTAGGGCTTCGTGAAGTGATGAACCGCGGACGCGATGCCGCGATCATCACATTAGTCGATCGCCCGCCCGCCGCGATTGCGACGGTGGACCATTTGCGCCGGGCATTTGAGGCCGCGCCCTCGAATATATGGGCGGTTGTCCCGGAGTTCTCGGGGAAACACGGGCATCCGTACGTCATCGGGCGGGAGATGATCGAGCACTTCCTGCAAGCGCCAGCCACCGGCAACGCCCGCGACATTGAGCATCGATACCCGGAGCGCATTGAATACGTTTCCGTGGATGATCCATTCGTAGTGACAAACATTAATACACCCGAGGATTACGCCGCGCTGACCGCCAGATTGTCTTGAATGCGCGGTTCTTCCACGTTGCGCAATCGTCGCAACCCACGTTATCGTCAAATTGCATGAATCCTGTCAGCACAAACAGTACAACCCTTTCCAGCCGGGACTTTGTCGAATTGGTCTTGCGGATCGCCCCACAGGCAGCGGCGTTTGATTGCGATGGAACGCTCTGGTCGGGCGATGCCGGGGAGACATTCTTTGACTGGGAAATTCGAACGGGCGTGGTCAGCACCGAAGTGGCCCGCGCCATGCGTGCCCGCTATGCCGAATACAAAGCAGGAAAAGTCAGTGAAGAGGATATGTGCGGCGAGATGGTCACGATGCACAAGGGCCTCGCCGACGCCGCGGTTATGAGCGCCGCAACTGAATTCATGGGATCCGTTTTCCCCGGGCATGTTTTCCCTGAACTTCGGCAACTCGTCGACCGGTTGCACGACAACGGCTGCGAAGTGTGGGCGGTCTCGTCGTCAAATGAGTGGGTGATTCGCGCAGGCATGGCGCAATTCGGAATCACTCCAGACCGAATTCTCGCTGCCAAAGTTGCGGTCGAGAACGGCATCCTGACAGATCGTCTGCTGCGCGTTCCCTCCGGGCCTGGCAAGCCCGAAGCGTTGCGCGAAGCAGTCAAGAAGGAGATCGATGCTGCGTTCGGCAATTCGCGTTGGGACACGGAAATGTTAGCGATGGCGCGGCACGGCTTTGCTGTGAACCCGAATCCTGATCTGGAAGCCCTTGCCCTGGAGCGAGGCTGGACCGTTTACTATCCGGACGGAACGAATCGGAAGTAGGCGGTCCCGGATCGCGGAAAGTAAAGGTCAGCCCTCAGGACTCGAAACTAGAAACTCGAAACTTCCGTCATGTACTCTCCCCAACTGCTAGATCATTTCCAGAATCCGCGCAATGCGGGGGATGTCACCAATCCCGATGCCACCGCCGAGGTCGAGAATCCCGTGTGCGGCGATGTCGTTCGATTGACCCTGAAAATGAAGGATGGAAAGATCGCCGAAGTTGCATTCAAGGCTAAGGGGTGCGTTCCGGCGATGGCTTGCGCGTCGGCGTTGACGGAGTTAGTCGTCGGAAAGAATATTTCCGACGCACGCGCTATCCGCGACGAGGACATCATCACAGCAGTCGGCGGGCTTCCACAGGCCTCCACTCACGCCGCGCAACTGGCTCTCGACGTTTTGTCCGCCGCATTCCGCCAACTTAAATAAAATCAACACATGGGATCTGATTACTCCGTCCGACGCATTGCCTGCCTGCAGCCCAGCGCCACGGGCATTCTCGACGCTGTGGGCGAACTCGAGCGGGTGGTCGCGTGCACGCGATATTGCGCCGACGTGGTTCCTGCTGTGGCGGATGGCTCCCGCGCGATCCTGGCCGACTCCTGGACCGCGAATGCGGAGCAGATCGCGGCTGCTCATCCCGATCTCGTCATCGCCTCCGTTCCCTATCAGGAAAAGGCGGTTATCGAGATCCTGAAGTCAGGAGCGCGTTTTCTTGGACTTGCTCCCAAAAATCTCGACGACGTTTACGCCGACATTGCAACCATTGCCGGACTGGTGGGCGCAGCCGAACGCGGAGATGAGGTGATCTCCGCCATGAAGCAAGCGATCGAGCAGGTGCGGAGTCGAGTATCGGCCAGGTCGCGCCCGACGGTCTTCTGCGAAGAGTGGGGCAAGCCGGTCATCGCCTCACAGAGGTGGGTGGCCGAGTTGGTCGAGGCTGCTGGCGGGGCGTTTCTCGGCGAGCCCGGCCGGACGATTCCTGCGGCTGACCTTGCAGCGCTTGATCCCGACGTGCTCGTCGCGGCATGGTGCGGCGCAGGCGATCGCGTTCCGCTGGAAAAGATCGTCGCCGAGCGCGGATGGCAGCGAACATCCGCTGCCCGCTCCGGACGCGTCTTCTGCGTTCGCGACGAATTCCTCAATACTCCGGCGCCCACTCTACTTAGCGGCTTGGATGCGCTGGCCTTCGCGATCCATCCGGAACTTTTCCCGCAACCGGAAGGAATCCGTCAGGTTACGAGAGTTCGTGCCGAAAGCGCAGAGGATTTGGCCTACTGAGTTAACATTTCACTATGGCCGTCACCACGCGAATCGAAGAAGTGCGGAACGAACTCAATGAACTGGCGCAGTCCGCGCCCACTGCGCAAGAGCTTATGCGGATGATGGTCAAGCTCCTGCATGACCGCATGCTCAAGTACAACTGGGTGGGCTTCTATCTGCTCGAGCCTGGGACAAAGCCTCCTGTGCTGGTGCTGGGGGCGTTTGAGGGCGCCATGACGCCGCACACGCGCATTCCATTGAATCAGGGAATCTGCGGCGCCGCGGCTTCCAGCGGGCAGACTGTTGTCGTCGATGACGTCAACAAAGATCCGCGCTACCTCGCCTGCTCACTGGAAACGAAATCTGAGATCGTCGTGCCTGTCTTCGTGAACGGCAATGTCGTCGGCGAGCTCGACATCGACAGCCACTTCCCTTCCGCATTTACCTCCGAACATCAGGAACTGGTTCAGCACTGCGCCATGCTGGTCGGCAAGAAACTGGAACAAGCCTCGGCATGAGAGTGGAAAAAGGCAAGGTGCGCGCCCCGGAGATCGGCCGGGTGTGGCTGAACTCTACTCCGCTGAGCTTTCGGCAATTGCGCGGGCGCATCGTGCTGGTCGATTTCTGGGACTACACCTGCGTCAACTGCATCCGCACGCTGCCCTACGTGCAGGCGTGGCATGAGCGCTATCGCGATAAGGGCCTCACGGTCATCGGAGTCCACACGCCTGAGTTCACCTTCGCCCAATATGAATCGAACGTCGAGCGAGGTGTGCGCGAGTTTGGACTCACGTATCCGATTGTCATCGATAGCAATCGCGAGATTTGGAAGGCATTTGCCAACCGCTACTGGCCGACGAAGTATCTGCTCGATAAAGATGGATACCTGCGCTACGGGCACTTCGGCGAAGGCGGTTACGCCGAGTGCGAGCAGGTGATCCACGAACTTCTTCGCGAGATCAATCCGAAAATAGAACTTCCGCCGCTAATGGAACCCGTCCGCGAAGAAGATCATGTCGGCGCGGTATGCTTCCGGCCCTCGGGCGAACTCTATTTAGGCAATCGTCGCGGACGCATAGGCAATGACGGGGGATTCAAGGAAGATCAGATTGCCGATTACGCCCATAGCGGCAAGCTTGAGGAAAACTTTTTCTATGCCAACGGACGATGGGCATCAACCGCGGAATACTTCGAGGCCACTGAAAGCGGTCCTCACACTTTGCGATTGAAATTTGAGGCGTCCGCCGTAAACTTGGTCATGGCTTCGCCCCATGCGCCGACATCGGAATTGTCGATTCGGCAGGACGGCAAGCCTCTCTCGCGCCAGCAATGCACCGGAGACACGCGATTTCGTTCCGATGCAAATGGGATAGAAGAAAGCTACGTCGTTGTCGACTCGGCCCGGATGTATTTCCTCGTCGACAACCACGAATTCGGCGAGCATGAATTAGAGCTGCGCTGCTCTGCGGGCGTAGCTGCCTTCGCGTTCACTTTCACAAGTTGTGTCGATCCCGTCGGCAGCGCATTGCAGGAAAGTGCACAGCCATGAAACGCGTCGTTGCAGGACTGATCGTCCAGAATGGCAAGCTCCTCGTATGCCAGCGCACGCGTCATCAGACAATGCCGCTCAAGTGGGAATTTCCCGGTGGAAAGATCGAAGAAGGCGAACAGCCGCGGGATGCGCTTCGCCGGGAGTTAGAAGAAGAGCTGGGAATTCAGGCGAAGATCGGAAACGAAATTGCCAGAGTTCAGCATGAATATCCCAATCGCGCGATGGTGGAGTTGCGTTTCTTTGAAGTCAGGGATTATCAGGGCGAACTAGAGAACCGCATTTTCAAAGATATTCAGTGGTCTCTGCCCAAGGACCTGCCGAAATACGATTTTCTCGAAGCCGACCTGACGCTGGTAAACGATCTGGCGGCGGGAAAGCTGCTTGAGTCGACTTAGCCTCCGCCGCTTACCGAGGCGTACATCCACGCTACCGATAGCGCAATCACGACAACCGTCGTTGCCCACGCAACAATGTTCAGAAAACGCGTATTCGTGTATTCGCCCATCAAGTCTTTCTTGTTCACGAGAATCAGCATAAAGATCAGTACAAACGGCAGCACGACTCCGTTGAGGACCTGCGACCAAATGACGATTCTCACCAACTGCCCTGAGGGGATCACCAGCACTAGCGCCCCGCCGGCGATGATCAGAAAGGTATACAGCCAGTAGAAGAATGGAGCATCTCCGAATTTCAGTCCGACGCCAGATTCAAACCCCAAGCCTTCGCAGACTGTATATGCAGTAGAAAGCGGGAGAATCGATGCCGCGAACAAAGATGCGTTAAACAGTCCCACCGCGAAAAGAATGTAGGCGTAATCGCCCGCGAGAGGCTTTAAAGCCTGCGCTGCGTCCGCTGCGTATTTGATATCGCGGAACCCGTGGACATACAGCGTGGCTGCGCAGGCCACGATGATGAACCATGCGACCACGTCCGTGAAGATGCATCCGGTGACAACGTCGAGACGCGACGCGTTATATGCGCGGCGGGTCACGCCTTTCTCGACGATCGAAGACTGCAAATAAAACTGCATCCACGGCGCAATCGTGGTTCCGACTACACCAATCACCATGAAAAGGTACGCCTGATCCCGGAAGGCGTGCACATCGGGCGGCTTGAATGTGGCGATGGTCGCATCCTTCCAGAACGGATGGGCGAGAATCCCCGCAAAGATGTAGGTCACATAAAAGAAAGAGGCCGCCAGGAAGACCTTTTCGACGCTCTTGTATTGGCCCTTCACTACGATTAACCACACGATCACGGCACAGATCGGCACGGTGTAGATGCGCGGCAACGCAAACAATTCCAGGCTCGTAGCTATCCCGATGAATTCCGTAACCACGTTTCCGAAGTTAATGACAAGAATGCCGAGCATCATCAGGAACGTGATGCGGAGCCCAAACTCTTCGCGAATAAGGTCGCTGAGTCCCTTGCCGGTAACCGCCCCCATGCGGGCACACATTTCCTGCACCACGATCAGCGCGAGGGTGACCGGGATCATGGTCCACAGCAGCAGATGTCCAAATTGGGCCCCTGCCTGGGAATAGGTCAGGATGCCGCCGGCGTCGTTATCGACGTTGGCCGTGATGAATCCGGGCCCGACTACGGCGAAGAACAACAGAATTCGGGTTTTCCAACGCCTCAGGAACCTCATTCGCACTTTTCAGAGACATAAGGATGGAACAATTTGGCCTCAAACGACGCCACAGGATAAATGCCCACAGCGAATCTGACCAAACGAAAAGTGCTCAGGACATCAACAACAGGAAACTTTGGGAATGAGAACGGTCGAAAAGCGAAAGCCGGAAGCCGGAACTTACAGTTTTGCCCGCAACATGCTGATCACGTCATCAGAGGTGATGACTCCGGTCAGCTTGTTATGTTCATCGACTACAGGCAGAGTCTGCAGATTATATTTGTCGAACAATTCGGCGACTTCGTTGTCCCCGACGCCTTCGTGCGCCAGGACCAGCGGTTCCTGGCTCAGTGAGAGCATGGGAGTCGTGGTCGGCGCGAGAACAATTCGCGCGAGCGGAACCGCGGCCACGAGGGTTCCGTTTGAATCGACAAGGTAAATCGTGCTCACCGCTTCCACGCCGCCTTCGAACTCGCGCAGGGAATCGATGGCGTTCTGGACCGTGGCGCTGACTGGCAAGGCAAGAAACTCGGTCGTCATGCGGCCCGCGGCGGTCTCTTCTTTATGCTCCAGGAGCTCGACGACTTCCTGCTGGGCCTCGGGCTCCATCTGAACGAGAATCTGTTCGGTCCGGTCCTCGGGCAGATCGCCGAGGAGATCGGCAGCGGCATCGGGATCCATTTCTTCGACGATGTCGGCGGCGCGTCCCGAATCCAGCGATTCGACAATGGCTTTCTGAACCTTGGGTTCGACTTCCTCGAGCGCCTCGGCGGCAGTTTCTTCGTCCAACGTCTGGAATACTGCCTGCCGCTCGTCTGGCGCCAGTTCTTCCACGATGTCGGCAATGTCGGCCGGATGCAGCTTCGCCAAGCCTTCATGCGAGATCTTCAGCTTGACTCGCCGCGCCGGGTCGGTCTCGATGACGTCAACAAACTTCCACGGGATGCTTCGCGGCGGGATCTTTCCCAACAGAATTTGCAACGCAGGACGGGGCGCAACTCCGCGCAACAAGCGCCGAAGGGCGCCGCGGGCACCCACATCCACCGATTGAACTCTCAAAACAGGCCGGCCCGACGCGGCATCTTTCGGGGGATCGAACTCGAGATCGACGTCATTAACCCGGACCACCTTGCGCCCATTGACATCGATCACCTGCTGATCCAGCAGGTCGCGCTCGAGCAGGAACAGTCCCTCGGTGCCGTTGGCAGCAGGCCAATCGCCGGAGGCCGTGCTCGTCCGCACTCCTCCGTTGATCGCCGAGACTGCGGTGAACGGCAGGAGCCGGTTGCCGGACTTCGTTTTGACGATCAGTGAGGCGATACGGGAACGGTCTTCCTGCGGAGCCAGTGTGATTTCGCGCACGCGTCCTGCCGCGCCGGACGGGTCATACACGGTGGCGCCGAGCAGTTCGGTAAGCGCGAGAGTCGACATACCGCCTAGAGCATAACCAACTCGCACGAATTTCGAAACGGATTTTTCCGAAATTCCGAAAGAAAATTCCTTAGATCGAACTTAAGTAACGCGCCTTAGAGCCAACCGCAGACTTCGGACCTCAGACTTCACGGTCCAGTCCAGCTCCGAGTCTGACATCCAGCCCGTATAATCAAATTGAAGCGTGCGCCTCATCTTCGATATCTTCGGGCAGACTCTCCGCAGCCTCTGGGCACATAAACTCCGGTCATTTCTGACCATGTTTGGCATCGCCTGGGGCGTCGGCTCCCTGCTCCTGCTGGTCGGACTCGGCGAGGGATTCCGCGCCGGCAATCGCAAGCAGTTCGACTCGCTCGGTGAAAATGTCATGTTCATCTGGTCGAGCCGGGCGCCGGTCATGCAGGGAAGTTTTACGGCGCTGCGGCAGTACTACCTCACCTACCGCGACTATCAGGACATCCTCACGCAGTGTCCCAGCGTCGGGGCGGCGGTTCCGGTCATCTCGCGCAACGACATTCGCGCCGTCAGCGATTTCTTTCAGGCCAGCGGGCAAATCAATGGCGTCCCGCCGGAGTTCAACCGGATCCGTTACAACCCCATCAATGAAGGCCGCTGGCTGAACGACATGGACGAGCAGCAACGCCGCCACGTCATTGTCCTTGGCGATGAGACGCGCCGGACGCTTTTTCTTGGCCGCCCCGCCATCGGCAGCACGATTCTGTTAAATGGAATTCGCTTTACGGTGATCGGGACCATCCAGCGGATCGGCCACGGCGATAACAACACGCAGAATCTGAAAAACTACATTCCCTTTTCAACGATGCACGAGTACTTCCCACCGTTGAATGCGGGGACCGACCCCGACGTCATTTCGATGATCAACTATCAGCCTCGGTCGCGAGCCCTGCATGCAACCGCACGCGAAGAGGTACATCGCATCATTGGCCATAATCACAATTTCGATCCCGAGAATCCGGACTCTTTCGACGAATGGGATACGGTCCGCACGGTCGACCAGGTAGGCAAGATTTTTGACGCGATGAATATGTTCCTGGGCAGCGTGGGATTAGTCACCCTCGCTCTGGGCGCGATTGGAATCATCAACATTATGCTGGTCGCTGTCGCCGACCGCACTCGCGAGATCGGGCTGCGCAAGGCCATCGGCGCGACAAACAGCAGCATTATGTTTCAGTTCTTCGTAGAAGGCGCATTCCTGACGCTTCTCAGTGGCGGAATCGGAATTGCCGGGGCTGCGGCTTTGATGGCCGCGCTCTCGGGAGTGAATCTGGGCCAGGGATTCGATCCTCCCAAGCTGGTCGCTTCGACGGCGCTGCTCGCAGTGGTTTCATTAAGCGTCGCGGGGATGGCCGCAGGACTCTATCCCGCTCGCCGCGCCGCGTCCCTGGAACCCGTGGAGGCGCTCCGCAAGGAATAAACATGCTCACCGACCTCCTCAAACAGGCTTATGCGGCGATGCGTCACGATCTGCGCCGCACATTGCTCACCATGGCCGGAATGGCCTGGGGCATTGCCACCGTCGTTCTCCTACTTTCCTACGGAAACGGATTCGGGCACGCCATCGAAGCCATTTTTCAGAGCTTCGGCGCGACGGCTGTCGGAGTCTTCCCGGGACGCACATCGCAGCAGGCCGGAGGCAACAAGGCCGGCGTCCCGATTCGGTTCACGAATGACGACATCGATCTGCTCGCGAACAATCTTCCGCTCTGCCGGCATGTCGTTCGCGAATCCGACAAGCAATCTACCGTTCAGAACAACAACCGCTCATTCACGTTCACGGTGATGGGCCTCGATCCGGCGATCCAGGAGATATGGAATCTCGACATCTCGGAAGGACGATTTCTGAACGATGCCGACAACATGCAACATGGTCTGTACGCCGTCATTGGCTCGGAGGCGCGTGACAAGCTCTTCTCCGGAATGCCCGCCTTGGGACAGGACATCCGCATCGATGGCGTGACATTTCAAATCGTTGGCGTGGGAGCCCCGCGCATGCAGGAAGGCGACAACGACAACAATCGGGTCGTGTATATCCCCTACAACTCGATGGACGTCCTGAAAGACAATCATTATCTCGATGGCATTTGGCTCGACTCACAGGGACTGGATCACGACAAAATGGACAAGACGATCCGCGAAACCCTTGCCACCGCGCACAATTTCAAGCCCGATGACAATCGCGCCGTATTCGTTTTTGACGCGCAGAAGCAGCTTTCGCAATTCGGTATCATCACGATGGCGCTGAAGGTGTTGCTGGCGTTTATCGGAACGGTAACGCTGGGAATTGGGGGCGTCGGACTGATGAACATCATGCTGGTCTCGGTAACGCAGCGGACGCGCGAAATCGGCGTAGAAAAGGCGCTGGGAGCACGGCGGCATCACATTCTTTTTCAATTTCTCGCTGAGGCGATGGTCATCACCGCGGCAGGCGGAGTCTTAGGGATCATTCTTTCCTATGCGGTTTCGATTCTGGCCGGGCGGATCACGTTCTACAGCGCGCTCGCCTCTCATGCGGAAGCTGCCGACATTCGACTGATTGTCTCCCCCATGATTCTCGTGGTCGCAACAACCATTCTCGCCGTCGTAGGAGTGGTCAGCGGAATGGTTCCGGCGCTGCGCGCGGCCAATCTCGATCCCATCGAAGCACTGCGCTACGAGTAGCGCCCCAACGAAGGAAAAGAAAAAGAACGGGAGTGGAGTCACTCCGGCTCGCTCGATCGCGCTGATTGCCATGCGGCGGAGGTCATCAGCGCATCGAAAAAGGTGCTTGCACACGGTAGTCTCGACCGCGTACATCCGCACCCAAGCTGGAATGCTCAGGAAGGGCCGCAGAACCCGCTCAACATGGGGAAAACATCCACTGCATAGCGATCGGCTTTACGCCTGTCGGTCAGAGCGGGATGGCGATCATGTGCTCGCCCAGACACCAATAGCCGTGACCCTGCGCACGCAGGCCGTAGAATGGACACGCATGCCTGACGACCTGCTTTCGCGAGTGCCTCCACCGGCCGACGTGCGCATCGCCTATGGCCGCGATCCGAATCAGTTTTTCGATCTGCGGTCACCATTGGGCGCAAAAAGCAGTAAGAAGTTGCACCCGCTTGTGATCAACATCCATGGTGGATTCTGGCGCGCCAAGTACAATCTCGATCACGCCGGGCATTTCTGCGCGGCGCTAACCGCTGAAGGCCTTGTCACAGCAAATCTTGAATACCGTCGCGTTGGCAATGAAGGGGGAGGCTGGCCCGGCACGTTCGAGGATATCCGCGCGGCTTATCAGTTTCTGGTTCAGCACGCGGGTGATCGCTCCATCGATCCTGCGCGAATCGTCGTGACAGGACATTCCGCCGGCGGACAGCTTGCGTTGTGCCTCGTAGCCCATGAACCGAGCGTGACCCGGGTCGTCTCCCTGGCAGGAGTGGTTGATCTGCGCCGCACGTACGGCCTTCACCTCAGCAACAACGCCGTCGTGGAATTTCTGCGTGGAACGCCTTCCGAAGTGCCCGACCATTACCGTGAGGCTGACCCAACCGAGCTTTCAATTCCGCACGCGCAGCAATGGCTGATCCACGACCTCGACGACGAAGATGTGCCGCCTAGCTTCAGCCGTGATTACGTATCGAATAAACAAAAGCTCGGCGGAAATCGAAAAGAAAACGTGCACCTCGTCGAGATTGCCTCGGCAACTCATCTCGATCTCATCGATCCGCAATCAAGCGCCTGGGAAAAGGTGAAGGGGATTGTATTGCGACTGGCGTTTTGAAGTACACCCAAATGACCATCTTTGATTGAGATGTGCGTTCCAGAATCTGTACGCAATCAGCACGAAAGAAGTTTGCTCGCACGCTCTGATCTTGCGTACAATTCCATCAATTCCCAACACATTTCCGCGATCCGGGCCTTGCGAACCCGTTTGGCGCAAGAACAACAACCTATGGCGCGCAGCAATATACGGGGCTTAGCTCAACGACACTGCCTTCCGGAACAATCATTGTACGCGATGCTGTTTCAACTACTGCGCAATAACCGGCACTCCCTAAAAACTTCGCTCTGCCATCCCTTATAATCGTCGGTCACACAGAGAGGAAATCCATTGCCCTTCGACGACCTCCGCCAGTGGATGGCCGCGCTCGACCGCGCCGGCGAACTCAAGCGCATACAGACCGAAGCTGATCCGATCCTCGAAATTGCCGAGATCACCGATCGCGTTTCGAAGAGCCGCGATGCCAAAGGCGCAGCGGGAGGTTCGGCCTTGCTCTTCCAGAATTGCAAAGGCCGCCCGGGTTCGCAGCTTCTGATTAATCAGTTCGGCTCTGACGCGCGGATGAAGATGGCGATGGGCGTGAACTCTTACGATGAGATCGCAGCGCGCATCCGCATGTTTATGGACATGAAATCCCCACAGGGATTTCTCGACAAGCTGAAGATGCTGCCGCTGCTCACCGAAGCCGGAAAGTTTTTCCCGCGCTCCGTCGCTAATGGGCCGTGCAAGGAAGTAATTAAGCGCGACAACTTCTCGCTGTTCGATTTTCCCATCCTGAAATGCTGGCCCAAAGATGGCGGACGCTTCATTACCCTGCCCTGCGTCACGACGCGTGATCCGAAATCAGGCAAGCGCAATTTAGGCATGTACCGGATGCAGGTTTACGACGAGCGCACCACCGGAATGCACTGGCAGCGGCAGAAAGTCGCGGCCGAACATGCGCGCCAACGGATGCGCGATGCCGTCGAAGGGAAATCGGCTGCGGTGGACATTATGGCTCGCTCTTCCGGCGGCAGCGTTCTCGCCAACGGAGACCGCCCGTCGGGCAAGATGGAAGTCGCAGTGGCAATCGGCACCGATCCGGTGGTCACGTTCGCCTCCATCGTCCCCGCGCCGCCCGACATCGAGGAATATCTCGTCGCCGGATTCTTGCGCGGCGCACCCGTCGATCTAGTGAAGTGCGAGACGGTCGATCTGGAAGTTCCTGCGGCTAGCGAAATTGTTCTCGAAGGCTACATCAAGCTCGACGAACTCCGCACCGAAGGCCCATTCGGTGATCACACCGGCTTTTATTCTCTCGAGGATCTCTATCCTGTCTTTCACCTCACCTGCATCACGCACCGCAAAGATCCGATCTATGCCGCAACAATTGTGGGTAAGCCTCCGCAGGAAGACGCGTACATGGGCAAAGCGGTCGAGCGGATCTTTCTGCCGCTCATGCGCTTGAATATTCCGGAACTGATCGACATCAACATGCCAATCGAAGGCGTGTTCCACAACCTGATGATCGTTTCGATCCGCAAGTCATACCCCGGGCAGGCGCGCAAGGTGATGAACGCCATATGGTCGCTCGGCCAGGCGATGTTCACGAAATGCATCGTTGTCGTCGATGAAGATGTCGATGTGCAGGATATCGGGGACGTGGTGCTGAAGGTCTTCAATCATATTGATCCCGAGCGCGACATTCAATTCACTCTCGGACCTGTGGATTCTCTCGACCACGCCAGCCGGTTGCCCGATTTCGGATCGAAGATGGGCATCGACGCCACGCGAAAGTGGGCCAGTGAAGGATTCACGCGCCCGTGGCCGGACGAGATTGTGATGGATTCTAAAACGAAAGCGCTGGTCGACGGCAAATGGAACGCTCTCGCCAAAGAACTGGGATTGAAGTAGTCCTCAATTTTCGATTTTGATTTTTGTTGCCGTGGTTATCGGAATACTCCGAATAGAGTTCGTGCGCCCCAAGCCGCGCCACCTCCAAACAGCGCAATGAAAAAGACTCCGATACAGCTATTTGACACCGTGCTTGTGCTCCAGCCCCGGAGCACGGACACCAGTCAAAGGGCAAACAACAAAATTGCGCACGCACCAAGAAGTTTGAGCAGCATGATTTCCCCGCCTCCATGAAAGGGACCATCGACATTTTGCCGCCGGGCAAGAACGACGTCAGTGATGGCTGTCACGCTCGAAGGCAAGCCGAAGGCCATCTCTCTGAGCTACTTCGGAATCGATCCGCTAGAGTTGTCTGATTTCTCGCGCAACCGCTCATATCCCGAACACACCAGTACGGGCAGCCGCGGATACTTCGGAAAACTCGGATTCGTCGCGGAGAACTGGCATTGATAAAAAATCGAGCCGCGGTCGGAGGCGATCATTCGCATGAATCGGCAATCCGCGCAAAGGCCGATCCGCAGCGGCTTAGATTCTGTTCCCTTCTCCCTCACATCACCAGAATAGCTCCTGGGCTGAACGGGGGATGCGCGAGACGTAATCTTCGAGCTCTCAAAGTTGGGTCTGATCGCACCTTTTTACGACAACCTGAAGAAAAATTCATCAAACTTTGACCCAGTTTTCCACGGAAAGGCCTTGAATCCCCCCAACTTGCTCTGTTATAAGGCGTTCCATTCAAAAGGGGGATCGTAAACGTGAGACTCTCCGCAAGCAGTGTCTTCGTGTATCCGCTTAAGTCCCTTCGGCTGTTCTTCTTCATTTTGTTAAGCGTCGTGTTGGTGAACAGCGCTTCTTTCGCCCAGCAAACGTTGGGCGCCATTACAGGCACGGTCACTGATCAGTCGGGAGCTGTCGTCTCCGGCGCCACTGTGCAAGCCGTCAATCTCGCGACCAACCTGGAAGTAAGTGCTCGAAGCAAAGCAAATGGCTCTTTCTTGATCCCCGACCTTCCCGGGGGAACGTATAGGGTCACCGTCACAAAAGACGGCTTCAAAACGGAGACGCACACTCAAATTCTGGTATCTGGGAGCCGCACGACCACGGTGGATACTTCTCTCGTTGTGGGCTCGGCCGGTACCACAGTGGAAGTCAACGCCGTGCCCTTAATGAACCAGGTGGACACTACGATCGGCTATGTCGTCGATACCAATACCATCGAAACGACCCCACTCGGCACCGGCAGCTTCACGCAACTAGCCATTCTGAGCCCTGGCGTGCATGCTGACTTCCTTGGCGGAGGCGGAGCGAACACCGGCCTTGGCAATCAGGCTATCTTCGCCAACGGAAACCGCGACACCAGCAATGCGTTTTCCTTGAACGGAATCAGTACGAACAATCTCTTTAATGGCAATTCCACCAGCCAGGTCGGTGAGAACCGTTTTGTGCTCAACACCGGTGAAAACTTTGGCGCGGGCGGCACCATCCAAACCAGCACGTCAGTGTACAGCGCGATTGGCCAGGCTCTTCCCACGCCACCTCCCGATGCCATTCAGGAGATCGCCGTCAACTCTTCGCAATACGATGCCACCCAGGGCAACAACAGCGGCGCGCACATCAGCGTGCTGACGAAATCCGGCACGAACACGCTGCATGGTTCCCTCTGGGAACAGTGGCAGAACAGCGATATGAACGCCACGCCGTTCTTCTACAATGCGGCTGGCATCGATCCCCTCACCCATCAACCTTTTCTGCCGCTCCCTTTTCTGAATCGCAACACTTTTGGTGGGACCATCGGCGGGCGGATTATCAAGGATAAACTGTTCTACTTTGGGTCCTATCAGGGAGTGCGCATTTCCGATCAGGCCGCTTCCACCAAAGACGTTACTGTGCCTTTGGGTTTGACCAATGACCGAAGTACGCAGGGCATCATTAACATGATCCAGGCGACCTACGGCCAGACAATTACCTCCAGCCAGATCAATACCGCAGCCGCGAATCTGTTGAATGCCAAGCTTCCGAACGGCCAGTATCTGATCCCAAGCGCGCAGTACAACGCGACACAGGGAGTGACGCTGGGCTACGATGCCGTCGTTCAGGGACCTAATACCAAAGCCAGCGTTGACCAAGGAATCGCCGGTATTGACTACGTTGTAAGCACCAAGGATCGATTGTCCGGTAAATACTATTATCAGAACAATCCCACCACCAATCCTTTTGGCGCGGTCGGTTCGCTACTCGGATTTGCCCAACAGCTTTCCGCCGGGAGCCAGGTATTTTCCCTCTCGAACTCCGTCGTGCTCTCTCCCAATCTCACCTGGGAACAGCACGTGGGTTTCACTCGCCTGAAGGCTTACGCAACCACGTCAAAAGACTTTGCTCCGGGTCCGCTGGGCATCAGCCTGCCTGGTGCGGCGACTTTTCCTGACATCTCAATCAGTACGACCGATCCGACGATCAGTAGTGGCGTGGAGTTCGGCCCGAGCACCAGCTTTGGCGATGGTGGCATGATTCAGAATCAATGGGAGTACGGGACTTCCGCGGTTTGGGTGAAAGGAAAACACATCCTTAGCGTAGGGGCAACCTGGGACCACACCCAACTCAACATCCTCAACTACAATACAAATACCGACACTCTCTACTTTCAGACTTTTCTTGATTTTGTAGAAGGCACCTTGCACGGCGGCGATGAGTTCGCTGGCTCGGCAAGCCGCTACTATCGCTCCGATACCATCGGCACCTACATTAACGACAATTTCAAGCTGCGGCCAAACCTGACGATCACCGCCGGAATTCGTTGGGACATCGACGGACCGCTCTCCGAGAAATACGGCAAGCTCACGACGTTCGATCCGACCAAATACAATTACACCCAATGCACCGTCGGTGGAGCTCCCGCGGACCCGGCTGTGACGTTTTACAACGGCGGCAGTTGTGATGCAGGGACTGACCAGATCAACAGCTCTGGACTGGAAATCGCCTCAGGAGCCGGCGATTCGCTCATGAAGAACCACCAGTGGGGCTTCGCGCCCCGTATCGGCATTGCGTGGGCCGTGACCCCGAAGTTCACCGTGCGAGCAGGCTATGGCATGTATTATGATCGCGGCGAGCTCTTCAGCTACCTATCTCCAAGCGCGGGTTCCGGATTTAACGGCCCGTTCGGCGTTACGCTCGCGCCTCCGTTCGTGCAACCGATCTCCGTGTTTCAGAACGCGACGCTCTCACAGCCATTCGGCACGACTTTGCCGCCGCCGCCGCCCGCCACGTCACAAGCCTTCCTCTCGTACTTGCCGAACCTCCAACAGACGGCATGCGGATTCCCGGGGTGCTGGCCTTCAAACAATCTTTTTGGTCCTTTCCTGTATGGCGGCTACGACACCAACAACAAACTGCCTTACACGCAGAACTGGACGCTCGATCTCCAATATCAGGCCTCCAACAATTGGATGTTCGAGGCAGGTTATGTCGGCAATCACGGCACCCATGCAGTGCTTCCCATTGCCTTCAATCAACCCCTCATCGCTACACCGACGCATTCAGTGAACAATCAGACCAGCTCCTACGGAGGTACTACTCCGTTGTTCCTTGATACGGAGCCGGTCTTTACGAACGAATTTGCCGGCAATGCCCCGATCCGCGTTCCTTATCCCGGCTACGATATGAACGCCGTTTCGTATAAGGCGGAGGGCATCTCGAACTTCGACGCATTGCAGCTCCAGATTCACAAGCGCCTGTCCAACGGCCTGCAATTCACCTCGTCTTACACCTGGTCGCACTCGCTGGACGAGCAAAGCGGTTTAGGGCTGTTCTTCACCGGAAACAATCCGCTCAATCCGCGAGCAAACTATGCTTCTTCAGACTTTAATCAAACCCACGTGTTTCTGGTCAACTACAGCTATACGATTCCGAAATTCGTGGAGAACGGTGCGTTGCGCTATTTAGCCAATGACTGGACCATCGGTGGTCAGACCGTAGCGCAAAGCGGCCAGCCTTTCAGCGTTTATGATTTTTCAGGCTCAGTGGCCAGCTTGTATTACGGAACCAGCAACTATATTGGAAACCCCATTGTGCCTCTGGTACCGGGCGTAACACCCGCGCAGGCCGCCCACCCGGGCCCCAATTGCGCAAATTATTCGCGGGAAATCTGCAAGATGAATTCCTCCGATTTCCTGCCCCAATTCGTGGCCCCGGGGACGAATGGAGTTCCGGCTTGCGATGCCAGCGGCTGCGATCTCTATGAGTCTTTGTACGGCACTACCGGACGGAACACCTTCCGAGGCCCATTCCAGGTGCGCTTCGATATGAGTGTCGCCAAAGCTTTCCAGATCAAAGAACGATTCCAGCTGAAGTTCGAGGCCGACGCATTCAATATTTTCAACCATCCTGATTTCGACGCTCCCAACAACAATGTGACGTTCTTTCCCAACTTCGCCGGTCCACCGTCGATTCCTCCGCAAGGCAGCCTAGGCCTGATCCAACACACGATTGGCAGCCCGCGCTTCCTGCAACTGCAGTTTCACCTGTACTTCTGATGCGGAGCGAAAGGAGCCGTCTTGACGGCTGGAAATTACCTTCCACGAGTGCCGATCAGCCTGGCGCTGATCGCCCTCGTTTTACTCCAAAGCACAGCCGCCTTCGCTTGGGGCAATGAGGGACACACCTTCATCAACCGCGTCGCGGCGCAGAAGATTCCTGCCTCGATGCCGCTATTTTTCCGGAAGGCTGTCACTGAAATTGCTTATCTCGGGCCCGAACCCGACCGCTGGCGCAGTCCTGCCGAATTCGCGCTGAAGAATTCTCAAGAGCCCGACCACTTCATCGATATGGAGCGCGTTTCGTGGCTCGATCCGCTTCCTCCCGGACGGTACGAATACATCCGCAAGCTGTATGAAAAGCGCGCCTCGACGACCGACCATCCGGATGACTTTCTTCCCGAGCGCGTCGGCTTTCAGCCGTACATCACGATGGAGGTATACGGCCGGCTGAAATCCGCATTCCGCGATTACCGCCAGTTGCGGGCTACGCATCAAGCGACGCAGGCAGTGCAGCAGGCGATCATCTTCTATGCAGGATGGCTCGGCCACTACGTGGGCGACGGGTCGCAGCCTCTGCACACCACGATTCAGTACAACGGATGGGTCGGCCCGAATCCAAACGGATACACAACCGAGCACCACATCCATAGTCTCTTCGAATCGACGTACGTCGCGGCGAATATCAAAGCGACGGATTTCTCCGGGCTCGTGCATGCTCCCGTGCGAATTGACGATCCGTTCGCCCAATATCTCGCTTACCTTCGAGATTCGCACGCTCTGGTGGAAAACGTTTATGAACTGGAGAAGGCGGGGGGCTTCAACGGAAGGGGATCTCCCACCGCGTTCGAGTTCACCACGCACCGGCTCGCCGCCGGGTCGCAGATGCTGCTCGACCTCTGGTATACCGCTTGGCTCGAAAGCGCGAATCCGGTGCCGGAGCATCCCGGCGCCACTCCGCCTGCGAAAGCTGCCGCTCCGGCCAAATAACCGCTGTTTAACGCCGTTCCCTACTCGCGCTAGCGACCTGCGAGTTACGATCTCTTTCGGTATACTGAATACACGCATGCCAGTTCTGAAAAACATCGCCGCCATCGCGAAAGGAATGAGCATCACCTTCCGGGAGATGTTCCAGCCGACTACCGTCGAGAACTATCCCGATGGAAAGGGTCCTCTGCGCGGAGCACGGATTGAAGCCCGCTATCGCGGCGCGCACGTGCTGCAGCGCGACGAGAATGGCCTGGAAAAATGTGTAGCCTGCTTCCTGTGCGCGGCAGCATGTCCGTCGAACTGCATTTATATCGAAGCTGCAGAAAATACCGCCGAGCACCGCGTCAGCGGCGCCGAGCGCTACGCGAAGGTCTACAACATCGACTACAACCGGTGCATTTTCTGCGGGTATTGTGTCGAAGCCTGCCCGACTGACGCGATCACGCACGGCCACGGATTCGAACTGGCAACGTTCAACGCTTCCAACCTCGTTTATCGCAAGGAGCAGATGCTGGCCCCCCGGCCAGCACACATGGGAGCCAACATTATTTTCAATCAGGCCGACGTGAATGGGGGAGCGCCGACAGAAGTAGTCCCGGGGAGCTAACCTTCGAGAAGCATTCCAATCCATTCCCCCGCCGGTCTTTTCAGAGACCGGCGTTCGTGTATAAGGGCGGTCGTTGGCCGATGGTCTCTGGCCGTTTGCGATCAGGCACGACTTGGTTTTGGTTCTTGTAAACGACGAACGACCAGCGACTAACGACGATTTTCTATGACTGACTTTCTCCAAACCGTGCGCGAGCGCGTCGTGATCTACGACGGCGCGATGGGCACCAACATTCACGAACGCAACCCTTCCCTCGACGACTACTGGGGGAAGGAAAATTGCAGCGAAGTTCTGGTGCTCAGCCGTCCCGACATCATCCGCGACATACACGCGGACTTCTTCCGCGTGGGCTGCAACGTTGTCGAGACCAATACCTTCGGCGGAACGCGCATTGTGCTGCGCGAGTTTGATCTCGCCGACCGCGTTCACGAGATCAATGTCAAAGCTGCACAACTGGCGCGCGAAGTGGCCAATCAATTTGCGACCAAGGATAAGCCGCGCTTCGTAGCCGGGTCGATGGGACCTTCCACCAAGCTGCCCTCGCTCGGCAACATCAGTTTTGACGAGATGGTTGTCGCGTACGAAGAACAGGCTGCGGCTCTCATTGAAGGCGGGGTAGATGTTCTTCTGGTCGAGACCTGCCAGGACTTGCTCCAGGCAAAAATCGGCGTCATCGGCGTGCTCGATGCCGTTCGCAAGTTGGGCAAGCGTATCCCTGTTGCGGTCCAAGTAACACTGCAGGAGTCCGGCACCATGCTGCTTGGTACAGAAATCGGCGCGGCGCTTGCGGCTCTCGAACCCCTCGACGTGGACATCATCGGACTGAACTGCGCGACTGGGCCAAAGGAGATGAATGATGCGGTCCGCTATCTGGCGCTGAACTCAACCAAAGAAGTTTCTGTTCTGCCGAATGCCGGGCTTCCGACGAACGAAGGTGGGCACGCGGTTTTCAAGCTGACTCCTCAAGAGCTTGCGGAATATCACAAGCACTTCGTCCAGGACTACGGCGTCCGCATCGTTGGCGGATGTTGCGGCACCACTCCCGAGCACCTGAAAGCCGTGGTCGACGCGGTTTCTGGCGTTGAGCCTGCAAAACGCGACGTCAAGCGCACGGCCTCGGCATCGAGCGCCTACACGAGCGTTCCTCTCGATCTCGAGCCCAAGCCGTTGATCGTCGCCGAGGAAATGAACACGACCACCCGCGTCGATCATTTCCGGAAAATGGTTCAGGGCAAGAAGTATGACGAGATCCTTGCGCTCGCGAAAAAGCTTGTGAACGAGGGATCGCACATGCTCGACCTGTGCTGCGCGATCGTCGGCGAAGATGAAAAGGGATACATCACTTCGATCCTCGAAAAGATCGCCACGCGCGTGCCCGCGCCGATCCTGGTCGATTCAACCGAGGCCGATGTCGTCGAAGAAGCGCTGAAGCGCATTCCCGGCCGAGCCATCATTAATTCGATCAACCTGGAAGACGGCGAGAAGCGAACCTCAAAAGTTCTGCCGATGGCCAAGCGTTATGGCGCGGGCGTCATCGCCCTGACGATCGACGAAGACGGCATGGCGCTGACTGCCGACAAGAAAGTGGCGATCGCGCACCGCATCCACGACCTAGCTGTCAATAAATACAGTCTCGATTCGACCGATCTGATCTTTGATGCGCTGACCCTCCCGATCTCGACCGGGCAGGAAGAATACCGGACCGC
>Ga0070735_10000589_pt1 | contig 38386 bp, 28 predicted proteins | sample Coa_R1_FD_66443 | JGI IMG/M metagenome (GOLD analysis project Ga0070735, IMG submission 66443) | Surface soil microbial communities from Centralia Pennsylvania, which are recovering from an underground coalmine fire - Coalmine... | ecosystem: Environmental > Terrestrial > Soil > Unclassified ... | reverse complement strand
CTCGATTGGTCGGTTACGAGTCCGACGCCGCATTCAGTAAGGCGTTCAAGCGAGTTGTCAGGGCTAATCCTGGTGAATACCTCAGACGTGGTTTGAAGGAACCAAAATCGACCGAAGCAGGCCACGATCAGTCCCAATAAACGCGCTTCTCGTCATCCAGAAAGACCATTCTCAAACAGCCTAAATGAGTCACTCGCGAATAGGAGCACGTTCAAAACTATGGTCCATTAACAGTCCACGAACTGTTTCCGAGGGTCATTAAAACGTTTCTGTAGCGCCATCCGTGCCGCGTGTTTTCAGTTAGTTACGGGTGAAGATTTCGCTGTCACGGCAGAGGCCGCGGGTTCGAGTCCCGTCGTCCCCGCCAATTCTTTCAAGCACCTGCGTCACTGTGTGATACCTCGTATACGAAAGGTACGCAGATGGATTGCAAGTGCGCCTTGCCTATACCTTTCCGGCTGCCCCGTCGTTAGCACACTCCCGGAACGTATCGATTGACATCAGCCGGCTAACATCAGCCAGCCGAAATGGAGCTCCCGCTGGTCAAAAACTGGATCGTTCTGGCGCCGAAGTATACCTGGGCGATATAGCGGACGAGTCAACCGCGAATGAGTTTTCGTTGATTGGACAGCCGCAGCTACAATATCCCTTCAGTTTTTCGTGATGCTGATTGAGAGGTGTATTGAAGATTCCTATTCAGATTGGAGCTAAGGCCCATCCCTTTTCAGACCCCACCGGCCTCTTGTCGGACTGTCACCGTCGCATCGAGATGTTCCTTGGAGCTCTTGCAGGAGTTGCGTCGGTCATCGATCGACCTTTGACGGAAGAAACCCGCGCTACGCTCGACTCCGCCTTGCGCTACTTTCGAGAGGCTGGCCCCAAGCATACTGCGGATGAGGAAGAATCTCTGTTTCCTAGAATGCGCCAAAAGCGCGATCCGAATGTAGAAACGGCGATTAAGAGGCTGGAACCGCTCGAGCACGACCATCTCTTGGCCGGATCTTTGCACGCCGAGATTGAAGTTTTAGGGCAGCGGTACCTCTCAGCGGGAAGGTTGGAATCCACAGGCGTCGAAGCATTCCGAAAAGCGATTGCCAGTCTTCTATCCATATATAAGCAGCACATCAGCATCGAGGACGATTTGATTTTTCCTCTTGCAATGCGGCTGTTGTCTGATGCTGATAAAGCCGCGATCGCAAACGAGATGGCCGCTCGACGGGGATTGAAGTTGTAAGTCACGACCTCACAACCCGATGCGAGGAATCGATAATTTCAATTTCCCTATTCTCCATGGATGTTATATGTATGGTCCGGGGGGCAGGTCACCTCGATCTGCAGCACGTTCGGCGTGTGGCTATCCAGCCTAACCCCACTCAAAATGGGGGAAATCTTGCTCAGCCGTTCATTGCAATCAGGAAAAGGTAAGGTGTATCTCGTTGGTGCGGGCCCCGGCGATCCGGACCTGCTGACGGTAAAGGCTGTGCGTATTCTTAGCTTGGCAGACGTTGTGCTGCATGATGCCTTGGTATCCACTGAGGTGCTCGCATTAGTTTCTCCGCGCGCCCAGGTTATCAATGTCGGCAAACGATGTGGACAAAAGAGCATTACCCAAGAGGAAATTAACGACTTACTGCTGCGGTTTAGTTTGTCTGGACAAGTCGTCGTGCGATTGAAAAGTGGCGATCCGCTGATCTTTGGTCGCGCAGGAGAGGAGCTGGATGCTTTAGGACAAGCAGGCGTTGAGGTCGAAATTGTGTCTGGTGTGACAGCAGCCCTCGCGGCCGCAGCTGCCGTCCAAATCTCGCTGACGGATCGGCGTACAGCAGACCAACTTCTGATCACCAGCGGTCACCGCGGGCACGGGAAAGAAAAGACGGACTGCCCGAGCCTGGTGACTGGCCGCAGCACTGTTGTTATCTATATGCCCGGGGAGTATGCGAGCGTCGCCGAGGACCTGCGTCAAGCAGGTTTGAGCGACTCTACTCCATGCGCGGTTATATCAAGAGTGTCAAGCGCAGAGGAACAACGGTATCGGACTACCATCGGGTTGCTTCATCGCGCGCCGACATTGCCATCTCCGTGTGTTCTGATTGTAGGGGAAACATTGACCACTTCAGCTTCGCCGGAACTGCGGTCGCTGTATTCGCAGACCGTCTCATTTCAAGGGGGCCTCGGTCAGGCCTCGGGATCTCGCCTGAATCTCGACAGCTGATCTCCTCTTTCCGTGGCCCAAAATCCTCAAAGTGCGGAAGCGCCGGTGTGCTTGTGCAACATTCTGCGCCGGGTCTGTTCTGCGGCACCCTAATCGGCCGACATGAACCCAGGCAGCGGCTCAACGTGGCGCAGCGGAACTTCGACCTCACTAAATCGCAACAGCAGTGCACAGAACGAAGTGGCCGCCACGATGCTCCCCAGGATGAAAAATGCGCTGGCGCCGGGGATGCTTTCTGACTTGAAGAGCAGAGCAGCGAGAACAGCGCCAACATTCCCTCCGGCACCGACAATTCCAGAAGCGGATCCGACTGCCCGCGTACGGATCAAGGGAACGACCGCGAAGGTCAGCCCGCAACCCATGCATACAAACAATCCGAACAACAGGAACGCGGCGGTGGCCGGACCAAGAACTGTCAGCCGAGAGAACAACACCATGAGCAAGCCCTCGACGAAAACCGTTAATCCGAGAAGCCGAGAGCGACCAAGCAGGCCCCAGCGACTGCCGGCCCAGTCGCCGGCAATTCCGCCGAACGCGCGGGCAAAAATGTTCATCATGCCGATTAGGCTGGCGAGAAGTCCGGCTATGTTCAAGGTCACATGGAAAGAATCTCTGAAATACAGGGCGGCCACATTGTCCACCGTAATTTCCACGCCGAAGCATGCGCCGTACAGAAGAAAGAGCAGCCACACGCGGTAATCGCCGGCAGCTTCCCAGATTGCTTTTCCGCCAACCCGAGGGACGAAGGGTCTGCCATCCGGAGTGTCCTCAGTGAGGCGATAATACGCGAGGCCTGTGATTAGCAGGAGGACACCAGGAACGATCATCGCCAATCTCCAGCTCAAGAACTTATCCGCGCCCAATCCGACGATGGCACCGAACAAGAGCGGCATTACCCATTGGGTAACGCCACCGCCAAGATTTCCCCAACCCGCTGTAACTGCGTTGGCCGTGCCAACGATCGATCGCGAGAACATGATCGAGGTGTGATACTGCGTGAGTACAAATGAAGCGCCGATTAGACCGATCGCCAGTCGAAAGAAAAAGAAGGAATAGTAGCTATGAGACAGACCAATCCCCATTACCGGCAAAGCACCCAAGACCAGCAGGGCCGAATAGGTGCGGCGCGGCCCGAAGCGATCACATAACCAACCCGTCAGTAATCGCGCAAAGATCGTCATCGCTACGGAGGCAATGACCGTGTTTCCGATCTGCGCCTTAGTGAGCTTCAGATCGTCACGCACGACCACCATGAGGGGCGCGATGCCAAACCAAGCTGCAAAGCTCAGGAAGAACGCGAACCATGACAAGTGGAAGGCACGCATGGGCGGACTGTGAAAATCCAGCAAGCGGATGCGAGTGACCTTTCCGTCGGAATCCGGCTCCAACGCTGCGTTGCGATCGAGAGGAAGCGCCTGCGTCTCTGATAGTGATTGCATATCGCTCTTTCCTTCGTCTGGGAGTGGCGAAGAAGTTGTCATTTCTTGAAACTGATGCATTCTGATCCATTGCAGTCGAATGTGAGCATTACGAAGCTCGAAGTGGTTCGTCCGCCGCTGCAAGGGCGGCTGTATCCACGCAAGTCAGCTGCAGCTCTCGCGTTCCCTCTGCTTGTCCCTTCCGGCAGTTGTGCCCCATTTCGAGTAAAATAACTCCATGCTCCACGCGCGTGGGAAAAGTCTCAACACAACTCGATGCACTTGCGCCGCTCAGACCTTCTCCCGTTTCGAGGCTCATCTTCCAGGCGTGCAGCGGGCAGATAACGGTAACGCCCGACACAATGCCATCCGCCAACGGCCCGCTCTTATGCGGGCAACGATTGTCCACGGCAAGAAACCGGTTGCCCAGATTGAAGATGGCGATTTGGCGGTTACCGACTGTCACGGCGCGGCCCTCACGCAGCGGTATGTCGTCGCAAAATGCAATGCGTGTCCATTGTTTTGATTCCGCCTCCTTCATGCGAAGACCTCCTCGAGGGGCTTGATTTGCACGAACTGAGTTGGACTACGAGGCGTGTCACGCTCCAACCATGCGTCGCTCGATCGTTCCTTCGACTTGCGCAGACGGTCCAGCAGGCCGTGCTTGGCCGTATCCGTGGCATACACGGTTTCTTTGCGGACTTTCTCAATACCGACCCGCTCAACGAAGTCGTAAGTGCGTTCCAGGTAGTTGGCGCTCTCCCGGTAGTACTGGAAAAAGAGTGCGGCGGCTGTGAGGGCCTCTTCGGTGGTTTCGACGGTAATCAGCAGATCCGCTTTGCGCACTTTCTTGCCGGCGGCACCGCCGACGACCACCTGCCAGCTTCCTTCCTGGCCGATCAGGCCGATGTCTTTGACAGTTGCCTCGGCGCAATTCCGCGGGCAGCCGACCGCCCCCATCTTCACCTTGTGCGGAGTGAATAGATTCTCGAAACGGCGTTCCATCTCGATCCCAGCACTCGTGGAATCCTGAACACCGAAGCGGCAGAAGTCCGTGCCTACGCACGTCTTCACCATCCGTACTCCCTTGGTATAAGCCTGGCCGGATGGCATTCCAAGGTCGGCCCAGATTTTCGGCAGGTCCGACTTCTTCACGCCCAGCAGATCAATGCGCTGGCTGCCGGTGATCTTAACCATGGGCACTCTGTATTTGTCTGCAACATCGGCGATGCGGCGCAGTTCGTCGGGCGATGTCACCCCGCCGCGAATGCGAGGTACCACAGAGAACGTTCCGTCCTTCTGAATGTTGGCGTGTACGCGGTCGTTGATGAAGCGCGCGGAACGGTCCTCATCGTGATCGCCGCACCACAGCATGTCGAGCATGTAACTCAACGCCGGTTTGCAGACTTCGCAACCGATCCCATTGCCGTAGATTTCGAGGACTTCCTGCACCGACTTCAGTTGTTGGCTGCGTAGGATCTCGCGAAGCTGCTCTTCGGCGACTGGAATGCACTTGCAGATCGTCCGCTTCACTTCTTCTTCGAACTCCGGTACAACCGCTTTCAATAATGATTGGCAAAGACCGGCACAGCTTCCGCAGCCAGTCGAGGCCCGTGTGCACTCCTTGAGCTGCGCCAACGTGTTCACACCTCTCTCATGAATCACCTGAATGATCGTGCCTTTGGTTACACCCATGCATCCGCAAACCGTTTCACTGTCGGCCATCTGGGCGATATCGATGCCCGTGTCCTCCGTCGGAGCAGGAAACAACAGTTGCCTTCGAAGCGGCACCAGATCTTTTTCGGAGCGCAACCAATCCATGTAGCGGTGGCTGTCACCCGTGTCGCCGACTAGGATGACGCCGGCAAGCTTGCCGCTCTTGAGAGTCAATTTCCGGTAGATGCCGAGAGCGGGATCCTCATAACGGATGACCTCCGAACCGTCGAGCTTGTCGCCGATCTCCCCTGCGGAGAAGACATCGACTCCCATGATCTTCAGTTTGGCAGCTTGCACGCTGCCTTGATATTTGGGACCCCTATTTCCCGTGATGGTTGCGGCCAGGACTTTACCCTGCTCGATGAGGGGTGCAACTAGCCCGTAACAGATGCCGTTGTGCTGTACGCATTCGCCAACAGCAAAAATGTCGGGATGGGATGTTTCCATGTAGTCGTTGACGACGATTCCGCGCTTAACTTCAAGCCCCGCGTCGTGACCGAGTCCGACATTCGGGCGAATTCCGGCGGCGATCACCACCAAATCAGCGGGGATGCTGCCGCCGCCCTTGAATTGAACGCCCTCCACCCTTTCATCACCTAGAATCGCGGTCGTGCTGAGCCCAAGTAGCACGGTGATTCCCATCTGATTCATCTTGGCCGCGAGATAACCACCTGCGGTCGGGTCCAACTGGCGCTCCATCAGCGTCTCCATCAGATGGACGACGGTCACATCGCATCCTTGCACCTGCAGTCCGCGAGCTGCTTCTAATCCGAGCAGGCCGCCTCCGATTACGACGGCTTTGATCCCTCGGCGGCAGCGCTCTAACAGGGCGCGCGTGTCATCAAGATTGCGGAAGACAAAGACACCCTCCTTTTTCACTTCTTCGATCGATGGGATGAGCGGAACGCTTCCAGTGGCCAACAGGAGCTTGTCGAAAGAAGTCATGCTTCCATCGTCACCGGTCACGGTCTTGGCTTGGGGATCGACACCAGTGATGCGGACGCCCAGCCGGAGGTCAATGTCGTTCTGGCGATACCAATCAAGGCCATTCAGGACGATATCGTCGCTCGCTTTTTCTCCTGCCAGCACCGACGAGAGCAGAATGCGGTTGTAGTTGACATGAGTCTCGTCGCCGAAGATGGTGATTTCAAATTTGGGCGAGTGGCGCAAGATCTGCTCTACGCAGGCGACGCCGGCCATTCCATTGCCTACGACCACCAGCTTTTTCACTGGTTCACCTCCACTGAGAATGATTTCTTGCGCTGGATATCTTTACTGCGCCGTTCTTTGGCGGAAACGCTCAATTGAACCGATACAGCGCACTGCTTGTAGTTTGGCTCACGCGAAATCGGATCAAACGCACTCTGTGTGACCTGATTTGCGTTGCTTTCTGCGAAATGAAACGGCATGAAGACCTGCCCGGGCGCAACGATTTCCGTGACCCGCAACTCAACATTCCGAAGGCGGCCTCGTCGGGAGACCACATCCACAGAATCGTGAGGTTTCAAATGCAAGGCGTGGGCATCGCGCGTATTCATCTCCAGCCAGGCGTTAGGCGCCATCCTTTCGAGGATCGGCACCTGACCGGTCTTCGTGCGGGTGTGCCAGTGCTCGACCGTTCGGCCGGTGTTGAGCACGAAAGGAAACTGCTGGTTCGGTTGTTCGGGGAAGGGCGTCCATTCGACACAGAACAACTTGGCCTTGCCGTCTTCCGTGGGGAAAAGCCCGTCGGCATAAAGGCGAGTCGTGCCGACCTCGTTCGTTCCCTCAGGGAACGGCCACTGAATTCCGTTGTGCTGCTCAATCAGTTCGTAGGACAGTCCGGAATAATCACAAAGTTGGCCGCTCGACACGCGCTTCCATTCTTCGAAGGCATGCTCGGGACGCGTCCATCCAGGGAACAACTCCTCACGGCAGCCAAGTTCCTCCGCCAGCGCGAGGAAGATCTCGAAATCCGATTTCGCATCGCCAGGCGGGCTCACAGCGCGATTCACCTTGCTCACACGCCGCTCCGAGTTCGTGTACGTCCCCTCTTTCTCACCCCAGATGGCGGCGGGCAGCACCAGATGCGCGAGTTCCGTGGTCGGTGTGGGATGAAATCCATCTTGCACGACCAAGAAATCGAGTGTCTCCAAGCCTTGTTTTAGGACGTCGAGATTTGGGAAGGAGACAATCGGGTTGGTGGCAATGATCCAAAGAGCGCGAATTTTGTTGGCGACGGCAGCCTCGACGATATCGGGATAGGCCAAGCCCCTGGAAGTCGGAATACGGCTCGAATCGATCTTCCATAGGCACGCCAACTGTTCTCGATCTTCAGCATTTTCAAACTTCCGGTATCCTGGCAAACTCGACGCGAAGCCGGCCTCGCGCGTGCCCATCGCGTTGCACTGTCCTGTGATAGAGAACGGCGATGCGCCAAGGCGCCCAATGTTTCCCGTGATCAGCGCAAGATTGTTAATTGCATTGACGGTCTCCGCACCTTGAGTGCTATGGTTCACCCCCATCGTCCATCCGATCAGAGCGGCCTGCGCCTTTCCGTAGAGATCTGCGGTTTTGATGATCAGGTCTTCGCTTAGGCCCGTGATTTGGCCCACATATCCAGGCGTGTATTTCTCGACGAACCGTGCGAGTTCCACGAATCCGCTGGTATGTTTCGCGATGTATTCGCAGTCAATCTGCCCCGTGCGAATCAGCAGATGGATCAACCCATTCAGGAGAGCGATGTCAGATCGCGGTTTCAGCGGCAGGAACAAATCAGCCATCATCGCCGTCTTTGTGACCCGCGGATCGGCCACGATCAGGGTTTTCCTGGGATTTGCATCCAGGTGCTGGCAGAGAATCGGATGGTTATCGGCGATGTTGGCGCCAATCAGAAAAATCACGTCGGCTTTCTGCAGATCTTCATAGGCACCCGGCGGTCCATCGCTGCCGAACGACCGTTTGTAGCCAGAAACAGCGCTCGCCATGCACAGCGTTGTGTTCCCGTCGTAGTTCTTTGTGCCGAATCCCAACTGGACTAGTTTCCCCAGCGCATAGAACTCTTCGGTGACCAACTGGCCAGTGCTGATCACACCTAGAGCGTCAGGGCCGTATCGCTCCTGCATGATGCGAAACTTGTCGACCATCGTGTGGAGAGCTTCATCCCAACTTACAGGAACCAGCTTGCCTTTCTTCCGCAGGAGGGGGTACTTTGCCCGGTTTGGAGCTTCGAGCGTGTAGTGCTCCGACAAGCCCTTTGGACAAAGCTTTCCTAGATTCACCGGGTGATTCTCGTTGCCCCGGACGCTCACAGCACGGCCATCCTTGACTCCGATGAACATCCCGCAACCAACCGAGCAATATCCGCAGGTCGTGAGCACCCAACGGTCCGGAATCTTCTGCTCTGAGGTGTGACCGAACCGAGGATCTTCGGCATACGCGTACTTCTCCGACAGAATGTCCAAGCCAAGCTTTCGCCGGAGATTCATGCTGCGCGCTCCCGGGCTGCGAGATAGGGGGCAGCCATGTTTTTCGGCACCACGCTGACGTAGAAGAGGTAACGGCCAAGGATCTCTCCGGCCAAAGCGATGGGGAGAGCCGCAAATCGTGTCCAATGCGAACCGGACAAGGGCAAGGCGATGCCGCCGATGAGCAAGAGAGCACTTCGCAGCAGCAAATGGCGTGCTAGTTTCGTAGACAGCAACCGCGCAGAAGCTTGCAGTTCAAACGAGTCCGAACTGATCAGCCAGAGAAATCGCAGAGCCTGGTTTAGCAACTGAGCAGAAGCGGCCGCTACACCAAACAGCGTGAGCAAACGCCCCTGGGCGGCGCCGATCGAGACGGCGAACAAAGGTCCGAGGAGTGCCCCAGTCAGGAAGAAATCAGAGAGCGTGAACTTCGTGTTCCAGGAAGGACGTGCCGGAACCAAATAGATGAAAGCGCTCGCCGTAATTCCAGCGGCTCCAAAGATTGCTGTCACACCTCCCAACTCCGGGCTCAATGGCAGGGTCAGCCAGAGCGTTGCAGCATAAAGACCAGCCATCCCGGAAAAACAACCGAACAGAAGAACCTCGCGGCTCAGCCACGAGCGCTTCCACATCTTGAGAGCGCGATACGCATATATCGGACGCCCCAAGTGCGTGGTAGACGAGACCACTGCTATTCCGCCCAGGATGAGTGACCCCAGAGCGGCGACACCCAAACGTGCCGTTGCTCCTGCTAATTGCAGGAGCCAGATCGTGCCGAACGCTCCCACAGAAAGTTGTGTCAGAACGGTCATGACTACAAGGGGCCAATGCGGAGCCTCGGGACGCACACGCCAGTAGTCCGCCTTTCTGATGTCGGGTGGCAGCTTGACTGGAAGGGTGATGCGGGTGGTGGAGATACTGTCATCGGCGGAGGGAAGGCCGGGTGCGTTCGCGCTGCTGGAGTATTCCAGCCTCCATTCCGCGGTCTTCACAATCTCAATACGAATTGCAATCTGGGGACACGCCTCGACGCATGCCGGCTCCCAGCCTTCTGTGAGCCGCCCATAGCACATATCGCACTTGCCGACGACGCCGCGCTCGGCGTTGTATTGCGGCACGCCGTAGGAGCAGTTCCATGTGCAGTACTGGCAACCAATACACGTATCGGCGCTGTGTTGCACGATGCCGGTGGCAGGATCTTTTGTGTACGCCTCGACCGGACAGCCGATCAGGCATGACGGCTCCAGGCAGTGGTTGCAGCCCATCGACAAGTGCAGGCGATGCGTATCCGGATACCAGCCGCCTTCGATCTCTCCGACGCGCCGCCAGTTGATTTCTGCTGGGTTTCCGTTCTGCTCGTTGCATGCCACGACACAGCACTTGCAACCGATGCACTTTGTCATGTCGAAGTGAAAGCGATACTGTTCACCGAGTTCCGGACGGCGCTGGGGGATTCTGGGGACGGCGGCCAGCGGCTCGATTTCATACAGCGACTGTTGAGTCGGTTGCTGCCATTCCTGGCTCAGGACAAACCGTACGCCATCATTTTCCGCTCGTTCGATCAGTGGTAAGGACATCGTTTTCCCAGTTTCTTGCTGGCCCCACGTCAGCCTTTCAGAGTCAAACCCTGAAATGTTCTCCATCAGACGTGAGAAGGTTCCGACGGGCAAAAGCCACGACTTTTCTCTTCTACGTTTTGACCTGAGAGTTGATGGATACGACGCTGTATCCGAGATCCAACTACTTAAAACCGCTGCGCTTGGACCTCGACCTGGAGGTGAGCGTCTGATTCAATCTTGAAGAGCGGACCGGGCTCTGTTTTGTTGGCAATCTAACCGTGGAGGGACTGGGTGGGAAATTAATAAAATCTATGGCCGCCATTATCCAGAACTGAACGGCCAAATCCCGTTTGTTTGGCACTCGCAGTGTCATTTATCAGAGCTACGGAGCTAATTCTCTTATGCAAACGATCAGTTCTTTGCATTTGTCCTCCCGCGGCTTCGTCGGCTATCTAAAGTTGTGTGCTCTGGTCTTGGGGAGGAATGTGAATAAAGTGCAGTCGCGTCTGTGGGGGGAAACAACCCCGCTCTTCCCCGTATTCATGAAGATCGCCAAGCGCCGTTGTCTGGTGGTGGGCGCTGGGAAAACCGCAGAAGAAAAGATAAGCACCCTCCTTCGTTGTGGAGCGACCGTCATGGTTGTTGCCCCCGCAGCGACACGAACCATTAAAGCCTGGGCCGTCGACGGCGAGGTTACTTGGCAACAGCGTCAGTTCGAACTCAGCGATTTGGACAGAATCTTCCTGGCCGTTGTAGCCACCCCTCTGAAGACTCTCAACAAAACGGTATCTGAAGAAGCGCAGCGGCGCCAGATTCTGTGCAATGTGGTTCGCGATCGGCGACTCTGTAATTTTTATTATCCGGCTGTAGTACGACGTGGTCCGCTTCAAATCGCGATTTCGACGGCCGGTCACAGTGGCGCCCTGGCTCAGCGACTGCGCAAACAAATGGAGGCCCAATTCGGTCCGGAATGGGAGCGATGGTTGCGATGGCTGGGGGAAGCGCGGAATTCTCTCTACGAAGATCCTATTTCTCCAAAGCGGCGCCGCACGATGTTGCATCGCTTGGCGAGCCAAAAGAAGCAAGCAGAATTTTTCGATCGCTGGGGTATCCCCGTCAATGGAGGCCAACAAACTCGAAAATAGGAGCCAGACGAGACTACCTCCAACCCTCCCCATTTCTGTGCAGTCGGCGTCTCTTAACACCCTGAGCGGGTCTCGTTATTCTAAGTACTCACTGCAGCGGTCCCAACGAGCAATTCTGATTCACGTTCTGGGCGTAGATGCCATTGTTGCCGATGCGGTCATCGACCCATGCCAGGGCCGCAGAGCCCGCTGGGTTGGTTTTCGCGACGAGCGCGTATTTATTCGAAGGCGTAGAGGACACCACGAATTGCGAACAGGTGACCGAGCCAGAGTCGTCGAGGCGTGTGGCTTGAATGGTGTCGTTCGCGTAGCCCGCGGAGTCGACCCAGAACACGAGTGCGCCAGAACCGACCTGGACCGTCGTCACAAAATCCTGTGTGTCGCTGCCGAGAGGAACGAGCACAATCCCTGTTGATCCCCACTGCGGAACGCCGGTGGAGTTGAACTTCTGACCATAGACACCATTCAGGAACTGATTGGAGTCTTCCTCGGTCCAGAATACGAAGACTTCGCCGGTCGAAGCGCGATACGCGGCCGAGGGCGCCACCCGCACATTAACGGTATCGGTCGAAACGGCTACGCCACCGGGCGCGAAGGCGGGCTTGCCATTCGCTAGAATGTGCTGCGCAAAAACCTGCAAAGAAGGACTGCTCGTGTACCAGGCAAAGACGGCGCCGCCACTGCCGTCCGGCACGAAATACGGAAAATTGCCGAACTGCAGCGAGCCAGAGGTAAAGATCGGAACATTTTTCGCACCCCAGAGCAGCGCGCCGGAGGTAGAGATTTTGTTCGCGACCAGGATTGCGTTGCTGCCGAAACCCTTGTCGCGCACCCACGAAATGATGACGCTGCCGTTATTGGCCGCGTGCAGGTCGGCGAGTAGATAGTCGTATCCGGATTCGCTAAAGACGACGCCAGAACCCCACTGGGGTTGACCCTGTGCATTGAGTTTTTGCGCAATCACGTTGCTGTCGCTGGTCCAGGCGACCACAATGCCGCCATCACTGGTAGCGGCAATCTTGGGAGCGGCGTTCGAGGCAGAACCGCTAGTGAGCTGAACGTCGAGCTTTCCCCACAGACTCTTGCCGAGTGGACTCATCTTTGCCGCGGTCACCTGCTGGCTTGAGCCTTCTCGAGTATCGAGGAAGGCGATGAGGGCGTTACCATGACTGTCGACGTCGAGGCCGTAATCTTCCGTGGAGCTGTTGCTCAGATCAGCGACCATCACACCACCGTGGGGAAACTGCTCGAATCCCTTCTCGTTCAGGCGCTGGTAGAAGACATCGTAGCCAATCGGCGGCGGAGTGGCCGGGTTCGCGTCGAACCAGCTGACATAACCTCCCTGGCTGCCGAAGGAAGCGAGTTTGGGTTGGACCTGATCGCTGCCGTTATTGCTATCTGCGAGAGGAAGATTCAGTGACGGATCCGCGGACCACTGTCCCCACGCTGCCTGCGCAAAGGTGAGACACATCAAAGCTGCAATCAAGCTTAATTTGATTTTCATCGGTTCTCATCCGCCTGGCACTAAGTTCGCGATTGAGCCCACAGCCTACTGGTGCGACTATCAAATGACGACGAAGCTGCAAGCTGGCGCAGTCGCAATACTACGCCAGCGCCGGCCTTTGCTGTGATAGTTGTGCACCGAGCGACCACGGGTCATGTTTATCTCTTTTGAGTTTACAGAAGCCGATAACGTGCTGCGCGTAACGCTTGCTGGTGAGTTGACCGACGATTCCGTCATGGAATTATGGTCGAAGGAGGTTCCTGTCGTGGCTTCTTTTCCCGTCTCCAGGATTATTGTGGATTCATCGGGCGTCACACTCTTTGACATCTCGACGCGTGCCATCCACAGGCTGGCGAAAAGCGATGCACTCGATTTGACAGCTCGGGTCTTTGTGGCTCCGAAAGACATCGTGTACTGACAACACACATGTTTCAGGTGCTCTCTGAACGCACGCGCAAGAAGGTGCACGCCGTGCGCACAATGGAGGAAGCTTATAAGTTGCTCGGCTTGAGCTCGCCCAAGTTCGTTCCCGTTTCTCGCGCTGAATAAACCTTAGCCAGTCACAGGCCGGCCATCCCGAGACTCACATGATCTGAAACCAGAAGTGCACCAGGATCGATCCAGCCAGCGCGGCCAGCAATGCAATCGGCATCGCGACGACACCAATTCGGAAGAAATCCCAAAAGCTCACAAGCAGTTTTTCTCTGCGTAAAGCAATCAGCCAGAGAATGGTTGCCAGCGATCCTGTGATGGACAGATTCGGCCCCAGATCGACGCCGATCAACACGGCGTCGGCTAGCGAACTCCTAACGTGTGCCGTCTGCACGGCACTCCCGGCGATGAGGCCGAGCGGAAGATTGTTTACGAGATTGTTGGTTACGCCCACCACAAAGCCTGTGGCCAGTTGCCCCGCAGCCATTCCAAGACTCCCAGCCTTTGCCAGCCAATGCTTTGTGTATTCCATGACGCCAATCGACTCCACGGCGTCGACCATTACGAATAGTCCGATGACCAAAGCCAGCGTTTCCCAACTGATCTCGCACGCCAAAGTCAGCGCACTGCTTTTCTCCTTGATGCAGACCGCGGCTGTAATGAATAGAGCAGCCAGGCATGTTGGCAGACCTAGATCCCTCCCGAAGAAGGACGCAGCCAGTAACGCGACAACCATTAGCCCGACACTGGCGACGACAAGCTTGCCGTTGCTGTTCAGGCTGTGATCTTCCACTTTGCCCTCAATCCGCGCCTGCAGTTCGTTTCGGAAGAGCCATCGCAAAACATAAAACGTGGTCACGATCGACATCAGGCTGGGCACGCCGAACGCGAGCAGCCAACTAGTGAGCTGCGGCATTGCACCTTGGAAGACGACCAGGTTGGCCGGATTGGAGATCGGCAGCACAAACGACGCCGCGTTGGCAATGAACGCACAGACAAAAAGGTATGGCAGCGGTTGAACTTTGGCCTTGCGGACAGCCGTCAGGATGGCAGGCGTGAGCACAACAGCGGTCGCGTCATTCGACATCAGGATGGTGACGACGGTCCCGATCCCGTAAACCAACGCAAATAACTGCAGGCACGAACCGTTTGCCCTACGAATCGCAATGGATGACAACCAGTCGAATACCCCATGTTCACGGGCCAATTCGGAAAGTAACATCATTCCAATCAGAAACAGACATACGTCCAGTGCTTTTACCAGAGCGTGTTCTGCCAATTTTAGGGTGATTAGTCGCAGGGCGAGGAGCAGCAGTACGCCTGCACTGATCCAATACACTTCAGGAACGTTCTGGGGGCGAATCAGCATCAGCGCGATGCTGATCGCAACGATGATACAGATGGCGATTGGGGTGAAGGCAACTGGGATCATCGCTGAGCACCTGCCCAGCGGGCCCAGAAGAGAAAGCACTGGACGCGCCAATTTCTCCAGCAGCACAATCGCGGCAACTTGCCTCTAAGCTGCGCGGGGGAAAATTTGCACGTCATTGCGTCCATTTTAGCCGGAGGAAGCCTGTGGCGATGGGCGCTCCGCCTCGGTGGTCCGGGTCTGATCGTCGTGGGTCTCATCGACAATTCCGTCATTCCACTGCCTGGTGGCATGGACCTTTTTGTCATCCTGCTCACCGCCCATCATCGCGAGTGGTGGCCCTATTATGGTGCGTTTGCGACAGCAGGCGCTGTCATCGGAGGCTATGTTACTTTTCGCCTTGCGAAAAAAGGCGGCAAAGAAGGTCTTGAGAAAAAAATCGGCAAAAAACGAGCGGGGAAGGTATATCAGAGATTCGACAAAGGTGGATTCTCGACCATCGTTGTGGGATCAGTTTTGCCCCCACCGTTTCCTCTCGTTCCTGTATTGATGGCGGCCGGGGTGATGCAATACCCAGCTAAGAAATTCCTGGCCGCACTGGCTCTCGGTCGCGGCATCCGCTTTTTTGCCGTTGCCTTTCTCGGTAAGTTGTACGGGACTGCCATCGTCGGATGGTTCAGTCACTACTACAAACCGCTTCTCTACATATTCATCGCGCTAGGAGTGCTGGGAGGCATCGGCGCCTTGCTCTATTTCAAATGGTATCGGCCCAAGCACCAGCCCAAGGGCAAAGAGGATCAGTCGGCCAAAGATAAAAAAGCCGCCTAGCTTCAGGCGGCTTCATCTTTCCCGTAATCTTAACTACCGTGCAGGTGCAGGCTGTGGATTCGACTGCGGCGCGGAAGTGCTGGGGGTGGAGAAGTTGACCTTGGGGGCCACGCGCGATCCTTCGGAGGCCTGGAAGTAGGCATCATTGGGCTTGAATCCTGCCCATCCAGCAAAGATGTTATTCGGGAACTGCTGGACGTAGGTGTTGTAGTCCTGCAATGTATCGTTGTAACGCTTGCGCTCGACCGCTATGCGGTTTTCTGTGCCGGCCAGTTCGTCCTGCAGGCGCAAAAAGTTTTCGTTCGACTTCAATTGCGGATAGTTCTCGACGATCAAAAGCAGGCGTCCCAGCGCTCCATCCAGCTGTCCATTGGCCGCGATCTTCTGCTGCGGCGTTCCTGCGGAAAGCAAGGCAGAACGCGCTTTGGCGATGTCCCCGAAGACAGTCTGCTCCTGCTGCGCGTAGCCCTTCACCGTCTCAACCAGGTTCGGGATCAGGTCGGCACGTCGCTGCAGCACAATATCGACCTGCGACCATGCAGATTTCACCGCCTCGTTCTTTTGTACCAGCGTATTCCGCGTGCTCACATATGAACCGAACGCGGATAGGACGATCACGCCGATGATGACAACTACAACGATCACTGCAATCAGCCCCTTACCCATGAAATTCCTCCTCTATCGAAGACGTTTATGCCTGGCCCGCCGCCATATCAACCACCGCAGTCACCTTCTCCACCGCCGCCAGATAACGAGTGGCGAGGTCAATAACGTTTATGCTCTTGCGGTCAGCCTTGCGCTCCCGCACGTCCAAAACCTGCAATATCGATGACGCGTCGAATCCCACACGTCCGGCCAGCGAAGTCACGGCTTCACGGCGAGTAACCTGCTTGCCGTCACCCATCGCGACCAGGGCATGCCGAAATAGTGTGCTGAACGAAGGGACAGACCGCAGCAATAAATCCCACAATCGCGATTCGTTCTTCGAGGCCAGCAGTATATGCTGGCGCAACAGAATCAACTTCTCTCTCAGTTCGTATTCCACCTGCACGCGATGCAGATCCATGGGAATGTGCAGGTCTTTTAAAACATCGTCGCCAAAGAGAACTCGATGCTGCTGCTGCATATCGAGTAGCTCAATCGTAAATACGTCTGTCGAGCGCTGAAGTTCCTGCTTGGACATGCACAGAGGCGGAGGCTGTTTCTTTCCGTCCCACCACCTGGCCGCGGGAGATAGTGCCTGTAATGCACTAAAGGAGCTATCGCGCAAGATGCAAAGCAGGTTTAGGTTCGACAATCCGGGATGATAATCGCCAGCCACCGCAGACCCGAAAAGGATAATGCTCTCGATATTTGCTCCCGCAGCCTCACGGGCGCGTTTCACAAATTCGTCAACGATGTCTGTCGGAATCATTCGATCCTCACATGCCGTGCCTTAAGCTACCAACTGCTGCTCGCCCCGCCCCCACCCGAACTGCCCCCGCCAAATCCGCCGAACCCGCCTCCTCCACCGAACCCACCACCCCCGCCTCCAAAGCCTCCGCCGCGTCCACCGAATGTGTTGGAGAAAAGGATCCAGAACAAGATGCTACGCAAGGGAGTGGCGAGAATGATCAGGAAGATGATGATCAGAAGGATGATCCCGCCGAACGAAATGCCTGAGTTAGGCTGCCGCACACTCCGTGTGGGAGCGCGGGGCTGGGCATTGGACAGTTGAACTCCTGCATCGGAGGCAATGACTTCCGCGACGCGACTGGTCACCAGCAGTAGGGCCTGGTTGTAATCGCCACTCCGCATCAGGGGGATTGCTTCGCGCTGGAAGCCCCCGACCTTTCCATCGGGCAAGATCGGCTCGAGACCATAGCCGACCTCGATGCGGGCGCGATGATCCTGGATCGCGTAGAGGATCAAAACGCCATGGTCGGTTATATTAGCGCCGATACCCCATTTGTGGAACAGATCGACGGCGTAGCTCTCGATATCGGAGCCGTCGAGAGTGTTGATCGTCACCAGAGCGATTTGCGCGTGAGCCTTTTGATCAATTTGGGTGCAAATGTTCTCGATTTGCGCCTTCGTTTGCGGATCAAGCACGTGGGCGAAGTCGTTGACGTACCCGGTAGGTTGTAAATGCGATACAGACTCAGCCTTGGCCGCAATGCCCAGCAGCAACAGGCACATTGCCAGGCATATTCTTACGCGCGCAGTCACACGCAGATTGTACAAGACATTCCCCGCGAGGAACCGTGGTCGGATGCAATCGAGTTGCCTTCGCCTCGTGTTCTCATCACTGCAGGCCAGGTGTGTGGGTCACCTTAGTAATTTGCAACGAGGTTGCGGTTCGAAGATGATGGGCAAAAATGGCATCAAATCCAGAGAAAACTCGACGTTGGGATCGAATGCCCGTGGACTTGCCCGTCCGTGTCGTGACGTCGAAAGGCTTCGCGACGACCGTGGTCGAGGGACGCGGGACTGAAATGAGCCAGGGCGGCATGACCTTATATGCTGGAATCCTGCTGAACCCGGGCGATCTGCTGGAGATTGAGTTCGATAACCCAACTCCTTCGCGGATGCCGGCGATCGTTCGCTCGCGGAACGGTTTTTGTTTCGGGCTTGAGTTCATTACTCCTCTGCCTTCCTAGTCCCCATTCATGTCCGGATAGATTTTGGCCCGAAATTGTTCTAGCATTTGGAGCACCAGCCGCTGGGGTGATTTCTATGTACTTCGAACAGTTCTATCTGGGCTGCCTTGCGCATGCTTCCTACCTGCTGGCTTCCGAGGGTGAAGCGGTGGTCGTCGATCCGCAGCGAGACGTGGAATTGTATCTGAAAGCGACAGCCCAGCAGCGTGTCGCTATCCGCCACATTTTCGAAACGCATTTGCATGCGGATTTCGTCTCGGGTCACAAAGAACTCGCGGCGCGTACGGGAGCGAAGATCTACATGGGAGCGCAGGCGGGGGCGATGTTTCCGCATGTGGCGGTCTGCGACGGTTTCGAATTGAAAGTGGGCAAGGTCTCGCTTCGCGTGCTGGAGACCCCGGGGCACACCGCCGAGAGCATCTGCCTGGTCGTGACCGATAGAGAAAAATCTGCGGAGCCCTGGGCGGTACTGACTGGCGATACGCTTTTCATCGGCGACGTCGGACGTCCCGATCTCTCGCCGAAGCACACGCCTGCGCAGCTTGCCGGCCTGCTCTATGACAGCCTGCATAAGAAACTGCTAGCTTTGCCGGATCAGGTGCTGGTTTATCCCGCGCACGGTGCAGGTTCCCTCTGCGGCAAGAACATGCGAGCCGAGCGTTCGTCGACGATCGGTACCGAACGGCTGACGAATTACGCACTACAGATCAAGAGCAGGGAAGAGTTCATCGCACAGCTGACCAGCAACCTTCCCACGCGGCCGGAGTATTTTTTGAAAGACGCCGAAATCAATCGAACAGGTGCTGCAGCATTGTCGGAGTTAAGACCGCTGCGCGCGATTGAGCCGCAAGAGCTAGATCGGATGTTAAGGGCTGGCGAGATCGCGCTCGACGTGCGTTCGGGCGATGAATTTGCTGCCGGGCATGTGCCTGGTTCGGTCAACATTGCGCTGTCGGGTCAGTTCGCATCGTGGGCTGGAACGATGCTCGGGCTGGCATCGTATCCCGTGCTTATTGCAAGTAGCAACGAGCAGATTGAGGAAGCGCGATTGCGATTGGCGCGCGTGGGTATTGAAATGCTCGATGGATTTCTACAGGGAGGGGTTGCCGCTTGGCGTGATGCGGGATTGCCAGTTGCGAGTACTCCTCAGATTTCACCGGAGGAACTCCAGAAGAGAATGCAGACTAGTGATGTTCAGGTGCTGGACGTGCGCCGCGAACCGGAGTGGGATGCGGCCCACATCGAGCAAGCGATCTGGTGGCCACTCGATAACTTCAAAGTCTCTCCGCCAGAGATCGATCGCGAGGCGCCGCTGGCGGTGCATTGCAAGGGTGGATACCGCAGCATGATTGCGGCCAGCCTGCTGGAGCGCGCAGGCTTTCAAAACGTATGCAATGTGGCGGGTGGGTTTGATGCGTGGCAGGCTGCGAATCTGCCCGTTGTGACGCTCGTCACAGTCAAAATCTAAGTGGGCCTGTGGAAAGTGTTCCTGCAGGAACACTTGTCATACCGGAGTGTACATACTTTCAGGCGATGCCAACTAAGTCTGCATCTGCAGCAATTTAGACCTCACTTGTTTCTGCCGCTGACCGCCTTCCGCGCTCGACTATCATCTCCAGCAGTTTTTCCATCTCCAGATCGCTTACCGCCGGGTTCATACAGGTAAATTTCAGGCACTGGAGATTGCGGACGCGAGTGTGTCCGATAACGGCTTGCCCCATCTCAAAAAGCTGTCGCCGAATGCGGTTGTTGAGTAAGTCGGCATCAACGTTTGGACTGGAAGGAATGTACCGGAAGATCACGGTGCTGAGCTGAGGTTCGGCCATAAGTTCGAGTTGGGGCGTGTTCCGGATTACCTGCGCCGCATGCGCCGCCAGAGAGATAGTCCGGTCGATCATCTTGCTCAGCTTTTCACGGCCGAGAGTTTGCAACGAAATCCAAAGCTTGAGGGCATCGAAGCGGCGGCTGGTGAGGAGGGAAGTCGTTACAAGGTCCGGGATCCCTTCGTTTTCGTGCATCTCGGGATTGAGGTAGTCGGCATAGAACTTGATCGCGTCGAAATGGCGAGCGTCCCGCAACAAGAATGCGCTGCATGGAATCGGCTGCCAGAATAACTTGTGGAAATCAATGGCGATCGAATCGGCCGAATCGATGCCTACGAGTTTGTTTCGGTTCAGGGAAGAGAAGAGCAGCGCTGCGCCGTACGCAGCGTCGACGTGCAGCCAAGTGTTTGTTTCGCGAGCAATGGCCGCAATCTCGGACAAGGGATCGATCGAGCCGAAGTCGGTGGTACCTGCCGTTGCGACCACGGCCATGGGAAGCAGGCCCTCCGCGTCAAGTCCCTGCACAGCACTGTGCAGTGCTGGGGGTCTCATGCGGAACTTCTCATCAACGTCCACCCGAATGACGGAATCTGTTCCAAGTCCTAACTGCGACGCCGACTTCTCGACGGTGAAATGGGCGACTTCCGAGCACAGGATGCGAACACGGTTAGCCTCGGGTGGAAGCCCCGACTTCTGGGCGGACCAATTCCAACGTTTCCTGAAGAAAGCGTCGCGCGCGAGCAGGAGACCCAGGTAATTCGACTGCGAACCTCCGGTGGTGAAGGTTCCTTCGGCGGTGGTGGGGAATCCAGCTTCGCTGCACAACCAGCGGATCATTTTCTGTTCAGCAATGGTGGCGATTGGAGCTTGGTCGAAGGAATCCATTGATTGGTTGAGAGCGCTGATTACAACCTCGGCGGCAAGCGCGGCCAATAGTGGTGGGCAGTGGAGGTGTGCTGCGGTGTGGGGATGGGAAACGTTTACCGAGTTCGTCACAACCATCCGCAGAATGTCAGACAAAGTCTCGGAAGACTCTCCGGTTTGCGGCAGAAAGTCCGTAGGGACCAACTTGGCCAAATCGGCCGCGGTGCGGCCGGGAGAGGCAGCGATGGGCAGCGACTGGCAAACAAGCTGCGCCGCTTCGGATATCAGCTTTTGATAGGCTGCTTTGCTCGTTCTGTCTTGGCGTAAAAAATCCGTCTCGAACAAGTTAGCCCCCGGGAATCGTCGGACTGTAAGCGTGGAGTTTCTAATTAGTCCGGGACTATCTTCCCACATTGCGATCAGGCAAGCGCGGTGCAGCCGAATGCGGCCAATCGACGGTATAAACTGCTGAAAGCTAATGCATTCATACTTGAGTTTCGGGAAGGAAGTGACAATGAAGACAGGCAAGATCGCGCACACCTTTCGAGTGGAAAGCGGGAAACATTTTCGGCTGAAAGATTTTGATCCGGCGGAGACCGGTCACTGGAAATCAAAGGAGCACGCGGAGCAGGCTCTGATGGAAGGAATCGCCCGCACTGCCGAGTTGCAGGACAAGCTGTACGCGCAAGACCGATGGGCGTTGCTGCTGATCTTTCAGGCGATGGACGCAGCGGGAAAAGATGGCGCCATCAAGCACGTGATGTCGGGCGTGAATCCGCAGGGATGCCAGGTGTACTCGTTCAAGACGCCGTCTGACCTGGAACTCCAGCATGATTTCCTATGGCGCACGACACGCGATCTGCCGGAGCGCGGGCACATCGGAATTTTCAACCGGTCGTATTACGAAGAAGTGCTGGTGGTGCGGGTGCATCCCGACATTCTGAAGAACGAGAAGACACCGCCGTCACTGGTGGGAAAGAAGATATGGGAAGAGCGCTTTGAAGACATCCGCTGTTTCGAACGGCACATGGCGAGAAATGGAACGGTGATCCGAAAGTTCTTTTTAAACGTCTCCAAGAAAGAACAGAAGAAGCGTTTTCTCGAGCGGTTGGAGGAGCCGGAGAAGAACTGGAAGTTTTCTGCGAGCGACGTCCGAGAACGCGAATGCTGGGATGACTATCATGAAGCCTATGAAGATATGATCCGGAACACGGCCACCGAGCACGCGCCATGGTTTGTTGTGCCGGCGGATAACAAGTGGTTCACACGCCTCGTCGTTTCAACGGTGATCATGGATACACTCGAGTCGCTCGGTCTGAGCTATCCAGAGGTGGATGACGCCAAGAGGAAAGAACTCGATGCGGCGAAGAAGAGCTTGCTGAAGAAGTGAGTCGATGTTGTCGTAGCTTCAGGAACAGCGCTGGCTCTTTGCAGCAAGAGCCGTCAGGGGTACCATAGGGACATTGTTCACGCCGTCCACAGAACCACGGAGATAATCTACAAATGGGCCAAGATTTCCTTCGCAGAAGTGCGACCAGTGCCGCGCGCTCGATTTCAACTGCTATCTTTCTGACACTCTTCACACTCTTCTCTATTGCTGCTGAAGCGCAAGCCAAACCGGAGCGGCAATCGAAAGCCGCCACAGCGGCGGAAGCTCCGCAGTCAAACCAAGCGGCCAAGGCGGCCACGACCACAGAAGGCAAGAACGAGGAAGATTCAGAGGAATCCTCTAAGCCCGAGGAGAAGGTTTTCAAAGGCATGAAGTACCGGATGATCGGTCCATTCCGTGGGGGGCGTTCCCTGACCGCAGCTGGCATTCCGGGCGATCCGACAACATATTACTTCGGAGCCACGGGCGGTGGTGTGTGGAAGTCGACGGATGGGGCGATGACTTGGTCCCCGGTGTTCGACAAAGAAGGCACGTCGGCGATCGGCAGCATTGCAGTGTCCGCCTCGAATCCGAATGTGCTGTATGTAGGGACCGGAGAGGCGTGCATCCGTGGAAACATCTCGCATGGAGATGGTGTGTACAAAACGCTCGATGGCGGTAAGACGTGGAAGAACACGGGCCTGCGCGATTCCCGGGCGATTGGCAAGGTGATCATCAATCCGATGAACCCGGATATCGCGTTCGTCGCGGCACTCGGGCATCCCTATGGCCCGAATACGGAGCGCGGGATTTTCCGCACGACGGATGGCGGTAAAACCTGGGAAAAGGTTCTCTATAAGGACGAGAACACAGGCGGAATCGACGTCGCCTTTGATCCTCATAATCCCAACATTCTCTTTGCTGCGCTCTGGCAGGCGCGCCGGACTTCCTGGAGTATGACGAGCGGCGGGCCGGGCAGCGGACTGTATCGATCCAGCGATGGCGGGACAACCTGGAAACATTTGCAGGAGCACGGATTGCCGAAGGGTCCGTACGGAAAAATCGGCGTGGCCGTGGCCGCAAATTCCGATCGTGTTTATGCGCTCATTGAGGCGCACAATCCGGATGGTGGACTGTATCGCTCCGATGATGGTGGTGAATCATGGCAACTGGTAAATCCGAGCCACAATCTGTGGCAGCGTCCGTGGTACTACATGCACGTCATCGCCGATCCGCGCGATGAGGACGTGCTTTACATCATGGATGTCGATGCTTACAAGTCGACGGACGGAGGGCATCTGTTCAACAAGGTCCACGTACCGCACGGAGACAATCACGGGTTATGGATCGATCCGATGGACACAAAGCGCATGATCGCCTCGAACGACGGCGGAGTGACGGTCACTCTCGATGGCGGAAAGAGTTGGTCACTGCAGGACAATCAGCCGACGGCGCAGTTCTACCACGTGATTACCGACACGGAGACGCCCTACCGGGTGTATGGAGCGCAGCAGGATAGCGGCACCGTTGCCATCGTGAGCCGCAGCGACGATGGTTCTATCAGCCGTAGCGATTGGTACGATGTGGGCGGCGGCGAGGCTGGGTACATCGCGCCGTATCCGCTCGATCCGAATATTGTTTATGCGGCCGATTATCAGGGAAACATTACGCGCTATGACCGGCACGTCGGGCAGGTGAAGTCGATTACCGAACAGCCTGAGCTTTCCGATGCGCATGGCGCCGCAAATCTGGAACATCGCTTCCAGTGGACGGCTCCGGTCATGATTTCTCCTCATGATCCCAACACGCTGTATCACGGCGGCGAAGAGCTGTTTAAGACGACAGACGGCGGGGTTCGCTGGCAGGCGATCAGTCCCGATCTGACGCGCAATGACAAGAGCAAACAGAAGGTCTCAGGCGGAGACATCACACTGGATGATTCAGGAACCGAATACTACGACACGATTTTTGCTCTGGCCGAATCACCCATCACGAAGGGACTGCTGTGGGTGGGCACGGACGATGGGCTGATTCAGCTCACAAAGGATGAAGGAAAGACGTGGACGAACGTCACGCTCAAAGACGTGCCTGAATGGAGCCGCATCAGTCAGATCGATGCTTCACCGTTCAATGCCGGAACGGCTTACGTCGCCGTCGATCGTCATCAGTTCGACGAGCTGAAACCGTACATTTACAAGACGCCGGATTACGGCAAGACGTGGATCAAGCTTGGGACCGGTATTCCGGATCGTACGTTTGTGCGCGTGGTGCGAGAAGATCCCAAGAAGCGCGGACTGCTCTACGCGGGAACCGAAGAGGGAGTGTATGTTTCGTTCAACGACGGAGCGAATTGGCGTCCGTTGAAGCTCAATCTGCCGACGGTGCCGGTTCACGATCTCGTGATCAAAGATAATGATCTGGTCGTTGCGACCCACGGGCGGGCCTTCTGGATTCTCGACGACCTCACGCCGCTGCGGCAATATTCTGATGATATCGCGCAAAAGGATCTGCATTTGTATACGCCCGCCACTGCGTATCGGATTCAGGCCGGAGCCGGAGGAGAGCGACATCCTTCGAAGCGGACGGGCCAGAATCCGCCGGCTGGCGCGGTGATCTACTACTACTTGAAGGATGCCCCCAAGGCGGACACCGAAGCAAAGATCGAGATCTTGGATGGGGCAGGGAAGATCATTCGCAAATACTCGAGCATGGAGTACAACACGCTGGAGGAGCCACCTGATCCGGATGACAAGAAGCCAGAGAAGCAACTCAAGGCTGAGGCGGGGCTGAACAAGTTTGTATGGGATTTGCGCTACGAAGAAGCGCGGCATGTCCCGGGCTATTACCTGTGGGAATATGGCAGCGGGGCTCGCGGACCAGTCGCCGTTCCCGGTCACTATCAGGTGCGGCTTACCGTGGGAGGGCAGAGCCAGACGGCTGACTTGGAGTTGAAACTGGATCCGCGGGTGAAAGTAAGCCAGGCGGATCTGGAAGCGCAGTTCAATCTCCTGATCCAGACGCGGGACGAGCTGAATACGGTCTTCGACATCGTGAATCAAATCCAGGATGTGCGGGCGCAGCTTTCCGGACTGAAACGGCGTCTGCCTGAGAATGCTGGCTCGAAAGCAATCGTTACCGCCGCCGACGATCTGGAAAAGAAGCTGGTTGCGGTGCGCGATGACATCGTGAACCTGGATATCAGCGCGAATGAAGACTCGCTGGCGTATCCTCCTCAACTGGATGCAAAGCTGGCATTCCTGGCCATGGATGCCGGATCGGCTGATTCTGCGCCGACTGAGGCCGAACAGCGACAGTTGGAAAAGCTGAAGCGGCAGAGCGGAGAACTGGTCTCCCGCTGGGAGGACTTGCAGCGCCGCGATCTGGCGACATTCCAGAAGCTTACTGCCGAGGGCAGCCTGTCGACCGTGGTGGTACCCCCAGCAGGGAGGGTAGCGGAGGAGCCGGTCGCGGCACATTGATAACAAATGGCCAGTGTTCCGTGGCCAGGGACTATGAGGTGTGTTCGAACTACCGTTGTCGATGGCCGCTGATTTACTGACCACTCATCACTTATAGTTGTCACTAGCCGAGCCAATACCCACCACGGCCACGGTTGTGAAGAACCTCTGAAAGCCGTTCTGGGCGGGCAGTTTACTGTTTCAATTACTCCTATTACTTCTGGGCCACGCGTATAGCACCGATGTGCCTTGTCCGGCCTACAGCCTGTTGCTATTGTGCCGATAGAGGTTCATGTAGTTCCTCCCCTGAAGGTGATCGAGCCGGGATGGGGGGCATCTATGCGAGTGATGCACGTTTGCTATGCGGTGATCGGCTTTGCGGTGGCCCGCTGGATATTCCGGCGGCAAGCAGTTCCAGTAGTAGACCCGGTTTCACGTTTTCGCTCGCAAGGACTGTTGTAAGAATTCATGTGGGCTTGGGCGCGCGCACCCGTTGCGCCTCCATTTCGTCAACGCGCGCCCTTTCCTTTCGCCCTAGGTACGGTTACCAAGGTTTGCCTGAGTCATCCCTGTTTTTTCCTTCTCTCAATACAATTGGCTTAGAGACTCTCTCGTAGAAGATGCGACTGCACGTCTCTTTCGTCGGTCTGAGCTTATGGTGCGTTTCCCAGGAATCGGATTGCTCATCGCTCCCGCGATGCTAATGGTGTTTTTGTCGCCATTCACGCTGGCGCAAGATGATCCCAACGACATGCCGTTGGGAGATGTGGCGCGGAATCTTCGGAAGAAGATTGTGCCCGCCAAGCCGGTTATTTCCAAACCGGTCATTGATGACGATAATCTGCTGCAAGTGATGGACCGGGCCGAAAATAGCCAAGGATTCGGAGTGGGTCTCCGCTATTTAATGGCCGGAGAAAGCAAAGGCTTTCAGGTAGCCGCACCCGACGTCACCTGCAGCCTGGCATTCACGGCCAATGTGAAGTCATTGTTATCGGGACAGTATGCGCAGATGGAGCTTCCTATGGAAGAAATCGCGAAGCTTCAAGGGAAGGCTACGATTGAAGGCGATTCGCTGACGATCCCGGTTTTCAATGGGACCAACTGGCACGTGAGCGAACTGGCAGTTGCATTCACCGTGGTTCGCAAGAACGGAGCGAGCGGTTTTCCGGGTGTGATCTATTCGGCTCCCGGTGCTGGCTTAGAAATCGAACCTGGCATATCTGCCGAGGCGGATTCGCTGGAGCAGGTGAGGTCTGAGAAGAAATCCGATCTGACGGTCATTTACAAAATGAGGATGGCAGCGCCTCCCTGGGAAAGAGCCGTGTTCAGCGCGCCCCTGAATCTGGAAATAGCTCCATCGGAGGAGTGGCACTGGGCGATTGTTCAAGCGAAGGGATATCCGCCAGAGAGTTATGCTTTGCCTCAACCTCGTGCGGTTGAGGTTAAGCAAGAGGCCAGCCCCGTACCGATCAGCCTGACCGATCCCGAGAATCCACTGGCCGTAACTCCGCAGCATCCGTAAAACTCCACCTCACCGCACTCCGAGGGCTTCCAGGGTGCTCTTGTAGTTATCTCCGGTCGGACCCGAGTTCCAATGCCTTTGGACGAATGCCAGGATTCGCTTCTTTACGTCTGCTGCTTCCGGGAAGTTCCGATCGGTCCAGAAGCGCCGGGATCGGTCGAAGAACCCGATTCGCGCCAAGAATGATGCGCCGTAATACTCGGCATCTTCCATGGATCCATCGGCGATGTTTACCTTGAACGATCCATCGGGCTGCAGAGAGTCGTGGAGACACCAGGTCAGCATGCGATCGATCTCAGTGGACATTGCTTTCTTTTGAGTGGGAGTTGCGTCACTCCATCCGAGATGGAACAAAGTGACCACGTCCATGTTGTTGTGGTTCCAGAATTCGCCTTTCCATAGCCAACCGGCCGGATAGCTGAAATCTTTGATGGCAAGGGTAGTGTCGAGCACCTGCGGCATGTCTGGGACTCTTCCCGTGAGATACGAGATCACGTGAAACGTCATGCTGAGGTCGTCAGGGAAGTCTTCGTGCCCGTCGCGGCGATAGCGTTCTCCGAAATATCCCGTTTCAGTGTTGCGGTAGTGGTGCAGAACTCGGTCGATTAGAGCATTTCGGAGTACGGGATCGACGGTGTAGTTTTCTGGTCTGCGCCGCACGATCATCTGCAGCAAGGTAGCGAGGGTCTCATTAAACTCGCGTTCGTGATCGACTCCGGTGTGACGCACGTCAGAAACCGATAAGGAATCGAGATACAAGGTCAATTTCTCGGGCGTGGAGACGCGGGTTAAGAAAGTCGGCAGCGAATGTGAGGGTGTTCGTCGTCATTAGCTTCAAGGTGATCGTAGGTCGCGTAGAGCTTCAAATACCATTCCTGATAGCAGGAACCCCACATGCCATCATTATCTGGTTTGTCAGACAAAGAATGCCCAATGCTTGCTTCGAGGTCATGCAGGCGCGCATCGATGAATTTGAAATCTGCTGAGCTGAGCAGAAGCGATTCGAGTTCGAAGAGAATTTGATGACCGCACGTATTCTTTGCGCTTTTCGCTTCTTCGGCGAACATCTGCTTCGCAAGCTCCTTGGTGTGCGCCACTCGGGCCTCGCGTTCTTCCTTGTAGTGCGGATCGAAGGCTATGAAATCCTTTTCGAGAAGTGACGACGCGTAACGATCCAATGCGAACTGCTGAGGTGTCTGGCCAGTTGCCGATGCGGCAGCGAGCACATTTGCGAGAACGAGAATTAACAAGAATCGAATTCGCTTTAGCATGAAGCTGATACAAGTTACGTTGGAAGGTGCAGGGCAAGCTTATTGTGCCACGGCCTTCAGGACGACGGTATTGCGTTCGTCGCTGGCGATAATGCGATAAAACTTCTTAAGATCTTCTGAGCGGGAAACAGGGACGCTAGGTTGTTTGATTTCAAAGGCTCGACTGTAATGGATCAAATTGCCCTGCACCTCAGTCTTTGAATGGTAGCTGGCAAAGCCGAAGTCAGTATCCACTGGAGGAGGCGCGTCGTCGACGACATAGCCAGGCGGGATCGTGATATCGAACGTGTCCACATCTCTTGATGGCCCTTCAAACTCGACCGGAAACTTACGAGGCTCTTTGGTTTCCATTAGGCCGCTTGCCTTTATACCGAGCACCCTCGGACGCACCAGGAGCAGTCCACCCGCATTCTTGGCATAGTCCGGAGCTTCGAAGCTGTAATTCAATTCAAAAGGCAGATCGATCTCGTTCAGATTTGTGATGCTGGCTTTGGTGATCGAGAAACGTGATAAGGAGCCAGCGAGCAGATCTTCCACGGGCTTGATTTTCTCGGTATTTTTTGTGACTGAGCGGAGGCGCCCACGCTCCGACCACGCCCGGTCTCCTTGGCGAATCTCGATGACATCGCCTTTGAGCGTTCCAGATTGGTCGAGCGTCAGCTTTCCGGCCCGATGAATGCCATTCGTCGCCGGAGGTTGCATGGGTAATTCGACGAGTTCTCCTCCTTCGGATGTAACGAGCAACCCATAGTTGGCCTGTAGATATCCGCCGATTTCTCCGAACGGCGTTAATTCATTGGTCGGATCGAAATAGAGGAGAGAACCAAGACGTGGATGCTGTATCGCCGCGGCGAGCGAAGAGTCGGAGACTCCAGCGGGAAGCTTAATCGCCAACACGACGTGGTTGAAGCCGCCAACACTGGCGGGAGTTTGCGGTGTTACTGATCCGCGCTGCGAGTTGATGACCACGTAAAACGACTCGACGCCGATCAGGCCGAGCATGGAGCTCAGGAGCGTCGCCTTGTCTTTGCAGTCGCCGTAGTGATGGCTGAACACGTCAGAAGCTGCGTGGGGCTGCCAGCCTCCGACTCCAAGTTCGATAGCAACATAGCGGATGTCGTGCTGGACGAACTCGGCCAATGCTTTGATCCTGTCCATCGTAGTGCCCAAGGACGCTGTCAATGTGGTGACCTGCTGGCTCATTTGCGGAGAGACATCGCGGCGGCCATTGGTCAGGTTCAAATACCAGTTGCCCATCTGATGCCAACTGCTGAATCCGTTTGTGGAGGCGCCGCCAGGAGGGAAGAACGAGATAATGAGTTGGCCAGCCACGCTTTCAATCGGCGGCATATCAGCTTCCTTACGAATTGCGGTTACATCGTGGAGGGTCCACGCGGATTGATTGTCTCCGTTTTGCTCGGGTTGCACATCGAAGTAGTTGATCCATGAAGCCCTATATTCCCAGCCGGCCGGCAGCTGAAGGGAATAGTGAAGCTCACGGGCTGGAATCTCGCGTTGAAATCGCCAGACGTCTTGCAGAACCAACGGTTGCTCTTCTTCGTCATATTCGTAGCCGACGACATTGCCTGGATCGGGGGCCGGAATCTGCAGAAGCTTGTCTTTCACATCAGAGATCAACTCGCTGCCGGCAATCCTGGGTAGCGATACCTCGATCGCTTCCTTATCTTTCACTTCATAATCTCTGCCTTGGGCAGGGATACACCATCCACGAAGTGCGCTGATCTTGCTGTGAGCATTAAAGGGTATGGCTGCGAGACCGTAGTCGCGTCCGCTGGGCCGCAGGATCCTGTAGACGACCCGAACGTGCGTCTTGATTTTGTCGAGAGACTGTACACTCACGCTCCTCTCGGAGTACAGGAGCACAGCATCGGTCTTTTCATCGTGGTCAGGAAGAGGGGCAGAGGCAACCGTGTGCATCCAGGATGGGGCGTCGCCTGCGACCGCAAGATGCGGACTCCCCGCCAGAACGCCTGCCAGCAACAGTGTCCTGAATCGGCTCATGTTAGTTTGCCGCAGCAGTCGTGCCGGGCTCCAGCATGATCTGTTGCTCGTCCCCAGTCCTGATGCTCTGAAAAATCCGTCGTAAACTCCCGTAGTTAGCTGCGGGCAGAAGCATTATGTCCAAATCGAGAGAGCGGCTGAGACGAAGCAAGTTGTTCTCTTTTTTCGCCTGTGTAACATACACAATTGCCTTAGCGTCGAGCCTTTGCGGGGGTGGCACCGTGGACACCCGCCAGCCGACTGGCAGCTCGACGCTAACGTCATCCGCCCTCTGGAAAGGGAATTGAAAATAGATGGGTTGGACACGTTCGGCATGGTCAAAGAGGTGCTTTTCGGGAGCGCTGAACAGACCCAGCGGAAACAGGGCGTGGCTTCCTGCCGCAGAGACCCAGCCTGGAACCTTTAGCGTGAATTCTGCCTTGAGAGGATCGGTACTTCTCCAGTTCGGCTGATTGCTAAGCTCTACTTCACAAGCTGCGGGAATGGTTTCTCGAACTTCTTCTTCCAGAAACTTTTTGCGATCGGTATCATCCGCCAGACGCGTCTCCACGCGCCGCTCTGTCGCTTCCAGCCCGGTATAGGTCACCAGCAACCTGCCTTCGAGGTCCCCGGTGTCTGTGAGCTTCAAATCACCTTTGCGCCGAATACTGGATTCCGAGCTTTCTGGAAGAGGGGTTGCAACCCATGATCCGCCCTCTTTATCGAGTTTCAGACCCTTCACTGCCGTCTCATTCCAAGGCAACATGCCGAACGGAGTAAAGGCTGCCCCCGGATCGAAAAAGAGTTCTTTCCCATTAAGCTTCACCATCACCACGTTTGCGTCGAGGCGATTGCCATCCATCATCTCGGGCACGAAGAAGTAGTTCAGACGGTCGGGAACCCACATACCGTAGGCCTCGAATCCGGCAGCACGGGCCAGTGCGAGGAAGAGCCAGGTTAGCTCCTGACCGTTTCCGTATTGCTTCTTCCAGATGGTCTCGACGTTATCCGGATTTTTTTCCTTCGCTCGTTGTTGTTCCTGCTCTGTCTTTGCCTCTTCGTAGGAGGTGTTCCGTACCTGCTGCACACGGGTGTAGATTTTCCGAAGTTTCACCTCTGACGAATCGGCCGAAGAGATGATAGTGGAAATCGCCTCTTCCATCGACTTGCGTTTACCGATGAAGCCCTCCAGTTGCGCGTTCCGTTTCTGGCCCCACCTTTTCCAGTAATTCGCTGGTTCGAGTTCGAAGAGGTCTTCGCTGTAAATAAAGTCCACACGCGACTTCATCTCGTTCTCCGGAGGCATATAGTCCTCCGCCTGAAAGGCCGGGATGTTACTGGCCTCAAGGGTGATAACGTGATTCGGGGCCTCCACCGGTAGAGCCGTCCCAGGTGGTAGTTTGTTCCAGCTCCAGCGAAGATGAAACGGGTGGTATGCGTTCTGGTATGGCTTGAGTGAGAACCTGGCGGTTCTACTGAACAAATCCTCGCTCAGGATCCAATGGGAATCGAAAAGAATACGCTCGGCAAAGTCGGTCGTATAGAAATATTCGAGAATGCACCCAACCTGGACGTCAGGAAAGGTAAAGGTCTTCGCCATATACTTCATGCCGCGCGCCTTCACGATCAATTTGTCGAAGGGTTTGCCGTAGAAGTTGACTTCGGTTCCATCTGGGTGAATGGTTCGTGCATGAATGTTTACGATGCGGCCCTGTTGCTCGATGAACGGGATTTCAACATCGCCGTATTTCCGACCGTCCTCAGTGAGGATCTTGATTCGGAGATAGACGTCTTCATGAGCGGTGAGTCCCCGGTCGTCGCGGTCGACCTCGCGCAAAAGAATAATAGCTGGAGCGCCGGGTGCCTGTGGTTCGCTAGTCATCTTTAATTCATCGGGAGAAATGGGTTGGAAACTCACGGACCAGGCAAGCGCCGAGAGAAGACTGGCAACTAAGAAAGTGCCAAGAGGGCATTTAGAAAAGGACATCGCCCTATGAAAAATCAACATGAAATATTTCACCCAAGGGAGTCGTCTGTCCGGTCAGGCACGGAGGGAGGAACAGGCCAGCGAGCCTGCTGGGCAACGGATAGCAAGCAACTGCGGAGCACTCCACTCAATCGGCGTGACGATACAACCAGTGTGCGTAGCTGTCAAGAACACGACTAGGTACTGTCGGACCATAGTTATTGCGGCTTAGCTGACATGCTAAACTTGAGATACCCCGCAAACATGAGGTATTCATGAAATTTGGCGTCATCATTTTTCCCGGCTCGAATTGCGATCACGACGCTTTCTGGACGATCCAGCATGTCGCCAAGCAACCGGTGACCTTCTTGTGGCATGACTCGCACGACCTGGAGAACTGCGACGCCATCATTGTGCCGGGCGGATTCGCGTATGGCGATTATCTGCGGACTGGCGCGATCGCAAAGTTCTCGCCTGTAATGGACTCCGTGCGCAAGTTCGCTGCTGGCGGCGGATTGGTGCTGGGCATCTGCAATGGTTTTCAGATCCTGTGTGAATCCGGTCTGCTGCCGGGGGCGTTGATGCGAAATATCGGCCTAAAATACGTTTGCAAGCCGGTCGACGTGCGAGTCGAGAACGCTGCCACTCCTTTCACGAATGCCTGTTCGATGGGAGAGGTTCTGACCATCCCCATCGGTCACATGGAAGGAAACTATTTCTGCGATGACGCAACACTGGCAGAGCTGAAGCGAGATAACCGGATCGTATTCCGCTATTGTTCTCCATCGGGCGAAATCACTGGTGAGGCCAATCCCAACGGGTCTTTGGAGAATATTGCCGGAATCTGCAGCCCGGGTGGAAATGTAGTCGGCATGATGCCGCATCCGGAACGCTCCGCCGAAGCGGAACTGGGTTGTACCGATGGCGTCAAGATTTTCCAATCGATGGTCGGAGCCCTGGTGTCCCGCTAGTATTCTTCCCTGTACTCAAAAAATTCTTGGCGATTCAGAGGGTTTCGTTATATCGTCATCCCTTCTTCCCCTGTAGTGTGGTTACCCAACCTGTTTTTGTCTCGCAATACACGCAGGGAGGCGTGTCTCTAATGACAGCGAAGCAGATCCTGGATTCCTTTTCCGAAACGTTGATGAAAGACGAACGTATCCTCAGCGCGCAAGAACGAGCACTGATTACGACTTTGCTGCAGCACGCTAAAGCTGCAGCCGGGAGCAACCCGGAGACGCAGGACGCGGTGAGGAAAGTAATTGCGTCCGCCGTTGGTGAAGCAGTTGTGCAGCGCGCATTCGCCGTGCTGGGGAGCAGCGTTGTGGAGCGGATTATCGAGAACGATTCCTTATCCGAAGAGGCATCAAGCCGAGGGACTGAAGTCCTGGCAAACCCCAAAGGGCCGCAGACGCCAGGAACCCCGATACGGCGTGACGCTCCCATGCATCCTGCGCCGGGCCCACAGACACCGGGAACCCCAATACGGCGGGATGCTCCCATGCATCCTGCGCCGGGTCCGCAGACACCGGGAACCCCGATACGGCGTGACGCTCCCATGCATCCCGCGCCAGGACCGCAGACACCGGGGCACGGTGTCACGAGAACCGTCGTTTCGCAGGCGGCGGCTGCCGTCGCAGATAGACCTCAGACCCTGCCTGCCCGCTGTGTGGTGCTCGACGAGTTTCTGGCACCTCAGGAACTGTCCGAATTGATTGGTTTCACTTTGGAGCATGAAGCGGAGTTTCAGACCAGCGAAGTGCTCTCTCCGACGGCCGAGTTGGGAGTGGTCAACTACGATCATCGCCGTTCCCGTGTGCTGACGGAACTGGGGCATCATCAGGACGTCATGATGGGGAAAATCAAAGCAGTCTTGCCGAGTGTCCTCGAAAAGCTGGGCATGAAAGAATTCAATATCAGCGCAGTCGAGGCGCAGATTACCGCTAGCAGTGATGGAGATTTCTTTCACTTCCACAGCGACAACGGCGCCGAACACGTCTCCTCACGGCACCTGACGTTCGTATATTTCTTCCATCGGGAACCGAGACAGTTCGAGGGAGGAGAGCTGCGCATCCATGACGCGATCATGGAAGGAGGCGAATACGTCAGTGCGGGCAGCTACCAGACAGTCATTCCTCAGCAGAATCAGATTGTCTTCTTCCCGTGTGAGCTGATGCATGAAGTCACTGCGGTGAAGTGCCCGACTGGTCTCTTCGCCGATAGTCGCTTCACCCTAAACGGATGGCTTCGACAGTAACCAATCCGGCGTGGTTGGAATGGATGAGCAATCTGCTCGGGGGGATGTCGCGGCAGACGCTAGCTGCGACATTTCCTCCGGACCATTTCTATTGCGTGCTCGACGAACTGCCGTTGCATTTGGTTCCGGGACACGTGTTTTCTTCAAAGCCAACGCAGGAGACGCTTGGGGCTCAGTTGTATCTGAATCCCGAGTGTAAGCTGCATTCGGCAGAGGACCTTCCCAAGGAAATCGACCACAAGGAAGAGATGCTCTCTGCTTTTGCCTTGCAAGGGACCATCGCCTGGGTGCGGAATCCGGGAACGGAATCGCTCCTTCCGTTCTGGATCGGCCCCGGTTTTGAAGAAGTCATGAATGGCCTCAGCACTGACGAGCCGGTTCCAGCGAATGTGCCACAGAATATTCGGTCAGTGCTCGTAGCCGCTGGGATTCTGATTCCTCAGGGATTCAAGGCACATTGGACGGCCGAGCGTGAGCATCTCATCGCAAACGCAAGCTTGGCTTTCCGGGAAAAGGGCTATGCCACGTTACCGGGCCTGATCCATCCATTTCATGTGGCTGCGCTGCGTCGCTATTATCGCTATCTGATCCGAAAAGGGCGGATGCAGCTGGGAGATGAGCAGAGTGAGCTTAGGTATGTAGTTCATAACGACCCGGTCGCACGATTCTTTCACCGGCAGATCGCTTGCACCCTCAGTGCGATCGCCGGTGAAGCGGTTAAACCTTCCTATGTATATCTAGCTTCATACCAGAGCGTGGCAGAACTCAAGAAGCATATTGACCGCGAGCAATGCGAATTCAGCATCACGCTCGCTCTCGATTTCTCGCCCGAGCCCGAACTGGCGACGCCGTGGCCGATCCACCTCGACACCATAAGAGGCAAAGTCACTGTCTTTCAAGCGCTCGGAGATGGATTGGCGTATCGAGGCACAAGATTGCCGCATTACCGCGACAAACTGGGCCCAGGACGAACATCGACTTCTATCTTTTTTCACTATGTGTCGGAAGACTTCACAGGGCCATTGACGTGAGTTCGCGATCAGCGCAGGCCAGAGATCAGATATAACGCCGACAGCATCTGACTGTAGGCGTAGGCAAACCGCTTTCCATCACGGCTGACAACGATTGGGGCGAGCAGCACTACTCCCGCAGAAACGCCGGGCTTCAACTGTTGAATGATTGTTGATCTACCCGTCGCAAGGTCAACTCGGTAAACGTTGCTGGGGAATTCTCCCGAGTGATAGCAGTAGAGAGCGGCTCCATCGTCGGCCCATTGCACTGCCACAAAAGTATTGTCGAAATTGGGAATGGTCCGGGTAGGACCACCCTCAATCGAATAAATCGCGATAGACCGGTCCGCCGAAGTTCCAATCATGGAGAGGCTATCCGGGGATGAAGGACCGCACAGCACACCTTCGGGAGTTACGGGTTTAGCCGCGCCATTAGAAATGTCAACCGTATAACACCGAACCCCGTGGCCGCTTGAGTCGCCATTCACCGCGAGTCGTTGTCCATCTGGCAGAAAACGTGCCCACCCAGTGTGCACGTGATCGACTCCGGTTACATCTATGACGCGCGGTTGTCCCGCGCCCGTCGGCAGCAGCGTAATCCGGGATGCCAGGAACGGCGAGATCGAGATCGCCCATTTGCCGTCGGGGGACAGCCCTCCGGAACTCCCATCGCCCAAGCGAACCGGCAACGCGCCATCCACGTTACGCGTGACCACAGCGTAATTTGGGCCGGCAGCTTCGCTTGCATCCTCGAATAATACGAATTGCCCATCAACTGAGATATCGCGTGGGGAATTCCAATCATGCCAGGCGAGGTCGACGCCGGCCTTGCTCCCCAAGGTCGTGTACTCCATCGCGAGCCGTACAGAATTCAGGGAGACCAGAACCCGGCCGTCGGATGCAATGTCTTCGATTTTCAGCGCAACGGGCAAATCCAACAAAGTTCGCAACCTACCGGCCACGTCGACTGCCATCAGGTTCAGATTGTTCCCCTTATCTACACCGGCGAACCAGACTTCCTTCCCATCGGGCCGCCAGGCAAGTCCGCTCTCAGATGCCCATTCTCGGGTAAGGGTCTGGACGTGGCCGCCGAGATCCACCTTACGAACCACACCACGGCTGTCCCACAACACGGGGTGCTCCATAAAGGCAATCAATTCGTGCGTGGGAGAGAAACGAATGTTGCTGATCCAGCCGCTGCTCTGATAAAGGACATTGCCAAGGGGGTATTCCAGCCGGCTGTGACCTTGGACATAATGTACGACTGCCAGCTTGCCGTTCGCGTCCCAATCTGCCCAGCGCACATCTGACAGTAATTCCCGCGGAGAGCCACCCGCTAACGGAGCGCTAGCCAGCATCCCGTTCACGGTCTCAAGCTGTCCTGTGTGAGTTCCGTGAACAACCAAAGCCAACTCGTTTGTGTGCGAGATGCTCAGCAGGTTTGCGTCGGTAAACTGCAGCGGCTGCGAAAGCAGGGAATTGCCCACGGTGGAGAACAGCTGTATAGGCTTGTTGTTCCATGCTGCGGCGTACACGACGTTCTGACCGTCAGGCGAGAAGCGAGCGGAGTAAACCGTGCCGGCTTCGAAACTGAGCCGCCGATAAGACGGAGGTGCAACTGGAGCGAGGATCCATTGACTAATCGCCAAAACCGCAGTCGCTACTGCTAAAACGGCTACTAAAGCCCAAGCGAGTCGCGCATGGCTGAGGCGCTTCAGCTCGCCACTAGGCGGAATTCGCACAGCAGACGACCCAGGGACCGTTTGCAACGCGAACGCCAGATCCTTTGCCGACTGGAACCGATTCTCTGGCTCTTTTTCCAGGCAGTGTCTGACGATCTCCTGATAGGCAGCAGGGATGTCGGCCTTCTCAAGATTGGCGCTGGCAGGCTCTTCTCGCAGAACCGCAGTCATGGTGTCGACTTCGGTTTCACCGCGGAAGGCTCGGCAGCCGGTCATCATTTCGTAGAGAATGGCGCCGAAACTGAAAATGTCAGCCCGATGATCCACCGGCTTGCCCCGAAGCTGCTCGGGAGACATATAAGCCACTGTGCCGATCACCGCACCGTGCTTCGTGACCGTTGGCAGGCTTTCGATGGAACGACTCTCTTCCGGATTAGGTTGAAGTTTGGCGACACCGAAATCGAGAATCTTGACCCGATCATCGTTGGTGATGAACAGGTTTTCCGGCTTCAGATCGCGATGGACGATGTGGCGATCGTGCGCCGCGGTCAGGCCCTGCACGATTTGAAGTGCGTAACCCGCAGCTTGCCGCGGCGGGATTCTTTCCTCACAGAGTCGGTGCCGAAGAGTTTTGCCCTCAAGCAGCTCCGAAACAATGTAGGGAGTGGCGCCGTCAAGGCCGACGTCATAAATCGCAAGAATGTTGGGGTGGTTCAGTGCTGCTGCGGCACGGGCCTCCTGCTCGAAACGACGAAGATGATCGGGATTGTCGCTCGAGGCGGGCCGGATCAGCTTCAGAGCAACATCTCTTCCCAGTCTTTCATCGCGCGCGCGGAAGACTTCTCCCATGCCTCCTGCACCGATCTTCTCGAGGACCCGGTAGTGGCCCACCAAC
>Ga0070735_10000588_pt1 | contig 38406 bp, 33 predicted proteins | sample Coa_R1_FD_66443 | JGI IMG/M metagenome (GOLD analysis project Ga0070735, IMG submission 66443) | Surface soil microbial communities from Centralia Pennsylvania, which are recovering from an underground coalmine fire - Coalmine... | ecosystem: Environmental > Terrestrial > Soil > Unclassified ... | reverse complement strand
CCCACGCTCCGCCAATACTTTGGTGATTGCCGCCGTCAACGTCGTCTTCCCGTGGTCGATGTGCCCGATCGTCCCCACGTTCACGTGCGGCTTGGTTCGCTCAAACTTCTGCTTTGCCATGTTGTGTGAAACTCCTTCACTCCGTCGTGCGCAGTCATGTGGAGCTCCAGGTGAGGATCGAACTCACGACCTCGTTCTTACCAAGAACGCGCTCTACCACTGAGCTACTGGAGCAGGCCAGGGGGAAATAAGGGAGGGTGAAAAGCCCGCAAAAGTGTAACAACCGAATCGTGAAATAGTCAACGGCGGAGTCCGGGCAGACTCACCGAGAGACGTGTGGTGGAGGGGGAGGGATTCGAACCCCCGAAGCTGTGCGCAGCTGATTTACAGTCAGCCCCCTTTGGCCGCTTGGGTACCCCTCCACGGATGCGCCTCGGGCGGACGAAGGTAGGTCCCGGCCACCCAATTCGCCACCCCGGTGCGCCCTCCAGTATACCGAACGGATTCTTGGTCCCCGCCGATTTCACCCATGTTGTCGTGTGACTTTCCTCCCCCGGTCGGGGTGACTCACGGCCCCCGATGCGGGCCATCGCGCTTGGTATGCTTGTCCGCTAGATCACGCCAAGAGGGTGCGGCAATCGCGACGATTACTCCAGAGCTGGCCCTGCTGTCGTCGGGTGCCGGCTTCCTCACCGGCGCCCTGCTCGTCTTTATCGCCCCTCGCCTGGTCGCGTCGCGATACGCGGAGGAGATCCCGCTGACGCCGGCGATAGCGCTCGTTCCGCTATTGGGGTGCCTTGCCGCCGGCTGGCGCCCCATTCGCGGGACCTTCACGCAGCTGCTCGTCGCCGGCACCTTCCTGGGGCTCGCCGCCCGCTATGGCGCCGGGGCCCGCCTCGTCCTCGCCTGCGCTTCGTGCGCGCTCCTCATACTGATCGCGTACGTCGATCTGGATCACCGGCTCGTGCTGAACCGGCTCTCCTACCCCGGGGTGGTGCTGTCGGTAGGCACCGCGGCGCTCTGGCCTGGTCTCGGTGTGGTCAACGCGCTGCTTGGCGCAGGGGCCGGACTCCTCATCTTCGGCGTTCTGGAGCTTATTGGCCGGGGCGCGCTCGGCACGGGCGACACGAAACTGGCTGCACTCATCGGCGCCATGCGCGGTCTTCCGGGCGTCTTCAACGCCTTGCTCCTGGGTGTCATCCTGGGCGGAATCGGCGGAGCCTTCTACCTGTTCGTCCTTCGTCGCGGACGGAAAGAGTACATGGCGTACGGTCCCTACCTGGCGGCCGGCGCGATTCTGTCCTTCTTACTCTCGTAGCCCACGCCGCTCGCGCTCGGCCACCGTCTCTCGCCGAGTGACCCTGGCGGCGATGAGCCGCAGGCGGATCGACTGCCTTTTCCGCTCAGGCGATACCCGGTAACGGCGGACGGCCGGACAGAAGCGCTGCCAACATATTCGATCCGAGCTCCCGAGCTGACTCCGCGTCCATGCGGCCGAGAAGCAACGGCCTGGCGAAGCCGTCGAAGAGAGCCAGGATTTCCGCGGCGGCGCCACGGGCGTCAGTCGACAGCTCGAGTAGGTCCAGGTCGATACCGTCTTGCAGGATGGACCGCAGCGTTTCCAGCCAGACGTCGTAGGCACGGACGGCAAGCGCGCGAATCTCCGTGTTGAATTGGGCCGCCCGCGTTACTTCGTACCGGAAACAGCGCACGTCGCCCGGAATGCCGCCCTCATCGACGGCAAGTGCGAGCAGGCGGTAGAGTCGATCGCGGGCGTCTGCCGCACTCGTTGCGATCTCCTGCACCTGCCGGATCTCTGCCTCCGTCACGTACTCAATAACCGAGAGCAGGAGATTCTCACGTGATCCGAATAGGTACTGCAGCGTGCTCACCGCCGTGCCCGTTGCCTGGGCCACGTCAGCCAGGCGCGTGCGTTCCAGTCCGCGCCGCGTTATGACTTCCGCTGCTCCCGACAGAAGCTGCGCCTCGCCGGCGGCAGCTCTTCTCCGGCGCTGCCGTGCCGCCTGCGGAGACCACATAGCGCTCTCCCTACCTCCCGCACTGTCGACGGACAACCGCAACCAGGTGGGCCAGCAACGCACCGGTGCCGGTCGAATTCGATCAGGATTTCATTGTACGGCGTGGATGGTTCGGTTCACGTATCAGGTCGCGGGTACGGAGTACTCCTTACGAGGCAGAAGATACTCGAATTAGCCGGTCGGAATCATCCATTCGTTCCATTGTGAAAGCCGGGGCCGAATCCATACCATGCTGGCGTACTGGTATGGAGATACCATAAAGCCACACCAGTTCAGCCTGGAAACTATGATTCGGGGCGGCAAGTTGATTCGGATGGCCCGACTATCTGGAAACGTCAGAACGGATCGGGGGGCCATGGCTGTGGCTCCATCGCGGAGGGGGCTGGGCTCCTCCGGGCGGATCTCCTGGCCCGCCTTGTACCCAGGGTGGCGCCGGCTGCGGGCGCCGGCCAATCGCCGGCGCACCGGCGAGGGAGGCCTCCGGTATGAATCGGCTCGTCGCCTGATCTGGGCTGAGAATGGCCAGGGAATGATCGAGATGGCGCTGTGCCTGCCCATCTTGATTCTCCTGGTCACCGGCATTATGGACTTCGGCCGGATGTACGAAGAGCGCATAGCCGTGACCAATGCCGCCCGCGACGGCGTTCGCTATGCCACCACGCATCCCACCGCCTGGAGCAATGCGGCGAGCCCGTCGCTCGCCACAATCGAAGGACAGATTCTCAATTCCGGCGGACCAGGCGTGATCCCGAATAACGACAGCCACATTACCGTTGCCTATGAGACTTCATCAGGCACCGCCTGCGGGTACTACAGCGCCACGAACAATGCGTTCGTGGCTCAGAACAGCTACACCCAGGCAACCTGTGTGGTGCCGGGCAGCATAATTCTGGTGACGGTGACGATTAGTTACTCGATGATGACTCCGGGCATGAACCGGCTGTTTCCGAGCGGGGTCTCCGTCACGTCCACAGCCGCCATGGTGGAGGAGCAGTGATGCCGTCGCGTCGCCGCGTTACCGGGATGTCGGCCAGCGAACGCGGTTCGGTTACGATTCTGGTCGCAGTTCTGCTGGCGGCACTGATGGGATTCGGTGGGATCGCACTGGATCTGGGCAATGTTACGTCGAACCACCGGCGCGCGCAGAACGCGGCTGACGGCGCCGCGCAAGCCGCCGGCTACGAGATCTATGCCGGTGCCACCGAAAGCACTGCCACCAGCATGGCAGACACGATCGTTGCCCAACATGGGCTGCCCTCGGCCGACCTCACGGGTCTGCAGTACCTCGACTCGATGCACGCCCCGACATCCAACCCTTCGAGTGTGGCCTACATCCAGAGCACGGTGACTTGGACCTTTCCGACGTATCTCATGGGGGTGCTGGGCATCCACACCGCGACCGTAGTCGGTTCGGCAACTGTGACAGTGGGCTCCGGCGGCGGGAATTGCGCCTTCTGCGTGCTCAGCCACACTCAGGGCGATGTCACCAGCGGCTCGCAGACGATCAACGTGACAAACGGCGGAATCTGGATCAACGACGCCAACAGCGGCGCCGTAACTGGCAGCGGGTCGACCACCATGAATGCGAGCAACATCGACATCGCCGCTTCGGGCTCGGGCGCGATCACGACCTCGGGGAGCTCGTCGTTCACACCCAGTGCGACGCTGGGCGCCGGCTTTATTCAGGATCCGCTGGCGAACGTTCCGGCGCCGAGCGTGTCAATCAACGGAAGCGTAGCGAGCGGCAACTGCTCGCTGTCCGGAACCCAGCTCATCATTAGCGGCTCCGGAGTCACCTGTACCATCAATCCGGGGATCTACTCGAGCATCATCATGTCCGGGAGCGGGACGTTGACGTTCAATCCAGGTGTCTACGTGTTCACCGGAGGGATCACGATCAGCGGCACCTGGGCTTTCAAGGACAACACGTCGAGCAGCCCGTATGGGGTCATGCTCTATCTCACCTGCAGCGGCTACTCGTCCACCAGCACCGCGCCGTGCAACGGCTCTTCCGGGGCCGGGCTCACCTGGAGTGGGACGACGACCTACCAGCTCACCGCTCCAACCACAGGTCCGTACAAGGGCCTGACCATCTTCTACGACCGCAAGAACACGGCGGGCATCACACTGAGCGGATCGCCTTCGGACAACTTCACCGGTACCCTGTATGCCGCGGACTCAGCCGGCACGATGAGTGGCAGTTTTCCGGTGAACCAGTTCAATTCGCGGGTGATCCTGAGCAATCTGACGACGTCGGGCACCACTTCGGTGAACCTGAACTTCAACCAGAGCCAGAACTACTTGGCGGCGTCGCTCCCGGTGTTTTCCCAGTAGCTCCTGCCTGCAAGCTGCGCGCGCCGCGACGACGTACGCAGCGATGTGAGCCGGATCGGCTGTCGCCTGATGGCGCGCCCGGAGTCGCTGCCCGGACCGGTTGGCAACGCACGGCTACACGCGCCAGGTGACCTACGGAAGCACTTGCCGCGACCTCGCGGGGGACTGTGCTGAACCGAAGCGCCACCCGGATGCAGCGGCTGGACCGCCCTCATCGGGACCCTGCGGCAAGTACATCGAGGTCGCGATTGGCGTAGTGGCTGTGCTCCCACTCCTCGTCGAGGATCACGTGCAGGCACTCCAGCACAGAGTGGGGCTCGGTCGGATGCTCTCCATCGTCCGGGGGAACACAGAGCCGTTCCAACTCGTCGCACGTGAGCGTCGCGATGGTTGCCCTTACCGCGTCCATCCGCTCGCGCCGAACGGCAAGCACCTCGTCCAGAGATGGGGTCGCGTCGTACTGGAGCCCGAGACGGCCAGGATCGGTGAGGAAGGATCCGGCCAGTCCCCAGGGATGGTGCGGACGTGACATGCCGCGAATCATACGGAGGAGCCAGATGTCGGTGGCCATGATGAGATGTCGCAGTGTCTCGACGAAGCTCCAATCGTCGTCGACCCGCTCGAAGAGCAGGGCCTCGGGCAACGTGCGAGCGTATGTGATTGTCGTCTGCCACACCGATTCGATCACGGCCCAGGCCTCGGCCAGACCCTGCGGGTCGCCGGCCCGCAACTTCGCCCGGTCGGGGAAGCGGCGATCGAGTTCGGCCTCGACCAGCGGAGCGACCTCGACGCCGTTTATCCGGAGCCCGTCAATGTATCCGGATATATCGGCGTTGCGGAGCCATCCATCGGTGATCCTGGCATCCTCGAAGTTCGGCGAGTGCAGCCGCGCCCCGGAGAAGTCGGCGTCATCGAGTCGCCGGGCCCGGGAGTCCTGCCCATTCGTCGGCGCCAATCGAGACTCTCCTTACCGCAGGATAAATCGACATTCCCATAGACGATAGACTCGTCACCACGGGCCGATCAACGTCTCTACTGTGGTGACCAATGACATTTGTCCAAGAGCCCTTCCTAAGGCTAGGCGTGACTGACCATCAAGACACTGCGTAGCGGCCAATTGCATTGGTCTCCGGCCTTTCCTGACCGAGAGGGTCTCTATGGATGAATACCACCCACTCGATCGGCACCCGTTCCTACGCCGAACGCCGGTGCTCTGCCGGCTGGCAGGAGAGGCACCCGTCCTGCTCACCACTGTCTCGATCACCAGGATGGCGTGGACATGGTTCGGCATTGTCACGTACGCGTCACGGACAACGTTTGGCCGGATGCGGGGTGTGCGCGGCCCCTGGACCAATGCAATTGGTCGCCACGCAGTTGCTGGTCGGTGATGGCCTGAGTGGGAAAGGGGTTCCCTACCGGCCCGTAGCCGGCCGCCCGCACTCATTGGCGGCGAAATCATGCTCTACGTACATGCTCCGGCAAGAGGTCCATACCGTGGCTTCATACGTCCGAGTTTGTCTCTGCCTCAGCATATTGCGGTCAGAGTTCGCGCGCGGGCCGGCATAACATGGAGGCCGGGGGCCTCGACCATGGAAAAGCACGAGTACGTACAGGCCCTACATCGAGAGACCGACGCTCTGCTGGGCGTGGCCCGCGCCGGGCTCGACCTTCCCGTCCCCTCATGCCCCGGGTGGATGGTCGGCGACGTCCTCGCTCATGTCGGCCAGGCGATGAACTGGATGCGCGAGATCGTCGAGTCCCGAACCCAGTCCGCGCTTCGTAACGACCCCAATAAACACAGCTTTGACTGGCACCGTCCCGGCGTCCTCGACTGGTACGTGTAGTCACGCGATCGCTTCGTTACCGTGCTCGGAGGCACCGATCCGGAGGAGCCGGTCTGGAGCTGGGCCGGTGACAATCGAGCTGTCTTCTGGCTGCGGCTGGAAGCCCTCGAGGCCGGGGTGCACCGCTGGGACGCGCAGGGCGCACTGGGCACGCCCGAATCAACCGACGGCGCGCTGGCAGTCGATGGGATCGACCCCACCATACGCTGGTTCCTGCCGGTGCGGCGCCTCAGGTCGACGCTCCCCGCCCGCAGCGAGACCTACCGATTCGATCAGACCGACGGCCCTGGCACATGGTCTATCCAATTTGACGACGGCGCTGTCCTGGCGGGAACAGGAAGCACAGACGCGCACGTGGTTTCGAGCGGGACTGCCTCGGAGATTCTGCTCTATCTCTGGCACAGAGTGCCGGCGTCCGCCCTCTCTGTGACCGGCGACATCGAGGTCCTCGACCGCTTCGACCGGCTGCTTCCACCGCTCTGATCGTCAGCAGCATCACTTTGAAGCATTCCTGCTCGAGCATGCCTATGTCGATCTGGAGCAGCCCGGCGACGTCCGCGGGCGAGCGCACCTGCAGCCGGCCTCTTTCCTCGGCCTACCCGGCGCGCCAGCCCAGCCCGAGAGCGGCGCGGATCGTGACCGCCCTAGAGCGACCCGCAGGGGGAACTATCTCAGGCGCCGGGTGGTGGGACGAGACGGCCAGCGGCAGCGAAGGCGTGCCCCCTGGATGAGGCGACGCAGCACCACCAGTGCTGCCGCGAAGAAGAGGTAGAACCCCACGACGACACAGCGCTTCTCCGTGCAGAGGCGCGGCTTGCCATAGCCGTTCATCCACCTGTGAGTCCGCTCCACCGTCCAGGGGCTCCCGGCTTGCCGCGGTGCTGGGACGCCGTGGCGCGCGATGTCCCCCTCCAGGTCCAGTTCGTCGAGCAGCGCCCAGGAGGGAGCACCCGCATTTCCTTGATCCAGGTGGACGGTTCCCGGCGCGGCGTCGGTGAGCGCGGCTACCTTGTCCCGCCCGATCATGCGGTCATACGCCTCCAGGGCTAGCAGATGCACCTGCTCGGCCAGCCCCAGCTCCGCCCAGTCCCGCAGCCGCCGCCTGATGGTGCGATCCGAGCAGCCAGGCGAGGCGATCCGTCCGTAACTCAAGCCGTGGACCTGGGCGGCGATCACGCGCCCGAAGACCCGGCGATCGGCGATGCGCTGGCGATGACAGCTCAAGGGATGCGTGGGCACGATGCGTGGGCGTGGGGGAGCAAGGCAGCGAACTGGACTCAGAGCCGCTCAAGCAGGGAAGCTGGAAGGACAGGCATGGCGGCTCCTCGATCTTGGAGATGGGTACTCGCTGATCGCCTCCGCCCTGCCTGTTCCCTCGCCTCACCCTGCTGCCGGTCGCTCTTAAACACAGGCTTGATCATACTCGGTGCGGATGCGTACTGGTGATCCGGCACTTAGCGAGTGCTTGCTAGCGGGAGTCTGGAGCGGGTAAGTTCGCGTATCGCGACGGAGAAGTGAAAAGGCCTTCAATTACTGCGAGATGGCGCCGGCACCCAGTGCGCGACCCTCGTAACCAGCCAGATCTGCAAAGGAGGACACCATTGGCGCCAGTCGACCTCCGCTCCATACAGACTGCACTGCGCGATCAGTATCGCCAGGATCCGGAGTCTGCCCTTGTCACCACAGCGGCCCGCAGCGTCTCCTACGATCTGAGTGACCCACAGCACTGTGTCGTCGCGCCCGAGGCATATCCGGAAGTCCAGATTTCGTCCGGATTACACGCTGCCGCCGGCGGCAGGGGTGATGTCCCGTGCTCCGGCGATATTCTCGCCGCGGCGCTGGCGATCTGTGAGGAGAGCACCATTCGCTCCGTGGCGGCGAACCTCGGTATCCAGCTGGAGGCAGTCGAGGTCGAAGCCAGGATTACATGGGATTTTCGGGGCACACTGGCGGTAGACCGGTCGGTGCCGGTAGGCGCGCTCAAGATCAACCTGCAGAGCAACGTTCGGGTCAGTGAGGGCGTGGATGAGGAGTGGGCACAGCGCTTCCTCCGAAGCGCCGAGCGGTACTGCTCCACACTCCAGACGCTGCGCAGCGGCGTCGAGGTGGAGACGGCGTTCCATCTGGAGTAATGCCCTTTACCCTGCGTCCCCGGATCACCGCTGTCTGCTGACAGTTTCGATAGGCCGACAATCGCATCCGAACACACCACGGTCACCCCGATGCGCGGCATGCCGGCGGCGATTGGGCGATGTATCGGGGGTGTCCATCGACCTTACGTCGTGGGATGCGCCCGCCGCAGCCGCACGAACTTTTCCTGCAGGCCCTCGACGAGAAGATTCACACCCTGCTTCGCGGGCGGCGTGTCCGCCACTTCGGGCACGCAGATCTCGCGCGCCAGCTCGACGATAGCCCGGGCCGCGGGTGATGTAGTGGAAGTCGACACGAGCGGCGTGCCCTGGTTGGACGCTTCCATCATCGCAGCCCCGCCGTGAGGGATCACGTACATCCCCTTGCCGAGGCTGGCCTCGAGTTGCTCCTTGGTCAATCCGGCCTGCGGAATGATCTCGTTTTGCAAAACCCGAACCTTGCTCTGTCCGATCTTCAGGGCCTTCAAGATGCGGAGGGTGTTCACGACCGACTTCACGGCCGCCATGTCCGGTGTGACCGGGAGAAGCAAGATGTGACAGAGCTCGAGGGCGATGAGCATGCTCTCGCTGAACGTGGACGAGGTGTCCACGATGATGTAGTCGAAAGCCTGCGCGGCCAGCTCGAGGGTCATTCGTACCGTACCCGCCCGCACCATCTCGGCCTGCTCGGGAGAGGATGGTGCGGCCAGGACGCTGATGCCGCTGCGATGCTGGACGAAGTACTGGTTCAGCATGTGCGGGGTCGCCCCCGCCAGGTCCTCGCGTGACCAGTCGGCGATGGTGGACGTGGGCACGAGGTCTAACAAGAGTGCCGCGCTGCCGTCTTCGAGCGCCAGGTCGATAACGCCGACGCGCGCCGACGGCGCCGCCTGTTTGATAGCGATCGCCGTGTTCACGGCCAGGGTAGTGCAACCGACGCCACCCTTCAGGCTGAACACCGTGACGATCTGGCCGCGATCAGGGCGTGCTATGAGGGCTCCCGATCCGCTGGATCCGTTTCCCGCGCGCTCCAGTCGTCCCATCTCGTAACGGGTGATCAATCCGCGCACGGCGGCCAGCAGTTTCGGCGTCTCCATCGGCTTGAGGAAGTACTCGTTGGCGCCTGCTTCGAAGCTGGCTGCGTAGTCCTCGGGTGCCGATCGCACGGTGAGCATGATGATCGGCACTTGATTGCCTTCACGCAGCTGACGAATGCGATGAACAAGCTCGAACCCGTCCATGGTGGGAAGCAACGCCTCGGTGATGACAAGGTCGATCTTGCTGTTTTGCAAGGTATCGAGCGCTTCCTCACCTCGCAGCGCAAACAATACGTGATAACCCTCGCGCTCGAGGTGCGTCCGCAGCTCAGGGGCCGCGGTTGGACTGTCGTCGACGATCAGAATTGTGTGACTCACGGTTCAGAATCCCCCTCTCGGTGCGCGGCCTGGCCGGCGATATGGCCGGGCGCCGGGTCAAAATTGCGGCGCATCTGGCCTAGCCCGCACGGACGAACATGAGCTGTGGTAGTGCCGGCCCCAGGATCACGATAAACAGGGCCGGGAACATGAGAAAGATGAGCGGAAAGAGCATCTTGATCGGCGCCTGCCGCGCCTTCTCCTCGGCACGCTGGCGACGTTTCACCCGCAGCTCGTCGGACTGCGATTTCAGCACCTGCGACACGCCGATACCAAGCTGGTCGGCCTGGATCATCGCCGCTACGAACTGCAGCAGGTCCTCGACGCCGGTGCGCAGGGCGAGGTCGCGAAACGCCTCTCGCCGGGACTTCCCTGCCTGGACTTCGAGCCGGAAACGATCGAACTCGTAGGTGAGCGCGTTCTGTTTACGCGACGACAGGGTGGAGAGCGCCCCGTCGAAACCCTGTCCGGCCTCGACGCTGATCGCCAGGATGTCGATCGCGTCGGCGAGGTAGCGCTGGATCTCTGCCTGCCGGCGCTTGATCAGCTGCCTGACCCACAGATCGGGCAAAAAGAACCCGAGTACCGCGCTCACAGCCAGGAAGAGTACGAACTTCGTGAAGCTGGGATGGAGAACGAACGTCATTGCGAGAAATGCAAGTCCGGCGAGCGCCACGGCTGCCATTCCCTTGGCCCCGAGGAAGTCCTGAACTGTGAGATTGCGTGGATTTCCTGCCTGGGCGAGGCGCTCCTGGATCTTCTCGATGGTTCCACCGGGAGTGAACTGGCGAACGAACCGGGCGAGGCGCCTTCTCACCGGGTTGAGTATGCGCTCCACGCGCGGCATCTGGAGCTCGAGCTCGACGAGCGAGCGCGAGGGCTTCAGGTTGTGCCGGTTGAGACGGCCCAGTAACGTGGCGTCAGCCTGCCGTACCGTCATGGCCCCGTAGAGAGACAGGCCCGCGCCGATGAGCACGCCGACCACTATAAAGAACGTCATGGCTGTCCCCTAGACCTCGATGTTTGCAATGCGGCTCAGGAAGAAGTACCCAAGGCCGATCATGAGCACGGCACCCCCGACCATCACGTGTCCCACCGGGTCCCTGTACAGGTACGACTCGTACTGCCGATCCAGGAAGTTGATCACGATGGCAACCGCGACGGGTAGCGCGGTGATGATCCAGGACGAGTACCGGGCCTGAGCGGTGAGAGCCCGCAAGTCGCGGGAGAAACGCACTCGTTCCCGCACCGTCCGGGCGATGACCATCAGGATCTCGGCGAGATTACCGCCGACCTGACGCTGGACGTTGATCGCGGTGATCGCCAGCGCAAGATCCTCGCTTGGTAGGCGCTGCTCCAGGTGCGCCAGAGCCTGTTCCAGCGGGAGGCCGAGCTTGACCTCGGTCGTCACGCGCTCGAACTCCTCGCGAATCGGGGGTGGCCCCTCGGCCGCGACCAGCTCCATCGACTGGATGATGCTGAAGCCGGCCCGCATGCTGTTGCCCATCATCTGGGCCATGTCGGGCAGCTGCTCGAGAAACTTGGTGCGTCGCTTCGAGGCGCGGCGGCTCAAGTACATCCACGGAACCACCACGCCGAGGAACCCGAGGACGAGAAGGCCCAGCGTCCCCTTGATCAGCAATCCGATAAACATGCCGACGAACATGACCGCGATGGTGGCCACGACGAATTCGCCGGGGGTCCACTTGAGGTCGGCCTGCTCGAGCCGGGCCGCAATCTTCCGCCCGGTGGCCCGCCCCTCGACTGCGCGGTCCATCACACGGCTGACGGCGCTCTGCTGGCTGCGCTGCCGTCCCACCGTCGCGACGGCGTCCCCGACGCTCTGGGCTACTCCTGCCGCCAGCCCGTACCGGCCGAGCCGGACGCCTATGGCTCCGGGGTCCCCGACGGATCGGCGAATCACGATCCAGCCGCTCCCGCCGGCGGCGAGCAGCAAGGCGAGAAAGAGGATGAATGTCATGCCGGCCCCCTACCCATTTAGCAGCACCTTTCCGAACACGCTCAGCGGCAGGTTCACACCGACCGCCTGGAATTGGTCGTAACACTTGGGGCGCGCTCCGGTTGCCCGGAAGGTTCCGTACACCTTGCCCGACTCGAACGCGGTCTGATCGAACTTGAACAGATCCTCCAGGGTGATCGTGTCTCCTTCGAGGCCCTGGACTTCCGAGATATGGACGATCTTGCGCGTGCCGTCTTTGAGGCGCTCCTGCTGCACGATCAGGTTGATCGCCTTTCCGATCTGATCCCGGATGGCCCGGACCGGCAGGTCCATGCCCGCCATGAGCACCATGGTCTCCAGCCGGGAGAGTGACTCCCGAGGACTGTTGGCGTGGACCGTGGTCAGAGAGCCGTCGTGTCCGGTGTTCATGGCTTGAAGCATGTCGAGAGCTTCACCGGAACGAACCTCACCGACGATGATCCTATCGGGGCGCATGCGCAGCGTGTTGCGCACGAGATCGCGAATCGCCACCTCACCCCGCCCGTCGATGTTCGCGCTCCGCGACTCCAGAGTGATGACGTGACGCTGCACGAGCTGAAGCTCGGCCGCATCTTCGATCGTCACAATGCGTTCGGTTTCTGGAATGAACGACGACAGCACGTTGAGCAGTGTGGTCTTCCCGGAGCCGGTACCGCCCGAAACCAGGATGTTCAGGCGCGCCTGCACCGCCGCCGCGAGGAAGTCCGCCATGTCCTTGGTCAGAGACCCGAGGCGAACGAGATCGTCAACCGTCAGAGGCTGTCTCGGGAAGCGCCGAATGGTCAGTACGGGGCCAACCAATGAAAGGGGCGGGATGATGGCGTTGACGCGCGACCCATCCGGGAGTCGCGCGTCGACCATCGGTGACGCTTCGTCCACCCGTCGACCGAGAGGCGCCACGATCTTGTCGATGACGCGCATGACGTGTTCTTCGTCGTCGAACGTCACCTCGGTGAGGTAGAGCTTGCCGAACCGCTCGACGAACACCTGGTCGAAGCCGTTGACCATGACCTCAGTGCAGGTCTCGTCGTCGAGAAGCGGCTGGATCGGTCCGAAACCGAGCACCTCGTTGGAGATGCTGTCGAGGATGCGCATGTAGTCGACGCGGGCCGGCTGGATGCCTTCCTGCACCAGCGCCTCGTCCAGCATCGAGACGATCTGGGCCTGCACTGCCTCACGGTCATCGAGGCGGAGGTATCGATTGGACTCGCGAAGCAGGTGCGTCTGCACCCGCTCGCGGATGTGACGAAACGGGTCGCGTTTCTTGTCCTGTCCCAGCTGGAAGCGCCGAACGGTGTGGTCCTGCTTCGGCCCGGCCTCTTCCTGCATCATCATCGAGAGGTCGCCATTGTTCTCGGGCTCGGACTCGCGGGGCACGTTCATCGGCGTGCCGGGCAGGGTCTGGCCGGTCGTGCCGGTTCCTATGCGGTCGAGGAGTCCCATACCTCTTCCTCCATCGCTGTCCCGATCAATAGCCCGGGTCGGTCTTGAGCGTGTTCGTGCCCTTGACGAAGAACCAACGATCGGTCACCGGCTGGGTCTGGAAGTGCGGTATGTCGGTCTCCTTGGGCGAGCGCAGAACGACGCTGAGCTGCCATCCGAAATCCTTCAGGTGCTGGATCTCGAGCGCCTGCTGGAAGCGGACCAGGAGGATGAGGCTACCGCCATTGGCCTGGTTATTCGACGTACTGCCAGGAGAGCTACTTGAGTTGCTCGAGCTGTTTGAGGTGCTCGGACTGGTTGTGCCGCCCGGCACGACGGGTGGGCCGTTCACGGATATGACCCGCAGATCGTTGAGAACGAACTGGGTTTGAGGCGGCGCCTTCAATCCCGCAACCTTCTGGCCGTGGTAGCTGGCGATGAGGTCCACGTCGTCACCCGGGAAGACGCTGCCGTACACGCTGTTTACCGGGTCGAAGTTCACGGCGATACCCACGTACCCGTACGGCAGCGCAAATGACGGGCTCACTCCCTGCCGGTACTGACCAAGCTGCGTGAACATGCCCGAGACGACCGGCGAGTTCTGGTAGATGGTCTGGGTCGTGGTGATCTGCCCCTGACAACCAGCGGCGCGAACCGGACCGCAGCCCGGCGTGAGCGTCAGGTCGGTAATCTGCTTGACGGCCTGGTAGGCGCCGAAGGGGACCAGAGTCTTCGGGGCCTGCTTGACGGTGAAGTATTGCGAGATCGGGTCACCTGCCTTGAACACGGTCCCTTGCGGGATATCCTGCACTGCGACCACGACCGGGAGGGCACCGGAAGCCGATGCGTTGGAACTCTGTCCGCCGTGGTTCGTCAGCAAGAATCCGGCTACAAGGACGACGACGATCACGCCGACGCCGATCAAGATGAGTTGCCTACCGTTCTGTCGCTGCTGCATCTAGTCGTACCTCGATAGAGAAGATTGACTGGGGCGTCGGCCTAACGAGACGGAGCGTCCAGTCGCCGAGCACGCTTCTGTGAGTCTGTCATCCGTGTCCAGCCGGTCGGTGCACTGTCGTCCTGCTTCGCTTCCATAAATTTCGTACCGCCGGCCCCAAACATTGAATGAGGGGACGTCGAGCAAGTCGACGCCCCCTCGGTCTGACTGAAACGACTACTACGCGGAACCGAGACCGTTGACGACGTCCTGGAACAGGTTCTTCAGGTACGGGCCGATGAGGATGATGATGGCGATGGCCACGATCGAGATGAGCGCCGCGAGCAGCGCATATTCGACCATGTCCTGGCCCTCTTCACGCTCGAGGCGCGACACGCAGCTCCGGAGCCAGTCCGCGAGTTTCAGCTGGGCTTCGACGATGTAGGTCAAGGTGCTCATTCCTCCCTCACTGTGTTGGTGGTTGCTACCTGGGGGCATTCAACCATTGGCCGCTGCGGATGCATAGGGCCCCGCGGCCCTTCGCGAGCAGGACTTTGGTCCCGCCGGACCGAGTCGGCTCCTGGCATGAGCGCGCCGTCCGCTGGACGGCCATGGAGACCTTGTTTGCGCCCGTCTTGCGCTGCCTCCACACGGGCCCCGGCCCGCGCACGCCCAGGGTCAGGCGCTCGCCGAGGCGCTCCGCAGGACGAACACGACTGCCTGCGGGTCCGAGTAGACGCGCCGCCACGAGGTGCTGAGAGTCAGCACCTGGGCGAGGGGCGCTCGCGGTTCAACGACCACAACCTGCACTTTACGTTTGCGCAGGATGCCGCGCCAGCCAGGAGCTGCCGAGTACGCATCGAGATAGTCGTACAGGATACGCGTGTCGAACACGGCGTTAGCGCGTCCATCGATGAAGTCGCGGTACCGGCCGGATAGCGTCCATGTGGCATAGCCTCCCCAGGCGTACGACGTGAAGACGTGAGGCGGCAGAGCGTGGGTCCGCAGGTAGGACATCGCGCCCGCCGGAAAGCTCTGGCGCTCGGCGCGTGCCAGTGCGACCGGACCAATGAATTGGGCCGACTCCACGGCGAAGAGCAGGCTGGCGATTGCGATCAGTGCGAGGTTCAGCGCGGGCCGCTCAGAGGAGCGCGCGGGCCGCGCCGTCGCAGGCGCGATAGGGCGGCCGCCGGGATCCGTCCCATCGCCGGTACGGGCGCGCAGCCAGGTTTGTATCCCACGCGCGAGAGTTGGGGTAACAAGGACTACCCAGACGGCCACATTTCGTCCCTGGCTGAGCGCCAGGTACGTCGCCATGAGGGTCACGCAGAGGGACGTCCAGTCGGGTCGGCCGCGGGAGGTGAGGGCGATGGTGATCAGGAGCAGCAGCAGAGCCTCAAAAACCATCATCTGCGGCATGTGGAAGTCGGGCGAGACCCATTCATTAATGTGGTTCGTAAACGCGTTGGGCGTCGCCAGCGTGAATGGAAAAAGCAGCTGGCGCCAGCCGTTTGGATTGAGCGCGGTGACCGCGGCACTTGCACCCGCCGTCAGCAGTACCGATCGCAGCTCCCCGCTGGACAGCGAGCCCTCACGGCCTGAAGCGCGATTGAGCCACTCGCCCAGCGACCATGCCAGAAGCAGGGCAAGCCCGAGCGGGTACCCGCCGTGAAGATTTGCCCAGAGCAGCATCAGAATGGGGAACGCGATCAGGATACGCGTCTCTCGGCGCACGCGATAGAGTCGGAGCAACGAGGCGTAGGCGGCCAGGAAGAGGAGTGTGAGCATCTGGATCCTGGCGCCGATGACCGCACTGCACGCGCCGAATCCGCAGGCCACGACAAATGCAGCGAGAAGCCGATTGACTCCGGCTGTCGCCGTCTCGACATAGACGAGACTGAATGCGGCAGTAATCACCGCGGCGAAGAGCAGGATCGGTCCCCAGAGGCCCGCAGCAGCATACAACCAATACATCATCAGCTCGGCCAGCCACTCGTAGTCGGTCCACGGTTTTCCCGCCGCCGTGAACGAAAAGGAGTCGCGCGTGGGTACCGCGTGATGAAGCGCTATGTACTGACCGGCGCGCAGATGCCACCACAGGTCGGTGTCCAGGTGCGGAGCGAGGCCCACGACGAAGATGGCGCCAAGGACGGTCAGCGCGGCCACCTGGTGCCTCGTCGGAGCAATCCGCCACAGAGCTCGTTTCATCAGGACGGGCACAGAAGAGGTCGCGGCCGCTTGCGGTCGGATCATGTCCCCACTCCGACCATTGGTGTGCCGCGATCAACCAGAGTTATGGCGCGACCCCTGCGGCGCGAGTGCGGCACCTGATTGAGGCTCAGCGCCAGCCAGATGGCGAACGCCACCATGGCAAGGACCGCTAACTGAATCGGTGCTACAAACAGCAGTCGCTGACCGGCGATCACGGCCACGTAGCCGAAGACGAGCAGGGCGCGAAGACTGCGAGGTGCGCCGCCGGCCGGGGCGATTGCGACTGGAAGCAAGAGAATGGTGAGATCATGGACGAAGACGTGTGGCGAGATCAATAGTGCCGCTACCGTCGCCAGCGCCCATGAAAGCTCGAGCTGCCGGCTGCGCCACGCCAGCCGGACGAACACGCCGGTTATGAGTATCGCCGTCACCAACCAGGCCACGGACGAGATGCCGGAAGGCAACGAGAGCGTGAAGGCTCCGGACAGGCTCTGGTTTCGCTGCGGTGCGAACCCGAAGAGCGCGTGCCAGTGCGACGCAAGCTGTACCTGGCGTCCGTAGGCGACCACTGAGTTGAGGCCGCCTGCTGGGGCGCCCGCGACCAAGAGTGCCGCACTGCCTCCGGCGAAGGAGAGCAGAGCGCGGTAGTGGCCGCGAATCGCGAGAAGTAGCAGGAACACCGGTAGGTAGAACGGCTTGACGGTGGCGAGGGCCAGCGCTGCACCCGCGATCCCTTCGTGCCCGGCCCGAAGCGCAACGAGGCTCATCGTGAGTGCAGTCAGGAGCAGGATCGAAACCTGACCCTGCGTCGCGGCAAGGAAAACGGGCAGAAACGACGCCGAGGCGACCCAGAACAGTACGGCGGCACGCCCCGAGATACTGACGAGGCGCTGCAAGGCCCGAAGCGTTATCCCGAGGAGGGCGCAGTTCACGGCGAGCCAGGCGGCGAACGCGGAGGAGTAGGGGAGCCTCGCCAGCGGCGAAAGCGCGATTGCGAAGTACGGCGGATAGAGGTACGGCAGGCCGCCGTCCTTGAGACGGAGCCGCCCAAGCATCAGCCTTTCTGCCGAGCTCACGGCCGGCAGACTGTAGATCTGCGTGCTTCCGTGCAGCAACAGCTTGCCGGCGGCATAGTAAGCGAGAAAATCGGATTGCTGGATACTCAGCGCACCGGAAGCGAGCAAGGAGACGTAGCTGACGATGAGTCCAATCAGGACCGCGGCCGCCACCGCGATTGCGGCATCGGTTCGCACAGCGACAAGGCGCGATCGGCGGGCACCGGACACGAACACGCGAGGCGCCTCCGTCATACCCGTGTGAACACCACGGCATCGCGATCGCGGTACCTAAGCCGCCACGACCTGTCCATGCCGAGCAGTTGCGCGAGCGGAGCTCGAGCCTCCACCAGGACCGTGCCGACCTGATACTGCCGCAACACCGCACGCCAATCGGGAGCACCGGCGTAAGCGTCGAGATAGGCGTGCAACATGCGGGCGGTGAACAGCGTGTCGGCACGCGAGTCCATGAAGTCGCGGTACTCGGGGAAGGCGCGCCACAGGAGATACCCGCCCCAGCCGTACGACACGTACACGTGACGAGGGAGCCGGTGGTTCATCATGTATGTGACCGCGCCGACCGGGTATGTGCTCTCGACACGCCGTAGAGTGCTGGCGTTGACATAATTTGCCGCCTCGAGCGCGTATGCTGCCGCGACCAGAATCAGCATGGTGACGTTGAGGACGGCTGCCACGCGGGGGCGCACCGGGCGGGACTGTCGCTCGGCGATAGGCAGGATGCGCCAAAGCTCGGGTAGCGCCCAGTGCAGGTAGACCGCCACGATCGGTCCGATGACCACGGCCCAGACTGCAACGTTGCGGACCTGCGCGAGCGCCAGGTGGGTGAACGCGATTATCAGGAGGAGATCGGTCCAGCTCGCCTTCTTCCGGGCGAGGAAGGCGGACGCGATCAGCGCGAGAAGAAGAGCCTCGAAAAGCATCATCACGGGCATGTGGAAGTTCGGTGAGGCCGACTCCTCGATCAAATTGGTGAACGGGTTCGGGAGTACGAAGGTCAGCGGGTAGATCAGCTGACGAAGGCCGTTGGGGTTGCAGACGGTCACCCCCGCGGTGACGCCGAACGCGATAGCCAGGTGTTTGAGGTCCGCGGGCGCCCAGTGCCCTTCTCTGGAGGTGCGCTGGTTGAGCCATTCGCCTGCCAGAGTGATAGCGATCACGACGAGCCCCAGGACGAAGCCACCGTGCAGATTGGCCCAGAGAATCATGAGCACCGGGAAGAGCGCCAGGAGGCGGCGGTCGCGGCACGCCGAGTACTGCTCGAGAACGAGCATGAACGCCGACAGGAAGAGAAGGGTGAGCATTTGAATCCGCGGTCCCCAGCTCGCGCTGGAGGCGACGAACGACGCGGCGAGGACGAAGAGTGCCACCACCTGGCCGGCACCGCGCCTTCGCATGCGGGCATAAACGAGCGCGAAGGCGGTGCATATGACGAAGGCGAAGAAGCAGATCGGCCCCCAGAATCCCGCCAAACGGTACAGTGCCCACATGGTTAGCTCGGACAGCCACTCGTGGTCGGTCCAGGCATGACCGGCGAAGGTGTAGGTCATGAAGTCGTGGGACGGCACGGCGTGGCGAGCGGCGATGTACTGGCCCACTTTGAGATGCCACCAAAAGTCCGTGTCGAGCCGGGGCGCCAGCGCAACGATCAGAATTGCGCCGAGCATTGCGAGCAGAGAAACTTGATAGAGCGAGGGCGCCGCGATGGATATTCCACGGGTGTGAGCGGGTCGGCTACGCGAGCGGGCATTCAGCATGCAATTTCCTCGAGCGGTGTCGTCATGGACATTGGTTGCGTTCCCGGTGGCGTCGAGCGCCGAGCCGGATGACGAGCAAGGTAAAGCGCGAACACGATCATGGCCACTACCGTCGCCTGGATAGGCAGAAATGCCACGACCACGAGTCCCGCCGGCACCGACACATAGAGGAATGCGAGCGCTCCTACAAGCCGGACTTCCAGTGGAAGTGCCCGAAGCGCAAGACAGGCGGGCAGCAAGAGCAACACGAGGTCGTGCGCCAGCACATGGGGGCTGATCAGGAGTCCGGCGATCACCGCCGCAGCGTAAGCGAGGCTCCAGTCGTGTGCCCGGAGCGTGAATACGGCGAGCGCGATCAACGTTCCGGCCACCGCCGCGGCGGTCACAGCCCCGGAGACGCCGACCGGCAGCGCGAGCTGCGCCCAACCCGCCATACTGTCATTCCACTTCGGTTCGAAGCCGCCGATCTGTGTTGTCCAGCTCCCGGCCTGACGTAGCGTCCCCGCAAACCCCCGGATCGCGCTCCAACCGGTAAACGGCACGCCGGAGAGCATGAGCGCCGCGGCGCCGGCGGCGCAGCCCACGATCGTCCGCCAGCGCCCGTGCAGAACGAGGACGAGCAGTATCGGCACCAGATAGGCGGGCTTGATAATAAGCAAGGAGAGCAGGGCACCCGCGAGTCCATTCCGGCTCTGTTGCAGCCATCTATAGGTCCCGGTAATCACCCCGAGCAGCAGAATCGACACCTGGCCTTGAGCGAGACCAAGGAGCACTGGAAAGAAGGAGATGGCGGCCGCCCAATAGAGCGCCGACGAGTGGCGATCGATGCGAATGACACGTCGGAGGGCCAGCAGAGTGCCCGCCAGCACGGCGCAATTGAGAACGAACCACAGCAGGAAGGCAACCGGGAGAGGAAGGCCGGCCAGTGGAGCGAGGGCCACGGCAAAGAACGGAGGATAAAGGTAGGGCATTACCCCGTGAGGAATGTGAAAAGGACGCACGGCGGCGCGCTCCGCGCTGCCGACCACCGAGAAGTTGTACAGCTGCCCTCCGTGGCCGGCGAACACCAAACTCGCTGCTCCGTAGTACGGCACGAAGTCGGACTTCCTGGGACCCGCGTCGCCCGAGCTCACCAGTGAGGCGTAGGAAAGGACCATGGCAACCAGGACGGCAAGGCAGAGCGCAGTCACCGCTCGCCGCCAGCGAGCAAGCTGTCGGGCCGGCTCACGAGAATCCAGGCGGGAGCGAGGCTGAGCCGAAGCAACGACACCCGCGAACTTGCCAGCCAGACGCATGTCGAGAGCGTATCGGTCCCCGCCACGAGACGTCATCGGGCGAAAGACGAATATTGGACCGGAATTAGAAGTGGCGGGGCGGGGTAGAAAGGAGTACTCAGGGTATTTACTATGCCTCGTTTCGGCGGTAGAATATCGTCAAATTCGGCCGTAAAGGGGAGGGAATCATGGGTCGAGTGGCTACTACCACGCTCCGACAAGCATCACCGGACGAGCTCGCCCTGCGAGATAAGCGCTGGAAGTTCTTCCGCATCGTCTTCAGCGCGGTGTACGCCGGGATTGTGCTGGACGTGATCACGACCGCCATGGGGTACGCGAAGGCGGGCGCGAAGTACGAGCAGAATCCCTTCGGTGTCAGCCTGATCGGTCACCTGGGTTGGATCGGCATGCTGCTCCTGCTCACGGCGCTGTGCCTCGTCTGCTACCACTCGGTCCGCGTCGTTTACCGGAGGATGTCTGTCCGCTGGAGCCGTCTCATCAACGGTTTGATGGTGGCACTCGCCGCGTTCCGCTGGCTGGCGGTGGTTACGGCGGTTCTCTATCTGCTCCAGCCCGGCAAGTAACATCACCGGCGGTCCAGTCGCCGCAAGACTGGACCGGTGGCGAGATGCGCCTGAACGTGGCTCCGCACCGGATGACCGCGGACGTCCGCAGCTGGGCGCCGAGAGTGGCCGGGAGGGGATGCCCGGTCAGGAGCGGGACTTCGGACCTTTGATGGTGGCAAACGGTCCGCGGCGGCGATACACTCATCGCTAGCTGGGTTGGCCGGGACATGCCGGCGACCGGCGGGTCTCACTCATATCAGAGGTGAACATGAACAGTCGCGTGCTCTGCAGCGTTGTCCTTTCCGCCTGTGCCGTCGCCGTGCTCGCCGGGTGCGGCAGCAATCCGGCCGCCACCGGCCCGGTAGGTGTACTTGCCGGTTCTCACCCGCATGCCACCGCCGTCCCGGCGGGAGTCGCCGCCTACGCCTCCGTGCTCGTTCCAACGCTTCACGAGTCTGTGTCGGAGGGGCAGGCGATGCTTGCCGCGATGCTCGGCAGTAAGTGGTCGTCGCTCGCCCGCGACTGTGTCAATGCGGCAGGCCCATTGGCATCGCAATACAGCGCGTTCACAAGCGTGCCGGCGCCTTCGCAAGCACATGCGGTCACAAGCGAGGCGGTTACGGGCTACAAGCTCGCGCTGAGCGCTCTGGATGAGTGTGGAATGGCGGCCGATGCCCAGTCGAAGTCGGAGATGGCGACGGCGGCCCGCGACCTGTGGAGCGGGCTGCGCGGAATCAACGCCGCCTACGCGACGATCGTGAAGTGGTCGACGTGAGAAGCCGCTGAAGGCGGCCTCGTAGGGAGGGCCCCACGGGATTTAGAACGTCACAGTCCTTCCGCCCGCGTGTCACCGCGCGATGCCGAGACCAGGCGAGTAAGTATCTCCCGGCACGTTGCCTCTGGCGTCCTGTCACTGGTGTACACAGTGATCGTGGCGAGCTCATGGTTCGAGGGGTGTCGGACAAATCGCGCGTTCATCTGAACGATTTCCGGATGCGGGTTGCCCTGCCGGGCGTTCAGGATTCGGATCGATTTCCCGAGGTCAGGGGAAGGCAGTAGCAGGACCACGTTAGGGTGCGGGGCCAGGGCAGCCTTGACGCGAGCAAGGTCAGTCGGGTCATCGTACACGGTGTGCCCTGCTCCCAATTCGATGACGCTCCGCGAATATTCTTCCACGATGCGCTCAACCGCAGAAGGATAGAACTGGACGATGTAGTCGAGTGCACCCGCTTGACCGCCCCGTTCGAAGTGCTCGCGAGCGACTTCCTCCTCGTAGCCGGCCTCCTGCAAGTACCCCCAGGACAGGTCGTCCAGGCTGACGTGGTCGACACCAAGTGCTTCGGCCAGAAGCGGCGCGAGCGTGCTCTTCCCCGCGTTGACCGGCCCAATCAAGATCACGGGCAGCTGTACGGTGCTCGCTTGCACACTAACCTCGAGGACTCCGCATTCGCCCGAAAGGTTGCGCCTTCGTCCGAGTCCTTGCACGGCGCGATGCTGCGACACTCTCTACATCGTAGTCACAGGTCGGCACGCCCGCACAGGCACAACGAGCGGCTGCCCGGAATCGAAGGGGTGATTCTCTCAGCGACTGTGAGCCGCCTCCGACTCAAGAGACCGGCGTACTGATGACCTATTCAGTCGCCCTCCGGAGCTCCAGCGTCACAGCATGGGGGCGGTCTCCATCGGGTCGTGGACGGCGCAAGCACTCTCTGCATATCCTATCGCTGTGAGTATCGTTCGTGGCCGGTGCGAGCGTGATCGAGGTTGGGGCCCGACGCGCCGGCCCGACCGGCAGACTCGCCATTCCCGTAAAGCTCGCCCACAGTTGATGCGAGCGGCCGGATGACGCGGTTCGTCGTGGATGCCGGCGCCGTCCTCCACCTCGCCAGGATGAGAATAGACGTGCCACGGACTCATCAGCTTCTGGCGCCGACGCTCCTGCGTTCCCAGACGCTTTCGTTCCTCCACGAGGCCGTCCAGCGGGGTGAGCTTCCAGCCGATGTCGCCCGCGATCACCTGGCCCACATCGGACGAATGCCCATCAGGCTCCTCGGGGACGCCGTGCTGCGCCGCCGCGCCTGGCTCTTGGCGGACCAGCTGGGATGGGCGTCGACCTACAACGCGGAATATATCGCCCTGACACAGCTGCAGGCCGACGCGTTTGTCACCCTGGATATGGACCTGGCTCGCCGTGTGCAGGGGATCGTGGCGACGGCATCTATCGACGAGCTGCGCCCCGTACAGACCGGTGAGTAGTCGACGTCACGGCTGCCGTCGGCCCGCGTAGCCGAGGGTGCAAATCAGTCAGGACTGCGCGCTGTCCGAGGGCGGGCCAAAGTGCCCACAACGTTCTTTTGGACGCGTTCGGAAAGCGGGTGTCGGTGGCATCCGTCGACGGTTGCCCGAGGCCCGTTACCGGGCCACGAGACTCAAGGGATCGAGTACGAACATGACCGGCGCGAGCGCCAGCCAGAAGGGCACGCTCGTCCAGAACCACCGGCGGGAACGGAGAACTCGGTCCGTGACCGGGATGCAGAGTATCGCGGAGAGCACCACACCCGTCGTCACTCGCAGCGACCCGAAGAGATCGCCGAAGGATGTGGCATGCAGCATGTACACGAACAGAACGCAGTTGAGTCCGAGCAGTACCATCTCCGTCGTGCAATGGCGGTGCCGGGCAATGGCGATGAGGGCTCCCGTGCAGATCAGCGTCGGAATGACGATGCTGACGACTGCCTCAACCTGCGCCCCCTTCCATGGCCACCACGTAAATATCCCCTGCAACGGAATGAGGACCGGTAAGTCCTCCGACGGAATGCCTGCGGATCCCAACGATACCGTGAGGAAGAGCTTGTATGCGAGGAGCGGGAGTACTCCGACCCCGACCAGTAGAACTGCCCGCGTCGCACCTCGCCACCCATGCAGGAGTGCCGCTGCCGCGTACCCGACTGGAAAGACGCATGTCGACTCACGGGTAAATGCCGCCAGCCCGAATGCCAGCGCCGCCCAGACTACACTTCGGTCGAGCAGCGCGATTGCCACGGCGACGAGACCGAAGGCTAGCGGGTCCGCCACGTCGCGGGCCACCGCCGTGAACAGCCCGGGGAATAGCCCATAGACGAGCGCAATCGAGGGCGAGAGCCCACGTCTTTGCAGCCACACTGCAACCGCGAGCGTCCCGCCGGCTACCGCGAGAATGTTTACCACCACGAGTGTGTACGGAATGAGGTCAGCCCGCCCAAGGGCGGCCACACGCGCAAGCAGAGGATAGAGAATGCGTAAGTAGCGGTATGCCGGCTTGTCCAGGAGTGACGCCGCGTGCTGCGGATCGATCGCTAGGCGGTAGTACCACTGGCCGTCGTACCCGGTGCCCGACACCGCGTGTGGAAACCGGGGTTCGAACCGCCGACCTACAAGGACGAGTCCCCAGATACTATGGCCCGAGCCCAGGTAGCTCGCTAGCCATACCGCGTACGACGTTAGCGTCATCGCGGCAATGGTCAAGGGCGCCCGAGCGGCATGCCGCACGTCAACGGGAGCAGCCAGGCGAACCGGAAGAGGAGACGGCTTGGGCAGTTGCATCGCTACTACACTAGCGCGCTCGTAGGCCAGATGCCCATGGGCTGAACGTAGCCAGATAGCGGAAAAGTGAGTACTCCTTTTACCCACCAGCTCATCGCCGGAAAGGTCTACTCTCAGCGCGTGCATGCGAACAGAATTCGGCATTTTCGGACCATAGCGGAAATCGCTCAACGCTGGTAGGCTGCTCACTGCGAGGCGCTTCCCCGGTGAGGCGCGGCTTGCGCCCGATGATCTAGCGAGAGGTGCCAGACCCATGATGGGATTCCGTGATCGGTTCGATCGCAGCAAGCGCAAGCCGAGTACGCGCCGCCAGCGGGTCGGTTTCGCCTACTTCTGGCTCCTGGTGTTGTCGTACGCGTACGTCACGTCGTCCTCGCCGAACTTCAACACGGAGAGCCATCTGTACCCAGCCTTCAGCATCGTCGACCATGGTACGGTCAACATCGATGCATATCACACGCGTCTCGGGGACGAGTCGTACTACCGCGGCCACTACTACAGCGACAAAGCTCCGGGCCTGTCCTTCTTGGCCGTTCCGCTGTATGCGGGACTTCGACTCGTGTTCCCAGGTCGGCGCGCCACAGGGTACCAGGCGTTCAGCCACTTTCGTTACGCGGTGGGGCGCAACACCGTGTACATGCGCTACGCAATTACCTACTTTCTCGTAATCCTGCCATCGGCACTTTTTGCCGTTCTCCTATGGCTCTTCCTCAGCAGACTCTTGGGAAGCGAGCGTTGGGCGCTTGCACTCAGCGCTACATACGCTCTGGGCACCATTGCGTATCCCTATTCGACCTGGTTCTTCAGTCATCAGGTCGCCGCGATTCTCCTCTTTGGCGCCTTCCTTATTCTCTTTGCTCGGGTACGCCATCGAGCGGCGAGTCGAGAAGTGCTCCTCGCGTGCGGCACAGCCGGCTTGCTGGCCGGATATGCTGTCATCTGCGAGTACCCAACGCTGCTCATCGCTCTGGCATTGGGCTGCTACGTGGTCGCGGTTACCTCGGGGCGCCTGAAAGCTGCTTTTGCGTACTGCCTAGGCGCGTTCCCGGCGCTTGGCCTCATGCTGTTCTACGATAAGCTTGCCTTCGGCAACCCCTTTACGACTGGTTACAATCACGTTAACTCGGAGTTGTACCACAACACGGTCGCGGGCGGTCTGCTGGGTGTAGCACTAAATAGCGTCAAGTCGCCGAGCCTCGACTCGCTCTGGGAAATAACCTTTGGCGCTTACCGGGGCCTATTCATCGTGAGCCCGGTGCTGGTGCTCTTCTTCCCGGCTGTGGTGCTCATGTGGCGACAACGCAGGTTGCGGGCCGAGCTTCTGGTTTGCGCCTCGGTTGTCGTGCTGTACTTCCTGATGGATGCGTCTCGCGGCGTCGATCAGAACGGTTGGTCCGGTGGCTGGAGTATCGCTTCGCGGCATCTTACGCCCGTTCTACCGTTCATGATCGTGCCGATGGCATCCGGCTTGCGCCACCGCTGGTTCAGAATGTCCTTTGTTCCCCTCGCCGCGCTCTCCATCTCGCTCATGTTTATGGCCGTGGTATCGGTGGGTACGTTTTCCTTCGCCGACCACAATCCTGTGTTCAACGAGCTACTCCCGCACTTCCTCCACGGACATGTGCAGCTTAACTGGGGCTACTTGATTGGACTGCGCGGGTTCCCGAGCCTGTTTCCATTCTTCGGTCTTGCCCTTGTCGTGGTGTGCCGGATCGTGTGGTTATACTCCGCGCTGGCGACCCGCCTTCCGAGCTCGGCGCTCTCTCCGGCAGAGCTCCGGGCCTCGTGACACTCGCGGTGGCAGCGGCGGCCCGCCCCGTCCCAGTGCTTCCCGCCGCAGACCCGGCGGATACCTCGGAGTCCAGGGATATTGCCTTCGCGGTATGCGTTATGTCAGCCGCAGCTCTATCTCTTTCGGTGCGTCTGCTGCTCGCAACGTCGAGCCGGTATCCAATTGGGGACGGGGGCCTTTTCTTCGCCATGGTCCGCGACCTCGAGGCCAATCACCTCCGTTTGCCAGCGTACACGACGTACAACGCGGGCCATATCCCCTTCGCGTACCCGCCGCTCGCGCTTTACGTCGTCGCTTTGTTCAATGAGTCTTTCGGCTTCAGTCTCCTGGACGTGTTCCGATTCATGCCGATTCTCGTCTCAGTAGCTGCGGTCGGGGTTTTTGCATTGCTGGCTCGTTCACTACTTCCGTCCCGGCTCGCGGCGGCGGGCGCTGTTTTCGTTTTCGCGCTGCTTCCGGACGCTTTCCACTGGGAGATCAAAGGTGGAGGAGTGACCCGTGCCCCGGGCCAGCTCTTTTCCCTCCTCACCCTCTGGGCCCTCGTGCGGCTGCTTCGATCAGGCCGCGGACGTGACATAGGACTCACAATCGTGGCTGGCTCGCTCGTCCTGACTACACACCCGGAGTGGAGCTGGTTCACTTGTTACAGCGGCGGGGTTCTCTTCTTGGCGTTTGGGCGCACTACTCGGGCAGCGGTGGCCTGCGCCGCAGCCGGCGTTGGCGTCATTGTGCTTGCCTCACCCTGGTGGGGCTCGGTACTGGCGTTGCACGGGCCGGCTCCGTTCCTCGCCAGTTCCGGTGGGCGCTCTCATCTCCTCGCCTGGGACGCTATCTGGCAGCAATTGGTCAAGCTTGATCTCACTCACGAGCTGGGCTTGCCCGTTGCGACCGTCCTCGCCTTGGGGGGCGTGGTCTCGTCGCTGCGCTTTCGTCGGTTCTTTTTGCCGGCATGGCTCGTAACGTCGTGGTTGGCCGATCCTGCATCGTGGATCACGCAGGATGTAGTGCCTCTCGCCCTCCTCGCGGGAGTCGGCTTCGCCGAGGTGCTCATACCACTATTGACTCCAGCCCCCCATCAAACCGGCCCGAGCGCGAGCGCGCAACCGCAGAGCTTCCGGTGGGCGGCCCTGGCTACTGGATTCCTGGTGGTGCACGGGGCACTGGCCACAACGCTGGCCGAGGCCGGAAACAACGCCGCCCTTCGGGGCTCCGAAGTCACGTCCTTCCAGTGGATCCGCGCTCATACTCCGCAGTCCGCGAAGTTCCTGGTAGTGACATCTTTGCCGTGGGAGGAAGACTCCACCTTGGAGTGGTTCCCTGCCCTCACAGACCGAGCGAGCGTCACTACACTCCAGGGTCGCGAGTGGATACGTGGCGCTTTTCTACCAAACATCGAGATCTACGGCGCGGCGCAGAGATGCGCGACTGAAACGGTCCGATGTCTTGAGCGGTGGCAGCAGCGAGCGCGCCTTCAGTTCTCTTATCTCCTCGTGCTGAGACAAGCCGGTCCGGCGGGCAGTGACTGTTGTAAGGCGCTAAGGGATTCGCTTGACCGTGACCCGGCGTACGTGCGCGTCTATGCCAACCCCACGGATGTGGTGTACCGCCGCCGCTGAGGCAGAGAACCACTTCTCCGCACGCGACGGGAGCTAGCAGTCTGGGTTCCAGGGTCGTCCGCGCTCGGGAACTTCTGAAACCGCGGTTGAAGCCGGTGAGCGACTTCCGTCGTTAGGTCAGTCGCGTGACGGCCGACTACCAGGTTTGAGCCACCCATGCTGCCGGGTCTGGAATCCACGCCGTAGGAAAATGGACTAGAAGACGGCGTATCCGGAGCAAAAGAGAAGCGTGAATAGAGTCGCACCCAACAGCGACACGATGAAGGCGACGCGCTGCACGCCCCGATTGTCCCAGGTCGCGACGACAGCAATCGCCGGAAAGAGCACCGCGACGTAGCGTTCCATGGACACGAGTCCGTGGGCGAGCGGCAGGAGAACACCACCCAGGACATACACGCTGTAACCCGGTCCTATTCGTTTCCAGCACGCCACGCCAAGCGCGATGAATCCGGCGGCACAGAGCGCGTCGATTCGATCGAAGGGCGCGAGATGCGTGGCGAACTGGATGCGAACGGTGGTGAGAAGGTCGCCGCGCGGCGCAACCCATCCCGCGGAATGATAGGTCAGGAATCCCATCGGCTGCCGGAATGCGACGGTGAGGTACGCGATGAATCCCGCGAGCGGCAAGACCGCGGCGGATGTCCAGAGAGCCGGTCGACGCCGTCCGCGGGAAAGCGCCGTAACGAGGACTCCCGCGACCACGGCAAGGCCGACGGGCCGGGTGACCGTGCACAGGGCGGCTGCGCCTATCGCAAGCGGCCAACGATCCAGCTCGGCGAATAGAAACGCCGCGGTGGCGAGGGCAAGGAAGAGCGCCTCACCATACGGAGCCGCGAAGAAGAAGGCGAAGGGAAAGGTCGCAGAGAGCAGAAGCACGCGCCAGGCAATCGGGCGATCCCACTTCAAACACGCCCACTGCCAGAGGAGTACCAGTGCCACGCCGTACGAGAGGTTTGCCACCAGCCAGGCGGCGAGCCACGGACTGTCGAGTGCGAGCGGCTGGACGGCTCTGGCCAGTGCGGGATACAGCGGCATGAAATTGGTGTTGGCGTGGCCGAGGCTGCCCCAGCGATAGCCGTGCTGCACGATGCCCACGTACCAGGCGGCATCGAATCGAAACCAGGGGCTCGCCCAGGACCAGATCGCCGACAGCGGGTCGGTGTGCGGGAGGACAGATAGGTTGGGATGGCGGCGCGGTGGCGGAAGCAGCACGTGGGCGCGCCACGCAAGAACTGCGAGAGCGGCGCGCGTAACGGCCAATACAGCGAGCGGAGCCGCCAGCGCGCCGGGAGTGAGCCAACGCGTGCCGCCGGGCGTCGGTCGGGCCCCGGCTTGTGACCGACGTTCCACGCTGGCGCCGGCCACTTCGGCGATCGCGGCCATCTACGTCTCCATCCCGATGGGGATCGTGGTGCTACTGTTCACCGCCGAACCGGGAGAGCAATCCGACCCGACTGTTGGCCCTCCGTTCCGCGCGGGCGAGCCCGCATCACCGACGGCATGTTTCCGCCACGAGTTTCGCCGCATGAGGGGAACGACGCTCGGGGAGAGAAGGCGGGCCGGGAGTCCGCGGGCAGAACGCTCCGCGGATGGTAGTGCCGGGGCCGGGGTGTCTCCGGCTACAAACGTGCGCCGTCCAGGGCCGCGCGCGTGGAAAAGCGACGCGGCGAGCACCGGCAGCAGCGCGAGCGACTGAAAATCGGTGTGAAAGCGCGAGGCAGGAAACAGGATGAGGCCGCCGAGCATTCCGTACAGTGCGACGAGTCCGGCGGGTCGTCCCGCGAAACCTGCGTCCACGCCGAGGATCGCGGCGATGGGGACGGCCAGCATGATCTCGTCGTGAAAATGGGCGTATGGCGTGGCGAGAAACCAGACGATCCAGAGCCAGGCGGAGTGCGATGGTATAGAGTTATGGACCGCCGTTCCCCGGAGAAGCCGGGCGACAGACATGCGCCGCATCCACCACAGCGTCAGCGTGAGCGCGACCAGCACGAGAGTCGCATTGAGCGCCAGGGTCACCACAGGGCCGGCGCAGTAGCTGAACAGTCCCGAGAGGGAGGCAATCTCCGGTTGCGAGCTCAGGCCGCGCGAGTAGCCTGTTAGCGCGAAAAGCCAGGAAAGCGCCACTTTCGGACCGGTGAGCGCGACGGATGCCGCCATGGCACCCGCAGCGACGGCGACACACGCAGCCATGGTTTTTACGCGCGCAGGTGAGTGGAAAAGGGCGACGAGCACCACGGCGGGAAGGCCGATTTGTGGTTTCAGCAGTCCAAGCGAGAGACAGGCGCCGGCGAGCACCGGATGCCGCCGCGCGCACACCAGGGCTCCTGCGACCGCAGCGAAGATCAGTGCGTCCACGTTGCCGTAGTAGGCGCCGAGGACTGTCTGCGGCATTGCGAGGAAGGCCGTGAGAGGAGCCAGCCGCCGTGTCCATCCCCCGGCGCGAAGCAGCAAGAGGAATCCGCACGCCGCGGTCAGATAGAGAGTGAGGGACCAGATGACGCCGACGGTGCGGAACGGCAATCGCGCGACAGGCTGCAGCACCCAGAACAGTATGGGGGGGCTGCCTACTCTGACGAAGCTCTGCGGCGGCGGCAGTGCGATTCTGTGAGAAACCAGCAAAGCGGCTTCGTTTCGGTACAGGGCTGCCTGGTCGTAGGGGTTCTCCCCCACGCTCACCGCTCGCGCGCCGGCTAGAAACATGGCCAGGTCCCCGTCCATACGGGTGCCGCTCGGGCCCGCGGCGATGCCTCCGGAGAGGGCGAACGCTGCCAGCCACAATCCGAGGAGGAGCAAGAACAGAGCAACCAGGAACGAAGCGATTCGCGGGCGTGGCGCCGGGCCGATCACTACTTCCGGCGTGCAGGCCGCTGGGTCAGGCGCCGGACAGTCCAACTGCGGTCTCACGGTCGACGTCTATTCCCATCTGCCCGGGTCGGATCGGCAGGGCTGCCAGGAGCATCCAGACTACGGGCACCCAGAGGAGCTGAACACCGACTATCACGGCCTGGATGACGGCGAGCGAGAGGAACGCCGCGTACAGCAGTGACAGCCCCCTCCGCGTGACGGCGAGGTGAGCGTCCCGGCCGATCAGCACCATGACCGGGGCAGTGAGCAATATCTCGTCGAAGATGTGGGCATACGGGGCGGCGAGGAACCACACAATCCACAGTGACGGAACTGTCAGCGCGCCGGCCCTCCGCGGGAGCCCCGAGCGCCACACGCGGAGCGTCGCCGCGGCGGCGACGGCGAGAATGATGAGGGAGATCCCGGTGCGCACCAGGCCCGAGGTATCTCGCACATAAATGCCGCTCAGCGATGCGATGCCCGGAGACAGGCCGATGTCGTTGGAGTACGCGCCTAGTCCGTGCAGCCAGGCTGCCGTCGAGCTCCAGCCGGTCGCGATGACCGTGAGGAACTCTGTCAGCGCGGAGCCTGCAAGGAAGCCCGCGATGAGACGAGTCCGTTCATGTCCGAATGCCAGAATGAGGAGCGCGACGGGAAGGGCCACGGGCGGCTTCAGCCAGCAGAGCGTCAGCAGCATGCCGGCGAGTAGCGGGTGTGAGCGTTCGAGGGCCAGTGCAAGCGCCGTGGCGGCGAAAGCCAGCGCGACCACGTTGCCGTAAAACGCGCCAAGCGCCACCGGGGGCATGGCGAGAAACACCAGAGCCGGCAGGGCGCGCCGCCGCCACCCAAAGGTTCGTGACAGGGACAGGAATCCGACGAGAGAGACTCCGTACACGAATGCCAGCCAGATGTAGGCAGCTGATTGAAACGGAAGCGCGGCAAGCGGTCCAAGCGCCCAGAAGAACAACGGAGGATTGCCGACACGCACCACCTCACGGTGCGACACAATCGGGAGCCTGTCATGTGCCAGCCATCGGGCCTCGGCCTGAAGCAAGACCGTGTGGTCGTAGAGATTCTGTCCGCTGGCCAGAACATGCGAGCCCGTGTAAAACATGGCGAAGTCGGCGCCGAACGAGCTCCCGTTCGGTCCGCCCTTGAAGGCGCCTTCGGCGGCAAACAACCAGAGCCAGAGAACGAGCAGCACGAGCAGAGGACCAACGGCGCAGATCGAGCGCCAGTGAAGCAATCGGCCGGCCGGAGCGGCAAGGACCGATCGGTCCTCGAGCGCCGAACCGAGAGCGGCTCCCATGCGTGTCGTGCCTCTTTCAAATCACACTGGAGCCGATCCGCAGGGCGGGTGCTCCGAGTAAGCATGTTAACGCACCCGAAGCAGCCGGAGGAGCGCTTCCTCCGCCAAGCGTGACGGTTCGGGACGTTCGTCGGTCCGTAATCCCGGGCCGTTAGTCCCTAGCCGACTTCCTCGACCACGAGCAGGTCGCCATCACACGTCTGTGCCGCGGCCGCGGCCCCGGCGGGCAGCTCGATGACGCTCTTGGCCCCCCGAACGAACCGGCTGACCCGCCACGGACGCATCGCGGGAATGATGTAGCGGACCGCGCCGTCTTCATCCACGAAGATCACGTCGATCGGAAAGCGCATGAAGAAGCACACCACGGCGTTGCACGGCCGGATGATCAGACCACCACCTGGCGGCAGCGACTTACGGAACATGAGCCCGACCGCGCGCGTCAGCGGGTTGTTCGCCAGCCGTGCCGACTCTGCCAGCAGCGTGCCCCGCGTGCGGTTGGAAACCTTATAGCGGCGCGGTGTCGAGCCTGGCACCGGTTAACGGGCTCGGCTTTCGGTCGCCATGCATCTGCCGTGGCTTCCACCGCGCGAGGCGCACCGGACGCCGGCGCCGCGCGGCGTCAGTCTGAGGAGCCGCGGGGCCAAACGAATGACCCTCTCCACCGTCACGCCTCCCGGCAGGGAGACACGGAGCGTTGTCCGCTGCACGACCCCGAGCTGGTGGACCGGCAAGAACATGGAGCCGTACCCAGCCCCATTCAGTGCCAGTCTGCTCGAAAGGACGCGCCCATTCGCATAGACGGTGGACAGAGCCACGGCCCGGTTACCGTCCGCCCAGACTCCGATCTCCGCCCGGCTCGCGGACAGACGCGCTCCAAGGGCCGGAATCGAAGCAATCACAACACGCGCGTCGCTCCGGATGACCACACGCATCCCGGGCTTGAGGCGCAGGTCCTTACCAGCAGGCGTGACAAGCGCCGCCGAGACTCTTCCCGACGGCTGCGATCCAATCACGACCGTGCCGCCTAGGTACCGTCCCGACCGACCGGTGACCCGAATGCTGGCGCTGGTTCCAGGTGAGAGCTGGCCGCCAATCGAGGCCGAGCTCTCGTGTAGCACGAGCCCTCGCGCCTCGCCGACAACATCAAATCTATCCCCGGCCGCGGATGTGAGCTCGGCTGACACGGTCTCTGCCACGCGACTGCTCGACGCGGCGGCGATCTCCGCGACTCCGGAGCCGTCCAGCGTCACTGCGTGCCGGCTCGCAGCTCCCCCGGCATCAGTTGTCGCGACGCTGAGTACGGCGCCGGGCGGACCCGCTACCGAGATGGCGCGTGATGCGCTGTCGACACCGGCCCGAAGGTCGGGGACTGCAACGGCTCGATGGTGATGAAGCGAACCAATGGTAAGGAGGTCGCCGGCCCGCAAGGGAACGGGCGTTCCGTTCAACTGTAGATCGGCGAAGAATGCGCCGCCGAACGCCACTTTGGGCCGCGTTCGCACGAGAACGCGGGCGTGCCTGATGAGCGTCAAGACCGGGTGCTGGTTCAGCGCCCAGCCGGTGACCGCGGAGCTTCCGAGAGTGACGTCAACGCCCGGGACATAGGTAGCCGCGGACTCCTGGTCGCCGGCCGCGTCACGCACGGTCGCGGTGGCCAGGGTGCCCCCCGGTAGTGGACGCACGGAAGGAACGGAGAACTTCCCGTCCGGGCTCGCGGTAGTCACGCGGCTCCAGTCGGAGCTGCCGGCTGGAGGGACCAGTCCAAGTGACACGGTGCTTCCACCGCCCGCTCGCCCGTCAATCGAAGATGCACGGGCGCGGATAGAAAGGGGCACGATCTGAATTACGCAGGTGCGGCCACTGCTCTGGACCTCAATGCGGTCGCCCGGCCGTACTCTCACGGGCGCGCCGTTCAGGTCGTGCAACAGCGCGACGAAACCTCCCGACTGGGAATCGGTTGTGGCCGAGGCGGTGCCTGGTACCAGGGCACCTCGATGCAAGAAGACGGTCACCGTCTGTCCGGGAAGCGCGACACCCGCGACGAGCGCTGCGTCCCGGACCACGCTGACGATCGGACGCCAGGTCTGGAGCGCCGAACGGAAACCAACCGGCCAGAGAGACGGTGCTCGCTGCAGGTCCATCTGGATGAGCGCGCTATGGGCGAGTCCGAGCTCGGCGGCAACCAGGTCTTTCGGCCGGGCCCCCGCCAGCGACGCGACGCCCGGCAGTGACTCGAGCTCTTGCGCCGACGCGATTCCGCGCACCCACACCGCCGCCGCAGCCGGAATAATCTGATAGCTATCGATCAATCGCTGCTGCTGGAGATCGTCAAGGGCGGGTTTCAGCTCCCGGCCCTCCTGGCCCACCACGGCTTCCGTCGCGGCGAGGGCCTCGCCGGGCGAGCTTTGGCCGTGCGTCGCGGGTTCGGGCAGGGACAGCAGAAGCAGCCGGCTGGCGGCCGGTACGTCGCGTTGTGCGACCGAGGCGTCGGCGATCGGAACTTTCAGGCCGAGTGGGAACGCGGGCCAGCCGGGCGGGGGGTTCAGGAGCAGCGGGTCATGACCCGGCAGCCAGAGGTACTGAGACTCCTCACCGTCGAACGGGCGCAACGGATCCTGGCCCCTCCCGGTCCAGCCGTAGGGGTCAGTGACATTGCAGTTGTGGAACACCGAAAAGTGGAGGTGCGGTCCGGATGAGTGCCCGGTGGTGCCGCTAATCGCGATCACCTGCCCGGCAGCCACGCGCTGTCCGGCGTGCACCTTGAGCTCGCTCAGGTGGCCGTACAGCGTGACGTATCCGTTGTGATGATTGATGAGGACCATAAGGCCGTAACCCGCGTACGGGTCAGGACTATTCCAGCCCGCGAACTGGATCGTGCCGGCCGCGGCTGCCAGCACCGGCTGATAGCTGATCTCGAAGTCGTACCCGTTGTGGCCGTCATAGTTGACATACTGGCGCAAAGCGGGGGACCAGTACGCTGGAAACATGTCGGATGCCACCCCGTCGGCGGCGGTGGCTGTGAGTCCGTTAGCCAGGACGATCTTGCCGTCTACCGAGTAGTCCGGCGCGTCGTGGTCGACGAAGGACGCGACCTCAGTCCAGCCGGAAAACGGAGACTCGAGGAAGGGCCCGGCCGGCGGCGCGGTTCTTCCGTAGCAGGCGAGCTGGCTTGGGGCGGCGGCCGCTCGTGAGGTGGTCGTGTACACGAAGGTGCTCGAATCCGGTAGGGTCAGGCCCGGCTGTCCGGCTGACGGGGCGGAAGTACCCGGCCCCACGACCGAGCCAGGCGGGCCGGAAGCGCTCGGAGGAGGGGTCGGGCCGGCGCCGTGATTGTGGGAACCGGCTCCGGGCCCGGTCTCGGTGACCTGTTGCCCGTCGGTCGCAGCGGTCGGTGTCGGGATCCCTGACTGGTCGATGCGAACAACCGGAGTGCTGTGTTCCGACGATACCGAGACAGGCGGAGTCGGCACCGGCGTCGCCGTCGCGCCGCTTTCGGGTGTGCCTATTACAACCGGTGATGTAACAACTGTAGGCGGCGGAGTTGGGAGCGGCGTGGGAGTTCCGGCATCGGCCCATACGCCCTGGGCCGAGGAGAGCGCGACACAGCAGGCGACGGTCAGAACGATAGCGAGCTTCACTCGAAAGAGTTCTCCCGTGCGCAGTAGGTCGACGCCAAAAGTGAGTATACCAACCGCCCCACGAGCGGAGCGCAACGACTCACGACGGCGGAGCTTCTTTACCGTCCAGCTTCCTTCGTGAATTTTACATGAATGCTGGTTGAACGCGTCTTCATCTGAAGCTTGCCGATTATTCATATTCGGTGTAAGCTAGACCTCGGTAGGTGTGGCTCTGACCTTCGGTCGGGACACGTGTGGGAGATGGATTCCAAGCTGCGGATAAGGACAAAGCGTCGTCTGTCGGTGCCTGCTTTGTTGGGCGCCCTGGCGTTGGCGCTTGGAGTGACCCAGAGCGGGCTTCATGTCTCGTCCGGTCACGCTCAGTCTGCAACCCCGCCGGCCCCGCCGACGTTTGTCCCGACGCCTATTGGTGGGCCGCCCGCACCGCCGGCACCGACCGCCACGTCTACGCCGGCGCCCACGTCGACGGCCACAGCCACGGCCACACCGTCCAGCGCCGTGTCGGATGCGGTCTTCAGCCTGGATGCGGCACGAGTTAGCAAGATCGACAATCCGGGAGACCTCTCCGGTCTCAGCGCGGTGCGACCCGGATCGCACGTCTGGCTGATGATGTATTTCACAGTGCGCGCGATCACGAAGCCGGTCATGCGGTCGACGACGTATACCATCAAGGCCGGCAGTCACACGATCTTCAAGGTGACTTACAGGGCCCGGGTAAAGCCAAACCAAACGGGCCGCTACAGCCGTTACCAGGTGTACATCATTCCGTCGACTCTTCCCTTCGGAAAGTACCAATTCCGCGCCGTTCTGGCGTTTGGATCGCGTCATGAGACGAAGATCTGGCACTTCAGCGTGGCCAGGCATGACCACGTGGTGCGAATGACGGGAAGCGGATAGCGCGGAGTCAGGCCAGCTTGAACTCACGCCTCAGGGCGTGTAAGCTAGTCATCGTCCCCTCCTCGCAGAAGACCCAATCTCCAGTACTGGAGCTTTCTCCTGGGTCTGAGCGTTTCCCCCAAATACATTCGAATCGTCCTTTCTTTGTCCCTGGTCGTCGCCGCGGCGTCGGGCTGGACTCTGCCGTCGACTGCCTCATCAGCAGCAGCGAACGGTCCTCATCTGGTGGCGCATGCCGCCGGAGGGCCAACCGGTCAGGGTGAGCCGGGGGGCGAGGTGTGCATCGCCGATCCCACCACGGGCAACTGCATTGTCGATGCGTCCCCCGCGGTCGGCGTCGCGGCGATCGGCACGAGCACGACAGTCACCTTCGTGTGCGATACAGGAGCCGCCTACCTCACCGGTCCGGCCGGTCAGGGCTACCCCACGACGGGCTGCTTCAACGTGGGCGCCTCGGTCACCGATGCGACCGCGGGCGCCACGTCTTCCTTCTCGTCGGCCACCTGCGCCGGGGTGAGCGTGCCGACGTATTCGGGCTCAGTCTCTTGCGGTCCGATGGTGAACCCGATTTGTGCCGTGGGCTACTCTCTGTCCGGCGGGTTGTGCCAGCCCTGCCCACCGGGCATGTCTTTGAGCGGGTCGATCTGCATCGTCGCACCGACCGGAAACACCTGTCCCCCCGGTACGACTCCGGTAAAGAACTCAGGGGGAGGCATCATAAGCTGCACCGCTCCGGAGCTGAGCGCGTCCACTCCGTCCAGCGCGAACGAGGTGCAGCTGACTCTGAATATGGCCTCACCTCACCTCTACCTGGTTCAGATCGCCGGCTTTGTCGGAACCTACCCGAACGGAAGCTGTCCGCCGTCCACCACGTTCACGCCCAATGTGTTACTTCTGAGCGGTCCCGGCGGCCCCTTCAGCGGTCCGGCGTGTGCCTTCTCGCTCACGACAACCGTGCGGTATCTGGAGGCGACGCACCTCTCGGTTGGGTCATCGGACTGCGGTGGCACAGTGCAGCCCGGCCAGTACTTCCAGCAAGTCGGCCAGGGATGCCTGGTGAACATCCAGGCGACCGGAACGATCGTGCTAAAGCTCAATGTGAATTGCTCCGACGGAAGCGAGCCGGCCACTGGTACGAGTGCCGCCCCGGTCGGCTTCGGGCCGAACTCGACCTACGACTGCGCGAACAACGCTCTGTCCGTTGTCAACGTTCCTGTCCCGAACGCGCCCCTCGATCTCCAGGCTATGAACGGAATCTTCAATCCGACGTGCTTTCCGCTCTATCAGGTGCCGGGGGCGACACCAACACCTACCCCGACGGCGACATCGCCAGGAGCCACTATCACGCCGACGGCTGTTCCGCCCACGCCGCGACCGCCAGGTTACGGCCCGGCGTACTGCGGCCCGCCTGGGCAGAGCTCACTCCAGGTGAGCACGGACGCCAATGGGCAGGTCGGCATCTATGGGAATCAGGCCGAGTACACGGCGAGCGCGCAACCCTACAATCCGCCTACAACCGGCATGGTGAACGTTCTCGGACAATTCTCCATTGACAATCGGCCCTACCCCGGCGTTGCCACCTACGTTCACTTCATCTTCGCCAACGGAGTTGAAGCCTTTTGCGGGCCGGTCTACACGAACGGGACCGGCTCTGCCCAGTGCACGCAGAAGGCGGGGCTCGGACCATCCGGGGTCACTGCCCTCGCCGACGTCGACTTCATCTTG
>Ga0070735_10000587_pt1 | contig 38447 bp, 27 predicted proteins | sample Coa_R1_FD_66443 | JGI IMG/M metagenome (GOLD analysis project Ga0070735, IMG submission 66443) | Surface soil microbial communities from Centralia Pennsylvania, which are recovering from an underground coalmine fire - Coalmine... | ecosystem: Environmental > Terrestrial > Soil > Unclassified ... | reverse complement strand
GGCTCACTTCATTGCTCAGGTTCGTCGTCAGAACGCCTTCCGCTCCTGTCGCTCGCGTCACTTCTCCCGCCAGATTCGTCGTCAGTACCCCTTCTGCCGCTTCCGCACGCGCCGTCTCCGCCGCCACTGAACTGTTGGAGGCACTCACGTCGGACAAAAACGCGATCTTCTGTTGCGCGTTGGTATTGTCCTGGAAGAGTGGATGAATGTCGCCAGTGGTGAGCCACAAGTCGCCGATGGCCAGCGTGGCCGGATTCGTGCCAACGCCCGCCAAATTCATGCCGGCGAAGTTGGGACCCGCCGTGAATGTCTGCTTGCTGTCGGCCGTGTACGTGTTGGCCTGATTGTTGTACACGACGTTGCCCGGCAGGCGCGCTTGTCCCACCGTTCCGGTGGTGAGGTTGCCGGCGTTGCCGCTGAACGTTTCCGCCGTCGACAGCGTGTTGCTATCGCCGCTGACGCGCAGAGCCGCTTCCGCCGCCACCGCGCTATTTGCAAAGTTTTCCGCGGTGGTCAGGTTCGACGAGATTGAATTGTTGATCGTAGTCAGGTCGCTGCTCAGGTTGGTCACCTGAGTCTCGGCGATGTTCGGGATATCTCCGGCGCTCAGCGTCGTGCCGCTGATTACGCGGCCCTTGGTATCGGTGGTGACCTTGGTGTAGGTGCCCGCCGTGCCCGCTGCGGCCAAGGATGGATTCGGATACGTACCGGTCAGATCGCCGCCCGCCGTGCCGCTCGGGGGCAGAGCTGCCGGAACTCCAGTGATGTTAGCGTAGGGAACTTGACCGGCGATCAAGATACCGTTGGTGTCGATGGCCCACAGAGCGACGTTGCCGGCGTGGTTGGTGAAGCGCGTCAACGTTCCGGTGTTGCCGCTGTCGGTGGCGCGCGAGCCGATCAGCATGTCTTCGCCGTTCGTGGTCTGGTTGACGATCAGCTGGCCGAAGGTGACGTTTCCGGTGAAGGTCTTGTTGCCGCCGATGGTCTGGTCGCCAGTCAAACTCACAAACGTGCCCAGGCTGGTTGACAGACCCGTTACGGACGACTGTGGAATGAGGCCGACCGAGAAGATCGGATTCTGAGCCGTGCCGCCGGTCATAATCGTCGTCCCGTCGCCCACCGCTGTCAGAACGCCGGTGTTGGAAATGTTGCCGCCGGCCAGCGAAATACCCGCGCCGGCGGTGTAGGTTCCAGCCGGTCCGGTGGCGCCTTCCTGGGCCAACAGTGACCAGTCGCCAACATCGACGTTCGGGAACTGAGAGCCGTTATTGCTATGCGTAGCGATATAGGTGGAGCCGGCAAAGGAAACCGCGTCGCCAGCCGAATAAGGATTGTTCTGAATGAACGCAAACCGCCAGTTGATGCCGGTTGCGCCAGTCGCGCCGGTGGCTCCGGTTGCGCCAGTCGCACCCGTTGCGCCGTTCGCGCCGGGAGCTCCAGGAGCTCCGTTAAACCCGTTGAAGCCATTTGCGCCGGTCAAACCTTGTGGCCCTTGTGCACCGGTCGCACCGGTGGCTCCGGTTGGCCCCATGGCTCCGGTCGCGCCCGTGGCTCCGGCAGGACCGGTGGCTCCGGTTGCACCCTGCGCGGCCGCAGCGCCCGCCGCAGCTTGCCTGTCCCAATGTCCGCCGTTGCTCAGGAAATCGTTGGAGGGGTCGATGTTCACGTTGGTGACCATGGCCACGTAGCTCGAGCCGTTCTCTGTCACCACGTCGTACGGGTTATATGTCACACCAGATATATAACCATTTCGGAAAGTAAAGCCCTGCCCGGTCGCACCGGTTGCGCCCGTAGCGCCGGTTGCACCGTTCGTTCCGTTCACACCTGGAGGTCCAGGAATCGTCGATGCCGCACCGGTCGCGCCGGTCGGACCAGCCGGACCTGGCACGGTTGATGCCGCACCCGTTGCTCCCGTGGGGCCTGTCGGACCTGCCGGGCCTGCCGATCCCGTAGGACCAGTCGGGCCGGTGCTTCCTGCTCCTCCGGTTCCCGCAGGACCCGTCGCGCCCGTGGCGCCCATTTGCGCCCACAAATTCCAGCTTCCCGGATTGAAGGTGACCGAGGCGCCGATGGGGCTGCTGGCTTCATAGGTTTGCCCGTTGTAGGTCACAACGTCATACGCGTTGTACACGCCGGTTGGCGACCACGCTCCGCGGAACGTGAAGCCTTGTCCAGCAAGCCCGGACGGACCCGTCGGACCCGTCGCGCCATTCAGACCAATTCCCGTCGCGCCGGTCGCACCAGTCGCGCCCTTGGCGCCGGCAGCGCCCGCAGATCCAGTCGCACCAGTGGTGCCGGTCGCACCGGTAGCTCCCTTCGCTCCGGCGGTTCCGGTGGCACCTGTCGGTCCGGTTGGTCCCGTCGGACCAGTTGCGCCAGTCGCACCCTTCGGCCCGCCGCTTGGCCCGGTCGCGCCAGTCGCGCCCGTGGGACCCGTCGGACCAGTGGGACCAGTCGCGCCAGTCGCGCCCGTCCCGCCTCCGGATCCGCCCGTCAATACGATGTCAAGTTCCGGATCGTGGCTGGTGTCGGTCGCTTCTTTCGAATTGAAGGTGACCACGACCGTGCCGGAAGTTCCGTGATTCGGATTCACGGACCACAATCCAATTCCGTTGTTGGACCCGGGATTGTTAAACCAATATTGAACAATCGGAGTAATGTCGGCGACCACGTATTGTTGCAGAGCGCCCGCGGGCAGCGCGACAGCGACGGCAGTCGTAGAGTTGTCGCAACCCGGCGCGTTGAATCCGGTAACCGTGTCTTCCACCCAGGACTGGTTCGAGGCCAACCGGCAGATGTAGAACGTGCCGGCGGTGGTGGTGTTGTTGTTCACAAATAATTTCAGCGTCGCTTTCTGAATCGCGCTGCCCGTGAGCGACGATGGAAAGGCGTTGAGATTGAAGCGCATCAGCGCATTGATAGACGGCGCCTGCACCGTCAGGCCGATCTCCGAGCCGTGGTTGGTGCCGTTGCCCACCTTGTAATAGGAATCGTCTGTGACCGACGCCTGCGCCCAGGACAGGGCCGGCAGCAGCAGCGATACAGTCAACAGAGAGAGCATTCGGAGATGGCTGGATTTCATGATTTTCCTCTCGCTAGGCGGCAGTGTGTGCTGGTGAGCGACAGAGGCAGCGGGCGACTTGGCCGTAGAATTCACTTCAGCGGTTGTTCTCATCGCTAACTGCCTCCAAACTTAAAATTGAAAAATGGCAAGCGCGCTTACTGCATCGCCCGGGGGGACAGCCTGGGCGGAAACCTAAGTAGAGCAATGCGCGTGCCAACAGCGAAAAACGCCAAAGATTTTGGAACTCCGGAAGTATCCGTTGTGCGTTCAGTCGCTTGCGCGCGGCAGAGTGGCGAGCGCGGGGCCGCGAGAGCCATCAACCGCGCCCGGCGCGCATGAAGTCGTATGTAATCGGTATCAAAACCACTGCGCGCATGTCTCTGAATGTGGACCCGCGTCCGAGGTAGGCTACGAGTTTCGCGGCAGTACGAGTAGTACCGACCTTGCCGCGCGGAGTTTGAGCGGGCAGTGATTCGCGGCGAAATGAGATTGCGGAAAAGGCCAATGAAAATGCATACGCGGGTGATCCGCGCGAAGGCGAGGCTGGAGAGCGCGGGACCGCTGGTTCGCGTCGAATCCTGTGCGGGATGCGGAGGCATTAACGAATCGCGCCTGCTAGCGCATCGCCAGAATCGTGGCCAGGTGCTGATGAACCCACAGGCGAAACTCAGGAACAAAAATGTAGACGCACGAAGACACCAGGAAAAAAAGCGATAAATATTCAAGCGTGGAAAATCGGGGGCCGTAGTTCATAGTCTCCTCGCGCTGGCCTCAATGGAGCCAGGATGAGTAGTGGAGATCGGCAAACGATTTATAAGTTCGGGAATAGCACTCCGATTGCAAGAAGAAGGGAGCAATCCACCTTCCATCCGGATCCTGGGCCTGGTCAAATCGTGCATTCTGCTCAGGGGAATGGAAGTAGGGGGGATTCAAGGGCAATTTCGGCTGGCATCCGTGCACGAGCGGTTACAATCCCGGTCCGCGGCGAGAGATTTCCGATGACATCGGACGCCGAGCACCGGAGGGTTTACCGCTTTGCAGGCCGGGACTTCTTGATTTTCGATGCGAATCGGGTCGAAAATCGCCCCGCCGTTGGGTTTTTGCAAGGGCGGCATCCGAAAACCCGCGGGCATGGCGGCCGGCGTGTTCGGCTTCAGTTTTCAAAATGGCTGGCGGCCAGCGCATGCTTGTGAAATTTTCGTTTCGCTCCGCCGAACGGATCTGAGCGGCTACCTGGACCGGCGCTGCGGTTTGGCGGAAGAGAATTCAAGGGCCCCATCTATGACTCTGCAGGCGATCGCGCTGGCAGTTTTGACCTTTCTACTGTCTTCCTGTCTGGTGGTGATGATCTATTGCATGGTTGTGTATCGCGGGCTGACCGCCGTGAAGCGTGAATTGGACCGCGCCTACTTGAATCTCGATGCCCTGCTCCAGGAGCGCTTCGAGGCTTCCGGGGAGCTGATGGAACTCTGCCGGGGCTTTGTCCCGCGCGATTCGCGCCCGGTGCGAGAGCTGGCCCAGATTCGCAGCATGTGGGCCATCGCCAACAACAAAACCGATCGTTTGAAATCCGCCGCGGATTCCGATCGCGCGATGAAAAACCTGCTGGCGGCCGCGCAGGCCGTTCCGGAACTGAGTTCAACGGAATACTTCGACCGCGTGGAGAAACGTCTGATCGGCATTGAACAGCAAGTCGCCGACCGCCGAGAAAAATACAATTCCTCGATCAACGGCTTCAACGAAAGGCTGGAGCAGTTCCCGGTGCGCTGGATGAGCGGCTTTACCGGCTTCACGGCTCAGCCTTACTTCGGTGTTTACACGCCGGTGCGCAATGCGGCGTTCGGCGTCCGCCAGGATTCCCCCAACGCGTAAGATCCAACGATGAAATTCACGAAGTGCGCGTGTCATCGGCGCTGCAGCTGACTAGCGCCGGTTCGGCGCTTCGGATTTAGTGCTCCGAATTACCGAAGCCCTGCGGGAACAGCACGCGATCCGCGACCTGACATTCCGGCATATCGGGGCGCTGCACGCAGCCCAAGCCGTAAATACGCACTTGCCCACCACTGCTGCGAAACAACTCGGGCAGCACTTCTTCCACTTCGTTGTAGCGTGCCGCCAGGGGCGGTTTTGCTGCCCGCCATTGTTTGTCACTGTCGTCCGGGGATGCCAGCCAGTATTGTGCTCCGATCGCGCGGGCGACATCGGTCACATGCGCGAGGTCATTTTGCAGATAAGCGTCGTCGTAGGCGCCAGCGCGCTGGAGCGCGATGTGCGCCATCGCCTGGCGGCCGGTGTATAGATAAAAACTGCCGTCTTCGCCCGCCACCGCGCGCGCACCTTCCGGCGCGTTCCGCCGAATCCAGTCATAGGCCTCGCGCTTCTCAACGAGAAGCGCGCCGCGATTCAGGCTGGTGCGCCGCAACTCGGCGCGATCCTTGTTGGCCGCGAAATTCCATGCGATGCCGAGCCCACCGGCACAAAGCGCGGCTAGCAGGGCCGCGGCGAAAGCCCGTTCCACCCGAGTCTTACGCGTGCGCATCGCCGCGAACAACTGCCCGGCAATCCACTTTCCCTCCAGCCATAAAGCAGCAGCCAGGAGCGGAAGAAACGGAATCAGGAAACGGCGCACCTCTGGAAAATCCCAGAAGAAAATCGCGGCGACTGTAAACGGCAAAGCGAAATGGATAGGTTGCGGCTGGTCTTCGCGCATCTGGCGGATCAGCCCGGCAAAAACCATCCAGTCCACGGCGATCGAACCGACCAGAAGCAAACCGAGATTGGCGTGGAACAACGGAGAAAGAAATTCAGCGGGCAGCTCGGTGAAGAAGTAGGTCACCTGGCTGGCCAGCATGGTCGCGATCAAGTGCGCGCTGACCATGCTCAGTTTCCGGAAACCGAGATAACTCATGTAGTAAATCCATGTGCTGCGGAAGCCGGGCCCAGCGGCATCGAAGCCCGCAGGCATGGCCACGCGGCGCGCCGCGTTCAGGGCGGTCATCACCAGAGCCGGAACGGTGCAGGCGGCGACGATGGCGGCCTGCTTCCAGGCTCGCCGCGCCAGCGCCGCGCAGAAGAGGCCCGCTGCAAACGCAATGCCCAGGACGCGCATCAGCATGGTGAGCCCCGCCAGAATTCCGCTGCTCACGGCCCAACCCGGGCGCGATTCGCGGTTCATGCCACGGTTGCCGACGAGGATAGCGGCCAGCCCCAGCGCCGCGAACGGAACCTCCGAGACCACGCTCGAACTGAAATAAAGAAATGCCGGGTTCAGCGCGCAAAAAGCGGTGAGGCCCAGGGCCTCCCATTCGCCAATTCCGCGCAGCCGCCGCAGAAACAAAAATGCCAAAATCACGTATGCAACACCGGAAATCAGCGTGATTCCGAGCGCGGCAGACAGGTTTGCCGGAAACGAAGGATTCCAGCGCCAGACCCACGACAAAATCCACGGATACAGGATCGGATATTTCGTGGCCGGCGGGGATCCCGGCAGGTTGGGGAGAACGTAACCCTGGCCGGCGGCGAGTGCTTTTGCGGAACTGAAATAGATGGTGTCGTCCTGGGCTACGGCAAACAGATTGGCGGGACGAATTCGCAGCACGTAAAAAACGTAAAGCGCCAACACCAAGGCCAGTCCCAGCGCGGGCCACCAGCGGCGGGAAAATTCGCCTGTCGTCTTGTCCGATCCTGACATAACTGGATCTTTCGCGGGGCCCAGGCGGCCGGATTCGACGGGACTCCTCATTGATTCGCCGCGCGCTCGCCAGCCTCTGGAAATAGCACGCGATCGGCCTGCTGGCACGTTGCCTCTTCGGGATGCAGCACGCAACCGAGGGCGCGAATTCTCACTCGCCCGTCAGCACTCTGATAGACAGCCGGAAGCACGCTTTCGAGTTCCCGCATTCGCAGGCTGGCTTGGGGAACAATTTCGTCGCTGGAATTGGAAAAATCATCGTCGGAGAAGACCCAATATTCTGCGCCGATCGCGCGCGGCAGATCGGTCATGTGGGAAAGCGATTCTTCGAGGCGCGCAGGTTCGTAAAGCTCGGCGATGACCGCCGCCATGGGAGACAGCGCCTCCCGGCCGGTGTAAAGATACAGGCTCACGTCTTCGTAGGCGATTACCCGCGTGCCGGGAGCGGTGTTGTGAGCCAGCCACTTGTACGCCGCTTGCTTACTTACCAGTAATTCACCGCGCTCACGGCTCTTTTCCCGCGCCAGGGATCGCGACCCGTAAATATAATTCCACAGGATGGCGCCGCCAAGGGATAGGATGGCCGCGCCTAAAACGACCGCCACCATCGCCTCCGCCAGGCTTGCCCTGCTCTGAAGGACGCGGCGCGCCAACGCCAGCGCGTGCCTGGCCTCCACCCACAGGCCTGCAGCAAACAACGGCCAGAACGGCAGGAAATAGCGGTTATTGGCGTCCTGAAAATTCCAGAACAGGATGACCATCACATACAGCGGCAGAACGAACGCAATGGGCTTCCATTCCTGCATCTTGGCCTGGCGAATAATGCCCACCAGGGCGCTGACCGTGACAATCGCTACCAGGGCGTGGCCCAGCGCATTGTCCGGCATCAGGCCCGGCGAAAGAAAGATGTCAGACGGCCCGCGCAGAATGAAATTGGCGTTATTTTCCACCATGGCCATGAACGCAGCCCAATCCGGAACGCCCTGCTTCCACGCACCCAGATAACTCGTGTAGTAGACCCAGGTGCGCGTCCATCCAAAACTGGACGCCGCCGGCCCGGCCACCGGCATTTCCGGCAAGTGCGGAAACACCGCGCGCCAGCCTGCGAACAGCAGGAACGGCGCGACGCAGGCGCAAAACGCGAAAACCTGCCGCCAGCTTCGCCGGCTCATTCCGGCAACCGCAATTCCGACGGCGACCGGAACGCCAAGCACCCTGGTAAGCATCGACAGACCTGCCAGCGCTGCGCAAACCACCGGCCAGAACATCCGGGCGTCGCGGCGCATGGCGAAGTCGGCGACCAGCATCGCGGCAAATGCCAGGGCGGCAAATGGGAGGTCCGACAGCAAGCTGCCGCCATAAAAAATAAACAGCGGATGGAGCGCGCAAAATGCCGTGAGGATCAGCGCTTCCATTTCCCCGATTCCCTTGAGCGAGCGCAGGAAGAAAAAAACCAGGACCAGAAAGCACGCGCCGAATGCAGCGCTCACCATCGCAGCATCCGACAGGTTCGACGGAAACGACGGATTCCACCGCCAGACCCAGGACAATATTCCGGGATACAGAATCGGATATTTGGTCGCGTGCGGTTTGCCTGGAACGCTGGGCAGAATGTATCCGTGACCCGCGGCCAGCGCCTGCGCCGAACTGAAATAAATCGTGTCGTCCTGCGTCAGTCCAAAAAAGTTGGTGGGCTGCATTCGGCGAACCGATGCGAAATAGCAGAGCAGCATGAGCACGAAGCCCATCCCGAGCGCCGCACGCCGGTAAAATTTCAGATTCACGCCTGCATTCCCGCCCGGACCAGCGCCCCGGAGGATCCAATCAGGCCGAAGTTGGAGAGGCGCCTGGCGAGGACCACGGGCGTGACCGGAAGTTGACAGGGATCTCCCCCCGCAACGAAACGATGCAGTTGAAGGGCCAAGCATTCAACGATACAACCTATTCCATCTAAAGCAGATAGATAGCACGGAGTCTTGGCTAGTGCTCTTCGCGTGCCCATTCCATGACGCTGGCAGGAGAGCCCGCAGAAATTAAGTCTCCGGAGGGTTCCGGTAGACCACCAGCGCGAAGATCGCTCCGATGCACGTGGCAACCGACAGAAAGCAGGCCACGGACAGGGTGATGCCCGCAAGCGTCCCGGCAACTCGACGCATTCCGGAGAGCTCCCCAAATATGAGACTGATGACGAAAGCAAGAATGGAAATTCCGATGTAGCCGGGCATGTGCAGTTTGCTGCGCGCCGCAGCGAACGGGATGGCGATGGCGATGGCCGCGCAGGCCACGATCAGCGGCGCGATGATATGCAAATTAACCCCGCCCTGCACAACGAATGCAGCGGTGCGCGGGAGGCCGAGCATGGTGACAGGGATCATTTCAAATCCAGGATCGACGCCAGGCCAGAGCTCTAACGCTCTGGATTTCATCCGGAGGAAATGCGCCGGCAAAGTTCTTCGGCCGGCCAGACTGCAACGCCGAAGAGAAATCCGGGGCGCCGCGAACGGCGCCCTCAGGCATGGGCCTGGTTGGCCGGAGCTTCGCTGGGCGGCGCCAGTTGCGAGTGCGAGATTTCGAGCTGGTCACCCACCTTGGTCCCGGTGCGATAAATCGTGTGCGGGGGCAGTTCGAGCACGCTCGCGGCTTTCAGGGAAACCCTGGAAATGCGGAAGGGGCGCACGTATTCCTCGACGTGAACCACTTCCTTTTCCTTCCCAAGAAAGATCAAATCGATCGGAAATAGCATCCCGACGGTGTGGACGCCGCGTGATGGCACGATCCACAGGCCGGAGCCGAAGCGGGCCCACTGCTTGGTCTTGCCAAGCAAGCCGACCAGACGTCGGAAGTAGCTGTCCGCGACCGTCGCGGAAGTAGCCACGAACGTCTCGCGCGTTTTGTTGTACACGTACACGGTTCCATCCGGGTGCTTATCGCTCATCCGCTCTTCGTCCGTCGGCTAGATTAACTCTCTGGATCCCATTGTTACTCGGTGGTCTTACCGCGCCGCCGAAACACAATAATCGCAAACACGATCACCGCCAGAATCCCGGCCGCGATCCGAATCGTCGTTGTATCCATTGCGTTGCTCCTTTTCCGTTCAAAGTGTTACTTCCCGTGACATTCGGTGAAGCTTTCCGGCGCCCGCCGTGATTATTTCAACGCCGGCAGCAGCTGCCGAATCATCGAAATCACCGCGGGTCCGACCAGCACCACCATCAAAGCCGGAAAAATGAAAAATACCAGCGGTCCAACCATCTTCACGGTGGTCTTGGCGCTCAATTCTTCCGCGCGCTGCCGCCGCTTGGTGCGAAGTTCGTCTGAGTGAACCCGCAGAGACTGAGCAATGCTGGTGCCGAACCGCTCGGTCTGAATCAACATGGCCACCAGGGTCTTGAGATCTTCCAAACCGGTGCGCCGGGCAAGTTCGCGCAACGCTTCAATTCTGGTTTTGCCGACGCGCATTTCCAGGTTCACGATTTTGAATTCATCGCTCAGCTCTGGATGAACGATTCGCAATTCTTCGGCCACTCGCAAAATCGCCTGGTCCATTCCCAATCCGACTTCCACGCAGATCACCAGCAGGTCCAGGCCATCCGGCAACGCCAGGCGCAGCCGCTGCTGGCGGGCCGAAATTCGCCAGGACAGCCACATGTCCGGAAAGATGAAACCGATGCCCGCCGCGGCGAGCAGAATGAACAACGGGCTGTACTTGTAAACGCCCGTGAAAAACACCAGGCCCATCAATAAAAGCGGCAGCAAAACTTTCGCGCCGCGAAGCACCAGCATGGCGTCCGGACCGCGAAATCCGGCGCGCACCATCTGCAGTTGCGAGCGGCTGGCTTGCTGGCCCGCGGCCGCCGGCAGCATCTTTCCCAGCGAGGCCAGCGAATCGCGAACGCGCTCTTTCTGCTTCTGAGAAAAATTCTCAGCTTCGTTGACCGGAACTTCCGGTTCCATCAGGCGGGAAAGGCGGTCGGCAACCTGCTTCTCCTTCGGAGTCAGCGCGATGAACAGGCCGACGGCGACGACCACGGTGATGATGAACGTTATGCTGGTGACGACCCAAAGCATTTCCGCGTCTCCCTGGTTCAAACCTTAATTTGAACAATGCGCCACAAGATAAATGAGCCAACCACCTGCAGTACCGCGGTCACTCCCAGCACGATCGGACCCAATGGATCGCGGAACAGGATGGCCATGTACGTCGGATTCATCAGCTCCAGGATTCCCATCATGACCATCGGCATGGCGATCATGATCATCGCGGTCAAGCGGCCCTGGGCGGTCTTGATCTGCACCTCGCGATAAATACGGAAGCGATCGCGAATCACGCGGCCCAGTTCGTCCAGAATTTCCGCCAGGTTGCCGCCGGTTTCCTTCTGCACCAGCAGCGCCGTGACGAAGAAACGAACGTCCACCAGCGGCACTCGCTCGGCCAGGTTGATCAGCGCGTCGCGCAGCGGCAAACCGAAATTCTGTTCCTCGAAGGTGGTGCGAAACTCCCCGGCAATGGGCTCAGGGGATTCCTTGGAAATCATTTCCAGGCCGGTGGTAAACGGGTGGCCGGCTCGCACCGCTCGCGCCAGCAAGTCCAGCGCCTCGGGAAAACGCTCTTCAAACGCCCGCAGGCGGCGGTTCCGCTTGAACAGGATGAAGTCCAGCGGAATGGTGGCGCACAGCAAACCCACGATGATGCCGACGAGGCCCAGTCGAAAATAAACGCCGACCAGCACATATCCGCCCACACCACACACTCCGGTGAGGAGCAGAATCTTGGCCGGCATGGTTTTCATTCCGGCTTCGGCAATCAGATCCCTCAGCTTCCCCGACCAGGACAGCTTCATCATCAGGCGGTGCAGCAGCGGGACGCTGCTCAACACTTCTTCGCGGATCAGTTTGAAGTCCAGCGAAGTTTCGCCGCGCCGGTCGGCCTTGCGAACGGCTTCGAGGCGCTGGCGAATGACGTCCTGGCTGGTCTCATTCCCGGCAAACATCCACACGGCCAGGAAGACGACGGCAGCGGCGAGGAAGGTAACCACTCCAACCATCAACGCCATGAAGTCCTCCCACCGAAGGAAAAATTCTGGTGACGCGTAGAGACCGCCAGTCCCGCTGTTCCGAATTGAGTCACGATTTCCATCGCTTATTCCTTACCGCGCGTTCGGATGATCGAACATCGTCGAGGGCAGGAGCACTCCGGCCACGGCGAGCTTTTCCGCAAATCGCGGACGGATTCCGGTGGGCATGAACTCGCCCAGCACTTCCCCGCTCTCGCGGATTCCCTTCTTCCGGAAGAGGAAGATGTCCTGCATGGTGACCACGTCGCCTTCCATGCCGCTGATCTCGGTGATGTTGATGACCCGGCGTTTGCCGTCGCTGAGGCGCGAAACCTGAACCACCACGTCGATCGCCGAAGCGATCTGGCGGCGAATGGCGCTGTCCGGAATATTCAAGCTGGCCATGGCCACCATGGTCTCGAGGCGGGCCAGCGCGTCGCGCGGGGAGTTGGCGTGAATGGTGGTGAGCGAGCCGTCATGGCCGGTGTTCATGGCCTGCAGCATGTCCAGCGCTTCAGGACCGCGCACTTCGCCGACGATGATGCGGTCGGGACGCATACGCAAAGAGTTAATGAGCAGCTCGCGCTGGGCCACCTGGCCCTTGCCTTCGATGTTGGGCGGACGCGTTTCCAGGCGCACCACGTGTTCCTGGTGCAGCTGCAATTCGGCCGCATCTTCGATGGTCACGATGCGCTCGCGGTTGGAAATGTAGGAAGACAGCACGTTCAGGAACGTGGTCTTACCGGCGCCGGTACCGCCGGAGATCAGGACGTTGAGTCGGGCCTTTACGCAGCCGGCCAGCAGTTGCAGCATCGGCGCAGTGAACGTCTGGTTGGTTACCAGGTCATCGGCCATCAAGCGTTCGTGGCCGAATCGCCTGATGGACAGGCAGGGCCCGTCGACCGCCAACGGAGGAATGATGGCATTGACGCGCGAACCGTCAGCCAGGCGGGCGTCGACCATGGGTGAAGATTCATCCACGCGGCGGCCGATCGCGGACACGATGCGATCGATGATCGACATCAGGTGCGCGTCATCGCGGAACTGAATGGGAGTGGACTCCAGCATGCCGCGCCGCTCGACGAACACCCGCTTGTAGGTGTTCACCAGAATATCGGACACCGTCGGATCTTTTAAGAGCGGCTCCAGCGGCCCCAGCCCGAAGACTTCGTCCAGAACCTCGGCGGAAAGGCGTTCCCTTTCCTGCAGGTTCATGGGCGTGGATTCGCCGATCACCAGCGTTTCCAGAATCGCCGACACTTCTCGGCGCACGTCTTCGCGCCGCACCTCGTTCAGGCGGTCGAGGTTCAACTTCTGAATCAGCTTGCGATGGATCGCCGTCTTGACCGCGTTGAAATCGGTGCGTCCGGACGGAATTGGGATCGCTGACATTTTTGATTACCTCTTCCCGGATGAAAATACATTGCTCAAACCACTGCGCTTGGCCACCGGCATGGCTTCGCCGCCGGTCAATTGCGCGGCCAACTGGCGGTAGCGGGCGCTGAGCACATCGTTGTGATTCTTCATGATCGGCGTGCCGAGATTTTCGGCGGCGCTGGCCTGCCGGTAATCATTCGGGAGGCAAGCAAAGATCGGGTTCTTGATGCTCTTCTCCAGACTCTTCAAAACTTCGTCATCCCCCTTGTGCCAACGATTGACGATCAGGCGGACGCGGTCGGCGTCGATGCCGAATCCCGCGAGGGCCAGCATGCGGCGCTCCAGGGACCAGAGCGACGGAACGTTGGCTTCGGTCACCATCAAAATCATGCGCGCCATGCGCAACACCGGCCCCAAATCGGAGGAAAATTGCGAGCCGACGTCCATCAGCACGGCGTCAAAGTTGGACTGCGCAACGTTCACGACGCGTTCCAGTGGAGCCATTGGAATGCTGCGCCACTCCTCCGGCTGCTGCACGCCGCCGAGCAGTTCCAGCTTGGACTTGTGCTGCGTCAGCAGTCCGCCGAAGAAATGGGTGTCCAGGCGGTCCAGGTTATCCATGGCGTCGCGGATGCCGAATCGCGGGCGCACGTCGAGAAAAAGGTGGGCGTTCCCGAGGGGCCGCGCAAAGTCCAGCAGCGCGGTATGTTTGTGAGCGTTCATCGCCAGATGGACGCCCAGGTTCACCGAAACCGTGGTCGTGCCCACTCCGCCCTTGGCGCCCATCAAGACGATGAGCTTGCGGGCATTGGTCTGTTCCTTCGGCGTGGTGCTGACCTGATCCACGCGCTCCAGAATCACCCGCAGCGCGTCCGGATCAGCCGGCTTGGAAATGAAATCCTGCACGCCACTGCGCATGGCGTCCAACATCAGCTGTTGGGTTGGAGGAAACGTGGCCGAACAAGCGATCAGGCAGATCCCCGGCCGGATTCGGCGAAGATGCGTGCCGAAGGTAAAGAACGGTTGAGGGTCGCGCCCTAGATCCAGAAGAACAACATCCGGCAAGGGCTCGCTGCCATCGGGAAGCTTGTCCGTGGGAATTTCCCACTGCTTCACCGTGCTCACGAGGCCGGTCTGCTGCAGGCTGGCTAGCAGTTGCGCGTAACTGCTGGTGTCACCACTGGCGATTCCGGTTGTTAGCATAGCTCTTGATGCCTTATCTCCAGATTAGAAATCGGGTCTCGCTCACTCCTGTAGGTCAAAGTGTCCCTCTTACTTGGCGACCGCGCCGCTGGGCATCGCGGCATTTGCTTCGGGCGCGAGGAACGGATACTGGAACTTCGGCTCCGCGTTCGGTACCCCAGGGTTGGTCGAGGGGTGCACGATGCGCGGCGTGACCACGACAATCAATTCATCGTCGCTCTTGTTCATCGAGCGGCTTTGAAACAGCTTGCCGAGGATGGGAACTGAGCCGATCCCTGGCATCTTGGCCAGCTGAGCGGTAACGCGATTGTCCATCAGTCCGGCGATGGCGAACGTCTGGCCATCCCTCAAATCCATGTCGGAATCCACCTTGCGGGTGGAGATCGCGGGAATCACGAAACCCTGCAAGGTGAGCGCATCCGCGAAGTCCAGCGAGCTGACTTCCGGGTGCACATGCAAGTGAATCATGCCGTCCGGCGCAACCGTGGGAGTGAAGTTCAGGCGCACGCCAAACTCACGGAATTGAATGGTCACCGTCGGGAAGCTTCCGCCGCCGCTGCTCTGCACAACGGGATACGGAAACTCACCGCCGGCCAGGAAGCTGGCTTCTTTCCCGGAGGTGGTCAAGAGATTCGGTTCGGCCAGAATCTGCAGCACGTTGGTGTTCTGCAACATCTGGATGGTCGCAGCCAGATTGAGGTCCGGGCGATACAGGAAGATGTTCAGCAGGCTGCTCAGACCGAAAGAAGCCGGCGTCCCGGAGGCGCTGGCGGTCGGGCCAGAGGAGGAACTTCCGCCGCCGACCGGCCCGATCTGCCCTTGAATAATGGGCGGAGAGAACTGCTGCGTCGAAACCGACCCGACGGTTTTGGCGCCGGGCAAGCTCAGCAGGTTCACACCCAGTTGCTGCAGCGAGGCGCGATCGATTTCCGCGAATTTCACCTCGAGAAGAACTTCGCCCAGATCCACCTTGGGCACTTCCATCATATTAGTGACTTTGGGAGTGGCGTTCTTGACGATTTCCACGATCCGGTCAGCGATTGCCGCAGAGCTTACTTTACCGGACAGTACAACCATGTCCTTCGCGGTATCGATTTGAATGTGCTCGCCCGGGAAGACTTCATGAATCTTCTGGGTCAAGGTCAGAACGTCCACGTCCACCGAAATCTCGAACGCCTGGCTCTGGTCCGCTTCATCCCACAGCAGCAGGGAGACTCCTCCCGGAACCTTGCCGTTGATGACGATCTGCGTCGGGGTGATGACGTCCACCTCGGCGATCGTGGGATCGGCCAGCGAGACGCGCTTGATGCGCGTCGGCGAAGTGATCACCAGGGAGCGGCCCACCATCAGGTGCAGGGACTGCGGCGCTTCCGATTGCGGGATCTCCGCCGGAGCCGCTGCTGGAGCGGCTACCGCCGCGGGCTGGACTTCCGCATCCGTGGCCAGCGCTCCTCCCGCGATCAGATCCTGGGACCGGGCATCCAAGCTAAACGCGCTGAGTAGCAACAGGCCCAGGAATAGTCCCAGCCTGCTGTGTCGAACCGATCTCGAGTTAGTACGTTGCATGGGCATCCGAATCTCCCTGGAAAAAATTCTCACTCACTGATTAGGAAAGCTCTTGGTTTCCCGCTTGCCTCCGCTGATCACCTCAACCGTAAACGGCGAGGGAGGCGGCGGTGGCGGTGCGGCCACTTTGTGCATCACGACGACTGGCTTTTCAGGTGCCGGCGCTTCTCCACCGGCAAACAGGACGCTTTCAAGCACCGGCGCAGGGCTGGTGGCCTTCACGTCCACCGTATTCCGCAGCGCGAGCTGGATCTTCCCCTCGGTGCTGGCCATCGCCAGCTTCCCGGCGTCTTCCGGAGCAACCAACAGGGTGATGACCGGAACGGTTTCGGGCTTGCCGTCGCGATCCTGCTGCATCTTCTGTCCTGCGGCGAGTACCCGCACGTTCTCAAGGATCGTCCGCGTCACGGTCGAGGTCGCCTGGGCCTGTCCCTGAATCGTTCCGGTGACCAGCACGTCGACCATCGTTCCCGGGGTGACGAAACCGGCTACGCCGATCACGTCGTTTACCGCCACGGAGAGCGCTCGCATCCCTGCCGGAATGGTGGCCGGAAGGCCCGCGCCGGCTTCACGCGGAGCGAGTTTGGCTTCCAGGATCGGTTCATTCTCCGCGACATTGGTAATCACGGCACGATTCGTGACATCTTCCACCTTGGTAAACATCCCCGTTACCGGCTCGCTGGCCGGCCAGGCGATGGTCCGCAGTTTTGATGCGTCCAGCGGAGTTCCCAAAGGCAGCGGCTCGGCAGCCACAACGATGTGCTGCATCGCGACGGCGGCCGGGGCGGCGGCGGCTTGCCGGAAGGCGTGATAGACGAAGGCGCTGGCGGCGAATGCCAGTAGCAGCGCAAATGCAAATCCGATTGCTAACCGATTCTTGTTCATGAACCCAGTCTCCTTTGCTCCCGCGTTACCGGCTCAACCATGCAGCCGCACAACAAACGAATGTGCCGATGGCGGCGGCTACACCGAATGGCAGTTTCAACAGTCCCGGATTATCGAGCGAGATCTGCGGATTCTTGCGCAGACCGAACGTGACGAAGCCGCGCACCAGAACTCCCAGATTTTGCAGCGTGGCCTTCACTCGATTGGCGTGCACCATCATCAGCACCGCCATGAACCCGGAGATAAAAATGCTCGCCAGCAAAACGAAGAGCATCATCCACGGACCCAGAAAAGCTCCCAAAGCGCCCATCAATTTCCAGTCTCCTGCCCCCAAAGCTCGCAACAGAACCAAGGGAAGGAGCAGAACCAGGGCCAGTCCCACTCCTTCGATTGATAGTTTCGTCCCGCTCCAGCCTGCTATCCTGGTATGGACCGCAATGCCCAGGAATATCCCTGCCCCCGTGAGCCAGTTGGGAATCTTGCGGGTTCTCCAATCCGACCAACCCGCGAGAATCGCAATGGCCAGCGTGAATGCCCAAATGGATTGCGTGGCCGTCATCTTAGGTCGCCGAAGACAGGTTGGTTGCCGCGTTCGAAAACGCCGTGCTAATCGCTGTGGCGAGACCGCTCATCGACGCCAGGGCGAACAGGGCGACCAGGACGACGAGTAGACCGTACTCGACGAGATCCTGACCTTCCTCTTCCTTCCACAGCCTCTTCAGATTTGTCACCATATTCATCTCCCTTGAATGTGTAGTCTTGCCTGCTCGGCTTCCACTAGTGGGAAGACGGCAACTGGCCGCTGCAGAGTCCGAGCAGGCTCACAACGGCCAGCCTTCCGTGACAGTTCCATACCCCAGGTTCAACCGAACTAGGTCGCGCTCGAAAGGTTGGCAGCGGCCGTCGAGAACGCCGTGCTGATGCCCTTGGCGAGGCCGCTCATTGCGCCGATTGCGAACAGAGCAATCAGCACGACCAGCAAACCGTATTCCACCAAGTCCTGCCCTTCCTCTTCCTGCCAAAGCCGCTTTAAAAGGTTGTTCATCGTATATTTCCCCTCGTTTTTGAGATGTACGGCATCACACCATCCTTGCCGCCCGCCCCGAGAAGAGCATCTTGGGCACCAATGTAGCGGCCATCGCACGGATTACTAAAGTATTTCGCATGTGTAAGTTGCAGCCTATCTTCCATCGCATGGGTGCAACCGCTGACAAAAGCGTTACTTTTCGTTGACAGACTCGGGGGGCTGAAAATACGTAAAGGGGACGCCCCGAAAATGAGCATCGCAACCTGCGGTTGGGAAACACGTAGGCCAGGCGCATAAGCGTCGATGTGGTTCATGAGCATTTGTGGCGTTAATCCTGTCTAGTCAGCCGGTTGGCTGGACTTCGAGGCGTCCGCAAGTCCAGTGCGAACGAACAGTGAACTGACGCCGTCAGTGTATACGCGCCGCCACTTCGGGGAGGCTGCCAGCAACGTGGTCATGGCCTCGTCGTGAACCAGTAGGCATGACTGCACGCCGTAGCCGTCCAGCACGGCCAGCGCTCCGGGCTTGATGTGGGAGATGTACAGGTAGTCGGAGAGAACTCCGCCGCGCTCGTAAACGTCGCCGCGGCCGTCGATGAAAACCTTGTGCTGCGGCCCTCGTGAATACACCAGGTAGCCGCCGAACCCGTAGCTGTTGAACATGGGCTCAGGGGCGGGATGCTGCTCGAGGTAGGAGACCGCCTGGGCAGGAAAATGCGCGGCCACGGTTTCCTCAAGCGCAGGACGTGTCGGGAAGTAATAAATCATTCCCGCTACCACGGCCGCCATCATCGCCAGGTTCAGTACCCATTTGTCCTTGGCCGGGTCATACGGCGGCATCCAGCGCGCGACGATGGTGGCGAACAGCGGCGCGAAGAACGGCACGAAAATCAGCAGAAAGCGCAGGTGCAGGCAGGCCATCATGGTGCCGAACAGAAAAAGGCCGATTTCCGCGAACCGCCACGTAAAGCGATAAGCGACCTGCATGAAGATGAATCCGAGCAGCAGCAACAAGAACAGCTTTCCGCCCGGTAGATTGAACGGCATGGGTTCCCATTCCTGAATGCCGGCGATGTTCACGGGCAGAGAGAACGCAAATTCAAACGGAGAAGCCGCGGTTCGTACGCCGTAGGGGGTGATGGGCAAGGCCGCGAGGCACAGCAAGAAGGCGGACGAAATCCGTACGCGCTCCGCCGCATTCCAGGGCTGCGCAACGATTCCGCCCCAGGTGAAATCGAAGAGGCCGCTGATCCAGTAGACCAGAACCGCGCCCAAGCCAATGATCCAGGAACCGTGGGTGTTTACCCACAGCAGCATGATTACGGGCAGGAACCACAGCGCGCCGCGCTTGCCCTGGCGGAATAGTTCGAGGCAGGTTAGTGTCAAGATCAGAAACAGATAGCCCAGCATCTGCGGCCGCAGGGAAAATGAGGGCGTCGCCAGCACGAACAGCACCGCGGAAGCTACAATGCCCGCCTTGGAATTTCCGGATCGCAACGTCGTCAGGTAGTAGAGCGCGAGCAAAACCGCGCAGCTCATCACGATCAGCAGCGCGTCGAGCCCCTGCACTCCGGCGACCTTCGCCGCCCACGCAAACAGCACCTCGCCCAGCCATTCGTAGGCCAAGAACGGCTGGCCGCTGACGGTGAACGAGTAAATGTCGGTGGCCGGAAAATGATGCGTCGCCAAAATCGACTGCCCCACCTTCAGGTGCCACCACATGTCCGGATCGACCACGAAAAGCCGGGCGCCGAGATACACCCCGCCGGTCAGAAGGGTGGCCAGCATCGCCTGGAATGAGAAAATGCGCTGCGCCCAACCAACCTTGGCGGCCTCGCCGGGAGCAGCCGCGCCAGGTTCTGCGTCGGACGGACGGCCAAAAATGGGCAGCCCGTTAGCGTTCGGATCGACGTGATGCGTAGCCATTCGGTATTTACTCGCTTTCCTGTTAACGATTCCAGTTCCGAAGCTTCCTTATCCGTTCACCAATTCCGGGCGGCGAAAAATTACGGCACCGCCGAGATACACGGATTGTTGCGAGCCTTGCGATCAGTCCTGGCTGAAACCAGAGGCAATTCGCGTTCCAGCCAGCTATTCCGGGCCAAGCCTCAGATAATCAAAGGCTTCCAAGACTGCGAACGGGGTTCGCGTACTCTCGATCGTCTCTCCGAGTTGACTAATCTTTTCCGGGCGAATATGCCCGAGAAGCGTAGCGGCGCTGGCCAGATAAGCGATTTTCTCCGGATTCAGGCCCATGATCCGCGCACAGGTGGAGTCCACAGCCACCGGATCATCGCCTAAAACCAGGACACCACAGGGCTTCGACTGTCCTTGGATCGGTCCGTTCCCTTCCATTCCGATGATCCCATCGACAATCGCGAAGTCCGGCCGCACGGCGGCGTTAATATCCAGGATGGCGCGATCGATTCCCGCCCAGTGCAGGGCGTTCTTGGGCCAGCCATAGCAACTCCCTGGCACAACCCCGAACATGTTTTTCAGTGAGAGCGTGACTCCGGCCCAATGATGAGTCTTCATCTTGGGCATGGAAACCAGATAGTCCACGCCGAGAACGGTCTTTGGAAAATACAGTTCCTTCAATCGCGACGCGCGCGTCGGCAGGCTGACCCGCTGCACGTCGTCAACGTTCAAATCCACAAATATTTTCGCCAGCGGACCAAGAAACTCGCGCAACAAGATGGATTCGAGAACCGCCTGGGTGTCGCGATCGAGCGCCGGTCCTTCGCCAACGAGCACGCTGGATGCCCCGAGCCGCAGGAATGCCTCGCGCGCGGCGCCAACGACGACCGGATGGGTGTTGGTCATGCCCTGCGGGTCGGCGCCCACAAAATTCGGCTTCAGCAGAACCGTTTTGCCGCGTACGGGCAGGTCGAACTCGCGCAGCGTTTCATACACGACCGCAGCCAGATCGGACTGATAGCCGAGGGCGCGGCGAATTGCCACGCGCGAGTTCGGCCGGGAAAACGAAGGAATCATCGTGGTCGCGGGGCGCGGCATCGTTTATCCCTTCTCCGCTGGCGACTTCAATAGCGCAGGATGCAGCCAGTTTCGTGTTTCGCAGAGCGCCAGCGCAGCCCAGGCTGTTTCCGCAACATTCCACTCGAGTTCCTGCTTCTCATAAAGCCCGCGCAAAGATTCAGAGAGCGCCGCGCACGGTCGGTGGTAAGTGTTCAACGCCAACACAGCCAAAGCCGCCGATCCCGGACTGTGAATCGCTCTTGAATTTCCCTCGAGCCAGGAAAGACTCTGCTGAACTTCCGGCCGTTCGGGATGCGCGGTAAGCGCCAGAAGCGCCCAGGCAGTTGACGTAACTTGAGGTTCTCCCGGAACGCCATAGACCATGGGATTTCCGCAGTTCCATCCACCGCCCGGACACATGCGATCGTAGAGCATGGCCTCAGCGGTACGAATTCGCTGCTGCGCGCTCACCGGTACGATGGCGGATGGAGCGCCACGCAGCAGGAAAATCGCGTAAGCAGTCGGCTCAACCCAGCTGGCTGTTCCGATCGTCCAGCTCCAACCGTACAGAGAATCGTCTTGCTTGGTCTGGCTGGGCTTCGACCAGAATCGCTGAACCGTCTTTCGCCAGAAGCGGGCTTCGCCCGGCAATTCCTTGCACAACCAGGCCACGCTGCGCGCAACGCTTTCCGATGCACTTTCGCGCCCCAGCAGCGCCAGTCCCGCGAGCGCCGTGACCCACGAACCTTCCGATTGCTCCGGTGAGGATGCCCAGGAACCGTCCGGAAGTTGCGCGCCGGAAAGAAATTTGGCGGCCCGCTCCACGCCTTCCCGTTGCGTCGCGCCGCTTTCGGCGAGCGCCATGAGCGCCCACGCGGTTGGCTCCGCGCGGCTCGCGGATCCCGAATGAAATCCCCAACCGCCATCACCGTTCTGCGCGCCGAGCAAGAACGGAAGGCACATCGATTCCACAAAGGCGGAGGGCATATCGGCGTCAAATCCTCAGGTGTCCCGCCGTCCGCAGAGAGCATCGACGGCGGAAACGGCGTGCGCAGAAACCGTGCACAGGAACGAATCGTCGCGCTGAGAATGATGACTTTGTAGCGCCCGCCTTCAGGCGGGCATTCTGGTCGGGCCACGAGTGCCCGCCTGAAGGCGGGCGCTACAAAGTCGTTCGACTTCTCACGCGCACTCTTAAATCGTGAGAGACTTCTGGATCAGGAAATCTGCCCTGGTTCCATGATTCTCTCTTCCAGATTGGCGATGAGATTGTCTTCCTCGTATTGGCTGATTTCAAGTTGATTGATGAGCCGGTGCAGGTAGCCGCGAGCGACTCCGAGCGAACGCGCGCTTTCCACTTTGCTCCAACCGCACTTGCGGAGGGTGCGAAGTATGAGGCGGCGCTTGAATTGGCGGATTTCCATTTCGTAAGAACCGGTGATAGCGGTCACCGGATCGGTCTCGGTGATCGCTTCCGATTCGTCGGAGTTCTTGCGGATATCCAGCGGCAGATGGGCCACGTCCACGGTCTGGCCTTCGGAAAGAACCACTGCGCGCTGCACGGCATTTTCCAATTCCCGTACGTTCCCCGGCCAGGAGTATTCCTCCAGGGCCAGCAGCGCCTGGTGCGAGAAGCGCTTCACGTTCTTGTTGAATCGCTGCGCGGCCGCAACGAGGAACAATTGCGCCAGCAGCACCACGTCGTCCCGGCGCTCCCGCAGCGGCGGAATGTGCATGTGCACGACGTTCAACCGGTAGAAGAGATCCTCGCGGAATTCGCTCTGCTGCACCATCTGCTGCAGGTTGCGATTGGTGGCGGCGATCAGACGAATGTTCACGCTGACCGTGGTGTTGCCTCCCAGCCTCTCAAAGCTGCGCTCCTGCAAAACGCGCAGCAGTTTCGGCTGCAGCGACAGCCCCAGGTCGCCTACTTCGTCCAGAAACAGGCTGCCCTGATCCGCGCTTTCCATGCGGCCGCGGCGCATGCCGATGGCGCCGGTAAAAGCGCCGCGTTCATGGCCGAACAACTCATCCTCGATCAGGGTATCCGGCAGGTTGGTGCAGGAAAAAGCCACGAACGGGCGGGACGCGCGCAGGCTGCTCTGGTGAATGGCGCGCGCCAGCAGTTCCTTGCCGGTTCCGGTTTCGCCGGTGATCAGCACATTCACGTCGCACGGGCCGATCTTGCGCGCCAGGGCAAACAGTTCCTGCATGGCCGGCGCGGTGCCGTGGAGATCGTGCAGTCGAGTCGCTCCCGAGACGCTGGAGCGCAGGCGCTGGATTTCTTTCTCCGCCGCCTGAAATTTGTACGCCCGCCTCAGGATCAACCGGAGCTCAATCATGTTTGGCGGATTGGCGATGCTGTCATAAGCCCCGAGCTCCATGACTTTCAGATTCAAGTTCGCGGAGTCTTCGTTGTAGAGCACGACGATGGGAGGATGTCCGGGAGTTCCGAGCACCTCCTGCATGAGCTGCAATCCCAATTCCTTGGCCTTCGCAGGATACGTGGCGCGAAGATCGAGAAGAACCACGTCGGACCATTCCTTCAATTCACCGAACCGGTTGGGTTGGATATCGCTAAAAGTGCGGGTGACGAAACCAGCGCCAAGTACTCCTTTCAGGGCGTCCGCGAGGTTCGAGTCTGGGGTGGCGAAACATACACGGATTTCATGATCAGGCAAGGCAGTGGCTCCCATTTTCTTCAAGGATCTCGTAAATCTGTAAGGGAGAGTGCACACCTGATACCAAAACAAGACAAAACGCACCGAATCTCAGCAGTTCCCTGTAGCCTCAATTGCATCAATGAGATGTAACCTGTCACCATAAGGCAACGTGCACACCTGCCCGTGGTGCGATGGCCTGAATTCCCTACTGGCGGGAAGGTATTTGGGTCAACAGTGATAAACTCTTGCAGTACTAGAGCTTACAGTACTAGGTCCCCCTTCAGCCCGGTAATCGCTCATTGCAAGGAGGTTTTCGGGCTTTTTGGCAGGGGCAACGGTGGTGGGTTGCGATGCAAAAAAATGCGATGTGTCACGTCGCTTTGAGCTACCGTTCGTGAACAAAATCGACGATGCGTCACCGAATCATCGCGCTTTACTGCTGGGTTGCGGCATCGGACTCGGTCGGAATCCCGATCAGAACGTCCAATGGCACCGGCTTACCGCCGCGTGTTGCGGGCCGGAATTTCCAGCGGCTGAACGCCACGCGCGCGGCCTCGTCCATCTGCGGAACGATCCCTTCGAATACTTGAAGATCGCTGACGCTGCCGTCTTCTTTCACCGAGCCTTTCAGCACAATCAGCTTCTGTGATTTGCCCGGCGGCACCGGCATCCGCTTGAAATCGTAGCGCGATTCCAGGTCCGGATCCGGTGGAACAAGTCCTTGTTCGAGCCGCACCACGGTGGAACTCTGAACGGCCTTTGGGGCGTCCCCCCCAGTGGCATGTTCGCAGTATTCCATGGTCCAGCCCCCGCCGGTCATGGGCAGGAAAATTGTGTAGATCTTGCCGCAGGTCAGGGCGCCGTAGGCGTTCAGTCCGCCGCCGCCGGTCGGCCCGGCGGAAACCACCATCTGATTTCTGCGCAGCTTCGTGTTGAGAGAAGCCGGCACGGGGTAAACAACTTTGGCTTGGATGAGTGGATCGAGAGCCGGAGCGCCTGCTATTCCGGTTCCCGTTCCCTTGATGCTCAGCGGAACCTGCGATCCGTTTTTGCCGCCGCCACCGCCCGAATGGCCCGGACCGATGCCCACACTCTCATCGCCGGATCTGCCGTCACCGCCCTTGCCGCCTCCGCCAGGCACGCCATCGGCGCGCCCTCCCGGAGCTCCGGAGGTTCCTGCTCCCGGAGCGATTGCGAAGTCACCCCAGCGGTTTCCGGGGGGCAAGGCCAGTCCAGAGGTCGATCCAGAGGGGCTGATGCCGAGAGCGAGAATTGCCCGGCCGTCACCAGCGGTGCCAACTTCAGGAATCGTCGAGCCCGACGTTTGATCCGCCGTGCCCGCATCGCGGCGCTGGGGCTTGGCGATGGCGCCCACGGGAATCGGCAATTTGGGATTGGCGGTCGTCGGCTGGAGCGAAGTTACCAGTGACATGTCGACGTTGGTCTCCGCTTCAGGCGTCGCCAGTGACGGCGCCACCTTGGCATTTTCCTGCGTCGGCTTTTTGAGGCTGAGATCGAAATCGGGTTTCTTCGGCGCGTTTACGCTGCCGAGCGACAGATTGGGAACCTGAATATCGTTGGGAATGCGCAGGTCCGGCGGAGAGGCCGGCTGAATGATGGTCTGATGATGATTATCAGGATGAACTGGTTTTGAGATCGCGGTCAGATCGGCGTTGGAAACAGTTTTGCCAGGATCGGGAGGAAGATTCGGATGAATCCCGTGGCCAGGACGGCCACCCGGGCCGGGCGGAGCGATGCGCGGCAGCCGCGGCGCCGCATGCGGCTTCGGTTCCGGCACCGGATAAAAGAGAACCTCCGGAGGAAGAAACGCTGCGCTCAGCGCCGGAGTCCGCGTTGGCATCATCATCGGGACCAGGACGATGCCTACGATCAGAGCGCAATGCAGAATCAAGGAATTCAAGACGCCCGCGGAAGGAAAACGAAAGCCGGTCAAATTCGAGCGGCCATTGAAATATTTCACCGATCCGTTCGATGTGAGCTTCGTCCGGGTGCAAATCGCCTTGAGGGAGGCAAACCAGCTTCGATCGGAAGGCTCCGGGAGCACCAGAAATCCGGGGACCCGGAACGACGCGGCAGGTTCGGCAAAGCGCACCCGCTGCTCTGGGGACCGATCAAAATCATTTACCTGGAACAGCCGGTATGCGCGATCCGCGCCGTAATAACTCACCGTGCGCTCCTGACTGCCCGAGCCAAAAAATTCGGAAGTGCCTGCAAAAAGAGAGCGGAAATGTGCCTGATGCCCACGCGCATCAGAGAGCACGTGTCATACCAGTTCCCCGAAACCCGAGCCTTTAGATCTCAGGGTTTAAAGTGCAACAGGCCTGCACTAGAGTAACCATTCGGATACTCCACGAGCGTTGTCCTGATGCAGTCTGGTGACTTCGACCCGACTGCGGACCCATTGCCACCAGGCGATGGCTCCCAACTTCCGATCGTAGCGGCGCGGCGCGCTGCAGCAACCAGCGTTCCGCGCGTTGGCTCACCCCTTCCTGCCGAAAGGCGATTGCCCGAAAGCGAGTCCAGTTCTCGTCGAAGCGAAGCCGTTCCTCCAGCCTCAGCTCCGACGGCCGGCGTTACTTGCTGCCGCCGATGTGAAATACCAGACTGACATTGCCAACCGCGTTCTGCTGCGTCAGGCCCAGAAAGCCCGTGAGCAGGTACTCGCCGTCGACGCGCACGCTGACCATACGGTTCACCTGGAAATCAATTCCGGCTCCGGGCGCGGCCGCAAACTTAAAGGCGCTCGCGGAAATGCCCAGGTAGCCGACGCTGCCGTGCTGGACGCCGACCTGAACGTGAGCGAACGGAGTGATGCGGCTGAAGTGGCGATAGGAAAACACCGGGCCGTAGGTGATCGTCTGGGCCGAGACCACCGCGCCGTTATCGTTGCCGTGATAGTAATTCACTTCCGCACGGCCGCCGAACCAGCTGTTCATATTCTCGGTGACGGAGCCGCCGCCGCCATGCAAATGAAAATGGGTGCCGCCCAGATTGCCGTCAAGGTACGAATATCCGCCGGCAATTTCCCATGCCGGAACTTCCTGCGCCTGGGCGTTCGTAAAGCAAAACAGCAGGATCGCAGGAACCAGCCAAACGAGTCGTTTCATCGAAATATCTCCTCCGCTTGCGCGTTAAATCCGAATCGTTACTTCACCTGCACCATCACTTGCGTCGTGGTGGTCACCGTTCCCGAAGTAGCGGTCACAGTGACGGGATAATTGCCGACCTGCGTGCCCGCCGGAACTCCCGGTGTGCTGCCGCCTGCGCCGCAAGCCGCGGACACCAGCAATAGAACCACGGCGAACCCGAACGCGGCGGTCATGGGACGCCGGCGAACCGTGGCCAAGGTCACGACCATGAGGATCGCGATCATCCACAGCAGCGCCGTCCAGCTGAAATGCCGCAACAGGGTGAGCGGGTCGATCTTGATTGTGGAGACCGGCGGCGCCAGGGTGCGCAGCGCGGTGGTGACACTGACAGTGGCGGTGTCACCCTGAGCCGGCGCGGGACCGGAAATTACCGATGAGGGCGAAACCGAGCAGGTCAGCGTTGCCGGGGCGCTGCAAGTGAGCGTCACCGGTTGGCTGGCCGTTCCGGTTGACTGGACCCAAACCTGGAACGTGGCCGTGGTGCCCGCCGGTACGGCTGCGGGAGGCGCAATTTGATTGACGGAGAAGCCCGGCCCCGCACCGGTGCCGGAGAGAGAAACGGTTTGCGGTGCGTTGGTGGCGTTGTCCGCGATGCTGATCGTCCCGAACAGATTTCCAGCAGACATCGGCGTGAAGGTAACGTTGATCGTGCAGCTGGTCGCGGGCGCGATACTCGCCGGGCAGTTGTTGACCTGGGCAAAATTCCCGGTCGCCGTGACGCCAGTTACCGTCAGCGCGGCGCTTCCGGTGTTGGTCAGCGTTACGGCCTGCGCGTTGCTGGTCGTTCCGATCGACGTGCTGGCGAAGGTGAGCGTGGTCGGCGAGAGGCTGACCAGCGGAACCGCCTGTCCGGCGCCGGAGAGAAGTACAGTTTGCGTGCTGCCGGCAATGCCGCCGGTGTTGTCGGTGACCGTCAGCAACCCGGACCGGGTTCCCGGAGCGGCAGGAGTGAAGGTCACACTGATCGCACAATTCGCGGCAGGCGAGAGAACAGCTCCGCAGGTGCTGGTGGTGCTGAAGTCACCGGTGACGGCAATGCTGCCAACGCTCAAGGGAGCGGCGCCGGTGTTGGTCAACGTCACAGTCTGAGCGGGGCTGGTGCTGCCGATCGGCAATGCCGTGAAGCCGAGGCTGGCCGCGGACAGCGAAGCCGTGGGCGTGGGGCTGCCATTGCCCGAGAGCGAAATCGTCTGCGGGCTGTTGGTGGCGTTGTCAGCGAAGACCACGGTGCCGAAGCGATTGCCGGCCACCGTCGGAGTAAAGGTCACGTTGATGGTGCAGTTGGCGTTGGGGGCGACGCTGGAGCCGCAGTTGTTGACTTCCGAAAAATCGCCAGTCATGTTCACGCCGGTGATGGTCAATGCGGCGCCGCCGGTGTTCGTCAGCGTCACAACTTGAGCCGCGCTAGCGGTACCGATGGCCTGGCCCGTGAAGCTCAGCGTGGTGGTCGACAGTGTGACTACCGGAACAGCCAGACCGGTACCCGACAACTGCGCCGTCTGCGTGATTCCCGGCACGTTCCCAGCGTCGTCCGTTACGGTCAGGACGCCGGTTCGGGCTCCCGCGGTTGTCGGCGTGAAGATCACGTTGATCAGGCAATTCGCGTTGGCGCTCAGAGCGGCGCCGCAGTTATTCGTCTCCGCGAAATCACCGGTGGCCGTGATGCTGGAAATATTCAGCGTCGCGTTGCCGGTGTTCGACAGCGTCAGGGTCTGCGCGGCGCTGGACGTGCCAACGGATTGGTTGGAAAACCCGAGGCTGGCGCCCGACAGCGTGGCCTGCGCTTGCTGCGCGCCCTCACCCTTCAGCAAGATCAACTGAGGGCTGCCCGAGCCGGAATCGGTAAGAGTAACGGCACCGGAACTCGGCAGCGGCGCGGAAGGCGTATAGGTGATTCGGATAATGCAATTGGTGCCGGGCTGCAATGGCGCCTTCGTGCAGTTGTCGGTCTCGGCAAAATCGCCGCTGGCGGCGATGGAGGAAAACGTCAGCGGAGTGGAACCGCTATTGGTGGCGGTGACGAACTTGGGATTGCTGGTCACGCCCATTTGCTGGAAGCCGAAGTCCAGGCTGGAAGCGGACAGCGTTACGGTGGAAGTGATGCCCGACAATTTAACGATCTGAACGCCGCTGGCCGTTGGCGCGGAATCGGTGAACACCAAATTCGCGGTGCGAATTCCCATCGCCGTGGGAGTGAACGAAATGGTCACCGTGCAAGTAGCTCCGGCGGCGATGGAATTGCCGCAGGTGTTAGCCGCGATAGCAAAATCTCCGGGGTTCGCACCCTGAAGCACGACGCTGCTGATCGTTTGGGAATTTTGACCGTTGGTCAGCGTGATCGTTTGCGTCTGGCTGGTGGTGTTCAGGCTCTGGGCCTGGAAAGACAGGCTGCTGGGATTGAACGCAAAACCCGCGAGGATACTGACCTTGGCAACATAGGCGTCGCAGTTGCCTCCCGGAACGGCTTGCAGGGCGTTGGCGATCGGGAAGTCCGTGGAGCAAGTTTGCCCGGACACATAGGCCGAGCCGAACTGATCGACGGCAATGCCGCCGGCGATTTCCGTGTTGGTTCCGCCGAGGTAGCTCGAGTACACCAAGCCACCGGCTGGATTCAGTTCGGTCACGAAGCTGTCCGCGTTGCCGCCACCGTAGGTGGGCTGGAAGGCCAACTGGTCAACCGGGAATGGACTGTCGGAATCCAGAGCGCCGGAAATCGTGGAGCCGGTCACGAACGCGTCACCGAGGGAATCGATGGCGATTCCGGATGCGGAATCCGCTTCCGATCCGCCCAAATAGGTGAAGTAGACGAGTGAGGCCGCGGCAGAAAGATTTGGATTCAATTTGGCGACGAACGCGTCACCCTGGCAAGTCGGCCCCGGCGCAATCGCGGAGTCGCAATTCGCTTGAAGCGCTCCGAAGGGTGGCGTGAAGCCCAAGCTGGTAGCGACGGAGTTGGTGCCGCCCGCGACGTAGACGTTCCCGGCGGCATCGACGGCGATTCCGTTGCCCTGATCGAGACCCGAGCCGCCAAGATAAGTGGAGTAGACGAATGATGGCAGTCCAGTGATAAGCGGATCCGTCTTCACTATGGAGACGAATGCGTCGCCCGCGCCGCTATTCGTGGTTTGAAGCGCTCCCAGGGTCGTGGGGAAATCCGTCGCATACGTTAAGCCGGTGACGTAGGCGTTTCCGTTCTTATCCGCGGCGATACCGTAGCCCACGCTCTCATTCGTTTCGCTGCCGAGATAAGCCGAGTAGGCAATCGACGAACCGGTGGCGCTGATCTTCATGATGTAAGCGCTGTCCTCAGCAATGCCGAGGTCGAAGCAACCGTCCACCTCTGGCGTTGTGACGGGCACTCCGTTCGTGATCACGGTGATTGCCGGAGTAATTACATATTCTTCCCAGAGGTTTCCAAGGATCTGTCCTCCAACGGAACCCCCCGGCGGACACTCGCGCGTCGGAGAAACCGTGAATTGCGGAGGCGCCACAGCTCCGCTCGAGAACACTCCCGGGAATCCGTTCGGGAACGGCGCTGGGAAACCATTGGTGGTAACTGTTGGAAAGAAGTTCTGCTGCGTTCGCCCGGTCACGTAGGCGTTTCCGTTTCCATCGACGGCAACGGCGTTTACCGTCACGTTCTCGTATTCACCGACGAAGCCGGAGTAGATGAGTCCCGTACCCGCGGGATTCAGCTTGCTGAGAAACCCGTTTGAAACAACCAGGCCACCGTTGTTAAAGCTGGCGCCGCAGGCGCCGTCCGAACCGCACTCCGTGTTGAACGACCCGAAGGTGATTGGAAAATCCGGGGATATCGTAGTCCCCCCGACGTACGCATTACCGGCAGCATCCACCGCAATGCTGGTCGCCGTGTCCTGATTCTTTCCGCCGAGGTAGGTGGCATAGAGGAGCGCCGAGCCGTCCGCGCTGATCTTGGCGACGAACGCGTCTTTATCGAAATCATCCGGGCCGCCGTGGTTTGACTGGATCGGATGCGCGCCGGGAAAGTCTGAAGAGAACGTTCCACCGGCGATAAAGGCGGTGTTGTCCGGGGCCACGGCGATCGAGCTGGCGCTGTCAATGCCGCTGCCGCCGAGGAACGTCGAGTAGGAAAGAATCGGATCGACGATCAGCGGGAGGCTCTGATCGTAGGCGCCCACTTGAAACGCAACACGGTCGCTGGCTTTCACAACGAAGTTGGCGGCGACCAACTGCTTCTCTCCGTTGATTTCCTGGTAGGCCACCGGCTTGTGCAGGCGCAGATCTTCTTTTCCGGCGACGCTCAGAACCAGGTCACCCTGCGCGTCGGTGTGCAGTTTGTCCGCGCCGCCAAAGGCGATTTGAATCTGATTTACGCTGGCGTTCGGAGCTACGACGAAGTCGTATTCCAGTTGCCGCTGCGTGCCGTAGTAGAGCAGATCGACGCCGGGGTAGATGTTGCGCTCGGCGACTTTGCCGAAATTCGGAATGTTGGTGTGCCACTTGGACTGGTCATTGCCGATCAGGTAGTTGCTGACGCCCGGCAGTTGTTCGAGTCCGGCGAACACTGGTTTCGGATTCGCGCCCACCAGGCTCATGCGCATCACCGACGGCTTCTCGGGAGCCTTGCCCAGTGAGAACACGGCGTCTTTGTCGGTCAGGAAGAGTACGTAGCCGTCGCCGCGCGCCATGAACTTTACTTGATCATCGGTCTGCTTCCAGTTGGGCTCGAAGGAAAGCGGAAACTTGCTGTAGCGCTCGGTGACTTCTGGAGATTTCGCAGCCGTGGTTCCGGAAACCGGCGCGGCAGGGGCCTGCGCCTGTGCGGCAGCGGAAGTTCGCGCGACGCGCGCAGTTCCGGCAGCGTGATCTTGTCCGAAAGCGGTCAGGCCAGTCATGAGAATTGCCGCCGCACATCCGGTGAAGCAGCAACGCGTGACCAGTTCTGAAATTCGCAACCTTCTCATAGTTGTGTCCCCTCGTTACGTCTCATCGTTACGGCTGACTGCGACTCGATCGACCACACAAAATCAAACAGCGATGCGGCAGCCTTCGCCGCGGAAGCATCAGCGCGGTGAAGCGGCCGCCGAACTGCACACTGCGATGGCGTAGCCATTGCGAACAGGCCATCGCCTAGATCGTCGGCCCCTGAAGAGCACTTGAAGAACCAATTGGGGCTGGAACATACCCCTGATTTTTGTGTTACTTACGAGGACCTGTGGAGGCCCCGAAAGGGATCGGTTAACGATTGGAGACAGGTGGTGAGGCGGGACCGAATCCAAATGGAGATTCGAACCTGCAGGAGGCGAAACCAGCGGTTTGACAGTTAGTACCGGGATACCTGGGCGGTTAATGCTTGCTGGATTCGCCTTTGCGCATTTTACTGCGGTAAATGGGAAATTCGTCTGGCCGGAGTGACGCGGTAATGCCTTTGCATTTCGGCTTTCGCAGGCGCTTTCGTCTAAGCCTGATAGGCTTAACCGCCTGCCGGATAAGTCAAAACGGTGTCATTCTGAGCGAAGCGAAGAATCCCTCCGTGGTTCGTTGCCTAGACGTAGATCAAAGAGAGATTCTTCGCTTCGCTCAGAATGACAATACTGAACTTTTTGCGCGCTCGTGAAGCCTGTCCTGCTTACTTCGCCAGCGATTTTTGGGACTGGGACCAGGCCAAATTATTCTTGGCGAGTTGAAAGTTTGGATTGATTCGCAGGGCGTGCTTGGCGGCGGCGATTGCCTGGTCCCACTGGTGCATCGATTGGTAGGCGGCGGCGATATTGTTGTAGGCCTCAGCATAGTCGGGCTTGAGCTGCAGCGCTTTTTGCGCAGTGGCGATGCAATCCTGAAAGCGGCCCTGCTGGTAATACATCAGCGACAAATTCACGAAGTTTTCCGCTGTCGGCTGGGCTTGCGCCAGTCTTTCGGCGGCCGCTAATTCGCCCTGCACATTTTGGCTGCGCTGCAGGTAGCTTTGCGCCTGCGCATCGCCGGGCGCGATTTTCAGGGTGTCCTCAGCCAGCGCGGCGAGCGGCTGCCACTGCCCCTGCTCCAGATACGCCTGCATCAGTAAGTAACGCGCGTCCATGTACGCGGGATTGCGCTCCAGAGCAAATTTTTCCTCGACGATCGCTTCGGGGATTCTTTGCTGCGAATTCAGCCAGCGTCCATAGAAATAATAGGGCTGCGCATCGCGCGACTGCAGAAAGATGGCGCGGCGGAAGTGCGTCTCGGCTTCCGGATTGTGATTCAGCAGGCTTTCGACGACGCCAAGATTGATTTCCAATATGTAGTAATTCGGTGTGAATTTCGTGGCCTGCTGAAAATATTGCAACGCGCCCTGAGCGTCGCCCTGGGCCATCAGCGTCAGTCCATAATTCATGAGGCCCCGGCCATTTTGCGGACTCTTGATGGTCACGTCGCGCCACAGGGACGCTTCGGTGTGCCACACTTCATTGCGTTTCCAGGTGCCGATTGCGCACGCCACCAGCACTCCCGCCGTGAGAACCTGTACGGCGGTGAGAACGCTTCTGCGTTTCTCCGGGCGCGCGGCGATCGCGCGAGAGACGAGTAGATACGCCGCCCACGTCACGCTCAGCACCAGCCCCACAAATGGAAAAAACATGCGGTGATCGTTTTCCACTTCGGACAGCACGAACAACGACGTTGGCGCGAGCGCTCCGAGGAACCAGAAGATGCCGAACGAAATGGGGCGATACTCGCGCCGCTTGATGGTCCAGAACGCCACGATTAGAAGCGCGACTACGAATACTGCACCGAGCCAGGCTCGCGGATCGGAGAAGCTGTTGAGCGCGCTCAAATCGCTGTCCGCGCTGAGCCACAGCGGCAAGAAGAAGGAGCGGAAATAACGCCAGATCACATAGGGCTGCGTGATCCAGTACATCCAGGATGGAATTTCCGTTGGAACGTAGTTCTTGGGCGTCATCTTGATGTTCAGAACCGCCAGCATGGCGCAGACGGCCAACGCGGGCGCAGAGCGAAGCACTGCGGCCCATGCGCGGCGCCAGTCGGCTTCCTCTTCAAACAGGAAAATGTAAACCAGCAGGATCCCGCCAAATACCACGGCCGGGGATTTGGCCAGCGTCGCGAGCGCGACCGGAACGAGATACAGGCCGAATTTTCTGAGCCGCGGCTGAGAAATGTAGAGCACCATTCCGGCGACCACGCCCAGCGTCGAGTAAAGATCGGCGCGCTGGATGATGTAGTTCACGGTCTCGGCATTGGCCGGATGCAGGCCGTAGCAAGTGACCGCGAACAACGACACGTAGCGATTCGCCGGCCCGGGCGCGGCGGCGTCCAGCACGCGGGAGAACAGCACGTACATCAGCGCCAATTGCACCAGAAACCAGAAAAACGTGGAGATGTGAAACCACACGGTGTCTTCGAGGCCGTGGCCAAGGCGATAATCGACGGCCAGCGAAATGGAAACCAGCGGCCGCCAGGTCTGGTTCGTGGGCAGCGAACTGAAGGCGCGGCCATCGGTGAGGAAAAGAGGAATGTTGTGAAGGCTGCGGATGTAGACGTTGGTTACGATGGCATGAGCATCGTCAAAATGGAAGCTGTTGTGGAAATGATTGGCGTAGGCGGCGCACACGGCGAGAATTGCCACGCAAGCGAGCAGCAGGAAACGCTTCCCGGCCGGCGCGGGGTCGACGGAATGGCCAGCGGCGGACTTGGATGGCGAAACCGGGCGGCTGGATTTCATTGGCGTGGTTGTCGTGTGGCGCATCGCTGGTGCGACATAGGAGGATGAACAATGAAATTGTGACGCAGTTGGCAGGCGCGCCCAACGGCTAAAATGCCGGTGTTTTCCAAGGAACTAATAGTGAATTTGTGGAGCAGAGTTCAGTCTGTCGGCGTTAGTTTAGAGGGGCGAGTTCGTGCCGGCACCGTGGAAACCCACAGGCTGAAGCCTGTGCCACTAAAGGCGGTTCACCGTGCTGGCCACGTATCCGGCGCCGAAACCGTTATCGATATTGACCACACTTACGTTGGACGCGCAACTGTTCAGCATCCCCAAGAGCGCGGCCACGCCGCCGAAGCTGGCTCCGTAGCCGACGCTGGTCGGAACAGCGATCACCGGCACGGAAACGAGGCCGGCGACGACGCTCGGCAGCGCGCCCTCCATTCCCGCCACGCAAACGATCACGCGTGCGGCGGCGAGGTTCTCGCGGTGGTGCAGCAGGCGATGCAGGCCGGCGACGCCTACGTCGTAGACGGTATCCACAGTGTTCCCCATGATTCCTGCGGTGACGGCGGCTTCTTCAGCCACAGGAATATCGCTGGTGCCGGCGGCCACGATGAGGATTGTTCCCTTGCCCACAATTTCGCGGTTCCGGCGAATGGTGATGGCGCCAGAGAGGGCGTGAAATTCCGCGGCGCGGTTGACGCGGCGGACGGCGCGAAAAACGGCTGCGTTCGCGCGAGTGACCAGAAGGTTGTGATGCGTGCGCGGTCGCAGCAAGCCGCGTGCGATGACCGCTACCTGCGCCGGCGTCTTTCCCCGCGCGTAAATTACTTCGGCAAAGCCCTGGCGCAACCCGCGGTGGTGGTCGAGCTTGGCGAATCCCAGATCTTCATACGGCAGGTGCCGCAACTGCTCGAGGGCGCCCGCGACGGGCAACTTCCGCGACCGCACATCTTCCAGCAGCTTTTGGATGTCTCGTCGTTCCATTTTCCGTGGGCGTTTTCCAGGCGCGGGAGAACTAATTTTTCTTTATTTTGAGCGCGGCGTTCAGCGAGCCTTGCCGGTAGCCTTCCATATCGAGAGTCACGTAATCGAATCCGCATTCGCGGATGCGTGCGGCGATGGCTGCCGCGGTGTCCGGCTGCAGCGCTCTCGGAAGTTCGTCCAGCGCGATCTCAATTCGCGCGAGATTTTCATGGGCGCGAACGCGCACCTGCCGAAAACCGAAACCGCGCAGGGCGCTTTCCGCCCGCTCGATGCGCGAAAGAGTTGCCACGGTGACCGGCATGCCATAAGGCACGCGGGAAGAAAGGCACGCCGACGCCGGGCGGTCCCACGTTTCGAGGCCGGCGCGGCGAGAAAGTTCGCGGATTTCAGCTTTCGCGAGGCCCGCATCGAGCAATGGCGCCACCACTCCGAATTCGGATGCCGCGCGATGGCCGGGACGAAAGTCCTGCAGGTCGTCGGCGTTCACGCCGTAGGTCACCGCGCTGAAGCCGCGCTCGGCGCGGAGTTTCGCGAGCACGCCGAACAGTTCGGTTTTGCAGTGGTAGCAGCGGTCCGCCTGGTTCGCGACGTATTCTGGATTTTCAAATTCGTGCGTCTCGATAAATTCATGCCGCAGCGTGGCGCGGGCCGCGAATGCTTCTGCCTGCTGGCGGTCATAGGCTGAAAAACTCGGTGACAGCGCTGTGATGGCCAGGGCCCGTGCGCCCAGCGTTTGATGCGCCATCCACGCGAGGTAGGCGGAATCGGCGCCGCCCGAAAACGCGACCAGCACGGAGCCGAGATCGCGCAGCCGCGCGGCCAGCTTTTCCTGCTTTTCCGCCGGATCTCGCCGCTCGCCGGCGCGATCCGCACTGAGTTTGGTTGACATTCGGTCCCTGTACACCCGGCTACTTTACTGCGCCATTCAATTTCTGAAATTGAAACGCGGCTTCGGCCAGCACCTGCTTCAGAGGCACTCCGCGTTCGGCGGCCACTTTCTGGCAATCTTCATATTCGGGCGCGGCGTTCAGGATCTGGCCGTGCAGGCGCGCGATCTTCATGCGGATCGGTCCGAGCGAAGTTTCGACGGCGATGCTTTCGCGCTGCAGCGTGCGCCGCGTGACGCTCGATTGCCGCACGCCCAGCGTGGTGGTCTCGCGAAACAGCATTTCGGAAAACTTTTCGCGATCCGCCGGTTTGCAGAGCACGGTGATCAGCTGGCCCGGGCGATTCTTTTTCATCTGCACCGGTATCGAAAAAACGTCCAGCGCGCCGGCCTGCAGCGCGCGCTCGGCGAAAAATCCGTAAATCTGCGGGCTCATGTCATCCAGATTGGCTTCCAGCACGGTGATGTCTTCGTCGAAGCCGGCGTCACTGGCGCGCGTCGCGGCCTCTCCGACGAATAGCCGCAGCACGTTGGCCTGCTCAGCAAGATCGTTGCTGCCGGCGCCCAGCCCGATCGCGGCCACGGTCATTTCGGGCTGAGCGCCGAACTGCCGCGCCGTCGTGGCCACGATGGCCGCTCCGGTCGGAGTGACCAGTTCGCGCTGAATTCCGCTGGAGTAGGTGGGAGCCCCGCGCAATAGTTCCGCCGTGGCCGGCGCCGGCACCGGCAGACTGCCGTGCGCGGACTGCACGCGTCCGCCGCCGACGTTCAGCGGCGAACAGAAAAATTCTTCGATGCCCAACTGCTCGAATCCGGCCGCGGCGCCCACAATATCGACAATGGCGTCGACCGCGCCCACTTCGTGAAAGTGCACTTTCTCCACGGGCACGCCGTGCACCAGGGCTTCCGCTTTCCCCAGCCGGGTGAAAATACTCGAAGCCCGGTCCGCGACGCGCTGCGGGAGCTGCGCCCGCTCAATCAACTGCAAAATTTCGGAAAGAGAACGGTGGCGCTGCGTATCGGAGGAGACCACTCGGACCTGCGTAGCGCGGAACCCGCGCCGCACCACTTTTTCCGCGGAAATCGTCCAGCCCGGCACCGGCAGCCGGCGCAACTGCGCCTCAATTTCTCCGAGCGGGCACCCGGCGTCGACCAGCGCTCCGAGCGTCATGTCACCGCTGATTCCGGAGAAGCAATCCAAGTAGGCGATTTTCATGTGGTGAAGCGGACGGCGCGCGGGTCTGGGCGAAGTGAGGAACGCGCACTTTCCGCGTCGATACTAGCCTCCGCATTGGGCAGCGTCAAGGTGGAGCGGCACGCGCTGAAGCGCGGTTCACAGCAAAAATGAAGGGGTGCAAATTTCGACCGGCGATCCGATCTGACTTCGGGTTTGCGTTCAGGAGGTCCGACCTTCAGGTCGGACGAACAGAAACGCTGAAGTCGGGCCTTGAGGCCCTGACGCTTCAGGGGCTGAAGCCCTCGTGTTCACAGGCCTCAACGTCGGGGCTGAAAGCCCCGACCTCCTAACAACCGGAACGAAAGTGAAGAATTGAAATGTGGGAGACTACCGCAGCCACCCCAGATTTGCCGAGAGCGGCGCGAAGCTGCTACAATCGCTCGGTTGCAGGCGGGAATTTCGTCGCTGGAGCGCTTGCACGATTTCCCTGCGATCTAATAGCGGCGAGCGGCACGTCCTGCAAACCACTGTGCGCCCGTAGCTCAGCTGGATAGAGCGTCTGGCTACGAACCAGAAGGCCGGGAGTTCGAATCTCTCCGGGCGCACCATTTTCTCCAATAAAACAAAGGATTTTGTGAGCGTAGGTGAAAGTGTGGGCTTTTCCAGATTTGTCTGGGATCACCGCAGGATCACCCGAAACTGGTGTCACCTTGGGGATCATCCACAAATAAATAAGGCCACCAGTCGCCCGGTGCCCTTGTGACTTCTCATGCACCTCTTTGTCCCAAAGGCCAGTCTCCGATCGGACCGTTTATTAGGAGCTATCCGATCCGCTCTGCGAGAAATATCGTCACTGTGTCCCCTACGTCCTTGCCAATGGCCCGCCGAATGTCCTCCCTAACGGGCAGTTTGTGTCTGCCATCACCCAAAGCCATAAACGAACTTCGGAATGGGTGTCCATCGATCTTGCCCCTAACCTTTACCAAGCCACGGGTTTCAAAGAATTTCACAGAGTGCGGCCAGACAACGTATGTCCAGCCT